>Ga0164242_10008366_pt1 | contig 11229 bp, 7 predicted proteins | sample OricomgcompostMG_FD_108783 | JGI IMG/M metagenome (GOLD analysis project Ga0164242, IMG submission 108783) | Miracle-Growth compost microbial communities from Emeryville, California, USA - Original compost - Miracle growth compost (MG) ...
GCCGAGGAGATGAAGGCGGTGTTCGATCCGCGCGGTGGTTATTTCAAGGCAGGTGGCGTCTACATGCCCAGCATCGTCGCCGAGATCGGCGCGGTGATCGAGCAGCACATGAAGAACATCGGGCTGATCCATGATCCGGAGATGGATGAGGCGACGCGGAAGTTGATTGCCGAGAAGCGGGCGGCTTATGAGGCTGCTGGTTCGAAGAAAAGTGCTGACGCCGGGGCTGCGGTTGGGGAAGCTGGCGCGGGGGAGGCGTTAACGTTTCCGGCGGGGTCGATGATGTGTGACAAGTGCAATACGAAGGCGCTGGTGCTGATGGACAACTGCCAGACTTGCTTGAATTGTGGGTATAGCAAGTGCGGGTGAGAAGTTGATTGGCCTATTTCAACAGCTCGTAATCGCTCTTGTTGCCGGATTCATCCTATGGGCGGCGGGTAAAGTTTTTTACAAGCGCCGCCCATTTTTTTTAGTTCAAAATCTATTTGATCATTCCTCCCTGTCGGACGGATTTCGCGACGGTGACGGGACGATTACAAGCGTACGGTGTTCGACCCAGGCACGATGATGCAGATCGATGACATCGACGAACACGACAATGTCTACCTCGATTGTCACTTCTGATCTTCTGCGGTGTGCCGCCTGGTTCCGACGTTTCTGGATGGGATGACGAACTGGCCGGCCGTGATCGGAACGTAAGCTTCGACGGGTCGAGCCGATCGCGGCGGCTGAGAAGTGGGGGATAGATGTCGAAGTAGGAGGCGTCCCATCGGGCGCTCGACGCTATGGATGGAAGGGTGGCAGCTTCATCGAGGGGCTTGTCGCCGATGATCAGGTGCCTTGCCTTACGTCGAATCAAGATGGAACGCCATGATGTTACTCAGGACGATGAGGGGTTAAGCATGTTTTTCGCTTCAAAGAGTTCGATTCGCCATACGCGTCACAACTCCCGTGTCATTCGCTTTCTGGCCTTGTTTCTTGTCCTCTTTGCCGGGGCAGCAAACGCACGTGGTCAGTCGCCAAAGGCGTCGGCGTGTCCGGTCACTTTTGGATTCGGCGGAACCAGCGTGGACGGCTACGACTACACGGGCTGGATCCCGGTGCCGGGCATGGATGCGCACGCCGGTATCGCCAAGCTCAAGGAAGTCGTGGCCAAGCTTGGGTACGAACCGGGCGTCGAGGCTTATCACGGCTCCGAAGGCACGCTTGCGGTGGTGAGCAAGGCGGAAAAGAACCCGGTGTTTTACATCGGGTCCAATATGCTCGGGCCGTACACGATCCATTTCTCTGTCGATGAAGGCCTGGGCACCATTTCGTTTCAGACGCATACGCCGAAAGAACAGAATTTTGATGTCGTGGCGATGAAAGCCAAGCTCTGTTCCATCATCGATGTTGCAGCCGGCTACGCTCCCGAGAAGGATCCTTACGCAAAGCCGAAGTTCGCGTTCAGGAACCCGTTCAAGAAGCGCTCCAAAGTGGCCGATGGCGACGGCGATGTCGCGCATTCGATGGCCGGTTACACCGACTGGCTTTTCCAGCATGCCATGTCGTCGGGAAGGTCGATCGTGATCATGCCGATCGTCAATGCCGGTTATAAGCACGGTCAGGCGTTGACCAGCCCGGAGTATTTGAGCGATGCCAGTTCAACGATCATCTGGCAGGACGTCAAGGATCCCTCGAAGATCTTCAAGGTGGGGGCGGGCGAGTCCAATGTGAATACCGGCATGCGCGGGTATCAGGTCGACGTAACCACGGGTAAGCAGGATTACCTGATCTACATCGTCGAACCCGGCACGTACTCGGTCACCGGCAATACCTATGATGCGCGAAGGACGCACATTTCCACGATAGGCGACGGCCCTGCGCGCCATGTTTCCCGCCTAGGCCAGACGAACCTGCTGGAGCTGAAGTACGCCGAATTCGAGACCAAGCTAGCATGGCATGACGCCACCTATGCCGACCGGACCGTCCACGAAACGTATTGCACACTCGAAATCGTGGGAGGCCCTTGCGTGGCGTCGCAATCGAGCTCCTACCAAGTAAGGGATCAGACGTCTGCTGCGGGATACAAGAATGAAACGTTCCGCAACGATGTCGATGGCGTCTCCGTAGCCACGAAGATTTCCAAAGAGTTCGCTTCCTTCACCGTCGCCCCTGGCGAGGTTGTCGCGGTCGATGGCTTTTACGCCGACCCCAGCGCAGGCAATTTCACACCCACGACTTGCTCCAGAGTGGGGAGCCAGCAGGTGCAATGCCAGCTCGGCTCGTATTCGTTGATACATCTGCCCACCTACATCGACGAGGTGAAGCACACGATCCACCCTGACAGCACCCGTCTTCCCAACATAGCGAAGATCTTCTCCAGGACCGTATATCGCCCGCTGAAGATTTCGGCAAAACCGGTAGCAGGCTCCGGGTCGGGCTGGGGGAAAACATACAAGCTGAAGCAGTAGGGCGCCCCGCTGCCGCGGAAGTGGTGGGAAAGCGGTCGGTCTATCGAAATCGTGCGACCGAAAAGGTGTGCCGGGGACAGTTTCCTGGCTTTTAGTTGATTTTCGCGGCCTCAGCGCGGGTGAATTGGTTCGATGTGGCCGCCTTCTGAAGTGTCGCGGCTTTGGTTGAAAAGTAGGCAGGAGAAGTCCACGTGACGCAGCAGGCGCGGTTCATTGACGACAGGATGGCAGCGCTTCTCGAGACGGACGAAGACCTGCGGCGGATGGTGGCGAGGGACTGAATGCGGTATCGCGCGTCGCCTGCGCTGCTGGAGCTGACGCGGGAGGCGAACGCTGAAAAAGGGGCAGGTTCGTTGGCAACCGGAAACCGCGGGAAGCCGGGACGGAGGAAGTTAAATACGATGCTTGGTCGTTCGCTCTGGCTGAGCGCCACCGCCGGATCAACGGATCGAAGCGCACCGCATAGTTAGCTGCCTCCTGTCGCTGGTCGACGTTGAAACCGTGGTAGTTCCAACGCGCCGCCAAACGCGGGACGCGGCGACATGAGTTTCAGGTCCGCTTACAACCGTTTGGATGTTTCGCCGCTCACTGTGATTCCTTAGAGCAAGAGCAGAGGGTCCACTTTTCGAACGTCCCCTCTGGCCATCATCGGGATCAGCGCCGCGGCAGTTCCCTGGTCGTTTTTTCGAGAATCTTCATCGACTCCGCATTTCGCTTCTTCCACTCGCGAAGTTGCGCATCGTTCCGTGGATTGCTTGCGTAGATGATGGCTTGCTGACGCGGCGCCGCTCGTGACGCCATCGGGCGCACATGTCCCGAACCTGGTTGGGTTGCGCGGTAAGGCGTCGCTTGCGCCGGTGCGGCCGCCGATGACGCGGTGTGGGTGGATGGAGAAATCGCCGCGACGACAATCAGACCGGCGAACATGCTCCCTGCCAGGACGAGTGGCCTGTCCATTGTCGCGCGTGGTTGCGCCTTCGGCGTCTTCAGGGTGTTCACGGTGGCGATGAGTTCGCCACCGTGGATAAGTTCGATGGGTTTGCCATGAGCGAAGCGGCGCGCTTCGCTCGTGTACTCGCCGAGGGCGACGATCTTTACCGCGGCGGCCTGATGATGAAACAGCAGGCCGTACATCTCGCGCACCTCCTTTACGCCGACTTGCTGCCTCTTCCACTGCTTGCATTGGACGAGCGTCGTCTGGTCCGCTTTGCGCAGGAACAGATCTATGCCGCCGTCGGCGCCGCCCAGGCCGTTTTCATCGACGCTATAGCCCTGGCGGCGAAAAGCTTCGCCCGTGAGCTGCTCGAACTGGCGCCAGCTCATTTGGCGCAGACTTTCGATGCCGGTCTGGCTGTCGAACAGCCTTCGGCGGCGTGCTCGTCCAATGAAGGAGCCAACAGCCGCTATCCAGCAGCCGACGAGCAACATCCAGCCCAGTGGCGCATAGATGCCTGCGCTGGCCATTTGCCCCAGACCCGATAGGTAAGGATTCCCGGTCGTGCCGAGATACCAGCCCACTCCGTAGCGGACTGCGATGTAACCGAGCAGGCCGATCACGATGCCCATCGGCCATGGCATGGCAGCCACCATTTCCAGGCCGCCCTGTTTGCGCTTCGCCATGTCTCCCCCTGAGCTTTCCCGACATTCCAACGATAGCGCGTTAGGGCGCGGAAAACCTGGAAAGCGGGACGGGAAAGCGGGACGGAGGAAGTTAAGCGCGACGCTTGGTCGTGCGCTCTTTACGTCTTGCGAAGCAAGAGCTTTCGTGCGCCTTCGGCGCGCGAGCAACTTTCTCTTGAGTGGCCAAGAAAAAGTTGCCAAAGAGAAGACCACCCTCCTCGGCGCTGCCCGGCAAGTCCATGAGCTGGCCTTTTGACAAAGCCGGTCAACCGCACCTGCGTTGCATCAACCCCGGCATCCATGCCGTCGCCTGCCCTGACGAAAAGGAGCCGATATCCCCGTCGGCTTCCTCCGGGCCTCCGACCACGGCTCATCGCCTCGCGAGGGAGTGGTGGATCAACAGCCACAAAAGCGGCAGAAGCGGATTCCGCTTGCCATCGAGGTATGGCAAGCGGCGGTCTCTTAGGCCGGCCTTGGACAAGTAATTTGACTCGCGTCGTTGGAGAGGCGAAGGAAAACATGGCCATGCATCGCGGCGAATCATTGCGCCAACGTTTCTTTCTACTTCAAGACTGATGCGTGATGATGGGTGCATCGTGGACGACGGGGTCATGGAGGACAGATATGTATCGTTTGATAGTGCTGATCGCCTTGCTTGGCTGGAGTGCATTGCTGCAGGCCCAGGGCCGGCCGGTAGGACCACAGGAAGGGACGCGCATCACCAAGGTTCGGGTGCCGTTGCTGGGCACGCTTCCCGCATCGTGCGTTGCGCTGGAGGGGGAGCGCGGAAAGGCAACCATCGTGTTGCCCAGAAAAACGCTGGACTGGCTCGCCGAACGCGACGAAGACGCGGTCGAGGAAAAGATTTCGCGGACCGAGTTTCTGGCGTCGGGAAGGGCGCGCGAGTTGTTGAGTTTGCTTGGCGCGGGTCGGGACCAGTTCGGATGCCAACGGTTGCAGGGCAAACCTTCGATGGAAACGAGCTTTCTGGTGGGCTGGATGTTGGAGCAGGGACACGCAGCGGTCGTTACGCGCCGCTTGGGCAAGCCTGAGCCTGCCATCATCGTTCAGCACACCGATACCCTGATTTATGGATATGAGGATTTCCTGCTGCCAGACGGCGCGGCTGTCTGGTGTTTCAGCGTGTGGGTGGCTTGAAAGTATCCGAGAAGCACGGATCAGAGCGCACTTAATTTGACTGGACCCTGCTGCTCTAAGTCGAAGCAAGAGCTTTCGTGCGCCTTTGGCGCGCGAGTAACGTTCTCTTGAGTGGCCAAGAGAAAGTCACCAAACAGAAGGCCACCCTCCTCGGCGCTTGCCGGGCTCGGGCAACTGCTCCTGCGTTGCCTCAACTCGGGCATCCTTGCCCTCGGCAGCCCGGCAAGTCCGTGAGCCTCGGCCGGGCTTTTCGACAGGACATCGGGCAACCGCTCCTGCGTTGCCTCAACTCCGGCATCCTTGCCGTCGCCTGTCCTGACGAAAAGGAGTCGACATCCATGTCGACTCCCGCTGCGCGGCCTTGTCGACCGCGACTCACCGCCTCCCAAGGGAGTGAGGATCAACGGCAACGGCAACGGCAACGGCAACGCAACGGGAAAAGGGCAGATCCATTTACTGGCGAGCGGTCGGTCAGCCCCGACAAACCGCTGCACCAGGCTTGGACTGAGCACGGGTAATGGCGGCCCACCCTTTTCATCGACTCCCGATAAACGGCCAGAAGCTGCCGAGCGTCATCGCCATCGGCAGCGCTATGATCGGCTCATGTGATTTCCCCGGGAGCCGTCCATTCGGTAGGCGACGTGCTGGAACGCATCGCGAAGGCGGACACCATGGAATCGATCGGCGACGATTTGCGCGTCATGCAGCGTACCCCGCTGGCGCCCGCGCACGTTGCCGCTTTACGTGAGGCGGGTACGCAGGCGGTCTACGCGGCCGGCAGCTACCTGGCGCGCCCGGGACAACTGGCTGATCGTTTCATCTATGTCGTTGATGGCGAAGTCGAGGTCGTCAACGCCTACACCGATGAGCGTTATCTGCCATCGACGCTGGGGCCGACCCAGTTCATGGGCGAGATTTCGTTCCTCAACGGCGGCACCTTCTCCATGCCGATGCGGGCCGTGCGCGATACGTTCGTGATCGAGGTGCCGCGCGCCACGATGCTGACGTTGATGTCACAGATTCCCGAGATGTCGGACATCATCATCACCGTTTTTTCCGCGCGCCGCCGCCGTCAGATCGAGCAACGCGACAGTGCGCTGGTGCTGATCGGCGAGGAGCTCGATCGCGATGTCCGTTGCATCGCCGAATTCGCCACCCGCAATCGTATTCCCTACAGCTCGTTCGAGCTGGGCAGCGCCGAGGCGAACGCCGTGGCCGCCACGTGTTCGCTGGCGCCGGGTCGTCCCGCGGTCATTTTTGGCCGGGATGCGATGGTTGCCGACCCCACGCCGGACAAGGTCGCGCGGCTGCTCGGGCTCAATCTGGATCTGGTCGATGACGAGGATTTCGACGTGCTGATCGTCGGCGGCGGGCCGGCGGGCGTGGCGGCCGGGGTCTATGCGGGTGCGGAGGGGCTTTGCGCGCTGGTGACCGAGGACATTGCGATTGGCGGCCAGGCGGGTACCTCGAGCCGGATCGAAAACTACATGGGTTTCCCCACCGGTATTTCCGGCGCCGACCTGGTGTGGCGCGGCCAGATCCAGGCGATGAAGTTCGGCACGCGTTTCGCCATGCCGCGCCGCGTCGCGCAGCTCGAGACGTTGGCGAACGGCAGCTTCTGCGCCACCTTCGACAACGGCAAGCGGATTCGGGCCAAGGCGGTCGTGGTGGCAACCGGCGTGCAATATCGTCGCCTGCCGATCGAGCGGCTGGCCGAGTTCGAGGGTGCGGGCGTTTATTACGCGGCGACCGAAATCGAGGCCCGCTACAGCAAGGGCACGGAGGCGATCATCATCGGTGGCGGCAATTCGGCCGGCCAGGCGGCGATGTTCCTCAGCCGAACGGCGAGCCGGGTTCGCCTGCTGGTGCGCGGTCGTTCGTTGGCGGCATCGATGTCGAGTTACCTGTCGAGCCGGCTCGAAGCGGAGCCGACGATCACGATCGAATACGGTGCCGAAGTCAGCGCGCTGCACGGCACCGACCAGCTGGAGGCCGTGACGATCCGCAGCACCGCGCGCGGCAGCGAGGAAACGGTGCCGACCCGGGAGCTCTTCATCATGGTCGGTGCCGCCCCCAACACCGAGTGGCTGACGGGTCTGGTCAAGCTGGACGACAAGGGCTTCGTGCTCACCGGCGAGGCGGCAGGCGCAAGCTCGTCGTTCGCCGCCTCGCTGCCGGGCATCTTCGCGGTGGGCGACGTGCGCAGCGGATCGGTAAAGCGCGTTGCTTCGGCCGTCGGCGAGGGATCGGTGGTGATATCGAAGGTCTGGGAATTCGTCGATCGTGGCGGCCGAATCTGATCGGGAATCCCAGGGTCAGCGTGCACTTTTTCAGTTCAGGCCCTGGTTGAAGATAGACAGGAGAAGTCCGCGTGACGCAGCAAGCGCAATTCATTGACGACAGGATGGCCGCGCTACTGGAGACGGACGAAGACCTGCGGCGCATGGTGGCGGGGGACTGGATGCGGTATCGCGCGTCGCCTGCCTTGCAGGAGCTGACGCGGGCGGCGAACGCGGTGTGTGCGGTGATCAATCGCATCTACTACGACGATGCCGAGGAGGCGATGCGCCTTTTCCATGGCCTCGTTCCCGGCGCGGGCGCGGGGATCGATTTCCGGCCGCCGATCCGGATCGATTACGGCGCGCGTCTGGTCATCGGCGACCGCACGTTTATCAATGCCGATTTCATGGTCATCGTCGGCGGCGCGGTCACCATCGGAGCGGACTGCCTCATCGGACCGCGCTGCGGTATCTACACCCCCAATCACGCGGAAGACATCGCGCGCCGCCTCGACGGTTGGGAGCTGCCCAGGCCGGTCACCATCGGCAACAACGTGTGGATAGGCGGCTCGGTCACGATCACGCCCGGCGTCACGATCGGCGACAACAGCATCATCGGCGCGGGCTCCGTGGTCACCCGCGACATCCCGGCCGGCGTCGTCGCTGCGGGGAATCCATGCCGCGTCATTCGGCCGATTGCTGAGGTTGAACCCGATCAGGGAGGCAGAAGGGCGCCACCTGGTTAGTCGCGCCGTTTCTGCAAATGGATTTGTCTTCGTACTTGGATGTCACCGATGAAACTTGCGCGCTCCGACTCTCCGTGGAAATGGACATACGCGGTCATGGCCGCGTACGCGGCGCTCTCATTTCTGCTGGCCTTCTTCCCGCTCGATCACTTCCCCACGATCGTCGATTTCGGTTCGGTCCCCCTCATCAGAAAACTGATGGCATGTTCTGCGTATCCCGCACGAACCAGTTTCTACTGGCATTGGATGATCGTGGGATTTCCGCTCATGCTTGCCCTGTTTGGGTTGGCGACTCCCATCAGATTGAAGCGCGGGACGACCAGGGAGGGCGCGATCCTGGCGTGCCTGGCCGTGCTCATCCTTTTCGGATTGGTACTTTTCCCATTGCTTGTCTGGGGCATCTTTTGGGACGGCTCTGAGTGGACAAATGCCAGGCTGGATCGAGCCCTTCGACACTCATGTACGTCCCGATACAGCATGGGTTTGTCCGGATTCATGGTCATGACAGGGCTGTGCGTCGGCGCGTGGATAGGCTTTATCGCGACGCTGCGGGTAATTTTTGCGGCTTGTTGGGTCAGAGTTTGGCCGGATGCACACACGCTCGAGTGAGTGCATTTCACGTCCGGACAATTTCTTCGGGCGTGGCATTGCGGCGAGGCCAGCAGGATGGTCACAATCGCGGTCTTGCCAATGGAAGGTGGGTCGAACATGCCTCAGCTCGTCAATCTTTTTCTGGTGATTTTCGGCGTGATCGCCGTCGGGGCGGGTTTGGCCGGGTTGCGCAGCCATCCTGCATCCTTGATCGTGCTGATCGCTGGTATCGCCGTGATAGCGCTGGCGTATTTCAGCGACCGTCGCCGCGAGCGGCGGCGGGACGAGCGCAAGCGTGTCGACGACCAGCGACGTCTGGACGAACTCACAAGGCGGACCTGGGGTCCGGGTGACTCGCTGCGGGTGCCCGGTTCGGTCTGGGTGGTGGTAGGCGGCCTGTTGCTGGTCGCTGCCGGGGCAGGGATCTGGCATATGGGTGTCACGACGGTACGGCAGGACTGGATTCCCGTCCTCGTCGGCGCGGTCTTTCTCCTGAGCGGTGGCCTGATCCTGGCGCGTGCCTTGCCCGGTATCGGTCGTCCCGCGCTCGAACTGACTTCGGTGGGTTTCGCCACGCCGCTGAATGGCCGGATTGCCTGGCGCGATGTTTCCGGCGTCTTCCTCCAGGCGGTCACCCATCGCAACGGTGCCGAGAGCTTTCGCCTGATGTTTCGCGTCAAGCAGTTCGCGCGGGCGGCCACCGCCATCCACTGGACCGATCGGCTGTTTGCGATGTTTCGCCTCGGCGCGCTTGCCCGTGGTGTCGTGGAGGTGGGGCTGCCGAAGTCGAAAGAGCCGCCGAAAGTGGTTTATGCGCTGGCCCGGCTGTTGTGGAAGCAGGCGACCGGCCACGACTACGACTGGAACCCGCTGATGTCCGACCAGTACAACGAGGCGTTGCAGCGGATGGACGCCATCACGACACGGATGCAGGCGTCCGGTGCCGTCGAGACCTCGCTGGCGGATCCGGAGCGACTATCGCGTGACATGGCACAACTGGAACAGGATGTGATCCTGATTACCGGTGAACGCAGGCGCGAGTTGGCGAAAGCCAAGTGGGTGACTGGCGTGGTTGTTGTTCTGATGCTGCTGGCCTTTGCGTGGCCATGGGTCGGGAAGTTGCTGCGTTCCTGAGCAGATCGGCACCGGTGGCACCGGGAGCTCGAGTCGACCCGACCCCTACCGAGCCATCGCTGCGCCAGCATCTTCCGTCATCGCTGCCCGTTCCTCGGCAGCAACGTCCGCACGATCAGAACAGCCAGCAACGGAATGCTGATCGCGTAGATATATTGCGTGCGCGACACGCCGATGTTGAACGGGAACCAGATGCCCGGCACACCGATCGGATCGAGCAGTTCGCTGCCGAACAGGGCGGCCAGCACCGTGGCCAGCGTGACTAGTGCCAGGGTGCGCGGCGGGCCGCCGCGGACGACGCGCGCGACGATGACGACGAACAGCGCGAGCGAACCCAGCCGGCTGATGTTCGTCCAGGTTGGCAGGTCGGCCAGCGCGCCGACGATGCCGGCGATGCCCAGCGCGACGGCCAGCGCATCGATGCTTCGCCATGCGGGCAGGCGCCAGCGGTTCCAGGCCAGCAGCCAGGCGGTCATCGTCGGTACCCACATCACCGAGGCCAGCCACGTGTAGGTGCGCAGATCCTGCAGATCGGTCCACGACACGATCGCGTTGTTGAGTCGCCGGCCGGCCGTCAGCACCAGCGCGATGCAGGCGAACAGCAGGAAACCCTTGCGGTCGCTGCGTGAGCCGAACACGAGCGCCAGGGCGATGATCGCCAGCATGGCGGCCGGTTCGACCGCGTCGACGATGTAGCCGGCGATGGTGCGCTGCCACTGGGCACGGTGCAGCGCTTCGCCAGCCGGCCGCGGTGCCAGGATGGGGGCGGTGTGCAGGCCGCCTTCCCCCGCGCTGGGACCGGAGCGGGCCAGCATAAAGGTGCGGATGGCCAGCACGCCGGTGGTGCCTGCGGCGTCGGCGGGCAGCGCGAACCGCAGCGGTCGTGTGCCGACGAGACGCGGGTCGGGGCCGAGCCGGCCGGAGCCGCCCAGCAGCTGGCCATTCCAGTACAGCGCATAGCCATCGTCGACCAGGGTCGGTCCCAGGATGTCCCATGATGGGCTGGTGCCCGGCACCGTCACCGTGCGTCGATACCAGGCGTAGCCGTGATAGCCCGGATGGCCGTGCGCGCTCCATCCGCCCACGTAATCGGGCAGGCCCACGTCGCCGTCGTGCTGGCCGGGCGGAGCGGTCAGGTCCATCGTCTGCCAGCCGCTGTCGTCGATGTCGGCGGCCGCCCAGCGCGGATCGTCGCCGATGTGGAATCGCCAGCTGCCATCGAGCAGGGTGGAGGCGGCGCGCAGCGGC
>Ga0164242_10008367_pt1 | contig 11228 bp, 12 predicted proteins | sample OricomgcompostMG_FD_108783 | JGI IMG/M metagenome (GOLD analysis project Ga0164242, IMG submission 108783) | Miracle-Growth compost microbial communities from Emeryville, California, USA - Original compost - Miracle growth compost (MG) ...
CCTCTACGCCGTCTCCGGCATCCTGTTCAACCACGAGTCGCCGCGCCGCGGGGAGTCGTTCGTGACCCGCAAGATCAGCCTCGCGGCGGCGCGGATAGCCCACGGCCGCCGAGACGCCTCGACAGGCTCGGCGAACGAGCGGCTCACGCTCGGGAACCTCGACGCCATCCGCGACTGGGGCTACGCCAAGGAGTACGTCGAGGGCATGTGGCGGATGCTGCAGCAAGACGCCCCGACCGACTACGTGCTGGCGACCGGCGTCGGCACCACGGTCCGCGACTTCTGCGAGCTCGCGTTCTCCTACGTCGGGCTGGACTGGCGCGACCACGTCGATACCGATCCGCGCTTCGAACGCCCCACCGAGGTCCCCGAGCTCATCGGCGACGCCTCGCATGCGACCGGCGATCTCGGCTGGAAGGCGACCACCACCGTCGCCGAACTGGCCCGGCTGATGGTCGACGCCGACCTCGCCGCGCTCGGCGGTTGAGCGGGCGGTCACGGTTGAGCGAGGGCTGGCGGTTGAGCGAGGGCTGGCGGTTGAGCGAGGGGCGGCGGTTGAGCTTGTCGAAACCTCTGATCGCACTCGTCACCGGCGCCGCCGGGCAGGACGGCATCTACCTCAGCCGGCTGCTCGCGGACGCCGGCGTCGAGGTGCTGGCCGGCGTGCGGGCGGAGGTTTCGAGGCTCGTCGCTGGCGCTCCTCGCACCTCAACCACCGGACCCCCGACCGACGCTCCGCGCACCTCAACCACCGGACCCCCGACCGACGCTCCTCGCACCTCAACCACCGGTCCCTCGGCGGTTGAGGTGCGAGCGGAGCGAGCCTCGAAACCCCGAGGCCGCCTCGCCTACCTCGACCACCCCCGCATCACGGTCATCGACCTCGACATCACCGACACCGCTGCCTTCGCCGCCCTGCTGCGGGCGCGCCAGGTGGGGGAGGTCTACAACCTCGCCGCGCAGTCGTCGGTCGCCCGCTCCTGGGACGACCCTCGCACCACCGCGGCCGTCAACGCCGACGCGGTCGAGGGGATGCTGGCCGCAATCCGCCATATCCGGCCGGCGACGCGGTTCTTCCAGGCCTCGTCGGTCCAGGCCGGCACCTCCAGTCCCTATGCGGCTGCCAAGCTGGCCGCCGAGGGAGCGGTCGCCGACGCCCGGGCACGCGGTCTCTTCGCTGTCGCCGGCAGGCTGGGCAATCACGAGTCCCCGCTGCGGCCCCCGCACTTCGTCTCGCGGCGGATCGCTCGCGCCGCGGCTGCCGGCGACGTACTCGACATCGGCGACCTCTCCCCCGAACGCGACTGGGGCCACGCCCGCGACCACGTCGCGGCGATGCCGCTCCTGCTGCGGCTGGGCTCACCGATCGACGCCGACATCTGCACGGGGGTCCGTCGGCCGCTGCGCGACCTGGCGCACGCTGCCTATCGCGCGGCAGGGCTCCCGCCGGAGGAGTACGTCGTCGAGGTGGGCGCCGGCCCGCGGCCCGAGGACCCGGCCTCGCTCGGCGGCTCTCCCGACGTACTCGCCCGCGCGACCGGCTGGCGGGCGCAGACGTCGATCGATGCGTTGATGGCCGAGATGGTCGCCGTCGAGCGGCGGCGGCTGGAGTCAGGCGTCGAGGACGACGCTTCGTACGGTGGCTTCGGGTCCGCCGGTGGTTTCGAGGCTCGTCGCTAGCGCTCCTCGCACCTCAACCACCGGCGCGACCATGCCTAGCGCTCCTCGCACCTCAACCACCGACGTGACCACGCCCAGCGCTCCTCGCACCTCAACCACCGGTGTGACCACGCCGAGCGCTCCTCGCACCTCAACCACCGGCGCGACCATGCCCAAAGCTCCTCGCACCTCAACCGGCGTCAGGGCAGGGCGCTGAGCACCTGCTCCTTGCGCGGGGCACCGGCGGCGCGGGCGATCTCCCGGCCGGCCGCGTCGAGGACCAGGGTGGTGGGCGTGCGGAGGATGCCGAGGCGACGGACGGTTTCGAGGTGATGCTCGGCGTCGACCTCGATGTGCACCACCCCGGGGACGGCGCCAGCGACGTCGGTGAGGATCCGCCGCGTCGCCCGGCATGGCGCGCAGAACGCACTGGAGAACTGCACCAACGTCGCCCGCTCCCCCGGCGCGACCTGCGCGACCGCGTCGCCGAGCGCAGCCCAGGTCGAGAGGTCCGGGGTTTCGACGGGGCGTCCTTCGTCGCCCGGCTCGACCGCCGGAGCGGCCGCTGCCGGGGTCTTCAGGTCGCGGGTGCCGCGGAAGCGGCCGTCGGTGAGCAGGCGATAGCCACCGAAGACAAGCGCGAGTACGACGGCGGCGAGCACGATCCAGAGTCCGACCACGCCGGGTGCAACGCCGTACTCCCGGCCGGGGATTCCCCGACCGGGGCCACCCCTCCGAGGAGGAGTGGCCCGGCGCCGTTCACGGATGGACGGCAGTCAGCGTCCGTCAGCCGTTCTCAACGAGGCGGATCACAGGCCCGGAATGCTCGGTGCACTGCTGCCGAGACCACTGGTCAGCCCACCGACGAGTTGGCCGAGCAGGCTGTCGAGCGAGCCCTGCACCTGGGTCAGCAACCCCGGCAGGGTCGGAACCTCAGCGGTCTGGAGACCGGTGGCGAGCGGGGTGATGATGGCGTCGACCAGGCCCGCCGGCGTGGTCGGCGGGGTCGACAGGGAGTCCTGCAGAGCCGCCGCGGCCTGCTCCAGAGCATCCTGGAACTTCGTCGGGTCGATCGTCGACGGCAGGTTCGCGAGGATGTCCTGCAGCTGCGACGGGTCGAGCTGGGTGGCGCCCGATGCGATCGCACCGGCGAGCTGGTCGATCACCGCGGCCAGGGCGTCAGCGCCCGGGATGCTGGCGCCCTGGCTGCGGATCTCGTCGGCGATCTGGTTCAGCGCGTCGACCAGCGTGTCGGCGGAGAGGCCGGCCGACTCGAGCGCCTGGAGCAGCTGGTTGAGCGCGTCTAGCGGGTCGGGCGTCGCGGTCGTGGTGACGGTGGTCGTCGCCGTGCTGGTGGCGGTGCTCGTCGCTGTCGTCGTCGCCGTGCTGGTCGCGGTCGTGGTGGCAGTGCTGGTGGCGGTGGTCGTCGCCGTCGCGGTGCTCGTGTCGGTGCCCGTCGGGTCCGCGGTGACCGTCACCTGTGCCAGCGCCCGCTGCGTCGCGGTGATGGTGCTGTTGTGTGCCGCCTTGCTGCAGGCGACGAGCTGTCGGGCGAAGAACGTACGGCTGTAGCGAGCCGCGGCGAGCCTGGCGCGCTTCTTGACCAGCCGGTTCTTCTTCTTGGTGATGAAGTGCTTGGAAGCGTGGTGCTTCTTGGCCCGGTGGAGCTTCTTCTTCGCCACCTTGACCTGGTGGCGCGCGATCTTGACGTTGTGGCTGGCAAGTCCGTAGGCCGAGGTCTGGCTGGTGCAGACGGCCGCGCTGGCGGCGTCGTGGGAGAACAGGAACGGCATCAGGGCGCCAACCACCATGGAGGCGCTAGCCGAGATCGCAACGGAACGCTTCATGCCTGGGTAACGACGCCGGTCGACGTCGGACACCGTGGTCTAGACGGGCAATTCGGCTGGGGATAGTCGGCTGGGGAAAGGCACCGGGCCGCCCCTCCGAAGAGGGACGGCCCGGCAGGTGATGCGGTTGATCAGATCGATCAGCCAAGGAGGCCCGAGAGCAGGCCCGTCAGGATGGCGGTCAGGCCGGTCGGGTCAGCCGCGATCAGCTGCTGCAGCTGCGAGGAGTTCAGACCGCCGAGGGCGCCCTGAAGCTGGCTCGAGTCGAAGCCACCGAGCAGCGACTCCAGCTGCGACGGGTCGGCCGAGGCGAGGCCGGTCAGCAGGGTGGTGAGGGTCGACGGGTCGAGCGCACCGAGGACGGCGGACGCCTGGTCGGGCGACAACTGGCTCAGCACGTCGACCGGGCTGCCCGAGGTGCTGCTCAGGCCACCGAGGGCCGGCAGGCCGAGGTCGTTGAGCGCCGTGTCCAGACCGCTCCGGACGCTGTCGACGACGTCGGCGAGCGGCTGCGAGGACTGGAACTCGTTCAGGCCATCGGAGACCGGGGTCAGCACCGCGTCGATCAGACCCGAGGCCGTGCTGGGCGGGTTCTCCAGGGCCGACGTGAGGCCGCCGACGGCGTCCTGCAGCGCGGCCTGAAGGGCGGCCGGACCGTTGGCGAGATCGGTGGGCAGCTCGGAGAGCAGCTTCTGGATCTCAGCCGGGCTCAGCGAACTCGCGTTGTTCGCGATGGCGTCCGCGATGGCCTTGATGCCGTCCGAGAGAGCGTTGCTGCCGGGGACGTTCGCACCCTGGGCGGCGATCTCGGCGGCGAGCGCGTTGAGCGCGTTGGTCAGAGCGTCCGGGTCGACGCCGGAGGTGCCGAGCGCGCCGAGCAGCGAGGTGAGGTCGAGCGGGCTGGTGGTGCCGCCACCGGGCATGGTGGTCGTGCAGTTCTTGCTCGACGTGTAGTAGTGGCTCTTGGCGTGCCGGTCGGCGCGGACCTGGCGCTTGAGGTGCTTCACCTTGTGCTTGCGGTGCTTGATCACCTTGTGCGAGCGGTGGTGCTTCTTGGCCTTGTGGAGCTTGTGCTTCGCCTTGTGCAGCTTGTGCTTGTCGTGGGCGAGACGGCTGGAGGCGGCGGTGTACTGAGAAGTGGCGGTGGTGCAGGAGGTGGCAGCCGAGGCCTCACCCTGGCCGATGAACGGCGCGAGGCCGCCGATCGACAGAGCGGTGGTGAGGCCGAGAGCGGCGAAGCGCATGCGCTTGGTCGCGGTCGTGGTCATGGCGGGGACCTTTCGAATAGGGGACCGGCGCGGGCCGGTGTCACGTTCTGCAAGGTGAAACGAGGATGTACCCCAGACGTGACGGGCAAACGAGCAACAAATCGCTGGTCTAGACCGATTTCCGGCCCTTAGCCCCCTGCGAACGGCGGCAGGAACTGGACCGTCTGACCGGGCTGCACCAGCACGTCAGCCGGGTCCTCGGAAGCCGCCGGCCGGTCCTCGACGAGGGTCGAGCACACCGCCAGTACGTCGCTCAGCCGGCCGCCCGGATGCAGCGCCACCACGCGGGCCAGCACGTCGGCCAGCGTGATCGGGGCAGGCGTCTCCAGGACGTCCTGCGCCGTACCCGCCGCCGCCCGGGCTCCGGCCCAGTAACGGACGGTGATCGAACTTGTTGCGGCCACGAGAGCCCCACCTTTCGCTAAGATGTCCCAACGGTTACGCCACCGAGGCTCAGCGTTGCGGCTCGGTGCTCCACACTCCACTTGGAGGCCATCATGAGCACCCTCCTGCTGTTGACCGGCTCACTCCAGCCCTCCGCCGACGTCCTTCCCGGCCTTGCCCTGCTCGGTCATCATGTCCGTGTCCTGCCGGCCGAGGGTAGCGCTCTGCTCGATGCGCCGGACGCCGACCTGATCCTCGTGGACGGCCGTACCGACCTCGTCCACGCCCGCGATCTGTGTCGACTGATCCGCGCGACCGGCGCCGATGAGCCGGTGCTCCTCATCGTGACCGACGGCGGCCTGGCGGTGGTGGCGCACGACTGGGGCATGGACGACGTCCTGCTGCACACCTGTGCTCCCGCCGAGATCGAGGCGCGGATCCGGCTCGCGGTCGGCAGGCGGACCGCCACCCGGGCCGCCGAGGACCCCGACGCGCACCTGATCCGCTCCGGAGAGGTGGTGGTCGACGAGGCGACCTACATCGCGAAGGTGGGCAAGCGGACGCTCGACCTGACCTTCAAGGAGTTCGAGCTGCTGAAGTTCCTGGCCCAGCACCCGGGACGGGTCTTCTCGCGGCAGCAGCTGCTGCAGGAGGTGTGGGGCTACGACTACTTCGGCGGCACCCGCACGGTCGACGTCCACATCCGCCGCCTGCGCGCCAAGCTCGGCCCGGAGAACGAGACCCTGATCGGCACCGTGCGCAATGTCGGCTACCGCTTCGTGGTGCCGGCCAAGGAGAAGGAGCAGGCGGGCGACGTCGCCCAGCTGGCCAAGGCCTAAGGTCGGTCCCATGGGTGCTATGGGTGATGCGGCAGAGCTGGACGTGGTGGGTCTCGCGCGGTTGACCGAGGCCACCGACGGGGTTTCGCCGCTCGACGAGGCGACCCTGCTCGCGGTGCGCAACCGGCCCGAGGCCGTGACGGTCTGGGGCGACGCGCGCGGCTTCGGTCTGGTGCACGGCGACGAGCTCTCCCTGGTGGTGCTGCCGCACGAACGTGGCGCCGGCCTGGGGCGACGGCTGTTGCTCCTGGCGCCGGAGACGGCGACGCTGGCGTGGTCGCACGGCGATCATCCGGCCGCCCGCGCGCTCGCTGCCGCCCACGGCTGGTCCCGGGGCCGAGAGCTCTGGCTGATGCGGCGGCCGGCGTCACTGGCGGTGCCGACGGCGAACCCGCCCGACGGCGTGACGGTGCGAGGCTTCGCTGCCGGCGACGAGGAGGAGCTCCTCCGGGTCAACGCCGCCGCCTTCGCCCACCACCCCGAACAGGGCTCGCTGACCCTCGACGGCCTCCAGGAGCGGATGCGCGAGCCGTGGTTCTCGGCGGAGGGCCTGATCACCGCCTGGGACGACCAGTCCGGGCGGCTGCTGGCCTTCCACTGGACGAAGGTCGACGGCGTACTCCCGTCGGGTGCGCCGGCCGGCGAGGTCTACGTCGTCGGCGTCGACCCCGCCGCGCAGGGCCGCGGCCTCGGCCGGCTGGTGACCCTGGCCGGCCTGTCCCACCTGGTCTCGCGTGGCGTCGACGAGATCCACCTGTACGTCGAGGGCGACAACCGGCCGGCCCTCGGGCTCTACTCCGGCCTCGGCTTCACCCACGCCGCGGCGGACACGCACGTGCAATATCGCCGCGACTGACGCGGCGTACCTGACCTTCCTCACACTGAATCGGCGTGTCGGCGTGAGGAACGTCAGGTGCCGGACGCTTCAGCGCAGCGGCCGCACGTGCAGCCCGACGTCGGGGTCGACCACCATCTCCTGGCCGACCGGCATCCCGTCCACCGTCAGGGCAGCGTCCACCGGCACCGAGCGCTTGACCAGGCCGAGGGCGATCGGACCCAGCTCGAAGTGCCGAGCGGAGGAGCCGACGAAGCCAACCTCGCGCCCGTCGACCCCCACAAGCGGCGAGCCGACCTCGGGCAGCCGGTTCTCCGAGCCGTCGAGGTGCAGCAGCACCAACCGGCGCGGCGGCCGGCCCAGGGTGTGGACACGCGCGACCGTCTCCTGGCCGCGGTAGCAGCCCTTGTCCAGGTGCGTGCCGACCAGGCCGATCTCGTTGGGGATCGTGCGATGGTCGGTGTCCACGAAGATCCGTGGCTCACCGCGCTCGATGCGCAGCGCCTCGTAGGCCCAGAAGCCACAGGCCGGGCCGGCCGCGTCGACGTACGCACGCAGCGAGTCGCGCGGAATGAACGACGTACGTCCGATCTCGAGGCTCGGTGCGCTCGCACCTCGATCATCGGAGCCCGGTCGCCAGACCACCGCCAGGTCCGGCTCCGCGGTGACGGCCACGTCGGACCAGAACTTCATCCGCTCCAGATAGCCGACCAGCGCCTCGCCGCGACCCGGCTCGGCCCAGGCGGTGAACGCCTCACCGTCGTCCACGCCCGCGAAGGAGTGCTCGATGTGGCCCTGCGGCGACAGGATCAGCGCCGACACCCACACACCCGGCGCCAAGCCCTCGAACGCCTGCGAGGTCAGCGAATGCAGCCAGGTCAGCCGGTCTGGCCCGGCGACCCGGAAGACCTCGCGCTGGGACAGATCCACGAATCCCTCGCCCGAGGCGAGCGTTCGCTGCTCGACGTTGAACGACCCGTAGTGGGCCGCGACGCCGGCATCGGCACCCGAGCCCGCCACGGCACCGGGCAGGGACAGCAGCTCACTCACCATCAGACTCACACTCCACACACTCGCCGAAGACAACCAGGTGTCCCATATCCGCCTCGAAGCCCAGCTCCGAGCGCAGCCGCTCCGCGAACCCAGCGGCCACCCCAGGGTCAACAGAGACGACCCGCTGACACTTCCGACAGACGACGTGGAAATGCTCGTGCTCGGTGGTCGAGTGGTACGTCGCCACCCGATCGGACAGATGCGCATGCCGCACCAGGCCGAGCTCCTCGAGCACCTCGAGGTTGCGGTAGATGGTCGAGAGGTTGACCGCCGACGACGACTCCCGGACGCACGCGAGCACCTCCTCCGGCGTCGCGTGGCCGAGCTTCTCCACGGCGCCGAGCACCAGCTCACGCTGCGGGGTCAGCCGGTAGCCGCTCCCCCGCAGTCGCTCGCGCCAGTCCGTTCCGCTCATCGTCCGATCACAGCCTCAATGCCTCATTGCTCCACGCGGTTGAGCTGAGCCCACAGATGCGGCTGCAGCTCCTGGCCCATCGCCTTCATGTCGTAGGCGTACATCAGCTGGCCCTGCACGTTGCCGTACAGCCGGTGGCCCGCGGTGACGTCCTTGGCGGTCTCCGTCTGGCCGATCCCCCGGGTCGCCAGCTCGAGCCGCCCGTCGGACGCCTCGCCGTACCAGACCTCGGCCAGGCCGGTGTTGTGCGCCAGCGTCATCTCCAGGCGAGCCTTCCCCGGCTCGATCAGCTTGGACCGGATGAAGCCGGTTTCCATCGCGGCCGGACGGATCCGCTCCTTGGTCTCCGGGTCGACGAGCCACGACATCGCGGAGTAGTGGAAGAACGGCCGGCCGTCCTGCTGGAAGATCAACTCCTGCTCGAACTCGAAGGCCTCGATCGTCGGATAGTCACCGTGACCGTTGCCGTGCCAGGCGCCGAGCAGCCAGGCGATCGGGGCGCAGTCGGGGTTGAGATTCTCGGGCAGGTGAAAAGGCACTCGCCAAGTCTAGGGTGCAGCTATGGCAAGGAAGCTCGTCGTCAAGGTCACCGCCGGCGCGGAGGACGCGGAGCGATGCAATCAGGCGTTCACCGTCGCCGCCGCTGCGACCGCGATCGGCGCAGAGGTCAGCCTGTGGCTGACCGGCGAGGCGGCGTGGTACGGCGTGCCCGGCCGCGCCCAGCAGTTCGCCCTCCCGCTCGCGACACCGCTGGTGGACCTGCTCGGGATCGTGCTCGCGGACGGCAGCGTCACGGTCTGCACCCAGTGTGCGGCCCGTCGCGGGATCACCGAGGCGGACGTCATGCCCGGCGTACAGATCAAGGGCGCGGCCGTCTTCGCCGAGGAGATCCTCGAGGACGGCGTACAGGCTCTGGTCTACTGACCCCTCGCCCGCCGGAGCCCGCCGGCCCGTTCGCGCGCCGGCCCGTCGAGGCGCCGATAGGCTGGGCCGCAAATGGACACCCCGAACTCTCCTGACCGCAAGTGGTTCCGCCGATCGGGCGGCGAGGCCACCAGCGCCGCCGGCAGCGGCGCAGCCGCCCCTGCCGAGACGATCGAGCAGATCTCCGCGCGCGCTGCCGAGCAGGCCGCCGCCGCCGAGCGCCACGCCGGCCTGCGCCGCGCCGCGGAGCAGGCGGCTGCCGAACAGGCCGCCGAGCGGATCGTGGCCGAGGAGTCGGCGGCCGAGCATGCCCGCGCCCGCGCCGAGGCCGACCAGCAGGCCGCGGAGCATGCCCGGCTCGCCGCCGAGGCACATACCGCCCGGATCGAGGCCGAGCAGGCCGCCGTCACCGCCGAGCGTGCCCGCCGTGCGGCCGAGGAGGCCGGCCTGGCGAAGGCCAAGGAGCGAGTGCTCGCCGAGCAGGCAGCGGCCGAGCAGGCGAAGCTCGCCGAAGAGGCAGTACGCCGCCACCGCGACACGGCGCAGCAGGCCGCGGACGTCGCCGCCGCGCGGGCGCGGGCCGAGGAGACCGCGAAGGTCCGCTCCGACGAGGCGGCCGCCGCCCACGAGGCACGGGCTGCCGCCGAGACGGCCGCCGCGGAGCGTGCTGCCGAGGCAGCGGCGGCCCAGGAGGACCGCGCCGCCGCCGAGAGCGCTGCCGCGGCGAAGGCCAACGAGGCGGAGGCCGCGCACGGGGCTCGGCAGTTCGCCGAGCGGGTGGCCGCCAGCATGGCCGACAAGACCAAGGAGGCCGAGCAGGCGCGGGAGGCCGCCGAGCGGAAGGCCGCCGAAGCCGCCGCCGCCCGCGAGGCAGCCGACCGGGCGGCCGCCGCCCACGCCGCCGAGCGGGCGGAGGCGGAGAAGAGCACCGCCCTGCACGCCCTGCGTGCGACCGAGGCGCACGAGGCCCGGCGGCGGGCCGAGGCCGCGGCCGAGGAGCGGGCGGCCGAGACGGCTGCCGCCCATGAGGCCCGGATCGCCGCCGAGGGTGCCGCCGAGCGGGCGCACGAGGACCGCCAGGCAGCCGAGTCCGCCGCCGAGGAGCAGGCCCGGATCGCCGCCGAGGCACATGACGCACGTGGTGCTGCCGAGGCTGAGGCAAGGGCCGCACACCAGGCCCGCGAGGCCGCCGAGCGGCGGGCCGCCGAGCACGCCGCCGCCCGCGAGAAGGCGGACCAGGCCGCTGCCGAGCACGCCCGACTGGCTGGTGAGGCGCATGCCGCCCGCGAGGCTGCCGAGACGGCCGCCGCCGAGCGGGCCGCCGAGACCGAGGCCGCCCACGCAGCCCGGTTGGCGTCGGAGGAGGCCGGCCGAACGGCGGTGGACAACGCCCACGCCAAGGCCCAGCGGGCACTCGCCGACCGGCAGGCGGCCGAGGAGGCCGCGACCGAGGCGCATGGTGCGCGCCAGGCTGCCGAGGCGGCAGCCGAGGAACAGGCCCGGATCGCCGCCCGGGCCCATGATCTGCGCACCGACGCCGAGCACGAGGCGGAGAAGGCCCACACCTCGCGTCGGGCCGCCGACCTGGCCGCACACGAGCACGCGGACCTCGCCGAGCAGGCGCACATCGCACGCACCGAGGCCGAGACCGCCGCAGCCGCGCAGGCTCGGGAGGCCGAGGCCGCACACGCTGCGCGGAAGGCTGCCGAGGAGGCTGCGCGGACGGCGACGGATGAGGCGCACGCGGCCGCGCAGGACGCCCACGCCCGGCGCGCCGAGGCGGAGAACGCCACTCATCAGCAAGCCCTCGCCGCCGCCCAGGCCGCACACGAGGAGCAGGCCGCGGTCACCCGGGCCGCCGAGGCCGCGGCCGCCGCCCAGGCGGCGCACGAGGCAGCCACCGCGCGAGCTGTGGAAGCCGAGGCGGCGAACGCCCGGGCCAGTGACCATGCCCGGCTCGCCGCCGAGGCGCATGCCGCCCGCACCGAGGCCGAGTCGTCCGCA
>Ga0164242_10008368_pt1 | contig 11228 bp, 13 predicted proteins | sample OricomgcompostMG_FD_108783 | JGI IMG/M metagenome (GOLD analysis project Ga0164242, IMG submission 108783) | Miracle-Growth compost microbial communities from Emeryville, California, USA - Original compost - Miracle growth compost (MG) ...
AGCAGCGAAAGCGACACCATCGAGCCCGGCCGCAGCCCCCTCGACCCCACCACCACCGAAGGCCTCTTCGCCGCCCTCTACTTCCTCAGCGAACAAGCCGAAGAGATCAGCCAGATGCCCGTCCCAAGGCCCAGCCGTCGCCCGGTCGATCCCATCGACTCGGACGACGTGCCGTACTGAACCTGAGACCCCACCCCGCCGGGCGGCTGCAACAAGGCCGCCTGGCCAGCCTGTCGCAAAAGCCGCAAAAGACGACGGAGGGGAGAACCGGGGCAGGCCCGTTTACCACCACCTGACAGGAAGTGAACTTGCCCCCGTTCCTGCTGTTTCCCCCGCTTGTCACGACTTCGGGTAACCCTTAAAGTAAGGAATCATTACTCTCCAGGCACCCTCATGCTTGCGAAAATGACCTCCAAGAACCAGCTCACCCTGCCGAAGGCGGCCGTGGAAGCCGTCGGCCGTGCCGAATATTTCGAGATCGAGACACGCGCAGGCCAACTGGTATTGACTCCGGTGCGCATGCAACGCGCCGACGCCGTGCGCGCCAAACTCGCGGAACTGGACCTTGGCGACGACGACCTCGCCGCCGCGATCGCGTGGGCGCGGGGGGCGTCCGCCCCCACATCGGCACGCGTGGCCGAACCGGAGACCGCGTACCACACCGAACCGTCGCGCACGCGCAAGCCCTCCAAGCCAGGCAAGCGGTGAGCGCAAGCGTGCCGTCGCGCTGGGTACTCGACACCAGCGTGGTGCTGTCCGCCCTGATTCGCCCCGGCGGTGTCGCCGGCCGGCTGCGCCTCGCCTGGCAAGCACAGCTGTTCGTGCCGCTGACGAGCCGCGACACGGTAGTGGAATTGATCCGCGTGCTCGCCTATCCCAAGTTCAAGCTCACGCCCGATCAGCAGCACGATCTGCTCGCCGACTATCTGCCCTGGACCGAAACCACGCGCATGCCCACCCGACCACCCAAGGTGCCGGCATGCCGCGATCCCAGTGACCTGCCCTTCCTGCAACTCGCGTTCGCATCCGCGGCCGACGCACTCATCGGCGGCGACGCCGATCTGCTGGTACTCGCCACGAAGTCGCGCATCCCCATCCTGACGCTGGCACAAGCGATCGCATTGCTGAGCCCGTAGACTTCAAAAAGTGACACCTTTTTCAAGTACACTCCGCCCCCGATTTGCCCTAACCTGGTGAGCAGAATGAACGGGGCGCCAGGCATGAGCATGAGCAACAGCAATGGATTTCTCGACAAACGCATGAGGGAAGCAGCGTTCGAGCACGTTCGTCTGTTGAACGCCACCCACGATCATCTCACTTCAGATGAACTGGCCAAGGGCTTCATGTTCGAAGGCGTACGAATTCCTCTCGTGAATCCCCAGCGAGGTATCTTCAAACCGCGGCAAATGCGTTATTTGTTATCGATCCGAACCGTCTTCCCGCGGCCGGGAGCGAAAGTCTGGTACGACGATCAGCGACATGTACACAGCCAGCTCTACCAAAGCACCGACTTCGTTGACTATGCTTTCATGGGCAAGGATCCCGAAGCAGCCGACAATCGATGGCTACGCGAAGCATTCGAGAAACGTATTCCCATCATCTATTTCATTGGTATCTCGCCCGGTCGATTCACCGCGATCGCGCCCAGCTATGTCGGCGGCTGGAACCCAGAAATGCTCAAGGCATCTATTGGCTTTGGCGACCCTAATACCTATGACGAGGCGCGCTATCCCGATACAGAACCCGCCCGCCGTTACGCCCTCCAAACAGTGCAGCAGCGGTTGCATCAGGCATCTTTCCGCCAAGCTGTGATCATGGCGTACGATGGCCGGTGCGCACTATCAGGCTTACCCGAGCCTCTACTGCTCGATGCTGCGCACATCATCTCCGATAAGCACGAGGTTCTTGGCCAGCCCATAGTTCCCAATGGTATTCCGCTGTCAAAAATCCACCACGCCGCCTTCGATGCCCACCTAATCGGAATTGACCCTGACTTCCGAATGCATGTGTCCGCACGATTGCTGGACCAAAAGGATGGACCGATGCTTGAGGCCATGAAGCAGCTCGACAAACGAATCATCCGCTTGCCGCCCAGAACGCAAGACCGCCCCGATCGAGACCGTCTCGCCATGCGCTTCGAGATATTCAGAGCGCGAGCTTAAGGAATTCTGATATTGCCCTGCAGTCGAGATCCGTCGATAGATGGCATCCGATGCCCCCAAGCAAATGGACCTGTTCGCTTAATTACCCCGCCTCCTTGTACCGACTATGTATCTTTCACTGGTCAAGACCGCCGTTCAAATGTCATGACGGATTCAGTGCGCATTCTTTTTGACAAATGCCCTGTCCCCATCAGAGGCAGGTATCTACTACGCACCGGCAACTCTCGCTCTCTCTCATCCCTAAGTTGAAGACCAACTAGCGCAGCGCATTGAACCACGCCCTTTGAATTCTGGATAAAGACATCCTTCAGGCATGAATTTCCCACTACAAAAGTCGCCGTACCGCCAAGCTTAAGCACACGGACAATTTCCTTACACATCTTCAATAAGTCACCAGCATAACGTGTAACCATTGCCGCCCTCCTGGCATCCAGCATGTCGCGATCACACATCGCAGCCGCGGCCTTATCAATAATATTGCCATCATATCTATCACCGGGAGCACGCTCCGCCCCTATCGACTCTGACCGAATCAAACGGAGCTCGCCTAAGGTAAAGCCTAGCCAGACGAGCGCCAATCTATGCCCCCTTAAGTAATCAATTGCATTTAAGTATGGCGGAGAGGTGATTACAACATCAACTGAACCATCATCCAGCGCCAGCGACCGTACGTCTCCAATAGACACCATAGCTTTATTAGTCCTCTCTACGACGCTGGGCGCTACCAACCTGTCTATAATCTTTTGAGCCGCTGATTCAAAACCCTGAAAAACATCGTAATCGGAAGTGAGCGAGACACGATGCGGCCTACTGTGTGATATATCTCGACCGAGGGATGCGCCCTTATCCTTTGTAACGATGATCCGACTCAGACTGAGCCGTAGAACATCCGTAATAGCGCGCCGCCTCGCTCCAAACCTTTTCGCAGACCGCTCATACAGTACAAAAGCCAGTCGTCGGAGATCATCGCGCTGCTGTTTTGCAAACCAGTAGCTGACGAATTCACGAGTTTCCGCGTCTTCGTCGATCCACGGCAGAAGGACATCATGAGGGCGCAAGGATTTCGCGCGCTCAGTAACTTCCTTAAGCTCCTTAAAAAAATCGGAAGCTAGAACTGGAGTAGTCGATACCTTACTCATAAGAACGGCCAAAGGGTCCATGTCGAACCCAATAGCATTGTGGCCCATCGCCATAGCATGCCGTAGCACGGTGCCAGACCCCATCATTGGATCAAGGACCACGCTCCCCCGAGCAATTCCTTTAAGTGGCTCCAACGCTAGTTCAGATGCCATCCTCGCAGGAAAAGGATGAATTGACTTCAACACAACGTAGGCTCCATCTCAAAAGCGAAATTTAGAACCTCGGATACGCCAGAGGCTTTAACATGGTAAATATCAAAATCTTTTCCGCTTACTCGATATCTGTGTCGCGGAGACCTATCGACCCGAATGGTCGCAGTACCAGCTCTTCCGAGAACCGCTAAATTGATAAATTCCTCATAAGAGAGACAAACAACTCCGTCGATGCCACAAACGAGAGCTAGCCAAACATACTTTGGATCTTCCGTTAAGCCTCTAATTTCAGATACTTGCTCCGATGTGACGTTAAACTGCCAGGGCGGGAGACGCTTTGAACAATGTTTAATATAGATGAACACGCCATTATTTATGGCATAAGCATTGATTCTTCCATATATGTCGCTCTGTTTTATTACTAACGCACGTGGCGCCTCAACCACCAGACGCCGCAGAACTACGCCGTGATAACGTTCAAAATCCCTAATCATCGGCGATTCCTCATGAATTGAATGGATCCGTCGTATTTATAAAAAAGACGGCCATTGCCTTCTGCGTTGGTAAAGATCTTCAGATGATGGATAGCGTGAGGATACTTACCCTTTTCCATCTGCGGCGCACCGAAGAAACCCTTCCTTCGCTCGATAGCTGACTTATTAAGACCCGGATCTTCGTTACTATATCCTGAGATACTTGTTGAGGCATGAATAGCTAACTCTCTTTCGAGGTTTGACGACATTCTCGTAATGAATTTTCGCAGATACTGAGGGAAAGCCTCATCACCTAGCGCACTCCTAAGTAGATCTAGCTTATCGCTATTGCTTATATTTTTCTTAATAATTTCTTCAAGAGAGGTAGAATAAGGGAATAATCTGAACGACATTTCCCCTCTATCGAGATCGACCGTCGACCTATCAATGCTAGAACTAGAAACCGCAGCAATACGTCTGTCACTTAGCCATACCGGCGACCCCATTCCGCCATAGATTGACTCGAGAGCCAATCTATGGAACATGAAGCACCGATGCCAGTCACCATATAATGACGCAGGAATAGTGAGTTCAAAAAATTTCAAGTAGCGCCCACGTGATCCGAACATTCGCGCACGCTGGATGTAAGTATCCTGCTGAATTTTATGCTTGACGTCCCGAGTAAAATACATTGAAAGAAGATTTTCAAAAGTAACCCCTCGTGAAACTATATTGCCTCCAATAATGATTGTAAAAAGAGAGGCAGGCCTAGTTGCAGACACACCATTTTGCTTAAAATCCCTATCACTATTTAAAGTGATAATTGTATTTCGTGTAATATTTTTAATAATATATATGACAATTCTACTCGCATCCGCATCAACATATCTATTCGTGGCGACCCGCCATAATTCTTTGACATAAGTGTCGTAATTCTTGTGCGCCTGGTTGGATAGCGCGTCTACGCATCGAAATACCCGAGACCAATCTGTCTTATGATCGATTTTTTTTCCACTCGTATGGATAAGCATCGAGTAGTTTTCATCGGATTCGTTAAGATATAAGTTCAGATAAGCAACATTAACAAGGTAGCTAAATATTGCTTGGCGAATATATTTCGGATCGTCGCCTTTATCGCCCAGCAAAGAGAGCTGAAATTCCCGGCCAACCTCAGCAGAGTCGGGAAAAAAAATATCCTGTCCTGTATAGAACCTGTGCGGAGGAAATCTTACCCACAGCTGGCTGTCATTATCGAAAGTATTATTAAGATCTAATCTAGCGGGAGTAGCGGTCACACCTATATAGTCGCCAGAAGAACCAAGTAACGACGTTATTAAAGCGTTTATTTTTGTTTTTTCAGCCTGATTGACTTTTGCGTTGGGTGAAGCGAAATCCGCCTCGTCGTCTATGATTGCAAGACCGCTAATTCCTCGAATCTTATCCAATAACTTCTGAAGATCCCTCGCATTTTTCTTGGCGAAAACAACATATCTGCCACAAGTAATGTCAATTTCCGGATCTCGAATATCGGTATAGTTCCGTGCAGACGGCGCTAAACCGGAGTCCTGAAATCTACCCAAATTTTGGCCTAGCAAGTCAACACTGTCATTGAGCAAATGAAGAATGAACTGGTAGCCTTGGTCCAAGAGTTTTGCTGTCAGACATATCATCATTTCGGTCTTGCCACTCTGTGGTTCACCATAAATGACGAATGACTTCTTTCCCTCTCCAGACAAGTTTTTTAGAGCGCCTCTTACCGCCTGCTCTATACAGTCAACTTCTTTTCCATCATCTATCAATCTTCTCAACTGCCGCTCATACTGCTCCTGGCGAAATTCGCGACCTTTAAATTGAGAAATATCAAAATTTTCACTTGCCATCAGAAACACCCCCTCCCTGCTGACGGATATATCGGACGCAATATGGTCCCCTTAGCGTTTCACTCGATCACCATCCAAAACGAGAACGAGCCACTTTACCTAATCTCACTTTACCTCAGCTCGTTACACCAGAAGAGCTCGCGCGAGGGCGTGCCCTGACTTCATGATGTCAGTTGGCTCGTGCCAGCCAGACCTGACTCCAGCTTTCCACCGCAACAAGCAATCCTGTCCTCGTTTCCCATGCCAGGAGCCCCTCCCCTCAGTTCTTCGTTACTTACAACCGCCAATCACCCCGCCCCCTCGCCTCACACTTTTCCGGCCACACCGGACACAACGCCTCCACCGCCTCCATCAACTCCATCCAGTCGGAAAGATCACCCCTCCCCGGCAAAGGAGCCGATGCGACGTAGCCTCCAGCCAACGGCTCGGCTACCCGGTCAGGATGCTTCGTCGGCAATTTGTAAAAGGAGTTCATCGAGCCATTCCGTGCGGTCGAACAAGCTGAAGTATTCGCGTACCTCGGCCATGTTGAGCTTTCCGCGCTGGGCCCGCAATAGTGCCCGAATGTCATCAAGGTCGCGGGTGCGGGACGGATTGTTGACCAAGGCCTGCAGTTTGAAGCCGACCAAGCCTTCGGCACTGATTACCCGCAAGGTCCCCAATCCTGTCGATCGTTCCCTGGCCTCGCCCAGCAGGCGCCTTGCGATGGGGCGGTGGGCGTAGAGCAGGTCCAGTCCTTCGTCGTCGCGCAGGTAGTTGGCGGCGTCTTCGCTGCGATGCACGCAGCGGTAACCCAGGTCGAGCAGGATATCGTGCAGACGATCCGCGTCGTCCGCATCGGCAAGAAAATCCACGTCACGTGTGGCGCGCACCACCTGATGTGCAGCCAGAGCCAGCCCGCCAATCAGTGCCGGGGGCGTCTTGCAGCCGGCGAAGGCAGCGACGGCCTGCTTGATCTGATCGACTAGGCGGGACATGGGTGTATTTCGAAAAAAGGTACCAAGGACAATTAGCCGCTGAGCCACTCATCCGTCAAGCATTGACTCTGACACCTTTTGGCTAGGTGCGGAAACATGGCGTTATGCCGGCGAGCGCCACAGGCCCGCCGGCATACGCTGCCTTGCCGCTACTGGTAAGTCGGTGCCGGGTACGCGAGAGACCCTGCGCCGGACATCGGCAACGAGGCCTGCAACGCAAGGTAGCTGGCCTGCGCTTCACGCACGCTGTTCAGCGTGTACTTTGGCCCGAAGAACCGTTGCGACTCGTAGATGGTGTCGACGATGTCATGGATCTTGTCCACATCGCGGTAGATGGCATCGCCCATCACCGCCAGCGTGGCCACCGAGTATTCGGCGTGATCAGCGCAGCAGACCACGTTGCCGACGGCATGGAGATTTGAGAGCAACAGGTTGATCTCGTCGATCTGCTCCAGGGTGATGCCAGACAAGTAGCGCTTGCCTGTCGCCCGATCGATGATCTCTGCCGCCTCGGCGTCCGTGTCCGGCACACCGCCATCCTCAGCCTTACACGCCTCCGCATTCGCGTTCGCGTTGGCCTCGGATGCCGTAGCCTTCGTTCTGCGTTCGTCCGGCCAGGAAAGCCCCTCCATCACCTGGGCAATCTGCTGCTCCAACTGCTCTAGACAGATCGCCAGCTCGCGCGGGCGAATATCCGCCGTCCACTCCTTGCCTTCGTTCGACTGGCGCAGCCGGGCCAGGTTGGCCAGGAAGGTCACGTACTCGTGCAGCTTCTTCAGCCGCAGCCGAGCATCCTCCGGCGCGACATGGCCGTTCGCTTCCGTATCTTTCGATTCGTTCGTCGACATGATTGCCTCCTCGTTCCATGAAGTACCCGCGCGCCAAGGCGGCGACGGGAAGTCGGGAGGCTAGAAACCGCACACAGCCGGCGGGCTTATTTCCCTTGTGGGTGTTGTATTCGCCGCCCTCCCGACGCAAGTGTCGCGTCGGTTGCGCCCACAGATGCAGGCAGAAAAAACCCACCGGTTTGACGGAGGTGGGTACCGCTGTGTGGGAGTTTCTAGGCTCCTTGGGATTGAGTCTGCTACTGCATTGGAGGGGAGTCAAGGTAAGAGCAAAAACGGGGTCAGGTTCACTTAAAGCCGCCAGTCGTTTCCGCCCCGCCCTTCCTCCCTCTCCGGCCACACCGGGCACAATGCCTCCACCGCCTCCATTAACTCCACCCAGTCGGAGAGATCCCCCTTCCCCGGCAGCGAAGCTGACACGACGTAACCGCCTACCAGCGGTTCGGCCACGCCGTCAGGACGCTTCATCGGAAATTTGGGCGAGGAGTTCATCCAACAGCTCCGTGCGATCAAACATGACAAATTGTCCCTGACACCTTTTTCTTTTTCGTTTCGGGGTTTCCATCGCTCCATCCTCTCAAGAGTTGGAGCCTCCAAAAATACCGGAGCGGTTCAATCCCGTTCTCTGGGTATCGTAGACCCATTACTGCTTCAGCGAAAAAATTGGGAGCTTCCTGAGTTCTTTTACGGGTAATAGCTTTGGTGTGTCAGGGTAGAGAGTGACGCTTTTAGCCGCCCTAACCCCAATATAAAAGCCAAAATCAAGCATGAGTGCAATATACCGCTCCGCGACCTTATGAGGGGTTATGCCTTCATGCAGTACGTGCACAAAACGGAGAGCTATGAGCCTTTGAACGAGATTGTATTCCTGATTCCGACTATCGATGCGTACCAAAAACGCATTGATACCATGCTGCTTGACGCAAAAATCCTTGATCCGCTCCAGCATCAGGCGCACTAATTCGGTATCTGTGGAAGCAGCGTCTTTGCCTACATCTTTTAGTTTCTCCTCTACTGCCTCTGATGCTGCAGCATTCACCGCAGTGATCGTTACTGCCTTTTGACCTTTTATAAGAGCCTTAGTTATGGCTTGTGAAAAAAGACTCAGCGCATCTCTTGGCACCGCGGCAGCGATCAGTACTAGTCGTGCCAGCACCGCCTCTTCCGCCAGATAGCGGATATCCGGCAAGCCGCAGAAACGTGCGTGAGCATCGAGGATGCTAACGATGTGCTGCTCAGATCGATCCGGCATAGTCAGATTATGATCGAGCTTTAAAATTTGAGCGTCGTGCGGCGGCTCTAATCCTTGCCTCGTTTGACTATCCCAAATGTTTGTGAACTGCTCAATTCCAGACGCTTTGATATAGCTATTATTCCCCCGCGTTAGTGAATAAAGAACGGATAAGAGCTTCGGCTGCAAGCCTTCTTCAATGACATGTATATCGTCAAGAAATATATTCAATGGCCGAGACCTAGTCACCACCTGAGACAACACTCGCCTAGCCCTAGGAATCAATCTATTGATTTTACTGAAAACTCCTCTTGCGGTGCCTTCCGCAATGGCGTCAAAATCTGAGGCCAACGCCGTGAATTCTGCCGGAGAACTCGCGTACGGCGCAAGCTCAAAAAATATTTCACTCAGGACACTTGAGATCGCATTCTCATCATTACGACCGTTATACGTTTGTAATGCTGTCCAAGAAAACGGGTAGCCTTGCTCCATATTACTGTGCATTGCGTAGGCAAGCAGGCTAGACTTGCCTGACCCGCGCCGTCCATAAACGATGAAATTTGCATTCCCAAGAATACTTTGCTCAAAGTTCGTAACCGACGGAGTATAACGAGACCAAAAGTCTTCACTAAAAGTGTTACGGTCAACAGTGAGACTCTCAGACAGGTCCTTCTGGAGCATACGCGCCTCGGGGAGGTTCACAACGTCCGAAGGTTTGCTGGAGCGCTCGATTATTGATGCGCGGCCTAAGAATGGGTTCGAAGGGTTAACTTTTGAATTGGCATTCTCTAACAACCCAAATAGACGTTCATTAGGTTTAGCAAAATGAAATAAAAGATAAGGTCCGTCCGGACGCTCCTTTATTGACCATGCAGGCTCTATCTGGCCTAGAGCTTTCGTATATTCACGAACCAGCTCAATGGCAGCCGCATTTGTTTCCTTGCTGGTCATAAACTAACCCCTTTCCCAATTAGAAATTTCCTAACTTGGTCTAGAAAGCCACCAACCAACTCAATCACCTCACTCAAGGGAACCACCAGATCTGCCTCTGTTGCGAAATGGCTATAATCAGCCAGATTTCTGTCTTCGCGAAGTGCTTTCAGCTTGACCGCATAGGTAGCTGCATTGACAAAGCCATCAGGCAATTGGTCAATCCTACCGTGATCGGAAGAGTCCGTTGCGAACGAGCCATCGTGACAAAGCGAAACAGCACGTTTAGCGTTGTAAGCACCATAGTAAAATCTGGATACCTTCTGTCGCCAATGACGCGCGTCAAGTGACAACGCAAATTGGTAGTGCTCAACACCTAGCTGATACAAGAGCTTCGCTTCGTTATCGACTGCTGATCGTATACGCCGCAATTGCGCCGGCGTTAGCACCCCCGCAAGATTTCTTACGAGCTTTACTGGATTCCCAATAAGTAAGACATGGGGCTCACGAAGTCCTTTATATGCCACCTGTTGCCTCTCTTGCCCCGACGCCGCCCAAGAAATATCCCATTTTACATATTACGGCGATATTCGCCGCCTACGTCGTACAATGCATGGCTGATCTGCCCCAGGGAGTGGGTCTTTACCGCCTGCATCAGCGCGGCAAAGACGTTCTTGCGGTCGCGGGCGGTGTTTTGCAGATAGGCCAGGCCGTGGCCTTGGGCCTTGTCGCTGCCTTGCCTTTCGACTTCGCTCGCCTGCGGCGAGCTACGCTCAGAGCCTGCCCCGGACTCGATCCGGGGGTGAACGGGTAGCGGGCCGTCGTCGGTGGAATCGGAGCCGTGGGCGTGCGAGGTTTCGCCGGCGGGCGCCAGCGCATTTCGCGCCTTCTGGAACGCCTGCACGTTGGCGATCTGCTGCCCCTTCTCCTCCTCCGTCGAGCGGATCAGCTCGATCTCGGTGGCGATCTCGCCGCCGTGGTCCTTGGGCAGGAAGGTGTTGACGCCGATCAGTGGCAGGCTGCCGTCGTGCTTCTTGTGCTCGTAGTACAGGCTCTCTTCCTGGATCTTGCCGCGCTGGTACATGGTGTCCATGGCGCCGAGCACGCCGCCGCGCTCGCTGATCGCCTCGAACTCCTTGTAGACGGCCTCTTCCACCAGATCGGTGAGTTCCTCGACCACATAGCTGCCCTGCCAGGGGTTCTCGTTGAAGTTGAGGCCCAGTTCCTTGTTGATGATCATCTGGATGGCCACGGCGCGGCGTACGCTTTCTTCGGTGGGCGTGGTGATGGCTTCGTCGTAGGCATTGGTGTGCAGGCTGTTGCAGTTGTCGAACAGCGCGTACAGCGCCTGCAACGTGGTGCGGATGTCGTTGAACTGGATTTCCTGCGCGTGCAGGGAGCGGCCTGAGGTCTGGATGTGGTACTTCATCATCTGGCT
>Ga0164242_10008369_pt1 | contig 11227 bp, 12 predicted proteins | sample OricomgcompostMG_FD_108783 | JGI IMG/M metagenome (GOLD analysis project Ga0164242, IMG submission 108783) | Miracle-Growth compost microbial communities from Emeryville, California, USA - Original compost - Miracle growth compost (MG) ...
ATCGCCGTGGACCAGGGCGGCTGCTTCGAGGACACCCACGCCACCACCCACGCCGAGCCGACCTACCAGGTGCACAACTCGATCTTCTATTGCGTGGCGAACATGCCCGGCGCCGTCCCCAACACCTCGACGTACGCCCTGACCAACGCGACCCTGCCCTACATCGCCGCGGTTGCGGACAAGGGCTGGGCCAAGGCGTGCGCGGACGACGCCTCGCTCGCCCTCGGCCTCAACACCCACGCCGGGCGGCTGACGAACCTCCCGGTCGGGCAGGCGCACGGGATCGACGCGGTCACGCCGCAGGAGGCACTGTCCTGAAGGAACTGGGGCAGGCGGTCCGGACCTATCTGGACCATCTCGGCGTCGAGCGCGGGCTTGCGGACAACACGTTGCGGGCCTACCGCCGCGACCTGCGGCGCTACCTCGACTATCTCGAGGCCCAACAGATCACCGAGCTCGGCCAGATCAGCGATGAGACCGTCCGAGGCTTCCTGATGAGCCTGCGGGAGGGCGATCCGGAGCACCCGCCGCTGGGCGCCTCGTCGGCAGGGCGGTGCGTGGTCGCGGTGCGCGGGTTCCACAAGTTCGCGCTCCGCGACGGGCTCGCGGAGTCGGACCCCGCCGCGGCCGTGAAGCCGCCGGCCCCGGCGAAACGGTTGCCGAAGGCACTGAGCATCGCCGATGTCGAGGCGATCCTCGCGGCTGCGGGGTCGGCGGGGACCGCGTTGGCGCTGCGCGACCGCGCGCTGCTCGAGGTGCTCTACGGCACGGGTGCGCGGATCTCCGAGGCCGTCGGTCTCGACGTGGACGACATCGACACGAGCGACCCGGATTCCCCCGAGACGTCCGTGCTGCTGCGCGGCAAGGGCTCGAAGCAACGGCTGGTCCCACTGGGCAGCTACGCACGCGAGGCGCTGTCGGCCTACCTCGTCCGGGCCAGGCCAGAGCTCGCCTCGGCGGCCGACGCGAACCGTGGTGCGCTGTTCCTCAACTCCCGGGGCGGCCGGCTGTCGCGGCAGAGCGCCTGGGCGGTGATCGTCAAGGCGGCCGACCGGGCCGGCGTCGACGCCGAGGTGTCGCCGCACACGTTGCGGCACTCGTACGCCACGCACCTGCTCGAGGGCGGTGCGGACGTTCGCGTCGTCCAGGAACTCCTCGGGCACGCGTCGGTGACCACGACCCAGGTCTACACCCTGGTGACCGTCGACTCGCTGCGCGAGGTGTACGCGTCGACGCACCCACGCGCACTCGGTTGAGAGGTCCGCGAACGCACAGGGTTTTCCCCAGCCGTACGACCGCCTGTGCACCTCGCGCCCACGTCCGTACACACCGCATGCACAGATTTCGACCGACTGGGCGAATGCGTTGCTGTGCCGCTTCCGAGGTGCGTAGGCTCCGACCGGCGTGGCGCTAAGTCGACAAAGTGCGTCGGGCGTACGGTCCGGAAGTAGGGCCGGTTCGCGAGCCGTGTCCGGCCGATCCGAACGACCGTGGGAGGTCAACAGATGAGTGGTGGCGAAGGATTCATCGGCTCGGGTAGCGCGGCGTCGCAGCTGCCGCCGCTCGGTGGCATCCCGAGACCGCCGCTGGCCGAGCCCACGCCGATCCGCTCCGAGGAGCCCGAGCTCGAACCCGAACTCGGGCCGACCGGTCGCCCGCTGCCGCAGTTCGCCGACCCGTTGCCGTTGACGACGCACGGCCACGCCCGCGTGGTGTCGATGTGCAACCAGAAGGGCGGCGTCGGCAAGACCACGACCACGATCAACCTCGGGGCCTCGCTCGCCGAGTTCGGCCGCAAGGTGCTGCTGGTCGACTTCGACCCGCAGGGCTCGCTCTCGGTGGGCCTGGGGCTCAACCCGCACCAGATGGACCTCACCGTCTACAACCTGCTGATGGACCGCGAGGTCAAGCTCGCCGACGTCGTCGTCCCCACGGGTGTCCCGGGTATGGACCTGCTGCCGTCCAACATCGACCTGTCGGCCGCCGAGGTGCAGCTCGTGCACGAGGTCGCTCGCGAGCAGACGCTGCAACGGGTCCTGGCTCCGGCGATCGACGACTACGACGTCATCCTGATCGACTGCCAGCCCTCGCTCGGGCTGCTCACAGTCAACGCCCTGACCGCCTCCGACGGCGTGATCGTCCCGCTGGAGTGCGAATACTTCGCCCTGCGCGGGGTGGCGCTGCTCAAGACCACGATCGACAAGGTGAAGGAGCGGCTCAACCCGCGCCTGGAGATCGACGGCGTGCTCGGCACGATGTTCGACGGCCGCACCCTGCACGGGCGCGAGGTCATGGCGCGCCTCGTGGAGGCGTGGGGGGACACGGTCTTCCATACGGTCATCCGGCGCACGGTGAAGTTCTCCGACTCGACCGTCGCCGGTGAGCCGATCACCAGCTACGCGGGCACCTCGGCCGGTGCCGATTCCTACCGCCAGCTCGCCAAGGAGGTGGCAGCGCGTTGGCTCGACGGGTGAGTCTGCCGACCGCGGACGACCTCTTCCGGCCGACCGACGGTCCACCAGGAGAAACGCCGCCACGCACGAGGAAGGGCGGGTCCGGCCAACCGGGGAAGTTGGCCGCGGCCCCCGATCCGGAGGACGCGGCCGCGCGGCGTACCAGCGGTCGCGTACGCCACGACGAGAAGATGACCGTCTACGTCACCGCGGACGAGTTGCTCGACATCGAGCACGCGCGGCTCGCGCTGCGTCGTGACCACGGCCTGGCCGTGGATCGTGGCCGGCTCGTGCGCGAGGCGATCTCGATCGCGCTCGCGGAGTTGGAGAGCGCCGGTGAGGAGAGCGTGCTGGTGCAGCGGCTGACCGCCTCATGACCGCGCTCGCACAAGCGGGCGCCGCGGTCGAGGAGGACGGAGCGGGGGAGTCGGGTCTCGGCGGCTTCGCGGTCACCCTGGACAACTTCGAGGGCCCCTTCGACCTGTTGCTCCAGCTCATCGGCAAGCACAAGCTCGACGTCACCGAGGTCGCGCTCTCCAAGGTCACCGACGAGTTCATCGCCTTCGTACGCCTGGGGCAGCGCGGTGGTGCCGGCGACGATCCCGGCGGCGAGCCGTGGGACCTCGAGCAGACGACGTCGTTCCTGCTCGTCGCCTCGACGCTGCTCGACCTCAAGGCCGCCCGGCTGCTGCCCCAGGCCGAGATCGAGGACGAGGAGGATCTCGCCCTCCTCGAGGCCCGCGACCTGCTGTTCGCGAGGTTGTTGCAATATCGCGCCTACAAGCAGGTCGCCGGCATCCTGGCGCAGCGCATGGAGGTCGAGGAGAAGCGCTTCCCCCGCGCGGTCGGGCTCGAGGAACGATTCGCGACGCTGCTGCCCGAGGTGCTCATCGGGCTCGGCCTGGATCAGTTCGCCCGACTCGCCGCGGATGCCCTCACGCCCAAACCCGAGCTCGAGCTCACGCTCAGCCACATCCACGCGCCGACGGTGAGTGTGCGCGAGCAGGCGCTGCTCGTCGTCGGATCGTTGCGCACCCACGGCACCGTGACGTTCCGGGCGCTGGTGGCAGACGCGCCCGACACGATGACCAAGGTCGCCCGATTCCTCGCCCTGCTCGAGCTGTTCCGTGAGGGTGTGGTCGGATTCGACCAGCTCACCCCGCTCGGCGAGCTGACGGTGCGCTGGACCGGCGACGAGGACACCGAGGTCGAGATCACCGACGAGTTCGATGGCACGCTGCCCCTCGCGAGCGTCGCCGACGAAGCCGTCGAGTCAGCTGACAGCCCGGAAGGAACCCCCGATGAGTGAAGCCCTCCAGGAGGAGGCTCAGGAGCCGACCCACGACGAGGCGCGCCCGGAATCCCTGGCGGTCCCGGTGGCCGAGTTGCGTCCCGCGTTGGAGGCGGTGCTGATGGTCGCCGACCAGCCGCTGGACGAGACCGCGCTGGCGACCGTGCTCGGCTATCCCGTGCCGCAGGTGCGCGATGCCCTGACGGGTCTCGCGGCCGAGTACGACGAGCAGGGCCGCGGCTTCGACCTGCGCAACGTGGCCGGCGGCTGGCGGTTCTACACCCGCGACGAGTTCGCCGGGGCCGTCGAGCAGTTCGTGCTCGACGGGCAGCAGGCCCGGCTCACCCAGGCCGCGCTCGAGACACTCGCGGTGGTCGCCTACCGGCAGCCGGTCAGCCGAGCCCGCGTCTCGGCGATCCGGGGCGTCAACGTCGACGGCGTGATGCGCACACTGGTGAACCGTGGACTCGTCGAGGAGGCCGGCACCGACGGGGAGACCGGCGCACACCTCTACCGCACGACCGCGTACTTCCTCGAGCGCATCGGAGTGACCTCGCTCGAGGAACTCCCCGAGCTTGCGCCGTTCCTGCCCGAGATGGACGATCTCGACCTCGACCAGGAGAGCGTCAGCGCGGATGGCTGAGGACGACGGTCTCGTCCGGCTGCAGAAGCTGCTCGCCCAGTCCGGCGTCGCGAGCCGGCGCAAGTGCGAGGAGTTGATGCTCGGCGGCGAGGTCGAGGTCGACGGCGAGGTGGTCACCCGGCTGGGCACGAAGGTCGACCCGCGCACGGCGGTGATCCGGGTGCAGGGCCGGCGGCTGCCCCCCGCGAGTCCGCACGTGTACGTCGTGCTCAACAAGCCGCGTGGTGTGGTCTCGACGATGTCGGACCCCCAGGGCCGGCGCACCCTCGGCGATCTGGTCGCCGACCGGCCGGAGCGGCTCTTCCACGTCGGCCGCCTCGACACGGACACCGAGGGGCTGATCGTGCTCACCAACGACGGCGACTTCGCGCAGCGGTTGGCGCACCCGTCCTACGAGGTCGACAAGACCTACGTCGCCGAGGTCGAGGGAAGGCCCACGCGGGCGACGATCCGTTCGCTGCTCGACGGCGTCATGCTCGACGACGGCCCGGTGACGGTCTCCTCGGCGCGGGTGATCGGTGAGCGGCCGGGGCGTGCGATCGTCGAACTCGTCATCCACGAGGGCCGCAACCGGATCGTGCGCCGGCTGCTCGACCACGTCGGCCACCCGGTGCGACGGTTGACCCGCACCCGGATCGGACCGGTCACCGTGGGCACCCTGCGCGCCGGCGAGATGCGCGAGTTGACCAGGGATGAAATCGGTGAGTTGCTCGACGCGGCCCGCTTGTAGGGTCGAGGGGTGTCCGAGCAACTGTCCGTGAGAGCCGTCCGTGGCGCGACCCAACTCGACTCCGACGAACGCGAGCACCTGCTCGACCGGGTCGCGGAGATGGTCCGCGGGGTGATGAACGCCAACGAGCTCGCGGTCGACGACTTCATCTCGATCATCTTCACCGCGACCTCCGACCTCACCTCGGAGTTCCCGGCTTACGCGGCGCGCCAGCTCGGTTTCCACGACGTGCCGCTGGTGTGCGCGCGCGAGCTGGAGATCGACGGCTCGATGCCACGGGTGGTGCGGATGATGGCGCACGTGGAGACCCCGCGCACCCGGGAGGACATCACGCACGTCTACCTGCACGGCGCCGCCGTCCTGCGCCGCGACCTGACCAACGTGCGGGCCCTTCCCGATGAGGCGCCGGCCGATGAGTGAGTCCCGACAGGCTCGACCGCCGGCATGGGGACCGGTCCACGTCGTCGGCGCGGGCCTGTTGGGCACCTCGATCGGACTCGCCCTGACCCGGGCCGGCGTCGAGGTGTGGCTCAGCGACCTCAACCACGAGCACGTACGCACCGCGTCCGGGCTCGGCGCCGGCACCCCGTACGCCGGCGGTGAGCCGGGCCTCGTCGTGGTCGCGGTCCCGCCCGCCCACATAGCCGATGCAGTGGTCGAGGCGCTCGAGGGCACCGGCTTCGTCACCGACATCGGCTCGGTCAAGGGGCTCCCGCTGCGCCAGGTCTCCGACCGGGTAGGGGAGAAGGAGTTGGCGCGCTACGTGGGCTCGCATCCGATGGCGGGCAGCGAGCGGTCCGGGCCGCTCGCGGCCAATGCTGATCTCTTCGAGGGTCGGGCCTGGGCGGTCACCCCGCACGTGCATGCCGCTCCTGAGGCGATCGGGATGGTCGAGGCGCTGGCGGCGGCGTGCGGCGCCCAGACCGTGCGGCTCTCGCCGGTCGAGCACGATCAGGCGGTCGCCCGCACCTCCCACGTGCCGCACCTGCTCGCGGCCCTCGCGGCCGCTCAGCTCACCGATGCCCAGCCCGACCATCTCGCGCTGAGCGGGCAAGGTGTCCGCGACGTCACCCGCGTCGCGGGCGGCGACCCGGCGCTCTACGACCAGATCATCCGAGCCAATGCCGTCGCGGTGGGCGAGGTGCTCGACGACGTCCGCCGGCGCCTCGACGAGGTGATCGCCGCGGTGAGCGCGCGCACCAGCGAGGATCCGGACGAGGCGCTCGAGGTGATCCTCTCCCGGGGTGTGGACGGCACCCGGATGATCCCGGCCAAGCACGGTGGTCCGCCGATCGACACCGGGTCGGTGTTCGTCGCCGTGCCGGACACCCCGGGCGAGCTGGCCCGGCTGTTCGCCGACGTCGGCGAGATCGGGGTCAACGTCGAAGACCTTCGGATCGAGCACGACCCGGGCCGTCCCGTCGGCCTCGTCGAGCTCGTCGTCCGGGCCGCCGCGGCCGACGGCCTCATCGGGGCGCTCGAGACGAGGCAGTGGCGGGCGCACCGCTGAGCGGCCGGTAGGATCCGGCGGGTGTCCACCGCTGATCATGCACCTACGCTGCCGTCGCTCGAGCACGTCGTGGTCGCGATGGACGGGCCGTCCGGGTCGGGCAAGTCGAGCACGTCCCGTGGTGTCGCAGCCACCCTGGGCCTGCGCTATCTCGACACCGGCGCACAGTTCCGCGCGGTGACCGTCTGGATGCTTCGACACGCCGTCGACCTGGGTGATCCGGAGGCGATCGCCGCGGCGGCCGAGCGACCTGTGATCGTCTCGGGCACCGATCCGTCCGCACCCACGATCACCGTCGACGGCGAAGACGTCGCCGAGGCGATCCGGTCCGAGGAGACGACCAGGGCCGTCAGCGCGGTCGCCTCCGTCCCGGCCGTACGTCAACGGCTCCTCGACCTGCAGCGCTCCATCATCGGCACCGGTGGCATCGTCGTCGAGGGGCGCGACATCGGCTCCGTCGTCGCTCCCCACGCCCGGGTGAAGCTCTACCTCACCGCCGATCCGGCCGCTCGTGCCGCCCGGCGTACGGCCGAGCAGGCCGGCGGCGACGTGGCGGCGACCGAGGCCGACCTGCGCAGGCGCGACGCGATCGACTCCTCGCGCGCCGCCGCCCCGCTGCAGGTCCCGGAGGGGGCCGTGCACCTCGACACCACGCACTACTCGCTGACCGAGGTGATCGACCGGGTGGTCGCACTCGTCCGCGCGACGGTCTCGTGAGCGCGGAGGCTCGGTGCAGCGGGGCGCCCGGAGTCGGTCCGCGCCGGCACGCGCACCCCAAGGTGGCGCTTCTGCACCACGGCAGGAGGCCGGCCGCGGCATTGATCCACCGGATCTACGACGTCGAGATCGTCGGGGCCGAGCACGTGCCCGCGACGGGCCCGGTGATCGTGGCGGCCAACCACATCAGCTTCATCGACGGCCCGCTGCTCTCCATCCTCGGCCCGCGTCCGGTGCACTCCCTGACCAAGGTCGAGATGTTCCACGGCCCGGTCGGCGCGTTCCTGCACGCGACCGGGCAGATCCCGGTGAGCCGGCATCTGACGGACCTCGCCGCAGTCCGGATCTCCCTCGAGGTGCTGCGGGCCGGTGGTGTGCTCGGCGTCTACCCCGAGGCGACCCGCGGGCCCGGTGACCTGAGCCGGTTCCGCCGGGGAGCGGCGTACTTCGCGATGGTGACCGGTGCGCCCGTGGTCCCGCTGATCTACCTGGGCACGCGTCCGGCGGGGACGCCCATCAGCGCGATCCCGCGTCCGGGCACGCGGATGGCGATGACCTTCGGCCCGGCCGTGCAGGTCCCTGCCCGGCCGTGGCCGCGACGCAGTGCGGACGTGGCGGAACTCACCGACCGGATCAGGAATGCCATGCTGGAGACCCTGCGTTCCGCCCAGGACGCAACCGGCCTGAGCCTGCCCGGTCCCGCACCCGACGGAGAGGTCGAGGAATGAGCCATCCAGAGGACGCCGCCGTCGGCGACGGCCCGGCTCCGATCCTCGCGGTGGTGGGCCGCCCGAACGTCGGCAAGTCGACGCTGGTCAACCGGATCATCGGTCGCCGCGAGGCGGTCGTGGAGGACCGCCCCGGAGTCACCCGGGACCGGGTCTCCTACGACGCGAACTGGAACGGCCGGGCGTTCACCGTCGTCGACACCGGCGGCTGGGACCCCGACGCGCGCGGGCTCGCCGAGCGGATCGCGGCCCAGGCGGAGGTGGCCGTCTCGATCGCCGACGCCGTGCTGTTCGTCGTCGATGCGACCGTCGGCATCACCGATGCCGACGAGGCAGTCGTACGCGTGCTGCGCAAGTCCGGGAAGCCGGTCGTGCTCGCGGCCAACAAGGTCGACGACCTGCGGATCGAGGCTGAGGCGAGCGCGCTGTGGAACCTCGGCCTGGGAGAGCCGTATCCCGTGTCCGCCCTGCACGGGCGCGGCTCCGGCGACCTTCTGGATGCCTGCCTCGAAGCGCTGCCGGAACTCCCCGAGGAGCGTTTCGAGGAGGTCGGGGGGCCGCGTCGCGTCGCAATCATCGGCCGTCCGAACGTCGGCAAGTCGTCGCTCCTCAACAAGCTCGCCGGAGAGGACCGCGTCGTCGTCGACGACGCGTCGGGCACCACCGTCGACCCTGTCGATGAGCTCGTCGAGCTCGGCGGCCGGACCTGGCGGTTCATCGACACCGCCGGCATCCGCAAGCGGGTCAAGACCGCCTCGGGACACGAGTACTACGCCTCCCTGCGCACGACAACGGCGATCGAGCGGGCAGAGGTCGCGGTGCTGATCATCGACGGCTCCCAGTCGATCTCCGAGCAGGACATCCGGATCATCCAGACGGTGCGCGAGTCGGGCCGCGCGCTCGTGGTCGCCTTCAACAAGTGGGACCTGGTCGACGAGGAGCGGCGCTACTACCTCGAGCGGGAGTACGAGCGCGAGCTCGTCCAGGTGCAGTGGGCCCCGCGGATCAACCTCACCGCGCGCACGGGCTGGCATGTCGACCGCCTGGTGCCGGCGCTGGACGCCGCGCTCGAGGGCTGGGAGACCCGCATCTCGACCGGAGCGCTCAATGCCTTCCTCGGCCGGCTCGTCGCCGAGCACCCGCACCCGGTGCGCAGCGGCAAGCAGCCGCGGATCATGTTCGGCACCCAGGCTTCGACCTCGCCGCCGACCTTCGTGCTGTTCACCTCGGGCAAGCTCGACGCGTCGTACGTCCGGTACGTCGAGCGGCGGCTGCGCGAGGACTTCGGCTTCATCGGGACCCCCATCGACCTGCAGGTGCGGGCCAGGGAGAAGCGCGGCCGGCGCTGAGCGCTACGACACCGGCCCCTCGGTCAGCGTGACCGTGCCGATGTGGGACGTGCCATCCGCGTCGGTCCAGGAGATCCTGACCCTTTCACCGGAGGAGTGGGCCGCGATCGCCTTGCGCAACGCGATCGAGGTGCGTACCCGGGTGTCGCCGACGCGGGTGATCGTGTCTCCTGCGACCAGGCCGGCGACCGAGGCGGGAGTGTCGTCGTAGACCTTCGCGATCGTCGGGGAGTTGCTGCTCGTCGAGAGCGCGACCCCGAGGAACGCCGGGCGTCCGTACGCGTACGCGGAGTTCTGCACGCCGTTCTCCAGATCCTCGGCGACGTCGAGCGCGTCCTTGATCGGGATCGCGTAGCCGACGGACTGCGTGGTCGACGCGGCCGTCGTCATCCCGATGACCTCGCCGTCGCTGTCGTAGACCGCGCCGCCCGAGTCACCCCCGACGACCGCGGCGGCGATCTGGATCAGGTCGTGCAGCGTCTCGCCCTCCTCCCCGTTCTCCGAGGAGGTCGTGATCGTCTGGTCGAGCGCCTGCACGGTGCCGGGGGAGGCGGTGAGGTGGTCCGTGGTGCCGTTGGCATCGCCGACGGCGGTCACGCTGTCGCCGGTGGCGGGCTCGTCGGTGTCGGTCTTCACGGTGCTCAGGCCGGAGGCGTCCTCGAGTTGGAGTACCGCGACGTCGGCAGTGGAGTCGGTCCCGACGACGCGCGCCTCGTACGTCTTGCCGGTGCTCATCACGGTCGCCTCGATCTTCGTCGCTCCTTCGACGACGTGGTGGTTGGTGAGCACCTCGCCGTCGCTGGTGAGGATCATCCCCGTGCCCGCCCCCTCGCCGTCCTCGTACCCGAGCGTGGTCCGGATCCGCACGAGACCCGCGATCTGGTCCTCGGTCGCCGTCGAGGAGGTAGCGGCCCCGCCCGAGTCGTTGGAGTCCTGGCCCCAACCGTCTTGCGGCAGTTGCTGGACTTGGCCGCCGCCGGGCTGGGCGTATCCGTCACCGCCGTACGGCGCCGTCGGTGCGGTCGTGCTGGTCGAGGTCGGCGGGCGCGAGGCGTCGCCGCCTGCGGTCGCGCGCCCGATCACCGCACCCGCGGCGCCCGCACCGACGACCAGTGCGGCGGCGCCGACGATCGCGACCATGCCTCGCACAGCGGGACGTGTGGCAGGCGACTCGGGTGGTGCCTGGTCGGTCCCGTCCGTCACGACGTCGAGGTCGGTGACCGTGTCCTGGAGGTGCTCGTGCGGCGTTTCGTTGAGGTCCATACCCCGACTGAACCTCGCATTCCCGAGAAACCGCTGTGCCGCGGCGCGGGTCGACCTGTGATTGTCGTGGGCCTGGTTCGGAACCCCCGGTGCTGCTGCGATAGGGTGCTCACGCCTCCTGGGCGGGCCGTTCCCGGTCGTGCCGATGGAGGCTTCGGGCTGTGGCGCAGCTTGGTAGCGCACTTGACTGGGGGTCAAGGGGTCGCAGGTTCAAATCCTGTCAGCCCGACCGATCGAACCGGCTCTGACCTGCGGAAACGCTGGGTCGGAGCCGGTTCTGTATTTGAACCCGAAGGCCCTATTCCGCACTTATTCCGCATGTATTCCTGAGCGGGCGGCGACTCAGCCGTCCTCAGGACCAGCCAGTTCTTCGAGCACGTGGGCGACGTCGGCCGCAATGGCCGGCTTGGAGATGTAGAACTCCCGCGTGATCGCGGGGGAGGAGTGGCCGAGCTGCTGGGAGGCGGTCTCGGTGTCAACCCGCTCCGAGATCAGGGTCGCCACCGTCTTGCGGAACGTGTGAGGCGTGACCCAGTCGAGTCC
>Ga0164242_10008370_pt1 | contig 11227 bp, 8 predicted proteins | sample OricomgcompostMG_FD_108783 | JGI IMG/M metagenome (GOLD analysis project Ga0164242, IMG submission 108783) | Miracle-Growth compost microbial communities from Emeryville, California, USA - Original compost - Miracle growth compost (MG) ...
CCAGGAAGGAACCATGCACGACGATCACGTGCTGCTCGAGAACCGAACCCGTCGCGTCCTGCTGGACCGCATCCTGCCAAGCGTGCACAGCACGATCGGCCAACTGCAGGTCGAGGCCTGGAATGTCGGCGGCGGCACCGGCGAACCGGTTCCGGCCGAGACGGCGCTGCCCGGCCTCGATCCGGCAGCGGCCGCGGCGGCCGGCGTCGCCTACGAGCCGTTTACTATCGGGACCCCGTGGGGCCGGGCCTGGTCGACGACCTGGTTCCACTTCACCGGAGTCGTGCCCTCGGCACCTGCCGATGACGCCGACGACCTGGAGATCGTCGTCGACCTCGGCTGGAACGGCACCCAGGCCGGCGCGCAGGCCGAGGGCCTGGTCTTCCGGCCGGACGGGACGACGATCAAGGCGCTCAACCCGTACAACAACTGGATCCCGGTCGAGGGTCAGCCGGGCGATCCGATCGACCTCTTCGTCGAGGCGGCGGCCAATCCGAATTTCTCGCCGGGCCCGCGGCCGTTCCAGCCGAGCGTGCAGGGCGATCGCGCCACGCTCAGTGATGATCTTGTCGGCGAGTTGCGCCGGGTCGACATCACGATCCGGCACACCGAGCTGGCCGAGCTGGCCGCCGATCTTGAATTCCTGCTGGACCTGCAGTCCGCACTTGATCTCGGTGAGCCTCGACGCTGGAAGATCCTGCGCGCCCTCGAGTCCGCCCTTGACGCGCTCGACCTCTCCGACCTCGTCGGCACCGCCACCGCAGCCAGGGCCGAGCTGGCCGAGGTGCTGGCCAAGCCCGCGGTCCCGTCCGCCCACACGGTGAGCGTGATCGGTCATTCACACATCGACTCGGCCTGGCTGTGGCCGGTGCGGGAGACCGTACGCAAGGTCGCCCGGACCACCTCCAACGTGCTGGACCTGATGGAGCGTGAGCCCGAGCTGCAGTACGCGATGTCCTCGGCCCAGCAGTACGCCTGGATCAAGGAGACCAGACCACAGCTGTGGGTCCGGATCGTCGATTCGGTCAAGCAGGGCAGATTCCATCCGATCGGCGGGATGTGGGTCGAGTCGGACGCCAACCTGGTCGGCTCCGAGGCGATGGTCCGCCAGTTCACCTTCGGCCAGCGCTTCTTCCGCGAGGAATTCGGCATCACCAACCGAGAGGCCTGGCTGCCGGACACGTTCGGCTACTCCGCCGCACTGCCCCAGATCTGCAGCCTGGCAGGGATCCGCTGGTTCTTCACCCAGAAGATCTCCTGGAACAAGACCAATCGCTTCCCCCACCACACCTTCCAGTGGGAGGGCATCGACGGCACCCGTATCTACACCCACTTCCCGCCGGCCGACACCCTGCAGGGCGTGCTGAGCGCGGGTCAGCTCACCTACTCGGTGAAGAACTTCAGCGAGAAGGCGGTTTCCGATCACTCCTTCCTGCCCTTCGGCTGGGGTGACGGTGGCGGCGGCCCGACCCGGGAGATGATGCAGCGCGCCAAGCGCGCCCGTGATCTTGAAGGCGCACCCAAGCTGGTGATCCGCAAGCCGGCCGACTTCTTCGCCGAGGCCGAGCAGCAATACCCGGATCCGCCGGTGTGGAAGGGCGAGCTCTACCTCGAGCTGCACCGGGCGACGTCGATCACCCAGGCTGACGTCAAGCGTGGGAACCGAACCAGCGAACGACTCCTGCACGAGGCCGAAGCCTGGGCGACCGCAGCAGCCGTCCGCGGCCTGATCGACTATCCCTACGAGGAGCTCGAGGCGCAGTGGCGGATGGTGCTGCTCCACCAGTTCCACGACATGCTGCCAGGTACAAGCATCGCTTGGGTCCACCAGGAGTCGATCCAGCGCTATCGCGAGATCGCTGCAGCGCTGGGGCTGATCATCGAGCGTTCGCTGGCCGCTCTGGCCGGCACCGGCGATACGCAACTGGTCGCGAACGCATCGCCGTATCCCCGGCGCGGGATCGAGGCGTACGCTCTGCAGGCCGCACCCAGCGGTCCGGCCCGCTCCGGCGTCGTCACAACCGACGGTGACGGCTGGCTGATCGCCAACGACCGGGTCTCGGTCAGGATCGGCGCCGACGGCACCATCGTCTCGGCGGTCGGCCCGAGCGGCCGCGAGGTGCTGCCGCCCGGCACCCGGGCCAATCTGCTCCAGCTTCATCCGGACCTGCCGGCCGAGTGGGATGCCTGGGACGTCGACAAGTACTACCGCAACACCGTCGTTGATCTTGACTCGGTGGATGAGATCGGCCCGGTGACGCTCGATGACGGCCGGGCGGGACTGCGGGTCGTCCGGTCGTTCGGCCACGGATCGTCTGTGGTGCAGGAGATCGCGCTGGCCGCCGACGGCCTGCGGGTCGACATCAGCACCGAGATCGACTGGCACGAGCAGGAGCACCTACTCAAGGTCGCCTTCCCGGTCGACGTCCATGCCGACACGGCGGCGTACGAGACCCAGTTCGGACACGTGGTCCGGCCCACCCACGACAACACCACCTGGGAGGCGGCCCGCTTCGAGATCGTCGCGCACCGCTGGGTGCACGTCGGCGAGCGCGGCTGGGGTGCCGCGGTGGTCAACGACTCGACCTACGGCCACGACGTCACCCGGCACGAACATCCCAACGGCGGCACCTACACGACCGTACGGTTGTCGCTGGTCCGCGGGCCGCTCTTTCCTGATCCGCAGGCCGACCAGGGCCGCCATCTCGCCCGCTTCGCGCTGGTCCTGGATGCCGACATCTCGGACGCGGTCCGCGAGGGCTACGCGCTCGGTACGCCGGAGCGGTCGGTCAGCGGCGATGGGCCGGTCGATCCGATCGCAGTGGTCGACGGCCCGGTGGTGCTGGAAACGATCAAGCTGGCCGACGACCGGTCCGGTGATCTTGTTCTGCGGCTCTACGAGCCGAACGGCGATCGGGCCTCCGCGACACTCCGGGTCGACGTCCCGGTGTCGGGTGTGCGCGAGGTCGATCTGCTCGAGGAGGATCGGGACGGTACGGCGCTGCTCGGCGCGGCCGGGGACAAGGTCGACTTGTGTCTGCGTCCGTTCGAGATCGTCACGCTGCGTCTGACGCGTGCAGGAGTCCTTCGACAAGCTCAGGGATCGCAAGGATGAGTACCCCGGCTGCTCCGCCCACCCTGCCGGACGAGCCCGACTGGGCGCCCACGATGTCGGCGACCGGCCTGCCCGAACTGGGGACAACCTATGCCCTCGCGGTCAGGACCCTGGCAGCCAACATCGTTCCCGGTCCTGACGGCGACCCGGCGGAGTTCATCCGGGCCGGGGCCGGCTACCCGACCCCGTGGACGCGGGATGCGGCGTTGAACGCCTGGGGCGCGGCGTCGGTCCTGCGACCGGAGGTCGCCGAGCGGACGCTGCGGATGGTCTGCGACGAGGGGCCCGAAGGACCGGTGATCGCCCAGGACAACCAGTGGTGGGACCAGATCATCTGGGTGATCGCAGCGGAACAGCACGCCCGCGCGACCGGCGACCGCGGCTTCCTCGCCGACGCGTACGGCATCGGGGTGCGCTCGCTGGCGATCCTGGACACCAGCCACTACAACTCCGGAACCGGCCTGTATCTCGGGCCGGCGTTGATGCAGGACGGCATCGCCGGGCTGCCGGCCCCGCCCGCGACCGATCCGGAGGAGTCGTCGTTCGTGCTGGACTATCCGGACGCGCACACCATCGCCTCGTTGTCCACCAACGCCGTCTACGTCGGAGCGCTCCGCGCATTGGCCCGGATGGCCGGCGAGCTCGGGGACACCGCGGCATCCGCGGTCTGGACCGAGCGTACTGCCCGGCTCGTCGCCGCCATCGACGCTGGGCTGTGGGACGCGAGCGCGCAGACGTACGGCTACTTCCGGCACGGCGACGGGAGGCTCGATCTGTCCCAGGAGGCGGCCGGCTTCGGACTCCTGGCTGCGCTGGAGGTCGTGCCGGCGGAGCGGGCTGCCGGCCTGCTGCGCCGCCTGCACCTGGAGCCGTACGGGCACGTCAGCGTCTGGCCCTCCTTCGAGCGCTACGACCAGGACCATCCCGGCAGACACAACGTGATGTTGTGGCCGATGATCATGGGGCTGGTCGGGCTGGGCGCGAGCCGGTACGCCCCCGATCTCGCCCGTACGGTCCTTGATCACTTCCACGCGCTGGTGGGGCGCGACGGCCGCTTCTGGGAGATCTACGACGCCCGGAGCGGACTGCCGGGCGGCGGCTGGCAGGTCGGTCACGAGTGGCCGCCGCTGATCGACCAGACCTGGTCGGCGACGTCGTACCTGCGACTCGTGCACCACGGCGTGATCGGGCTGGCGCCCCAGATCGGCGGGCTGGATTTCACCGATGATCACATCCCCGGGCTCGGCACCGTGCACGCGACCGGCATCGGCTGGCGCGGGGCGCGGCTCGACATCTCCGTCGAGGGCGACGGTCCGATCACCCGCGTACTCGTGGACGGTGCGGATGTGACGCGAAGCGATCACCACGTTCCAGGCGGTCTGACGGGTGAGCATCAGGTCGAGATCACCCGCGGCTGAGGTCCGGCCTCAGGTGGTGGGGATGTCCAGGGCGTCCATCATTCCTTTGACGTACCCGATCGACCAGCTCCAGGGGTTACGGCTGTCCCCGACCATCTGCGGGACATGATCGACGATCAGGATGCCGTCGAAGCCGACCTCGGCCAGGGTCTTGAGATACTCCCGCATGTCGCCGTAGCCGGAGTCGATGAAGGACTCGACGAAGTCCGGCATCGGCGAACTGACGTTGCGGAAGTGGATCTTCCACAGCTTGCCCTGCGCGGCGAAACCACGGATCGCCTCGGTCGGCGTCCGGCCCATCGTCGCGCCGCCCTCCAGCCAGGTGCCCAGGCACAGGCAGGCGCCGAAGTTCGGGCTGTCGGCGATCTCGAACGCCCGCTGGTAGCCATCCCAGGAACTGGCGACGCAGCGCGGCACGCCACCGAGCGGGACACCCGGCGGATCATCGGGATGCAACCCGATCCGGATCCCGAGCTCCTCGGCCACCGGGACGACCCGGCGGACGAAGTAGCCGAAGTTGTCCCAGATCTCGTCCTCACTGTAGGCGCGACCGTGACTGAAGCCGGTCGACGGATAGGTCGTGCCGGCCCAGAAGCCGGTAGCTGATCCTTCGGTGTAGGAGCGTGCCGAGGCACCGCCGCGTGCCGGTCTCCGGTCCCGGCCCCAGATCCCGTTGGCCATGTGCGCGTAGGTCGTGTAGGTCATGCCGATCTCGGCCATCGCTCGCAGGTGCTCGAGGTAGGCGTCGATCTTCTGGTCCCGATCCGGCAGCCCCAGGGTCACCGACGGCATGTTGTGCACGTCGGTGTTTCCGACATTGGTCAAGATCAGACCAGTCGCATCCACCCGCTGCTTGACAGACCGGAAGAAGTCGCGCCCGCCTCCGGTCGAGCCGACCGTGACGTGCTGGACCCCGATCTGCTGGGCGTAGCGAAGATCATCATCGGTGAAATCCTGGGACAACTGCAGCGTCAGCTTCATCGGGCTCCTTCGTCCACCAGCATTGATAGCAGCACATGACCCGGGTTCGCGAGGTTACCTCCGTCCACCGGAACGGTCACCCCGGTGATATAGGAGGCCGACGGGCTGCAGAGGAAGGCGATCACAGCAGCAATCTCCTCCGGCTCCGCCGAACGTCCGCGCAGTCCGGCCTCCGATGAGACGGCCCTGCTGCGACGCCGGTCAGGAGCGCGTGACCCGTCAACGGTGACCAGCGGTGTCCGCACGGGGCCGGGGGCAACGCTGTTGACCCGGATCTGGTCGACAGCATGATCAACCGCCATCGACCGTGTCAGTGCATCGATGCCTGCCTTACTGACCGAGTAGCCGAGCACGCGGGGATGGGGAGCGAAGCCCTGGACCGAAGACACGTTGACGATCGAACCGCCGCCCCCGGCACGCAGGTACGGGACGGCATATTTCGCCGCCAGAAACATCCCGGTCAGGTTCGTATCGATGACCCGGCGCCAACCTTCGTCACTGGTATCCTCGACGGTGCCGTAGGTCTGCACGCCGGCACAGCAGACCAGGATGTCGAGCCGCCCATATCGTTCGACCGCGACCTGGACCAGATCGCGCATGTCGTCGGCCGACCGGACATCGGCAGTCACGCCGGTGACGGCCGGCCCGAACTCTTTGAACGTCTCGCCGGCTTCCTTGATCGTCTCCGGATCGTGGCTGCAGTAGACGACCTGTGCGCCATCGGCCGCGAGCGCCCGAACCGTCGCCCGTCCGATCCCGGTAGAACCGCCCGTGACGACAGCAACCGAGCCGGTGAAGGCGGACCTTGAGGTTCCACCCCCGATCACTTGACGGCCCCTTGGGTGAATCCGTTGTAGATGAATCGTTGCAGCACCAGGAACAAGATCAGGGTCGGCAGAATCACCAGCATGGCCCCCGCACAGATGTCCTGCCACTGCCCACCGAAAGGCCCCTTGAATCGGAAGAGCGAGGTCGACAGGGTGCCGAGATTCTCCGATGGCATGTAGAGAAAGGGAATGTAGAAGTCGTTGTAGACCGTGATCCCTTTGATGATCACCACCGTCGCGATCGCCGGCTTGAGATTGGGGAGGATGATTCTCCAGTAGATCGTGAAGGAGTTGGCGCCGTCGAGCCGGGCGGACTCGTCCAGCGATGTCGGAATCGCCCGGACGAACTGCAGGAAGATGTAGATCGACACGATGTCGGTCCCCATGTACAGCAGGATCGCCGACCACCGCGTGTCGAAGAGCTGCAGGAAGTTGACGATCTGGAAGGTGGCCACCTGCGTCGTCACGCCCGGCACGAGCGTGGCCAGGAGGAAGAGCGCCATCACCACCTTCTTCAGCCGGAAGCTGAATCTGTCAACCGCGTAGGCCGTCATCGAACCGATCAGGACCGCACCGGCTACGGCGACCACCAGGATGATCGCCGTGTTCTTGAACGCCTGGAGCATCGCACCGTCGGTGAAAGCCGTCACGTAATTGGAGAGGTTCAGCCAGTTCCCGGGAAGCTGGAGTGGGCCGCCGGCGCCCACCTCTTTGGCCGTCTTCAGCGATGTCAGCAGCACAACCACCAGAGGCAACAACATGATCACGGCGACCACAACGAGCGACACGTACTGCGCAGTCGTTGCCACGGTCGCACGGATCTGAGGTCCGCGGTCGATGCGGGCACGTGGCCGTTGCTCGGCTGTCTGCTCCTCAACCCGGGGTGGGCGGATCGTTGCGGTCACACCAGATCTCCTGCCTCCGCCGGAACCAGCCTTCGCTGCAACCACGCCACGACGAGCACGATGGCCAGCAAGACCACCGCCGCTGCCGAGGCCAGGCCGACCTTGCCGAATTCGAATGCAAGATTCACGGTTTGGATCACGAATGTCTCGGTCCCATTGGCTCCGCCGGTCATGATGTACGGGGTCTCGAACACCGACAGCGCACCGGAGATGGACAGCAGCGCGGTCAGACTCAGGATCGGCTTGATCCCTGGGGCGATGACGTAGAGGAACTGCTTCCAGCGATTGGCACCGTCGATCTGGGCGGCCTCGTACTGCTCTCCCGGGATCGCCTGGATCGCCCCGAGGAACAGCACGAAGTCCAGGCCGGTGTAGCGCCAGACCGAGACACCGGTGAGCGAGTAGTTGGCGACCCTCGCGTCACCGAGCCACTGAACATGAACCGGGACATGAAGCAGGTGCAGGACCGAGTCCAAGGTGCCACCCGGCTGGAAGAAGTACAGGAACACGAAGGCGATCGCCACGCCATTGATCAGGTAGGGGAAGAAGATGACCCCCTTGAAGACGTTCTTGAGTTTGATCTTGAAACTCAGAACGGTAGCCAGGTAGAGCGCCAGAATCAGTTGGACGACCGAACCGCCCAGGTAGTACAGGCTCACCAGCATCACGCCGAAGAGATCGGGTCGGGTGAACAGCTCGACGTAGTTCTTCGCACCGACGAACGGTTTCGTCGGCGACAGGCCATCCCAGGACGTCAGACTGTAGAAGAACATGTTCGCCACAGGCAGGTAGGTGAAGACGATCAAGAAGAGCAGTGGCGCGGCGAGGAAGAGCCACGGGGTCAAGAGACCCTGTGACTTCATCTTTGTCATTCGTTACTCGCCTGCCGTCTGGATACCTTGGGCCCATTCCTTGTTCAGCTGGGCGAAGTAGCTGCTCTTGTCACCGCTGGCGGCGCCACGGGCGATGTCGATCAGCTTCTGCTCTGGCTCCGGTCCGGTGGTCACGCCGATCTCCGAGGCCTTGTCGACCTTGGACACCGCACCGGTGCTATCCGGTGTCGTCTCCAGGAAGGTAACATCCTGCTTCTGAAAGTCGGCAAGGAAGCTCGGCATCGCACCCTTGATCGGGGTCGGCACATCGCCCTGGGTCTGTGCATAGCCGGACTTGTTGACGAACCAGTCGATCCATGCGCGGTCGGCTGCCTGGTACTTGGAGTTCTTGTTGATCCCGACGTGGTAGTCGGGCCCGGAGATCGCGCAGTACTTGCCGTTCACCTGGGCCGGGAACGGCATGAACCCGATGTCATCAGGGTTCGTACCTGCCGTCTTGGCTGCGCCTTGCATCTGCGAGACCGCCCATGATCCCAACAGCATCGACGAGATCTTCCCCGTCGCGATCAGGGCCTTCGACTTCTCCCAGTTCGTCGTTGTCGGGTCGGGCTCAGTGAGCTTGTCCTGAACCATCGTGTAGAGCATCGAGTTGATGGTGTTCAGTTCTTTGCCGTCAGCCCAGGGCGCCTTGTCCTTGGCGAGCTTGTCGTACGCGTCGGCGTCGCAGGTCAGGGATCCGACGTTCGAGGTACCGAAGTTCTGGACCGGCCAGCCATCGTGATAGTTCGTGTAATACGGGATCGCCGCCGTCTTGGACTTGATCGCCTGGAGGTCGGCGACGAATTCGTCCGGCGTCTTCGGCCAGTCAGTGATGCCGGCCTGCTTCCAGATCGTCTTGTTGTAGACGACTCCGTTGACATTGCCGTTCTGTGCGATTCCGTAGGTGGTGCCTTGGTAGGAGGCCTGGGGCGTGTAGCGGTATTGCTTCGACAGCTCACTTTCCTTGCCGAGCGGGGAGAAGAACTGGGGATACTGATCAATGGAGAGCGCGTTGGGGATGTCGAGGACATCGCCGTACTTGGTGGTATTCATCCTGATCTTGACTTCACCCTCGTAGTCGGTGATGCCCTGGAAGGTCACCTTCACCTTGGGATAGATCTTCTCGAACTCCGCCGCGTACTTCTTGAAGGTTCCGTCCTGTACGAGATCAGTACGGTTCGTGAGCACGGTGATGTCGCCGGATACCGACGCCGGATCGGTCGGAACCGTCGCAGGCTTCGTCGTGGAACCGCCCCCGCCGCCACTGCACGCGGCAAGGAGCATGATCGCTGCGGCACCCGCAGCCAGTCCACCATAGGGTCGTTTAGTCATTGTGGTTGTCCTCTCAGGCTTCGTTGCCGGGACCACAACCCATCGGGTCCAAGAACTTAAGAGTTAAGTTTCTGAACTGAAAACGTAAGCCTATGGGCGCCGTGTGTCAAGCGATGCTAGTCATGTACGCGATCTTCCCGTAGTCTTGGTACTTACGTTCTTAAGCTCATCTCTGGCACCGTAAGGTCTGCGTTGGAAAGGAGGCTCCGTGCCCAAGCGACCCACGATGTCCGAGATCGCCCATCGTGCCGGTGTCTCGACCGGCGCCGTGTCCTACGCCCTCAACGGTCTGCCAGGCGTGTCCGAAGACACCCGTCACCGAATCCTCGTGATCGCCGAGGAGATCGGTTGGCAGCCGAACGCCTCGACACGCACCCAGGCCGCGCGCCAGGCACGAGCCGTGGCGCTGATACTGGCTCGCCCGGGCCGGGCGCTGAGCATCGGGGGATTCTTCCTCCAGTTCATCGAGGGTGTCGAGCGAGCGCTTTCGGAAAGTGGCACAGCGCTTCTGCTTCAGGTCGTTCCGGACCATGACACCGCCATCGAAGCGACACGGAACTGGTGGTCGGAGCGCCGGATCGACGGCGTAATCGTGACGGACGTCCATGATCACGACGAACGTCTTCCTGTGATCGAGGAACTCGGCATCCCGGCTGTGATCGTCGGTCGGTCGCAACCGAACAGTTCCGCTCCGTCGGTCTGGAGCGACGATGCCGCGGCCACCGCCGAGGTCGTGGACTATCTGGCTGCTCTCGGCCATCAACGGATCGCCCGGGTTTCGGGTCACCCCGAACTTGATCACAGCCGCGTTCGCAACAAGGCGTTCCAGGATGCCATGCACCGGCACGGATTCCAGCCGGAGCCGATCCACAGCGTCGAACACGGCAGGGAGGATGCGGCGACGATCACCCGGAGGCTGCTCACCAGCCTCCAACGACCGACTGCCATCGTCTACGACAGCGACGTGATGGCCGTCGCTGCGCTCGGCGTTGCTCGGGAACTCAACATCACCGTTCCCGATGAGTTGTCACTGATCGCCGGCGAGGATTCCGAACTCTGTCTCCTCACCCATCCGTCGATCTCAGCGCTGTCGCGGGACGTTGCCGCCTACGGCGCCCGCGCCGCACAAACGCTACTGGCGGTGATCAACGGCACCAGCCGTGCCTCGACCCACGACGGCCGGGCGCATCTGGTACCCCGCGGCAGCACCGGGCCGAGGCCCGTTCAGTCCGAGATCATCCCACCGCCGACCTGAGACCGTTGCCGATCGAGAGTCACCCGCCACAGCACACCAGCACCACGACACAACAACAGAACATCGGCACCACGACACAAAGGAGCGTCTTTCATGGTTCAGATCGCAGAAATGCTGCCCAACGCCCCCGGCAACGAGCCGCTGTGGCGGCTCGTCAGCCAGATGGGGGTCCGGTACGCCGTCGGCAGCCTGCCGGATAGGACGTTGTGCGGTCCCGGCGAGGAGCCGTGGGACTACCTGCCACTGCTGCGCCTGAAGCAGAAGCACAACGACGCCGGCTTCGAGTTGCCGGTGATCGAATCGCGTCCGCCGCTGAATCTGACCAAGCGTGGCATGGAAGGCCGTGACGCCGAGATCGACGTGGTCTGCACACTGCTCGAGAACATGGGCCGGGTCGGTATCAAGACCTGGTGCTACGAATGGATGGCCGACTTCAACTGGCTGCGGACCGACTTCGGTTATCAGTCCCGAGGCGGCTCCCTGGTCACCCGGTATCGGCATGCCGACATGGCCGACGACCCG
>Ga0164242_10008371_pt1 | contig 11226 bp, 8 predicted proteins | sample OricomgcompostMG_FD_108783 | JGI IMG/M metagenome (GOLD analysis project Ga0164242, IMG submission 108783) | Miracle-Growth compost microbial communities from Emeryville, California, USA - Original compost - Miracle growth compost (MG) ...
CCGAGGCCATAGGCGCTGACCAGTGACCGGTGCACCAAGAGGTCGGCATAGCGGCGGATCGGCGAGGTGAAGTGTGCGTAGCTGCCGAGTGCAAGGCCGAAATGACCGTGGTTGGCGGGCGCGTAATAGGCTTGGGTCTGGGTGCGCAGCACCTGCTCCATCACCTGCGGCTTGAAATCGGCGTCGCCGAGCCGCGCCAGCACGCGGTTGAAGGTGGCGGGCTTGATGACCTGCCCCAGCGCGAACTCCAGATCGAAGGTCTTGAGGTAATCCTTGAGCGCGACCAGCTTTTCGCGGCTCGGCGGCTCGTGGACGCGGTACATGACCGGCGCCTTCTTCGCTTCCAGCGCCTTCGCCGCCGCGACGTTGGCGGCGATCATGTAATCCTCGATCAGCTTGTGCGCATCCAACCGCTCGCGCGGGGCGACCGAGAGGATGCGGCCTTTCTCGTCGAGCTCGATGCGGCGCTCGGGAAGGTCGAGATCGAGCGGCTCGCGCTTCTCGCGCGCGGCGTAGAGCGCGCGCCAGCAGGCCCAGAGGGGGAGGAGGGCCTCCTCGATCATCCGATACCTTTCACCACCCCGGCGAAGGCCGGGGTCCAGCATCGGGCCGGCCGTAACTGGACCCCGGCCTTCGCCGGGGTGGCCACTATTTCGGGGGCGGGAATCGATGATCGCCTGCGCGTCCTCATAGGCGATGTTCGCCGCAATCCGCACCGTCGCGCGGGCGAAACGCCAGCTTTTGAGCGCGCCCTTGCCGGTGACCTGCAGATGGCAGACCAGCGCCGCGCGATCGACGCCTTCCTTGAGCGAGCACATATCCGCCGACAGCGTTTCGGGCAGCATCGGCACGACGCGGTCGGGGAAATAGACACTATTGCCGCGCCGCCGTGCTTCGGCGTCGAGCGCCGAGCCGGGGCGGACGTAGAAGCTCACGTCGGCGATGGCGACGATCGCCTTCCAGCCGCCCTTGTTCTTCGGATCATCATCGGGGGCGGCCCAGACGGCATCGTCATGGTCGCGTGCGTCGGGCGGGTCGATCGCGACGATCGGCAGGTGAGTCAGATCCTCGCGCGGCGCTTCATTGAGATCGAGACCGGAGACGCGCTTCGCCTCGTCCAGCACCCGCTCGGAGAAGGTGTGCGGCAGGCCGAGCTTCTCGATCGCGATCAGCGAGAAACTGCGCGGCGCGAAGGGATCGCCGAGCCGCTCGACCACCTTGACCGAGATGCGCGGGCCGCGTCCGATCTTCTCGGCGCGCACCAGGTCGCCCGGCTCGGCATCGCCGGCGTCGGACACGGCGAAATCGCGCCGCTCCTTCTTCTCGACGCCTTGCAGCCACAGCCGCCCGCCCTCCTCGCGCAGCACCCCGAGCATCATCTCCTCGCCGCGGGCGAGTTTCTTCATCGGGTGCGCGATCCAGCCCTTGCCGGCCTCCTCGGTGCGGCCGAGGAAGCGGTCGCCAAGACCGAGCGCGCCCTTGCGCGAGCGCTCGCGCACGCGGACCTTGGGCGGCGGCGTGTCGGCGTGCCACGTCTCGGGCACCGCCCAGGCATTGCCGCCCTCGTCGACATCCACGACGCGCAGCACCGTCACCTTGGGCAGGCCGCCCATCTTGTGGAAGGCGCGGCCGGGCGCCGAATCGATCAATCCCTCGTCGGCCATGTCCTTGAGCAGCGCCTTGAGCTGCACCTTCTCGGCGCCGTGCAGCCCGAACGCGCGCGCGATCTCGCGCTTGCCGGCCGGCGTGTCGGCGGCGGCGATGAAATCGAGGATCTGCTGCCGCGAGGGCAGGCCGTGCTTGGGGCGGGGGCGAGGCATCGTCGGGAGATAGGCGTTCCCACCTTCACCGTCACCCCAGCGAAGGCGGGGGTCCATGTCTGTCGCGAAGATGCGCGAGGGAACATTCATTCACCAACGGACATAGATGCCAGCCTTCGCTGGCATGACGTGGGTGGAGAGATGACGTAGGAGGGCGACGATGGACCACGATCTCCTCATCATCGGCGGCGGGATCAACGGCTGTGCGATCGCGCGCGAGGCGTCGCTGCTCGGCCTCTCGGTGCTGCTGGTCGACAAGGGCGACCTCGCCGGCGAGACCTCGTCGAAGTCGACCAAGCTGATCCACGGTGGCCTGCGCTACCTTGAATATTACGACTTCCGGCTGGTCCACGAGGCGCTCCACGAGCGCGAGCGGCTGCTGAAAGCCGCGCTGCATCTGATCCACGGGCTCGAGTTCGTCCTGCCGCACGAGCACGCCGTGCGCCCGTGGTGGCTGGTCCGAGCTGGGCTCTATCTCTATGATCTGCTCGGCGGAAAATCGTCGCTGCCGCACTCGCGCAGCCTCAAGCCGCGGGACCATGCCTTCACCGACCCGCTCAAAGGAGGCGGCCGCGGGTTCGTCTATTGGGACGCCTTCGTCGACGACGCACGGTTGACGCTCGCCAATGCGCTCGACGCGGCGGCCAATGGTGCGGCGATCGAGACTTATCTGGCGCTCGACCATGCCGAGCGGATCGACGGCGGCTGGCGCGCGGCGCTCGCCGACGGCCGCGTGGTGACGGCGCGCGCGATCATTAACGCCGCGGGGCCGTGGGTGCACGAGATGCTCGGCCGGCTCGGTGTCGCCTCGGCCAGCAACGTCCGGCTGGTCAAGGGCAGCCATATCGTCGTGCCGCGGCTCTACGACGGCGACCACGCCTATATACTGCAGCAGCCCGACCGCCGGATCGTCTTTGCGATTCCGTATCAGAACGGCTTCACCGAGATCGGCACGACCGACGTGCCGGTCGAGCGCCCCGAGGACGCGGTGATCGCCGATGAGGAGATCGCCTATCTCTGCGAGGCGGTGAACCGTCACTTCGTCCGCCAGATTGCGCCGGCCGACGTTGCGTCAAGCTGGTCGGGCGTCCGCCCGCTCTACGACGACGGCGCCGCCAGCGCCTCGAAGGTCACCCGCGATTACGTGCTCGACCTCGACACCGCGGGCGCGCCGGTCCTGTCGGTGTTCGGCGGCAAGATCACCACCGCACGCCAACTCGCCGAGGATGCGCTGGCGAAGCTCGGCCCGACACTCGGTATTACGCCGCATCCGGTGACGGTCGCGCGCGTGTTCCCCGGCGGCGCGATCGCCGATTTCGCAACCTTCCTGGTCAAGGTCCGTGCCACATGGCCTTTTTTGGGAGAGGAACGGTCGGAGCGGATGGCGCGCGCCTATGGCACTGACCTCGCCGAAATGCTCGACGGCGTGGCCGACGCCGCGGCGATGGGCGAGGACTTCGGCGCCGGCCTCACCGCGCTGGAGCTGAGCTGGATGCGCAAGCGGGAATGGGCCAGGACCGCCGCCGACGCGCTCGACCGTCGCAGCAAGCTTGGCCTGCACCTGGCCGCAGGACAGCGCGCCGCCGTCGAGGCTTGGTTCGGGCGCTGAGCCTCAGCTTCGGATCAGCGGCGGCGCGGTGAAGGCGGCGAGATCGGCGAGCCCCAGCGCCTGCTCGACCCTCGCGACCTTGTCGACCGCCATGTCGAAGCCGTCGCCGCCGAACTGCTGCCGCTCGATATTCTCGAACAGCTCGCCGAGTTCGTCGTAGCGCTCTTGCCCCAACGCCTGCTTGAACGCCGGAAAAACGATCGTGTCCTCGCGCGCCGCATGGGCTTCGTACATCCGGGTGAAGCCGAGCATCGCCTTGGCGAGCGCCGCCGCCTGGCCGGTCGGGATGCGGCCGCCCTTGGTCTGGTCGAGGACGAATGCGGTGATCTCGCGCCCGCGCTGGTGCTGTGCTTTCAGCGTGTCGACCAAGCCGGCTGCCGGCCCGCCCGCCCTGGCGACGGCGGGAAAGATATGCTGCTCCTCCAGCTTCTGCTCATGATATTGCTCGCCGAAGGTGCGGAACAGGTCGGCTGCAGTCGCCAGGGCGCCGGCGTCGACCTTGGCCGGATCGGCGGCGATTCGCGGCGCCGCCTCGCGATAGACGATCAGGATGCGGCGCAGCACGCCGTGCTCGCGCATCAGGTCCTCGTTGGCGGTCACCTCGCCTTCGCCGTCCGGTTGCTCGCCCTTGTCGGTTTTCGCCGCCTTGGCACAACCGCCGAGCACCAGCGTCGGCACCAGCAGGCCACCGACTGCCGCCAGGCTGGCGCGCCGATCGAGATCCGTCATCTTCTCCTCCTCCTGTGCCCTTTCGTCGCCAAACGCGCGACGCGACGGACGGATGCGTCGCTGGCGACAAGCCGAACCTTGCGATAGCATTGCCCGATGGCCATCGCCGACCGCCATCACCCGCGTTTCCAGCCGCTGGTCGACTATCTCGTCCGGCTGCCGGCGATCGAGACCGATGCGACGCTGCTCAAGGGGATCGCCTCGGGCGTCGAGGACGATCTGTGGTGGGTCAAGTTCGGCGTGCTGATCGACCACCCGCTCGCCTGGACCGTGATCCAGGAGCTTGGCCATGTGCTCAACTATCTCTCGCCCAGCGAGCGGCTGCCCACTGTATTCAAGCCGGTGTCACCGCCGCCCTATCTCAATGGCGGGCCGCGGGCGTACCTTTCCTGGGTGATCGAATGTCCGATCGCCGACATGGACCCGGCGACCGTGACCGAATGGCTCGACAGTCGGCTGCCCGATCCAAACGATGAGGATGCGTGGGTGAGCGAATAATCAGACGGGAAGGGCTCAGTAAGCTCGCCCGATCAGCACCCGCTCGGCCGCGGGCTTGCCGGTGAACAGGCAGACGCCGTCCGCCGGTGCCGCCTCCGTCGGTGCATTGCGGATCGTCAGCTTCAGCGCCTTGAGCTTCTCGACCACTGCGTCGAGCTCGGCGCCGGTCGGGCGCGCCCATTGCACCTCTACCCAGCCTGGATATTTCACATCGTCAGCGAAGAAAGCCCCCAGCGTCGCGAAATCGCTCACCCCGCGTTCGATGTTTGCGTCGAGCCGGGCCTTGGCGTCGGCGTGGATCGCGCGCTGGATGTCTTCCAGCATCGCCCCGGCGCCGGCGACGAAGGCATCTCGCGCCACCACCTGGCTGTCGAGCTTGCCGTCCTCGCGGTAGAGCCGGTCGCGGCGGATCACCGAGACGTTGCCGCCGGCGACGTCGCGGCCGCCGACCTCGACGATGATCGGCGCGCCCTTCTTGACCCAGCCCCAGCGCTTCGCCGTCGCCTTGGCCGCCTTGAGGTCGAGCAGCGCGCGCACCGGCTCGCCCAGCGCGCTTTGCGTCGCCAGCGCCGCCTGCAAGTCGCGGCAATAAGCGATGACCGCCTCGTCCTCGGGCGCATCGCGCAGCATCGGCACGATGACGATCTGCCACGGCGCAATCGCCGGCGGCACGCGCAGGCCGTCGTCGTCGCCGTGCGTCATGATGACGGCGCCGACCATCCGCGTCGACACGCCCCAGCTCGTCGTGTTGGCGAACTCGAACTGGCCTTCCTTGTTCTGGAAACGGATGTTCTGCGCAGTAGCGAAATTGGTGCCGAGGAAATGCGAGGTGCCGGCCTGGAGCGCCTTGCCGTCCTGCATCATCGCCTCGATCGAATAGGTCGCGACGGCGCCGGGGAAGCGCTCGTTCTCGGGTTTTTCGCCGGCGACGACGGGCAGCGCGAGATTCTCTTCGGCGAAGCTGCGATAGACTTCGAGCATCCGGAGCGTTTCCTCGCGCGCCTCCTCTGCCGTGGTGTGAGCGGTATGCCCTTCCTGCCAGAGGAACTCGCTGGTCCTGAGGAACATCCGCGTGCGCATCTCCCAGCGCACCACATTGGCCCATTGGTTGATCAGCACGGGCAGGTCGCGCCAGCTCTGCACCCAGCGTGCAAAGGCGGCGCCGATCACCGTTTCGCTGGTCGGGCGGACGATCAGCGGCTCCTCCAGCTTGGCTTCGGGATCGGGCATCAGCCCGCCCTTGCCGTCGGCGATCAAGCGGTGGTGGGTGACGACCGCCATCTCCTTGGCGAAGCCCTCGACATGCTCGGCCTCCTTCTCGAAGTACGAGAGCGGGATGAACAGCGGGAAATAGCAATTCTCGTGCCCCGTCGCGCGGATGCGATCGTCGAGCAGGCGCTGCATCCGCTCCCAGATGCCGTAGCCCCACGGGCGGATCACCATGCAGCCGCGCACCCCCGATTCCTCGGCCATGTCGGCCTCGGCGATGACGGCCTGATACCAGGCGGCGAAATCCGCCTCGCGGGTGACGGGAAGGGCGTGCTTGATCATCGATGGTTCCGGTTGCGGTGTGACCGTCCGCTTAGCGTGTTGCAGGGGTGGGTCAATCACCCTGCCGACTGGATCGGATGTTGCCGCGCGCTTCCGCGAGCAGGCGCCTGCCGCGCAGGTACATCTCCAGCCGCTGCATGGTGAAGATGCCGAGCGCCAGCGCGGCCAGCGTGTTGACGATCATCCCGGCGTTGACATGCAGGTCGCCGCCGGCCGCCTTCGCCGCGTAGCGCGCGATGACCAGCACGACGAGGAAGGCGATCCCGGCCATCGACGCCTGTTGGCCGAGTGCGTGCGTCTCGGGATCGACATGGATTCGCATCAGCCTGCCGCGCTGCCAGCCGAGCGCGCCGCCGGCGATCAGCGCCACCGCCGCGCTCACCCACCCGCCCGCGGTCGGCGGGTGCTGCACGAACAGCATCGCCACAACGACGAGATAGATCGCCGGGACGATCCACAGCCGTTCGAGCTTGAGGGGCCGCAGCCGGCTCATCCGCCGCATCCGCAGGGCCATCACCACCGCGACGATCACGATCGGAATCGCGTAGCTGATCCAGCCGCCCGGCTGCGCTTGATGGACTTGCATTGCGACCCCCGCTTGTTGACGGAAGGCGCCTTAGCAGATCAGCACACCGATGGGCAGCCTCATTCGGCCGCTTCGGCCAGATCGGGTTCCTTCCACACCAGCACCGGCTTGCGCGCCGCCAGCGTCTCGTCGAGCCGCCGGCGGGGCGCGAAGTGCGGCGCCGCCTTGAGCGCCTGATCGCCCTGCTTCGCCCGCTCAGCCACCGAGCGCAGCGCCAGGATGAACTGGTCGAGCGCCGCCTTCGATTCGGTCTCGGTCGGCTCGACCAGCATCGCGCCGTGGACGACGAGCGGGAAATACATCGTCATCGGGTGATAGCCCTCGTCGATCAGCGCCTTGGCGATGTCGAGCGTGGTGAACCCCTCGGCCAGCCCCGCATCCGAGAACAGCGCCTCGTGCATACATGGGCCGCTGGCGCCGAACGGCGCGTCGAGCACGTCGTCGAGGCTCCTGAGGATGTAGTTGGCGTTGAGCACCGCATCCTCGGCGACCTGCCTGAGCCCGTCGGCGCCGTGGCTGAGGATGTACGACAGCGCCCGGGTGAACATGCCCATCTGGCCGTGGAAGGCGACCATGCGGCCAAACGACTGGCCGTGATGCTGCTCGGCGGTTTCCTCCTCGACGAGGCGGAAGCTGCCGTCGGCGGTCTTCTCGACGAAGGGGAGGGGCGCGAAGGGCGATAGCGCCTCGGAGAACACCACCGGCCCCGAGCCCGGCCCGCCGCCGCCGTGCGGGGTCGAGAAGGTCTTGTGCAGGTTGATGTGCATCGCATCGACGCCGAGGTCGCCTGGCCGCACGCGGCCGACGATCGCGTTGAAATTGGCGCCGTCGCAATAGACCAGGCCGCCCGCGGCGTGGACCGCGTCCGAGATCGCCTTCATGTCGCGCTCGAACAGGCCGCAGGTGTTGGGGTTGGTGATCATCACCGCGGCGACATCGGGCCCGAGCCGGGCCTTGAGCGCCTCTAGATCGACGCGGCCGTCGGCGTTGGCGGGGATGTTCTCGACCGCATAGCCGGCGAAGGCCGCGGTCGCCGGGTTGGTGCCGTGCGCGCTTTCGGGGACGAGGATCACCTTGCGGCTGTCGCCGCGCGCTTCGAGCGCCGCCCGGATGGCGAGGATGCCGCATAGCTCGCCATGGGCACCGGCCTTGGGGCTCATCGCCACCGAGTGCATCCCCGTCAGCGTCACCAGCCAATGCGCGAGCTGGTGGATCAGCTCGAGCGCGCCCTGGACGCTGTGGATCGGCGCGAGCGGGTGGATATCGGCGAAACCGGGGAGCCGCGCCAGCTTCTCATTGAGGCGCGGGTTGTGCTTCATCGTGCACGAGCCGAGCGGGAACAGGCCAAGGTCGATGGCGTAGTTCTGGCGGCTGAGGCGGGTGTAGTGCCGCACCGTTTCGGGCTCGGAAAGGCCCGGGAGGTCGATTTCGGCAGTCCGTTCCAGTCCTCCCAACCTCCCCGGCGACGGGGCACCCCGCAAAGTATTACTTTGCGGGGATCCCGAAGGCTGGGGTCCAGTTGCGATGTCCCCCGACTGGACCCCGGCCTTCGCCGGGGTGGCATAGGTAAAGTCGACACCGGTGGTGTTCGTATCGCCGATCTCGAAAATCAGCGCTTCCTCCAGCATCAGCGCCTTGTTGCCGGTGGCGGTTACGGTGGTGTTGCGGCGCTCTTCGGTCATTTCGGGGCGCCAGCCACTCTGGTTGATGCTCATGCCAGCGCCTCCTCGAGCGCAGAGGCAAGCGTCTCGACGTCCTCCGCGGTGGTGGTTTCGGTGACGGCGACGATCAGGCCGTTGGCGAGGTCGGGCTCGCCGGGATAGAGGCGGCCCATCGACACGCCGGCGAGGATGTTGCGCTCGGCGAGCCGTTGCACCAGCGGGCGCGCTTCCTTCGACAGTTTGAGCGTGAATTCGTTGAAGAAGGTGTCGTTGACCAGCTCGACCCCAGGCACCTGCGCAAGCCTGTCGGCGGCGGTGACGGCGTTGGCGTGGTTGATCGCAGCCAGCTGGCGCAACCCCGCCTCGCCGAGCAACGTCATGTGGATCGAGAAGGCCAGCGCGCACAGCCCCGAATTGGTGCAGATGTTGCTGGTCGCCTTCTCGCGGCGGATGTGTTGCTCGCGGGTGGAGAGTGTCAGCACGAAGCCGCGCTTGCCCTCGGCGTCGACCGTCTCGCCGCAGAGGCGGCCCGGCATCTGGCGGACGTATTTCTCCTTGCAGCCGAACAGCCCGACATAGGGCCCGCCGAACTGGAGGCCGACGCCGAGCGACTGGCCCTCTCCGACGACGATGTCGGCGTCCATTTCGCCGGGCGATTTGAGTGCGCCCAGCGCGACCGGCTCGGTGACGACCGCGATCAGCAGCGCCTTGTTGGCATGGCAGGCGGCGGCAAGCTCGGAGAGGTCGCCGATGCGGCCGAGGATGTCGGGATATTGCACCACCACGCACGAGGTGTCGCCGTCGATCCGATCGGTCAGGCTGGCGGTGTCGGGCTCCGGCGTCAGCGTCGGTGCGGCGGTCTCCAGCACGTCGCCGGTGAACTTGGCCATCGTGTTGGCGACCGACACGTAATGCGGGTGCAGGCCCGAGGAGAGGATCGCCTTGCCGCGTTTGGTGATCCGCCGCGCCATCACGATCGCTTCCCAGCACGCCGTCGAGCCGTCGTACATCGAGGCGTTGGCGACGTCGGTGCCGAGCAGGCGGGCGACCTGCGTCTGGAACTCGAACAGCATCTGCAGCGTGCCCTGCGCGATTTCGGGCTGATAGGGCGTATAGGCGGTGAGGAACTCGCCGCGCTGGATCAGGTGATCGACCGAGGCCGGCACGTGATGGCGATACGCCCCCGCGCCGAGGAAGAACGGCACGTCGCCGGCGACGATGTTCTTGCGCGCCAGCGCCGAGAGGTGGCGCTCGACCGCGAGCTCGCTGGCGTGGTCGGGCAGGTCGCGGATCGGGCCGTCGAGGCGGGCGGCCTCGGGCACGTCGACGAACAGGTCATCGACCGAGGTCGCGCCGATCGTGGCCAGCATCGTGGTGCGGTCGTCTTGGGTGAGGGGCAGGTAGCGCATCATATTGTCTCCCCCTCCCTTTCAGGGAGGGGCTAGGGGTGGGTGAGCGGCGGCGGGGCTTGATGCCCCGGCGTCGCTTCGGAGGCGAATGGCGAGGCTCGCTGGCGCTCGCCACCCACCCCCAACCCCTCCCTTGAAAGGGAGGGGCGAAAGCGATCAAAGCTTCGCGCAGAAGGCCTCGTAGGCGGCCTCATCCATCAGGGCCTTCAGCTCGTCGGAATTGCTCAGCGTCAGCTTGAAGAACCAGCCGTCGCCCTCTGCATCCTCGTTGACCAGGTTGGGCGTGTCGGCGAGGTCGCCATTGGCCTCGATCACAATGCCCGAAACCGGCGAATAAACGTCCGACGCGGCCTTGACCGATTCGACCACCGCGGCGTCGTCGCCCTTGGCGAGCTCCTTGCCCTCCTCGGGCACGTCGACGAACACGATGTCGCCCAATTGGCCCTGTGCATAATCGGTGATGCCGACGGTGCCGGTGTCGCCGTCGACATCGACCCATTCATGATCTTCGGTGAAGTAACGGCTCATTTCGCTGCTCCTCGGAAGTAGCGGTGGGGGACGAAAGGCATGGCGGCGACGGTCGCTTCGTGGACCTTGCCGCGCTGGGTGAGCTGGACGCGGGTGCCGGGCTCGGCTGCCGCGATCGGCACATAGGCCATCGCGATCGGCGTGCCGAGCGTCGGTGCGAAACCACCCGAAGTGACCTTGCCGACTTCGGAACCGTCCGCGTCGAGCACCGCTGCGCCTTCGCGGACCGGCTGCCGGCCGTCGATCAACAGGCCGACGCGCTTGACGATCGCGCCATTCTCGCGCTCCATCAGGATGCGCTCGGCGCCGGGGAAGTTGGCCTCCGCGCGGCGGCGCTTGCTGGCGACGGCGAAATTGAGCGCGGCCATGACCGGCGTCGTCTCGGTATCGAGATCATGGCCGTAGAGCGGCAGGTCGGCCTCGAGCCTGAGCGAATCGCGCGCGCCGAGGCCGATCGGCTTGACTTCGCTCTGGGCGCACAAGGCATCAGCCAACGTGGCGGCGTGCTCGGCGGGCAGCGAAATCTCGAACCCGTCCTCGCCGGTGTAGCCCGAGCGGCTGATCCACAGCGGCACGTCGTTCCACTCAAACCGGCTGCCCTTCATAAAGGTGAGCTCGCCGACGCCGGGCACCAGCCGCGTCAGCGCGACGGCGGCCTTCGGCCCCTGCAACGCCAGCAGCGCCGCCTCGTCCATATGGTTGAGCGTGATCGCGTCGGGCAGGTGATCGCGCAGATGGGCGATGTCGTCGTACTTCACCGCGCCGTTGACCACCATGTAGATGCTGCCGTCGTCGAGCCGCGTCAGCATCAAATCGTCGAGAATGCCGCCGTTCG
>Ga0164242_10008372_pt1 | contig 11226 bp, 13 predicted proteins | sample OricomgcompostMG_FD_108783 | JGI IMG/M metagenome (GOLD analysis project Ga0164242, IMG submission 108783) | Miracle-Growth compost microbial communities from Emeryville, California, USA - Original compost - Miracle growth compost (MG) ...
AGGCGCGCGATGCGCGTCGACTCGGCGCCGAGGCGCTCGGCGAACATGCGCACCGCCTCGGGGTCGTCGGCAGCGGTGTGCAGGGCCTCCGAGAGCAGTCCGATCGCGCCGATCGGGGTCTTCAGCTCGTGGCTGATGTTCGCGACGAAGTCGCGGCGCACGGCCTCGAGGCGGTGCGCCTCGGTGCGGTCCTCGATGAGGAGGAGCACGAAGCGGCTGCCCAGCAGCGAGGCGCGCACGTGGACGCGCAGCGTCGAGTCCTTGAAGCGGCCGCGTTGCAGCTCGAGCTCCTTGTCGACGAGCTGGCCGCTGCGGCGCACCTGCTGCGCGAGCTCTGCGAGGCCGGGGAAGGCGAGGTGGCCGTTCGCGACGAGGGCGAGGGCGAAGGCCTTCGCCGTGGCCTTGACGACGTTGAGCGACGAGTCGAGCACGACGCCCGCCGAGTCCATCGCGTCGAGGACCTGGTCGACGCCGTCGGGAACGGCGCTGCTGGTCACTTGCACGGCGTGATGGCTCCGACGGAGGGCGAAGGTGAGGACGACGATGAAACCGCCGCCGATGACAACTCCTGCGAGCAGCGCCACCAGCACCAACCATGGGGACGAGTGCACCTCGCCAGCGTATCCGGGCGGAATCGCACGAATTGTGCAAGTGGTCCCGCGGGCCGTGTGGGCGGGCACTACTTTGGGAACTGTTCAGAAGCCGGGCACCTCGGGTTCACCGGCCGCCATGAATATGACGGCATATGGCCGCGGTGCCGCGGTTCCGCGTGTGCCCAGACCAACGAGGGGAAGAACGGCCCGATGCGCGCAGTATTTCAGCAGGAGCTCGCCGAAGTCCAAGACCGGCTGGTCGAGATCGCCGAGCTCGTTCTCGACTCCATCCGCGACGCGACGACCGCGTTCAACACCGCGGATGTCGCGCTCGCCGACAAGGTGATCGCCGCCGACCCCACCATCGACGAGCTGGCCGTCGAGCTCGACGAGCTCGCGATCGAGATCCTCTACCGCCAGAGCCCGGTGGCCCGCGACCTCCGCATCGTCGTCAGCGCGCTGCGCATTAGCGCCTCGCTCGAGCGCATGGGCGACCTGGCCCGCCACATCGCCCAGCTGGCCCGCCGCCGCTACCCCGACCACGTGGCCCCCGAGGGCCTGCGCGACACGTTCACGCAGATGGCCGCCAACGACATCCAGATCGCGACGCTGCTCGAGCAGCTGCTGCGCACGTCCGACCTCGAGCTCGCCGACAGGCTCATCGCGAGCGACGACGCCATCGACACGCTGCACCAGAGCGTGTTCGACACCGTGCTCGGCGCCGACTGGCAGGGCGAGGCCGAGAAGACGGTCGACGTCACCCTCGCCTCGCGCTTCCTCGAGCGCTTCGGCGACCACGCCGCCTCGATCGCGAAGAAGGTCCAGTACCTCGCGACGGGCGACTGGGTGCCGGTCGACTCGGCGCAGTAGTCGCCCGAACCTACGCAGAAGGGCCCCTCCGATCGGAGGGGCCCTTCTGCGTGTCCGTGCCGGGCGGGGCTACTTCGCGCCCTGCGCGGCGACGGCGGCCGCGCCCGCGGCGGCGGCCTCGGGGTCGAGGTACTCGCCGGCGCCGAGCGGCGCGAAGTCGGCGTCGAGCTTGTAGACGAGCGGGATGCCGGTCGGGATGTTGAGCTCGGCGATGTCGGCGTCGCTGATGCCGTCGAGGTGCTTCACGAGCGCGCGCAGCGAGTTGCCGTGGGCCGTGACGAGCACGGTCTTGCCCTCGGCGAGTGACGCGGTGATGTCGGAGAACCAGTAGGGCAGCATGCGGTCGATGACGTTCTTGAGCGCCTCGGTGCGGGGCAGCTCGCCGTCGATGTCGGCGTAGCGAGGGTCGCCGACCTGCGACCACTCGGCGTCGTCGGCCAGAGCGGGCGGCGGCACGTCGAAGCTGCGGCGCCACACCTTGAACTGCTCCTCGCCGAACTCGGCGAGGGTCTGCGCCTTGTCCTTGCCCTGCAGCTCGCCGTAGTGGCGCTCGTTGAGGCGCCAGCTGCGCTGCACCGGGATCCACGCGCGGTCGGCGACCTCCAGCGCGAAGTCGGCGGTCTGGATCGCACGGGTCAGGAGCGAGGTGTAGAGGATGTCGGGCAGCACGTTCGCGGCCTTCAGCAGCTCGCCGGCGCGCTTGGCCTCGCCGATGCCCTGCTCGGAGAGCCGGACGTCGACCCAGCCCGTGAAGAGGTTCTTGGCGTTCCAGTCGCTGTTGCCGTGGCGCAGCAGAATCAGAGTGTAGGGAGCGTCGCTCATGGCTCCAGCCTATCGAGACGGCCCGCCCCCGATACTGGTTCTCATGCCACGTCCCGTCCCTGCCGCCAAGCCCGTCGGCACGGTGACGCGCGGCACGACGAACACGAACCGGCTGCGGCGCGTCGACCGGTGGATCGCCGCCCGGCCCGAGTTCGCGCGGGCATCCGCACCGCTCGTCGTCGACCTCGGCTTCGGCGCGAGCGGCGTCACGCCCTTCGAGCTCTGGTCGCGGCTGGCGCGCGTGCGTGCGGATGTCCGCGTGCTCGGCCTCGAGATCGAGCCGGCCCGCGTCGCCGCCGCGGAGGCCCAGCTCGCCGAGGTGCGGGCCGGGCGCACCCCCTTCGCCCCAGGCATGGGCGTCTCGTTCGCCCGGGGCGGCTTCGAGGTGCCCCTGCCCGCGGGGCGCCGGGCCACCGTCATCCGCGCCTTCAACGTGCTGCGGCAGTACCAGGAGGCCGAGGTCGCGGACGCGTGGGCGCGGATGACGGCGCGGCTCGAGCCCGGCGGCCTGCTCGTCGAGGGCACGTGCGACGAGCTCGGCCGCGTGTGCTCGTGGGTCGACCTCTCCCCCGCGGGCCCCGAGCGCTTCACGATCTCGCTGCGCCTCGCGGGGCTCGAGTCGCCGTCGATCGTGGCCGAGCGGCTGCCGAAGGCGCTCATCCACCGCAACGTGCCGGGCGAGCCCGTGCACGCGTGGCTCTCGGCTCTGGAGGGCGCCTGGCGCACGGCATCCGCACTCAGCCCCTACGGCGTGCAGCAGCGCTGGATCGGGACGATCGCCGCGCTCGCGGATGCGGGCTGGCCCGTGATCGGCGGGCGGACGCGGTGGCGGCTCGGCGAGGTCACCGTGCCGTGGGCGACCGTCGCACCGGGCGCTTAGAGCTCGGGCAGCAGGCCCTGGGCCTCGGCCTTCGGCATGCCCGTCGCGCACAGCAGGTCGACGAGCAGCGGATGCAGGGCCATGACCAGCCCCTTGTCGCGCGCGGTTCCCTCGGGGACGACGCCTTCGGGATCGAGGCGCTGCACGAGGCCTGCGAACATCGCCCGCGCCGCGGGCAGCTGCTCGATGTCGGTGAAGCTCTCGTGCAGCAGCTCGGCGCCGAGCTGCAGCTGGTGCACGACGTCCGCGATGGCCGGGCGCGCCAGCCCGTCGCGCAGCAGGTAGTCGGCGCGGCGCGTGACGACGCGCAGGTTGCGCCACGCCAGGTCCATCGAACGGTGCAGGACCTGCTGCGCCTGCAGCTCGGGCAGGTAGCGGCGGCCGAACGGCGAGATGCGCGCGACCGAGACCGCCGAGTCGAGGCTCACGGCCCACGCGTCGGTCGGGGCCTGCGAGGTGCGCGCCAGGTCGAGCGCCTGGGCGGACGACGAGACGTCGCCGCGGTAGAGCGCGGCGACCAGCATCCGCAGCACGGCCACGAAGGACTCGAGCGAGTGCGCCGCAGCCCGCGTCGCCTCGCGGCGCGGGTCGCGCGGGGTGAGCACGGTCGCGAGCACCGCGACCGCGCCGCCGACCACGCCGTCGAGCGTGCCCGCGAAGGGCCCGGCCGGCGACGGCGGCAGGAGCAGCACGATCATCGCCTGCACGAGCACCGTCGACGCGAAGCCCGGCTCAGCCGAGAAGAAGCGCGCCACGGCGAGGGCGAGCAGCGTGATGACCGCGATCTGCCAGAAGCCGACGCCGAAGAGGTGCAGCGCCACCTCGGAGAGCAGGACCCCGGCGATCATGCCGATCGCGGTGCGCAGCACCCGCAGCGGCCGGGCATCGCGCTTGAAGCCGAGGGCCGCCGCGGCGACCGTGATGCTCAGCAGCGGCGCGCGGTGGTCGAGGACCCAGTGCGAGAACGAGAACGCGGCCATCGCCGCGACGAGGATCTGAGCGAGGGCGGGCAGCGACTCGACGAGGCGGCGCCACGAGGCGCCGGCCCAGATCAGCCCTGACGACCCGACGGCGGCTGCACGCAGCCGCCGCTCAGCCATTCCGGGGCGGTCTGGCGACGGCGCCGAGCCGCGGCAGGCGCGGCACGTCGGCTTCGGCGCCCGCGCTCGGCGGCACCACGACCTCCTGCGCGGCGGCGACCTCGACCCCCTGCGAGCGGACCCGCAGCTCGGCGGAGGCGTCGGTGTTGCGCTTCACGACGGCGAGGGCCACCGGCCCGAGCTCGTGGTGCAGGGCGCTCGACGTGACGTGCCCCACGACGGCGTCGCCCGCGACGACCTCGTCGCCCGCGGCCGGCAGGACCGCGTCCGAGCCGTCGAGGTGCAGCAGCACGAGGCGGCGCGGCGGATGCCCGAGGTTGTGCACCTTGGCGACCGTCTCCTGCCCGCGGTAGCAGCCCTTGTCGAGGTGCACCGCGGAGCGCAGCCAGTCGAGCTCGTGCGGGATCGAGCGCTCGTCGACCTCGGTGGCGAAGCGCGGGCGGCGGGCGGCGATGCGCAGCGCCTCGGCCGCGGCGGCTCCGGCGGCGGCCGCATGGCCGTCCTCGACGCGCTCGGCGAGCCCGGCGGCGAAGTCGCGCGCCACGACCGTCTCGAACCACTTCCACGCCGAGTAGTCGTGGTCGGCGGCGGCGTACTGGTGGCCGCCGGGCACGACCTGCGACCACGGGTCCTGCCAGACGACCGTGCCGACGTCGGCCGGATCGGCCTGCGCCGCCGATGCGGATGCCGCGGCATCCGCATCACGGCTCGACTCGAGCGCGAACAGCGGGACGGTCGAGCCGATGACGGCGCGCTCGGCCGTGACATCGGCGATCTCGACCCGGAGCATGAACTTCATCCGGGTCAGGAAGTCGAGCAGCGACGGAGCCTCGACGGCGTCGACGATGAGCCAGAGCGTCTCGCCGTCCTCCACGAGGCGCACCGCGTGCTCGATGCGGCCGCTCGGGTCGAGCAGCAGGGTCTCGCTCGAATCGCCGGGCTGCAGCCCGAGCAGCCGCTGGCTCGAGATCGAGTTGAGCCAGCTCAGCCGGTCGGGCCCCGTGATCGTGAGCACGGCGCGCTGCGCCAGCTCGACGAGGGCGCGGCCCGACTCGAGGGCGCGCTGCTCGCCGACCGGGTTGCCGAAGTGCCAGACGGCACCCGCGTCGGGGCCCTCGGCCTGGAGGACGGCGCCGGGCAGGGAGGCGAAGTAGGCGGGCATGCTCAGTCGACCTTGGCGAGGCGCGCGGACGCGTGCGTGCGCAGTTGCTGGCCGAGCGCGGCGATGTCCCACGCCCAGAGCAGGTGGTTCTCGACGAGGCCGTAGAGGCGGGTCGCACCCGTGTACTCCTTGGCGCCGGCCGTGCGCATCACGGCGTCGGTGGCGAGGTCGATGCGCGGGCCCTTGACCTGGCCGAGGTAGACCTCGGAGACCCCGTCGGGGTGCACGAGCGCGACCTCGATGTCGAAGCCCTCGGCGTCGTTGCGCAGGCCCTCGACGGCCTCCGCGTCGGAGAACGGGCGGCTGCCGACGCCCGGCAGCATGCCGGGGCCGGGATCGCCCGCGGTGAGCGGGCGCGAGAGCCGCCAGTAGCCGGACTCGGCCACGAGAGGCGTGCGCTCGTCGTCGAGCACCCACGTGTAGGAGTTGTAGTTCAGATAGGGCAGGCCGTCGTGGCTGAAGCTCACGCGCTGGCCGAACTCGCGCTGGACGTGGTCCTCGCCGATCTTGTAGTCGAGCACGCCCGTGCCCTCCCACACGCCGACGAGCCAGGACAGCGGGACCAACTCGGCCGGGAGGCCGACGGGCAGCTCGATCATGGCGCCGGGGTCGGTCAGTGCTGGCCGCGGAACAGGTTGTAGACCACGAGCACCGCGGTGCCCGCGATCGCCAGCCCGGCCAAGCCCAGCAGCGCGATGAACACGAGTTCCAGCGTGAAAAGCATGATTCGACCCTAACTAATGGAGGAGGTAGATGACGCCCGTGGCGAGCGCGAGGATGAGGAGCGAACCGCTGACCGACGAGGCGAGGCGCGAGACGAAGCCGCGCTTCTCCTGCGTGCCGATCTGGATCACGAGCGAGATCACGACGCAGCCGCCGAAGGTGAGGCCGAGCCACGCGCCGTCCGCGGAGTCGCGCGCGAAGACCGCGATGAGCACGGCGCAGACCAGCGCGAAGGCCCACACCGCGGCGACCGTGCCGCGCGCGGCCTTCTTGGGAAGCGGTTCCGCCGTCATGCCTCCATTGTGCCGCGTCACACGCTCGTCACACGGCGGTGTCGGGCAAGGCCGCGCGTGCCGATAAGATTTCGGGCATTCGGAGGCTGGTGGAGGTCACATGGCGCAATTGCTGATCTTGACGTCCGCCCCTGACCAGAATCCGGTGCCGGCGCTCGGTCTGCTGAGCCACCGCACCAAGGTCATCCCGGCCGACGCCTCCGCGCTCGTCACCGCCCCGAATGCCGATCTGCTCGTGCTCGACGCGCGACGCGACCTCGTCGGCGCGAAGGCGCTGACGAAGATCCTCAGCACCACGGGCAACTCCGTCCCCGTCCTGCTCATCCTCACCGAGGGCGGCATGTCCGCCGTGAGCGCGGACTGGGGCGTCGCCGACATCGTCCTCGCCGACGCCGGCCCGGCCGAGCTCGAGGCGCGCATCCGCCTGGCCCTCGACCGCCAGACGGCCGACCAGGGCCAGTCGAAGATCCAGGCCTCGGGCGTCACGATCGACGAGGCCTCGTACTCGGCCAAGGTGCACGGGCGCCCGCTCGACCTGACCTTCAAGGAGTTCGAGCTCCTCCGCTTCCTCGCCACCCACCCCAGCCGCGTCTTCACGCGCGAGCAGCTGCTCTCCGAGGTGTGGGGCTACGACTACTTCGGCGGCACCCGCACGGTCGACGTGCACGTGCGCCGCCTGCGCGCGAAGCTCGGCGACAGCGAGTCCCTGATCGGCACCGTCCGCAACGTCGGCTACCGCTTCAACGTGGTCGAAGACGGGCAGTGACGCCGGCCGTCGAGCTGCGCGAGGCGGATGCCGCGGCATCCGCACTGCTCGACCCGTTCGACGAGCAGACCCGCTTCGACGTCTCCTCCGGGGCGCGGCGGCTCTACGCGCTGCGCACGACTCCTGATGGGGCCGCCGCGGGCTCGGCGGTTCTCGGGGCAGGGGCGCTCGACCTCTTCATCGATCAGGAGTTGCGCGCACGCGGGCTCGGCGCCGAGGCGGCCGCGCAGCTGCTCGATCGCGCCGCGCCGGGCCCGCTCACCGCGTGGTCGCACGAGGACCACCCCGCCGCGCGGGCGCTCGCCGCGCGGTTCGGCTTCGCCGCCGTGCGCACGCTGCTGCACCTGCGGCTCGATGTGCTCGACGGCTTCGACGCCGCCCCCTTCGAGACCTTCCGCCCCGGCGCCGACGACGCCGAGTGGCTCGCGCTCAACGCCCGGGTATTCGCGTGGCACCCCGAGCAAGGGGGCGTGACCGCGAGCGGCCTCGCCGAGCGGATGTCGGAGCCGTGGTTCCGCGCCGACGACTTCCTGATCGCGCGCGCCGGCTCCGGACGCATGACCGGCTACTGCTGGCTCAAGGTCGAGGAGGCGGCCGGGCCGCGCACCGGGGAGATCTACGTCCTGGGGGTCGCGCCCGAGGCATCCGCACAGGGTCTCGGCCGCGCCCTGACGCGCGCCGGCCTCGCGCGCCTGCGCGAGCGCGGCTGCGCCTCGGCCGAGCTCTATGTGGAGGCCGGCAATACCCCCGCCGTGCGCCTGTACCGCTCGCTCGGCTTCGCCGACGCGGCCGTGCACGTGCAGTACGCGCGCCCGTAACGGAGCGTCGCGCAATTCGGCGCGTGTCGGCGGCACGGCGCATCCTGGTCGCATGTCCGCACGCCTCCGCATCGCCGCCCTCGCCGTCGCCGCCACCGCGGCGCTCGCCCTCGCCGCCTGCTCGTCGGGCGGGTCCGACGCCGGCTCCGGCGCTGCGAAGAGCGGCGCCGACGCGGGCTACATCACCGCGGGCAAGCTCACGGTGGCGACCTCCGAGCCGGCCTACGCGCCCTGGGTCATCGACGACAAGCCCGAGTCGGGCGACGGCTTCGAGGCCGCCGTCGCGTACGCGGTCGCCGACAAGCTCGGCTTCGCGAAGAGCGACGTCGTCTGGGTGCGCGACGACTTCGACAAGTCGATCGCGCCCGGCCCCAAGGACTTCGACATCAATCTTCAGCAGTTCTCGATCACCGACGAGCGCAAGAAGGCCGTCGACTTCTCGAGCCCCTATTACGAGACGAGCCAGGTCGTCATCACGACGGGCAAGAGCAAGGCTGCGGATGCCACGAGCCTCGCCGACCTGAAGGGCCTGCTCATCGGCGCCATGACGGGCACCACGAGCTACACCGACGCCGTGAAGGACATCGCGCCGAAGCACGAGGTGCAGGCGTTCAACAGCAACGACGACGCCGTCACAGCGCTCAAGGCGGGCCAGGTCGACGCGATCGTGGTCGACCTGCCGACCGGCTTCTACGTCACCGGCGCCGAGCTCGACGACGGGAAGATCGTGGGCCAGCTGCCGTCCGTCGCCGGCGACACGGGCGACCGATTCGGCATCGTCCTCGCGAAGGGCAGCCCGCTGACGGGCAAGGTCAGCGACGCGGTCGACGCGCTGAAGGCCGACGGCACGCTCGCCTCGCTCGAGGCGAAGTGGCTCAACAGCCAGGGCAACGCGCCGCTGCTCAAGTGACGCGGCCGTTCCCGCGACCGCGGCTGCAGGCATCCGCCGCCCCGCTCTCGGGGAGAATGGCGGGGTGACCGCGCCCTCCGCCCTCGAGCTCGAGCGCCGCGCGTTCCGGGCCAAGCGGTCGCGCCGCTCGATCTGGATCAGCGTCGGCTCGACGCTCGTCTTCGCCGCCCTGGTCTGGGTCGGCGTGGTCTCGACGCCGGGCTGGCACGCCGTGCAGCAGTCGTTCTTCGACCCCGGCACCGCGGCCAAGGCCGTGCCGGCCGTGCTCAAGGGGCTGTGGCTGAACATCCGCGTGCTGTTCGTGAGCGCGGCGTGCGTGCTCGTGCTGAGCGTGCTGCTCGCCGCGCTGCGCACACTCCGCGGGGCCGTGTTCTTCCCGATCCGCGCCGCCGTGGCGATCTACACCGACCTGTTCCGCGGCCTGCCGCTGCTCATCGTGCTGTACCTCGTCGGCTTCGGCATCCCCGCGCTCGGCTTCTTCCCGCGCATGCCCGCGGGCTTCTGGGGCACGGCCGCGATCGTCGTCACCTACACGGCGTACGTCAGCGAGGTGTTCCGCGCCGGAATGGAGGCGGTGCATCCCTCGCAGCGCCTCGCCGCCCGCGCCCTGGGCCTCGGCTACTGGCAGACGCAGCGCCTCGTGATCCTGCCGCAGGCGCTGCGGAAGGTCACCCCGGCGCTGATGAACGACTTCGTCTCCATGCAGAAGGACGTCGGGCTGATCTCGGTGCTCGGGGCCGTCGACGCGGTGCGCGCCGCGCAGATCCAGGTCTCGCTGAGCTACAACTTCACCCCCTATCTCGTCGCCGGGCTCGCCTTCGTGGTGCTGGCGGTGCCGATGGTCCGGCTGACCGACTGGTACACCGCGAAACTGCAGCGCCGCGAGCAGATGGGCGGCGTCGTATGAGCGCGCTGCTCTCGCTCGCCGGCATCCGCAAATCGTTCGGCGACCACGAGGTGCTCGCCGGCATCGACCTGGATGTCGCCGAGCACGAGGTCGTCGCCCTCGTCGGCGCGAGCGGCTCGGGCAAGTCGACGCTGCTGCGGTGCATCAACCTGCTCGAGCAGATCGACGACGGGCGCATCCTGCTCGCCGGCGAGGACATCAGCGACCCCCGCGTCGCAGCCGACCGCGTGCGCGCGCGGATCGGGGTGGTGTTCCAGCACTACAACCTCTTCCCGCATCTCAACGTGCTCGACAACGTCACGCTCGCGGCGCGCCACGTGCACAGGCTGCCCGCTGCGGATGCCAGGAGGAAGGGCATGGACCTGCTCGAGCGCATCGGCCTCGGGGCGAAGGCGCGGGAGTTCCCCGACCGCCTCTCCGGCGGCCAGCAGCAGCGCGTCGCGATCGTGCGCGCCCTCGCCACCGACCCTGCGCTGCTGCTGCTCGACGAGATCACCAGCGCGCTCGACCCCGAGCTCGTCGGCGAGGTGCTCGACCTCGTGCGCGAGCTCAAGGGGCAGGGCACGACGATCGTGATGGCGACGCACGAGATGGCCTTCGCGCGCGACGTCGCCGACCGCGTCGTGTTCCTGGATTCCGGCACGATCGTCGAGCAGGGGCATCCGGACGCGTTCTTCGGCGCGCCCCAGCACGAGCGGACCCGGCGTTTCCTGGCCCGCGTGCGGCACTGACGACGCCGTTCACCTCGCGTTAGGGCGGGATGCCAAGATAGGCGCATGGATGGGGACACCCTGGAAGACACCGGCTTCGGCAGCGATCGGATCGACGACGACTTCGAGCCGTGGAACCCCGAGGCCGACGCCTCGCTCCCGCGCGACCGGTACATCGACCGCGAGCTGAGCTGGCTCGCGTTCAACCAGCGCGTGCTCGAGCTCGCCGAGGACCCGAACCTCCCGCTCCTCGAGCGCATCAACTTCCTCGCCATCTTCGCGAGCAACCTCGACGAGTTCTTCATGGTGCGCGTCGCGGGCCTCAAGCGCCGCATCATGACCGGCCTGGCCGTGCCCACCAACACCGGCAAGGCCCCCGTCGACGTGCTCGCCGACATCTCGGCCAAGGCGCAGGAGCTGCAGCTGCGCCACGCGCGGGCCTTCGGCCAGATCGGCGCGATGCTGCGTGAGAAGGGCATCACGCTCGCCGCGTGGGACGAGCTGAGCGACGCCGAGCGCGCACCCCTGCGCGACCTGTACTCGAAGCAGATCTTCCCCGTGCTCATGCCGCTCGCGGTCGATGTACCGGTCGCGCGGGAGCGAGGCGTCGGCCTCGGGGTTCCACGGCTCGAAGTCGTCGTCGATCCGATCGCTGCCGAAGCCGGTGTCTTC
>Ga0164242_10008373_pt1 | contig 11225 bp, 13 predicted proteins | sample OricomgcompostMG_FD_108783 | JGI IMG/M metagenome (GOLD analysis project Ga0164242, IMG submission 108783) | Miracle-Growth compost microbial communities from Emeryville, California, USA - Original compost - Miracle growth compost (MG) ...
ATCGGTGTACCACAGCGACGCGTGCTTCAGATCATCCGACGTCGGCGTGCTCGACGGGACGTAGGAGGGGCCGAAGACCGCGTAACCATGCGTCGCCAGGTCGTCGGTTTGGCCCCACACCGCCGGCGAACACAACCAACTACGAGGTGGGCAGGAAGGAGGGGCACCCTCATGAACAACAACCCCAACAACTATCCAGCGCCCGGCGACGAACCCCAGGTGCACGAGCACCAGCAGCCACGCGAGCAGATTGGGAGCGCGTTCGTCGACTATCTCGTCGAACGTGAGCCTGACGCTGACTCGGCAGCGCGCATGCGGCGTGGCTTCGACCGCCACGGCACAGCCTTCGCGCTCTATCTCGCGCTCCCGGACATCGACAAGCACGCCGAGACCCTGGAAGGCGACTTCGAGAGCGCCTTCATCGGGCAGTACGACGACCGACGCACGTTCATCCGCGACACCATCGAGTGCTTCAGCTGGGAAGACGACCTCAACCGGCTCCTGGCCGGAGACGCACTCCTGCGCGCCGTGGTCACCCTCAGCAACGAACAGATCCTCGGCTTCATCCGCGACCACTACGAACTCATCGAGCTCGAAGACGGCCTCTACGTATTCGAGGCCGCACCGCCAGCACCCGAGCCCGAGGCCCAGCCGGCAGCACCGGAGTAGCCCGACAGCCGCGCACAGCGCCCGTTTCCCGCGCCTCCCGGCCCGAGGACCGCCCGCTGGCCAACCGCGCCGTTCCAGGCCCGGAAGGCGCCGACAACGGCGCCGGTTGCCCGGAATCCCTGCGACCCCTGTTTCCGCAGGTCAGGGCCATATTTCGGACTGGACTTTCCGGGCAATCGGAGCGTCAATGTCCGACAGCCAGGCGCGGAAAGGCCGCACCCGGCGGTGGCTCGAAGCAGCACAACCAATCAATCGAAAGGAGGCCTATATGCCTACATCAGAACAAGAACCAACCATCACCGAACCCGAAGCCCTCGACGGCATGCCCGCGACAAGCACCGAGCACGCCGAGCAGCGCTTCAAGACCATCGCGGTCCGTGTCGAAGAAGACCTGCACACCCAACTGCAGTTCATCTCCGACCTCGCCGGCACGAGCCTGTCGGAAGAAGTCCGCACCGCTATCCAGGCCCGCATCACCAGCGCCCAGGACGACCCGAAGCTCATCGCTCGCGCCCAAGAAGTGCGCCAGCAGATCGAGCGCGAAGCCGCAGCCCGCACCGCAGCGATCGCGGGCTTCATGGGACAGACGGCAGCGACCAGCTCTGTCGAGAAGCCCAAGGCCGTGGCTCGTGGCCGCAGCAACACCAAGAGCGAAAACTAGGAAAGGAAGACCAATGACCAGCAGTCCCAAACGAGCTGCGCTGTACGCCCGCTGTGCCAGCGTGAACGAACAGCGCCAATTCACCTCCATCGACCAGCAACTCACCGAGGGCCGAGAGATGGCCGACCGATGCGGCATGGAGGTAGTCGGCATGTACAGCGACTGGGGTCTTGCAGGAGAAGCTCTCGACCGACCAGCGTTCGCTGCACTCAAGGAGTTCGTGGCACGCGAACAGATCGGCACCGTGATCTGTACCGACATGCTGCGACTCGCACGCGACAGTGACCTTGCCTGGCAGGCCGTACTGCAGCTCCAGCGCTGCGGGGCTGACGTCGCCCTCAGCGGCCCTGATGTCCTCTTGCGGATCACCGATGAGGAGCCCCAACCGGCGACCGGAGCAATGCGATGACCCCGCGTATCGATACGAACCTGGAGACCGCAGCCGTGAAAGCGCTCATCTACCTGCGAGTCTCCACCGCCCGACAAGCCACCAAGAACGGCGAAGCCGAGGGCTACTCGATCCCAGCTCAGCGCGAAGCCTGCCTGCGCAAGGCCCGTGAGCTCGGAGCTGAGGTCGTTGACGAGTTCGTCGATGCCGGTGCATCCGCTCGTTCGGCCGACCGAGCCGAACTACAGCGCATGCTCCTCCGAGTACGGGAAGGCGACGTCTCCTACGTCATCGTGCACAAGCTGGACCGGCTTGCCCGGTCCCGCATCGATGATGCCGAGATCGCCACGATCTTCCACCTGAGTGGCACCACCCTGGTCTCCACCAGCGAGCAGATCGACAACAGTCCCTCGGGGGAGCTGCTGCACGGAATCATGGCCACTATCGCCGAGCATTACTCCAAGAACCTCTCCTTCGAAGCGAAGAAGGGGATGGCGGAGAAGGTGCGGCGCGGTGGCACGGTCGGTGTCGCACCGCTCGGCTACCTCAACGTCACAGACCGCAGTAGCGGCATCGAGATCCGCACTGTCGGCATCGACCCCGACCGTGCTCCGCACGTCATCTGGGCCTTCGAGCAGTACGCCACCGGAATCTGGTCGGTCTCATCGCTGCGAGACGCACTGGAGGAACGAGGCTTCAAGTCCCGCACCACCCGCAAGCTTGTCGGGCAGCCGCTCAACGGCTCCCAGGTCCACCGGATGCTCACCAATTCCTATTACAAGGGTCAGATCCAGTTCAAAGGTGCGCTCTATGACGGTGCGCACGAACCCATCGTCAGCGACATCGTCTGGCAACGCGTCCAAGACGTCCTCGCCGGACGACGTATCGCTGGCGACCGCTCCTGGCGCCACGGCCACTACCTCAAGGGCGCCCTGCGGTGCGCCCGCTGCAAAGGACGCATCGGCTACGCCACCGCCAAGGGCCGGGGCGGTGCCTACGACTACTTCTTCTGCATTGGGCGCCACACCGGCCGCACGAACTGCGACCTGCCCTACGTCGGTGTCCCCGACGTCGAAGAAGCCGTCGCTTACGAGTGGATCGCTGTGCGCTTCACCGAGGAGCAGGTCGCCGCGTTCAGCAAACGTGCCCGTGACGATCTGCACCACAGTGCGGAATCCGGAAGCCGTCTCATCGCGGATCAGCGACGACGCCTCGCCGAACTCGAGCGCCACCGCCAGAAGCTGCTGGACGCGTACATGGCCGGTGCGTTGCCTGTTGACCTTCTCAAGAAGCGCCAGAACGCCACAGCGGCCGAGATTGCTGACGCCAGCCGACTCATTCAGAACGCTCAGACTGCCAGTGATGACGTCTTCGCGCGGTTGGAGCAGGTCATCTCATTGCTCACGCACGCCGAACGGCTCTACGCCACCGTCGGAGACGAAGCCCGCGAGATCCTCAACACTGCCGTCTTCGACCGCTTCGAGATTGACAGCCTGCCCGAGAACGGCGCGAACGTCGTCGCCATCACCGGCGCTCCGTTGACCGGCCCCGTCGCCGCCGTAGCGGCAGCGACCGAGCCCAACAACGAAGAAACCCCCGAGGAGCTTTCGCTCCCCGAGGGTTCCAACCTGATTCAGATGGCGGAGACGGAGGGATTTGAACCCTCGATGGGCTATCAACCCAAACCTCATTAGCAGTGAGGCGCCATAGACCGGACTAGGCGACGTCTCCATGACAGCGCGGCAAGGCTACTAGTCCCTGTCGCTCATGTCCCAATCGCCCCGCCACTCGGCGGACGGGCGGTGGATCAGGCGCCCAGCGGGCGGACCTTCTGCCCCTCGCCAAGGTGGCGCTGCATCCTGCGGACGAACTCCTCACGGTCGATCGCCAGCAGTCCCACCGGAATCGACGTGGTGCCGCCGTTGCCGAGTCGCAGCACCAGGCAGGCGATCCCGCGCGTAGTGGTCGTGACAGCGTCCCGCACCTCGGTCCATGCCGCTCGGTTGACACCGGCACCGCGCACCAGGCGGACGGCGTACCCGTCGTCGTCGCACCGGACCACCCACGCTTTGCTGCGCAGCCACCAGGCCCCGACCGCGAGCGCGATCGCCCCGACCAGCACGATGCCGATCACGATGTCGATGGAGCCGTGGGTCGCCGAGACCACGATCGTGGCCACGAACGCGACCAGCGCGAGCACCACGAGGGCCAACCCGAGCAGGCGCGCCACGACAGCCGGTGCGAGGCGGTAGTACGTCATGGCTCCGATTGTCCCCAATCCTGCGCGCGATACCGCATTCGCCCGGCATCGCGCTTGTCCTCGACGGTGAGCCAGGTCACACTCGGTGCATGGCAACCCTCAGCTCCGGCATGGTCGACGCCCTGCACGGCCTCGAACAGGCGATCGTGCCACCCCGGCCCGGGGTGCCTCTGGGCAACTGGAGATGGGCCGTGCGGCAGCGTCTCGCCGCCGTCCGGGACGCCCTGGTCGAGGAGAACCCAACCGCCTCTAACGGCTGGCTGGCCGCGCGTGGCGGGCAGGCGTTCCGGGAGCGCGGGACGTTGATCGCCCGGCTCTCCGCCCTCGCCGACAGCGCGCTGACCGCTTCGGATCCCGAGGCGCTGCGCCAGGATCTGCGCCGGCTCATCGGCGACATCGGCCGGCACGTGCAGCGGCTCCACGATCTGGCGTACGACGACGTCGAGATGGAGCTCGGCGGGGAGGACTGAGGAGCGAGCCCGCCCGCCGAGCTTGTGAGCCCGAGTCGCTGCACCGTTGGTGACACATCGGATCTGAGACCCGAGGCCGTCAACTGTCACCGTGGCGTTGCGCTACACCCCGGCGTGGCGGATGGTGAGGGATTTGAACCCCCGGTGGGTCACCCCACGCTCGCTTTCAAGGCGAGTGCAATCGGCCGCTCTGCCAACCATCCCGGTGCGCTGAGAGCCAGCGCAGGTCAGAGGGTAGCCGAGATGGCGACCTCGAAGGCCCGCGGGAGCGAGCTCAGGCGCCGAGCTCGAGCAGGACGTCGCCCTCCTGGACCACATCGCCCGCCGCGACCTTGATCGTGGCCACGGTCCCGGCGACCTCGGCAAGCACCGGGATCTCCATCTTCATCGACTCCAGGAGCGCGACCGTGTCACCGACCTCCACCGAGGCGCCGACGGCGACTTCCACGCTCATCACGTTGGCAACCATCTCGGCAACGACAGGAGTGACGGTCTCGCGGGGCATGCTGCCGACGCTAAGCGTTACCCACAGGTAGGACGAACCGGCCCCCGCAGGACCTGCTCGCGGTAGTCACAACAACGCCTGGGTACGCCGAGGCTCGGGTCGCACTGCGGTCGCCTCCTCGGCCTGGCGAGCGGCCCGCCGGCCGGGCGCCCTCACCGGCCGCGCCTCGTCCCCGGACCGACCAGCTGCCCGACCGATGCGGCGCTGGCTCCCCGCCACGCCGCGGCGGCCACCGGTGAGGAACAGGTCCAACCGGATCACGGCGTATCCGATGATGAGGCCGACGACGAGGCTGTAGCAGATCGAGAGCACGCCCTCCACGACCGAGACCTCGGGGTTGATGTAGGTGGTCGCCATCGGAGCGGTCGCCGCCACGCCGAAGGCACAGACCCACCAGCCCTGGCGACGGCGAGCGCGCATGTGGGTGCCCCACGCCAGGGCCGGGACACCCAGCAGCGCCTCGATCGGGCGCGGGTATCCGCCGATGTGCTCTCGCAGCCAGACCACGCCATCGCTGAGGTTGTTGATCAGGCCCGGGGTGCCGTAGCGGCGGATCGCCTCGGCGTACAGGAGTGTCGCCAGCAGCAGGAGCCCACCGGCGCTGACGGTCGCGAAGCCGCGCCGACCGAGGCCGTGCAGGCCAGCGCCGAGGCGGTAGACCAGCAGGAACGTGCCGATCAGCGCGAGCGCGAGGACGACGTACTGGAAGCGGTTGACCGTCACGACCGGCGCGTAGCCGATCGCCCCCAGCGAGCCGACGATCGCTATCAGGCCGCACTGCGCGCATTCGCGGACGGCCCGCCTGAACGTCACCGCCGGCGTCGTCGCCATCACGGCGAAGACGCCCGAGACCACCGCCATCATCACCGCTGCCCCGGTGCGCATCCGTGCGGCGTCGATCACGAAGACGCTGGCGCCGAGGACCAGGGCCAGGAGACCGGCGATCAGCGGGCGGCCGCCGGTGCGGGCGGCCAGGCCGTAGACGTACACGGTGGTCAGGTCGACCGCCCCGACCGGGCCGAAGAGACCCGCGCGGACACGAAGCGCCGCAAGGACGACGCAGACCAGCCCGACGAACCAGGCGGTCGACCACACCAGCACCTGCTGGTGCCACCCGAGCCGGAAGCGTGATCGGCCGGTGCTGCTGCGGGTCATGTGGCCGAAGACTACAGACGCCTGTTGACCAACGACGGATTCACCCGACGGGCCTCCTCCAGGACGTCACGGGAGATGGTGGCGGGGATCACGGTCGGGTCGTCACCGGCCTCGGCCAGGACGTCGCCGAGCGGGTCGACGACCAGCGAGTGCCCGCAGTAACGCGGCGCCGGCTGACCACAGGCCGCGACGAAAACCGTGTTCTCGATCGCGCGGGCGCGGAGCAGGGTCCGCCAGTGGTCGACCTTCCGCTCCCCTGCCACCCACGCCGCAGGTACGACGAGGATCTCGGCGCCCGCCTCGACGAGGGCGCGCGCAAGCTCGGGGAAGCGCAGGTCGTAGCAGGTCATCAGGCCGATCCGGGCGCCACCGACCTCCACGACGGTCGGGGTGAGCGGGCCGGCGGAGAGAACATCGGACTCGCGGTAGCCGAACGAGTCGTAGAGATGGATCTTGCGGTAGCTCGCGCTCGTCCCGCCCCGCACCACGAGCGTGTTGTACGGCGTCGTCTCGCCCGAGTCCGAGGCATTGCCGGAGCGCTCCAGCATGCCGGCCACGATCGTTGTCCCCCGGTCGTGGGCCACCCGGTCGATCTCGGCGACGAAGGGACCGTCGAGAGCCTCGGCGTACTCTCCCAACGGGGTGCCGGGCTTGCCGAAGTCCCTTGCGAAGACCTCGGGGAAGACGACCAGGTCCGCCCCGCGGGGCGTGACCGCGTCGATCCGGGCGCGATTGGCCTCCGGGTCGAGTCCAGCCGCCTCCTGCACGAGCGCGATGTCGAGCGTGGTCCAGGTCATGCCACCCATCATCGCGCGCCGCCCACGGCATGCCGCAGGATGGACGCGTGTGGGAGCCGTGGGCAGCGATCATCCTCGCCGGAGGCAGGGCCAGCCGGCTGGACGGCGTCGACAAGGCCGGCATCGAGATCGGCGGCCGGACCCTGCTCGAGTGGACGCTCGACAGCGTCATCGACGCCCGCGAGGTGGTCGTCGTCGGAGACCCCGTGCCGACAGATCGGCCGGTGACCTTCACGCGCGAGGATCCGCGGTACGGCGGACCGGTCGCGGGGCTGCTCACCGGACTGGACGCCCTGACCTCGCTGCCGCGCTATGTCGGCGTGATCGGTGTGGACATGCCGCACGTCCACCACGGGACCTGGCGGCGACTGCTCGCCGCGGCGGCCGCCGACCCGGGCTCCGGCTCCGGCTCCGGCGGCGGGGCGATGTTGGTCGGCCCGGACGGCCGCTGGCAGCTCGCGCTGGTGCTCTCCACCGCACGGCTGCAAGAGGTGCGACCGAGCTACGAGGAGCAGCACGACTGTCCCCTGCAGCGGCTCATCGGTCCACTGGACCTGACACCGGTGTCGGCCCAGGGCCGGGAGCATCAGGACATCGACACGTGGGCCGACCTGCGCGACGCTTGATGATGTGAACCTGCACGACTGGATCGATGAGCTGTGCGACGCCCTCGACATCGACGCCGACATCGATGAGGGGCTGATCCTCGACCTGGCCAAGGTGGTCGCGACCAACGTCGTGCGCCCTGCGGCTCCGGTCTCCGCCTTCCTGCTCGGTGTCGCCGTCGGCCGCACCGACGCGAACGCGGAGGAGACCGAGAGGTTGGCCGGGATCGCCCAAGCACTCGCCGAACGCTGGGACAGACCGCCCGGGGCTGACGACGAGCGGGACGATCACGCGACCGACGTCGAGCCGCCCCCGGACCTGGACTTCGGCGCGGACGCTGCGCTGGATCAGCCAGGCGACTCCGACGGCGACTGACGCAGGCGGCTCAACCCCCCGAGGGCCAAAACCAACCCACCCATAGGCTGGGGACATGCGTGCTGTCGTCGCCAGCGAGCCCGGAGGGCCCGAGGTCCTCACCGTCACCGAGCTGCCCGACCTGACACCGGGACCCGGGGAGGTCCTGATCGAGGTCGCCGCGGCCGGCCTCAACCGTGCCGACCTGCTGCAGCGGCAGGGCTTCTACCCGCCGCCGCCTGGAGCCTCCGACGTGATCGGCATGGAGGCCAGCGGCACCATCGCCGCGGTCGGGGACGGCGTGACGGCGTGGCAGGTGGGCGACGAGGTGTGCGCCCTGCTCGCCGGGGGCGGCTACGCGTCACAGGTCGTCGTACCCGCCGGCCAGGTGATGCCCGTCCCGACCGGCGTCTCCCTCGTCGAGGCCGCGGCTCTGCCCGAGGTGGCGTGCACGGTCTGGTCCAACGTCTTCATGGTCGGTGCACTGCAGCCCAGCGAGTCCTTCCTCGTCCACGGCGGCGCCGGCGGCATCGGAACGCTGGCGATCCAGCTCGCCCATCAACTGGGGTCGAGGGTCTTCACCACGGCCGGTACGCCGGAGAAGCGGGCGCTCTGCTCCACGCTCGGCGCCGACGTGGTCATCGACTACCGTGAGGAGACCTTCGAGGACGTCATCACGGACCACACCGACGGCCGCGGCGTCGACGTCATCTTGGACAACATGGGCGCGAAGTACCTCGGCCGCAACGTCGCCGCCCTTGCCGACTCCGGCCGGCTGGTCATCATCGGCCTGCAGGGCGGCAGCCGCGCCGAGCTCGACATCAACGCTCTCATGCGCAAACGCGCGGCGGTCGTCGGCACCACGCTCCGCTCGCGCCCGGTCGAGGGCAAGTCCGCCATCTGTGCGTCGGTGGTCGAGAACGTCTGGCCGCTCATCGCCGCCGGGGACGTCAAGCCGATCATCGACGTCGTACTCCCCTTCGACCAGGTCGCCGACGCCCACCAGCGGATGGAGGCCGGCGAGCACAGCGGGAAGATCCTGCTGCAGCTGTGACGGCTGGATAGGCTGCAAGACATGACCGAACAGCAGCACGTCATGGTGATCGGCCCCGACGGCCAGCCGGTGGCGGTCGCGCCGACCGAGGCCCAGCAGGGCGAGGGCGACCGCGACATCACCGAGCTGGTCGAGCAACCGGCGAAGGTCATGCGGATCGGATCGATGATCCGCCAGCTCCTGGAGGAGGTGAAGTCCGCGCCTCTGGACGAGGCATCGCGCAACCGGCTCAGGGAGATCCACCAGTCGTCCATCAAGGAGCTGGAGTCGGGTCTGGCGCCCGAGCTGGTCGAGGAGCTGGAGCGGCTCAGCCTGCCGTTCTCGGAGGAGAAGACTCCGTCCGAGTCCGAGCTGCGGATCGCCCAGGCCCAGCTGGTCGGCTGGCTGGAAGGCCTCTTCCACGGCATCCAGACGGCGATCTACGCCCAGCAGATGGCGGCTCGGGCACAGTTCGAGCAGATCCGCCGCAGCCTGCCCGGTGGCGCCAGCATGGGTGGCCAGCCCCCGCAGATGCCCGGGCAGGGCGGCCCGCAGCAGGGCGGCCAGCCTGAGCAGGGCGGCGGGAGCAGCGGGCTCTACCTATAGAGCCCGGAGCGTTACCGTCCGGCCGCAGAGCGTCGTGGTCAGCTTCGGCGGTGAGAACAACCGCCTGGTCGCCGGCCATCCGGGCTACCCGGCAGCAAACCATCTCGACAGTCCTTGTGACGCAGGACACAGCCAGTCAGGATGGGCGCCATGCTGGGATTGATGCAGGACGCGCCGCTGACCATCACCTCGATCCTCGACCGTGCCGAGCGGGTCTTCCCGACGCGCGAGATCGTCACCAAGACCGCGACCGGCAAGGAGCGGGCGACCTTCGCCGACCTCGCAGTGGAGGTACGCCGCCAGGCCACCGTGCTCGACGCCCTCGGAATCTCCTCCGACGGGCGGGTGGCCAGCTTCGCGTGGAACACCTTCCGCCACCTGGCGCTCTACTACTCGATCCCCTGCACCGGCCGGATCCTGCATACCGGCAACATCCGGTATTTCCCCGATCAGCTCGTCTACAGCTTCGACCACGCCGAGGACGAGGCGGTCTTCGTGGACCGGTCGCTTCTCGGCCTGCTCAGCCCTCTCCTGCCACGCCTGACCACGCTCAAGCACGTCGTCGTGATGGACGACGGCGCACCGACACCGCTACCCGACGATCCACGGGTGGTCCGCTATGAGGAGCTCCTGGACGGCGCCGAGGAGGCCGACCTGCGCGGCCGCGTCACCGACGAGCGGCAGGCTGCCGGCATCTGCTACACCTCCGGCACCACCGGCAACCCCAAGGGCGTCGTCTACACGCACCGGTCCAACTGGTTGCACGCGCTCGCATCGCTGAGCAGCAGTGTCTTCGGCATGACCGACGCCGACCGGGTGCTGCCGGTGGTGCCGCTCTTCCATGCCAACGGCTGGGGCTACGCCCACTCGCCGCTGATGGGCGGCGCCAGTTTGATCATGCCGGGACCGGACCTCTCGCCGACGTCCCTGGTCGAGCTCATGGAGTCCGAGAATGTCACCGTCACCGCCGGCGTACCGACGATCTGGATGGGGGTCGCGCCTCTGCTCAAGGACCACGACCTCTCCACGCTCCGCGCCGTCATCTGCGGAGGCTCGGCGGTGCCGGTCTCGCTCTCGGAGGCCTGGCGCGAGGCGATCGGCGTACCGATCACGCAGGCCTGGGGAATGACCGAGATGTCACCCCTGGGCAGCGTCGCCAAGCTGCGCGCCGAGATCACCACCCGCGAGGAGGAGGTCGACACCCTTGCCACCGCCGGCCTGATCGCCCCCGGTGTCTCCGCCCGGATCGTGGACGCCGTCACCCGCGAGGAGCTGCCGTGGGACGGCGAGGCCAGTGGCGACCTCGAGGTCAGTGGACCTTGGATCGCCAAGCAGTACTACAAGACCCCGCTCGAGACCGGACCCGATGCCGATTTCTCTCCCGACGGCTGGCTACGCACCGGCGACGTCGCCGAGATCACCCCGCTGGGCTACATCCGGATCGTCGACCGCACCAAGGATCTGGTGAAGTCCGGCGGCGAGTGGATCAGCTCGGTCGACCTGGAGAACCAGATCATGGGCCACCCCGCGGTCAAGGAGGCGGCCGTGATCGCCATGCCGCACCCCAAGTGGGGCGAGCGACCACTGGCCTGTGTCGTGGTCCGTGACGGCGCGACACTCGATCGCGACGAGCTACTCGGCTGGCTCTCCGAGCGGGTCGGCAAGTGGCAGGTCCCCGACGACGTCCTCTTCATCGACGAGGTGCCGAAGACCAGCGTCGG
>Ga0164242_10008374_pt1 | contig 11225 bp, 11 predicted proteins | sample OricomgcompostMG_FD_108783 | JGI IMG/M metagenome (GOLD analysis project Ga0164242, IMG submission 108783) | Miracle-Growth compost microbial communities from Emeryville, California, USA - Original compost - Miracle growth compost (MG) ...
GGTCACGCGGCACGTGCTGCCGAACCTGCGTGCCGTCAACTTCGTGGTCGACGGCATCCTCGGCGAGGGCGTCGCGTCCAACGCCCGGCACGACCCGCAGGCCAAGGCGCTCGGCGAGTGGTTGCGCTCGCGCGTCGTCGACGTCCCGGAGGCGCTGCTATGAGCGATCCGTTCACCACGCCCGAGCGGCGGGCGCTGCGCGAGACGATCCGGCGCTTCGTCACGAACGACGTGCTGCCGTACCAGGACGAGTGGGAGGCCGCCGGCGAGCTGCCGCGCTCGCTGCACGCGCGCGCCGCCGAGCTGGGCCTGATCGGGCTCGCCTACCCGGAGTCCGACGGCGGTGGCGGCGGCGACGCGATCGATGCGCTCGTGCTCGCCGAGGAGATCCACTACGCGGGCGGCGCGGGCGGGCTGTTCGCGAGCCTGTTCACGTCCGGAATCTCCTTACCGCACCTGGTGAATGCCGGTGACCGCGACCAGATCGAACGCTGGGTCCGTCCGACGATCGAGGGGCGGCTGATCGGCTCGCTCGCGATCACCGAACCCGACGGCGGCTCGGACGTTGCCGGCATCCGAACCACGGCCAAACTGGACGGCGGCGACTACGTCGTCAACGGGGCGAAGACGTACATCACGTCGGGCGTGCGTGCGGACTTCGTGGTGACGGCCGTGCGCACGGGCAGTGCTGGGGCGCACGGCATCTCGCTGCTGGTGGTCGAGAAGGGCACGCCGGGTTTCACCGTGTCGCGCAAGCTGGCCAAGATGGGCTGGCTCTGCTCGGACACCGCGGAGCTGTCGTTCCAGGACGTGCGCGTGCCGGCCACGAACCTCGTCGGCGAGGAGAACACGGGCTTCGTGCAGATCGCGCAGAACTTCGTCAGCGAGCGGATCGGCCTTGCCGTGCAGGCGTATGCGTCCGCACAGCGGTGCCTGGACCTCACCGTCGAATGGTGCCGGGCGCGCGAGACGTTCGGACGTCCGCTGATCAGCCGACAGCCGGTGCAGAACACGCTGGCCGAGATGGCTCGGCGCATCGAGGTCGCGCGGGTCTACACACGCTCGATCGCGGCGCGCACGGCGGCCGGGGAAGCGAACCTGGTCAACGAGGCATGCTTCGCGAAGAACACCGCGGTGGAGGCGGGTATGTGGGTGGTCGATCAGGCGGTGCAGTTGCACGGCGGGATGGGGTACATGCGCGAGTCGGAGGTCGAGCGCCAGTACCGCGACATGCGGATCATCGGCATCGGCGGTGGGACGACCGAGATCCTCACCGGGTTGTCGGCGAAGCTGCTGGGGTTCACGTCATGAGCGACGCTTGCGGAGCGAATCAGAGGCACAGCGCGCCTGGAGCCTCATGCGCGCCCGAGGAACGAGGGCGGCCATGAGCGTCTTAAGGTCCGCGCTCGACCCGTCCTCGACGGAGTTCGCCGCCAACCGCGAGGCGATGCTGGCCAAGCTCGCCGACATCGAGGCCGAGCACGCGAAGGCGGTCGCCGGCGGCGGCGAGAAGTACGTCGCGCGGCACCACAAGCGGGGCAAGCTGCTGGCCCGCGAGCGCATCGAACTGCTGCTCGACCCGGGCGCACCGTTCCTGGAACTGTCGCCGCTCGCCGCGTGGGGCAGCGACTTCACCGTCGGCGCGTCCGTGATCACCGGTGTCGGCGTCGTCAACGGCGTCGAGTGCATGATCAACGCGTCCGACCCGACGGTCCGCGGCGGCGCGTCCAACCCGTACACGCTCAAGAAGGTCCTGCGCGCCAACCAGATCGCGCTCGAGAACCGGTTGCCGGTGATCGGCATCGTCGAGTCCGGCGGCGCGGACCTGCCCACCCAGAAGGAGATCTTCATCCCCGGCGGGCAGATGTTCCGCGACCTCACCCGGCTGTCGGCGGCCGGCATCCCGACGATCGCGCTCGTGTTCGGCAACTCGACGGCCGGCGGCGCGTACATCCCCGGCATGAGCGACTACGTCGTGATGGTGGACGGCGGCGCGAAGGTGTTCCTGGCCGGTCCGCCGCTGGTCAAGATGGCGACCGGCGAGGAGTCCGACGACGAGTCGCTGGGCGGCGCACAGATGCACGCGCGTCAGTCGGGCCTGGCCGACTACTTCGCGCTGGACGAGCAGGACGCGATCCGCATCGGACGTCAGATCGTCCGCGGACTCAACTGGCACAAGCAGGGCCCGTCACCGAAGCCGGACCCGGCGCCGCCGCTGTACGACGAGCAGGACCTGCTCGGGCTCGTGCCCACCGACCTGAAGATCCCGTTCGACCCGCGCGAGGTCGTCGCCCGCCTCGTGGACGGCTCGGAGTTCGACGAGTTCAAGCCGCTGTACGGGTCCTCGCTCGTGACGGGCTGGGCCGCGCTGCACGGGTACCCGGTCGGCATCCTGGCCAACGCGCGGGGCGTGCTGTTCAGCGAGGAGGCGCAGAAGGCGGCGCAGTTCATCCAGCTGGCCAACCGCGCTTCGACACCGCTGATCTTCCTGCAGAACACGACCGGGTACATGGTCGGCGCGGAGTACGAGCAGGGCGGCATCATCAAGCACGGTGCGCAGATGATCAACGCGGTGTCGAACTCGCGCGTCCCGCACTTCACCGTGACGATGGGCGCGTCCTACGGCGCCGGCAACTACGGCATGTGCGGGCGGGCATACGGTCCGCGGTTCCTGTTCACGTGGCCGTCCGCCAAGTCGGCGGTGATGGGTCCGGCGCAGCTCGCGGGTGTGCTGTCGATCGTCGCGCGGCAGGCGGCGGCCGCGCGCGGACAGGACTACGACGAGGAGGCGGACGCGCAGATGCGCGGCTACGTGGAGGCGCAGATCGAGGAGCAGTCCCTCGCGCCGTTCCTGTCCGGGATGCTCTACGACGACGGGATCATCGACCCGCGCGACACCCGCACGGTGCTCGGGATCGCGCTGTCGGCAGCGCACTCGGCGCCGGTGCGGGGCGCGAATGCCGACGGCGACGGATTCGGGGTGTTCCGGCTGTGAACGATCAGGTTTTCACTCCGACTGACCGGGTTGACGGTCCCGAACCGAGCACTGCGCGTGAAAACGTGATCACGTCGGTGCTGGTCGCGAACCGCGGCGAGATCGCGCGCCGGGTCTTCCGGACGGCCCGCGCACGGGGCGTCGCGACCGTGGCCGTCCACTCGGACGCCGACGCCGCGAGCCCGCACGTGCGCGAGGCCGACGCGGCCGTCCACCTGCCCGGCAACGCACCGAACGAGACCTACCTGCGCGCCGACCTCCTGATCGAGGCCGCCCAGCGCGCGGGCGCGGACGCGATCCACCCCGGTTACGGGTTCCTGTCCGAGAACGCCGACTTCGCGCGCGCGGTCGAGCGGGCGGGCCTCACCTGGATCGGCCCGCCGGCCGAGGCGATCGACGCGATGGGCTCCAAGATCGAGGCCAAGCGGATGATGGCCGCGGCCGGCGTGCCCGTGCTCGCCGAACTGCAGCCCGACGACGTCACCGGGCAGGACCTGCCGGTGCTGATCAAGGCGAGTGCCGGCGGCGGCGGGCGCGGCATGCGCGTGGTCCGGGCACTCGCAGACCTGCCCCGCGAGGTCGATGCGGCCCGCGCCGAGGCGGCATCCGCGTTCGGCGACCCGACCGTCTTCTGCGAGCCCTACCTCGCCACCGGCCGGCACATCGAGGTGCAGATCATGGCCGATCAGCACGGCACCGTGTGGGCGGTCGGCGAGCGCGAGTGCTCGATCCAACGCCGGCACCAGAAGGTGATCGAGGAGGCGCCCTCCCCGCTCGTCGAGCGCGTCCCCGGCATGCGCGAGCAGCTGTTCGAGGCATCGCGCGCCGCGGCCAAGGCGATCGGCTACACCGGCGCCGGCACCGTCGAGTTCATCAGCGACGAGGACGGGCGGTTCTTCTTCCTCGAGATGAACACGCGCCTGCAGGTCGAGCACCCGGTCACCGAGTGCACGACCGGGCTCGACCTCGTCGCGCTCCAGTTCGACGTCGCCGCCGGCGGGCGCCTGGCGCCGGAACCCCCTGCCACGCAAGGGCATTCGATCGAGGTCCGGCTCTACGCCGAGGACCCGGCCCACGACTGGCAGCCGCAGAGCGGCACCCTGCACCGCTTCGCGGTCCCCGGCGTGGACGTCGTGTTCGACCTCACCGGCCGGTCCGCGGGGCTGCGCCTGGACAGCGGCGTCGAGGACGGCAGCGTGATCGCCATCCATTACGACCCGATGCTCGCCAAGGTGATCAGCTGGGCGCCGACACGCCACCAGGCCGCGCACGCGCTGGCTGGTGCGCTCGCCCGCAGCGAGATCCACGGCGTGATCACCAACCGCGACCTGCTGGTGAACGTCCTGCGCCATGAGGCCTTCCTCGCGGGCGACACCGACACCGCGTTCTTCGACCGGCACGACTTGGGCGTCTTGGCGCGACCGCTCGCGGACGAACGGGCCGAGGCGCTCTCGGCCCTGGCGGCGGCCCTCGCGACCGACGCCGCCAACCGGGCGCGGGCCACCGCACTGCCCGGCATCCCGTCCGGCTGGCGCAACGTCGTCAGCCAGCCGCAATGGCTCGACCTGCACAGCGCGACCGGCGCGCACCACGTCACCTACCGGATCACGCGTGACGGGCTGCGCGCCGACGGACACGAGGACGTGCGGCTGATCGCGCACGCGCCCACCGAGGTCGTCCTGGACGTCGCCGGCGTGCGCCGCGCGTTCCGGGTCGCCCGCTACGACGGCTCCGCCAGCGAGATCCACGTCGACTCCGCGCTCGGCTCGGTCGCGTTCACCGTTCCGGAGCGGTTCCCCGACCCGTCCGAGCAGGTCGCCCCGGGTTCGCTGCTCGCGCCGATGCCCGGCTCCGTGGTCCGCATCGCGGTCGCGCAGGGCGACACCGTCACCGCCGGACAACCCATCTTGTGGCTCGAGGCGATGAAGATGCAGCACCAGATCAACGCGCCGGCCGACGGCGTCGTCGCCGAACTGCCCGTGCACGAAGGCCAGCAGGTCGAGGTCGGCACCGTCCTCGCAGTGGTCACCACCGAAGGAGACAGCGCATGAACTTCACCGAGACCGATGAGCAGAAGGCGCTGCGCGATGCGGTCGCCGCGCTCGGCAAGCGGTACGGCCACGAGTACGTCGCGCCCCGCGCGCGCAGCCACGAGCCGCTGACCGAGCTGTGGGCCGAGGCCGGCAAGAGCGGCTTCGTCGGCGTCAACCTGCCGGAGCAGTACGGCGGCGGCGGCGCCGGGATGTACGAGCTGGCGATCGTCGGCGAGGAGCTCAACGCGGCCGGCTGCGGGCTGCTGATGCTGGTCGTCTCCCCCGCGATCTGCGGCACGATCATCACCCGCTTCGGCACCGACGAGCAGAAGCAGCGCTGGCTCCCGGGCCTGGCGTCCGGCGAGACGATCATGGCGTTCGGCATCACCGAGCCCGACGCCGGCTCCAACTCGCACAACATCACCACCACCGCGCGCCGCGACGGCGGCGACTGGGTCCTGTCCGGCCGCAAGGTCTTCGTCTCCGGCGTCGACGTCGCCGAGGCGGTGCTGATCGTCGGCCGCACCGAGGACGCGAAGACCGGGCGGCTCAAGCCGGCGCTGTTCACGCTCCCGACCGACACGCCCGGGTTCGAGTACAAGGCGATCGACATGGACGTCCCCATGCCGGACAAGCAGTTCATGCTCTACCTGGACGACGTGCGGCTGCCCAAGGACGCGCTCATCGGCGATGAGGACGCCGCGCTCGCGCAGCTGTTCGCCGGCCTCAACCCCGAGCGGATCATGGCCTCGGCCGGCTCGGTCGGCATGGGCCGCTACGCGCTCGACAAGGCCGTCGGCTACGCACGCGAGCGCGAGGTGTGGGGCAAGCCGATCGGTACGCACCAGGGACTGTCCCACCCGCTCGCGAAGGCCAAGGTCGAGCTCGAGCTGGCCAAGCTGATGATGCAGAAGGCCGCCTCCCTGTACGACGGCGGCGACGACATGGGCGCCGGTGAGGCCGCGAACATGGCCAAGTACTCGGCGGCCGAGGCGTCCATCGCCTGCGTCGACCAGGCCGTGCAGACGCTCGGCGGCAACGGCCTGGCGCACGAGTACGGCATCGGCTCACTGCTGATCGGCGCCCGGGTCGCGCGCATCGCGCCGGTGAGCCGCGAAATGATCCTGAACTTCGTCGCCCAGTTCAGCCTGGGCCTGCCGAAGTCCTACTAGGAGAACGCGATGAGCGACGAGGTCGTGCACTTCGAGCTGGACCGGGCCATCGCGACGGTCACGCTCGACTCGTCCGAGAACCGCAATGCGCTGTCGTCCCAGCTCGTCGGCGAGCTCACGGCACACCTGCAGGCGGCCGCGGCCGACGCGGGAGTGCGCGCGGTCGTGCTCACCCACACCGGACGGACGTTCTGCGCCGGCGCGGAGCTGCGCGAGCAGGCGAGCGAAGGCGGCCCCGCCGAGGGCACGAAGCGGATGCTCGCGCTGCTGCGCGCGATCGTGGAACTGCCCAAGCCGGTCATCGGCCGGATCAACGGGCACGTGCGCGCCGGCGGGCTCGGGCTCGTCGGCGCCTGCGACATCGCGATCGCGAGCGGCAACGCGTCCTTCGCGTTCACCGAGGCGCGCCTCGGCCTCGCCCCCGCGATCATCTCGATCACCACGCTGGGCCGGATGAGCGAGCGAGCCGCGGCGCGGTACTACCTCACCGGCGAGACGTTCGACGCGCCCGCGGCCGAACACGCCGGGCTGATCACCGCCGCGGCCGAGGACGCCGACGGGCTGGACGCCCAGGTGACCGCGATCTGCGACGCGCTGCGCGCCTGCTCGCCGCAGGGCCTGGCCGAGACCAAGCCGTTGACCACCCGGACCGCCCTTGCCGCGTTCGAGCAGCAGGCCGCGCCCATGCAGGCACTGTCGCAGCGGCTCTTCGAGTCCGAGGAGGCCCGCGAGGGCATCATGGCGTTCCTGCAGAAGCGCCCGCCGGCCTGGGCACCGGAGTGACCAACACCCGCGAGCCGCAGCAGGACCGCAGTCGCGCGACCCGGTCCCGGCTGCTGGAGTCGGCGATCAGCTGCCTGGCCGACCTCGGCTACCAGGCCAGCACGGTCGCCGTCGTCGCCGAGCACGCCGGCGTCTCGCGCGGCGCGGCGCAGCACCACTTCCCTACCCGCGAGGCGCTGTTCACCGCCGCCCTCGAGCACATGACGGCCGTGCGCGCCGAGGAGATGAAGCAGCAGTTCGCCGAGCTGCCCGGCGGACGTCCCGACACCGCGACCGTCGTCGACGTGCTCTTCGCGCTGTTCACCGGCACCCTGTTCCGGGCCGCGCTCGCGCTGTGGGTCGCGGCCGCGAACGAACCCGCGCTGCGTGCGCAGATCGTGCCGCTCGAGGCACGCATGGGACGCGACATCCACCGCATGGTGGTCGACCTGCTCGGCGTGGACGAACGCGAGCCGGGGGTGCGCGAGACCGTGCAGGCGACGCTCGACCTCGCCCGGGGACTCGGCCTGGCGAACCTGCTCACCGATGACAGCGCGCGCCGGGCCGGCATCGCCGCGCAGTGGTCCGCGGTGCTGGACGCAACGCTGCGCTAGCGGTTCAGCGGGAGTTCTCGCGGGCCAGGATGCGGGCCAGCACGTTGTCCTCGTCGTCGGCCGCGCGGCGACGACGTCCGGCCCCACTGTCGCGATCCGCGTCGTCGGCGCGGCCGTGGCGACCGGTCGCGGCGCGGCCGCTCTCCGGACGGCGCGGCGCGAGCATCGGCGGCTCCCCCTGCTCGTCCGCAGCCGGTTCGTCGCTGTCCTGCAGCTCGGCGGGCGCGCTCGGAGCTGGGTCCAGCTCGAAGTCGGTGAACGGACGCAGCCGGGGCAGGTCCGCGAAGAAGTCGCCGTCCCGCGGCTGGGAAGCCGGCTGCGACACCGGCGGCTGGGCCTGCGGCTGCGGGCGCTGTTCCTGCACCGGCTGCGGTTGCGGCTGCTGCACGGGAGCCGGCTGCGGCGGCGCCTGCACCGGCTGCGGCGGCGCCTGCACGGGCTGCTGCTGCGGCTGCACGGGCTGCTGCTGCGCCGGCCGCACCGGCTGTTGCTGCGACGGGGGCACGGGAGACGTCTCGATGATCCGCGGGATCGTCCGCGTGATCGGTCCGGCGTCCACCAGGTCCACCACCGGACGTCCGTGCTTGAGCTGGTCGATCTCGCGCTGCAACGCCTCGATGTCCGACCCGATCACGCGGGTGGTCTCGATGCGCTCCAGTCGCAGCTGACCGCCCACCTTCTCCAGCAGGTCGTTGCGCAGCGAGGCGACCTCGTCGCGCAGCGAGGCGATCTCGCGGCCCAGCGTGGTCTGGATCTCCTGCCGCAGCATCTGCTCCAGCCGCGCCTCGAAGTGCCGGCGCGCGGCCGACTCGTCGGCCAGCTCGACGTTCCCGGCCGCGCGCACCGCGAGCTCCTGCCCCGGACCGGGCACGGGCATCGTCAGCTCGTCACGATGACCGCGACGCGTCCCGAAGGCGCAGAACGCGCCCAGCAGCAGGCCCCACAGGCCCGCGAGCACGCCCAGCTCCAGCCGCTTCTGCGTGGTGCTCGTGACGATCAGCCAGACCGCCACCGCCCCCAGCGCGACCGCCAGCGCGAAACCGCCGCCGCGCAGCACGGCAGCAGCGCGCGGCGCGCGCGTCTCCTGGCCGTCCGGCCGTCCGGCGGGGCGTGGCATCGCACCAGCTTAGACAACGATGCAATGGTCCCGATGAGCGTCCGCGTCCTCGGCGGGCACACCGGCGCTGGGAGGCCCCGCGCTCAGCGGTGGTTGCGCTCGTCGCTGCCGGGGTCGATACCGGCGCGTTCCAGGACCAACCCGGCCACAACCACCAGCACGCAGGCCGCCAGCAAGAAGGCACCGGCCCGGGCGTCGTGCGCCGCCGCGGTGACCGAGCCGGAGTCGGGCAGCACCCGCGCCAGCAGCGCGCAGGCCGCGCCCGCGAGGGCGGCGCCGGCCAGCGAGGACGCCTTGCCCAGCGCGACGCAGCGGGCGATGACGATCGCCGCCATCGGCCGGGCGTGCGGCTCGTGGCGCACCGCGGCGCGCACCCGGCGGGCGGCGACGAACTCGACCAGCCCGAGCGCGACCAGCGGCACGGGCGCGAAGTAGCCGAGCGTGGGCAGCGAGCCGTACTCCGCGCGCAGCAGGCCGTACGCGATCGCGCCGACGACCACCAGCGGCACAGCCAGGTCGACCGGCCGCGTCCGCCGCATGCGCGGTGGCTCGGTGGGGTTCATCGCAGGGTCACGTCCTGGCGGCGTACGCCGGAGACGTCGTCGGGGGGCAGGGACGCGAGCAGGTCGCGCACCGGGTGGCCGGCGAGGACGGCGTCCGGCTGGACGTCCAGCCACGGCACCAGCACGAACGCCCGCTCGCCGGCGCGCGGATGCGGCAGCGTGAGCACCGGGTCGGCACTGCTGCGGCCGTCGACGTCGATCACGTCCACGTCCAGCGTGCGCGGACCCCAGCGCACCTCGCGGGTACGTCCCGCGGCGTTCTCGGCGGCGTGAGCGCGGGCCAGCCAGTCCGCCGGCTCGGCCGCGTCGTCGCCGCAGATCAGCACCGCGTTGAGGTAGTCGTCCTGCGGGACGGGCCCCCACGGCGGGGTGCGGTACACCGGCGAGGTGGCCCGCAGCCACGGACGCAGCGCGTCGACGGCGGCCTGCAGGTGCCCGGCCGCGTCGCCCTGGTTGGAGCCGATCGAGTACACGCAGTTGGTCACGCGCGTTCCCGTCGGATGCACACCGCCACGTCGCCGAACGAGAGCGGGATCGGCGCGAGCGGCTTGTGCACGGTGACCGTCGCCGCGGACACCCGGGCGTCGGCCAGGCACACGTTCGCGAGCCGCTCGGCCAGCGTCTCGAGCAGGTTCACCGGCTCGCCCTCGATCACGTCCGCGAGGCCCTGCGCGAGCCCGCCGTAGTCGACGGTGTCGGCCAGGTCGTCGGACGCCGCGGGCACGCGCGTGTCCAGTTCCAGCTCGACGTCGACCACGAAGTCCTGGCCCTCGGCGCGCTCGAAGTCGAACACCCCGTGCCGTCCGAAGACCCGCAACCCGGTCAGGAGGATCCGATCATTCATTGCCTGCACCTCTGATCGCGGCCGCGACCAGCGCGGCGTCGACGGACGGACGGACGTTGTGCACGCGCACGCCCCAGGCGCCGTGCAGGGCTGCGTAGGTCGTGACGGCCACCGTCGCGTCCTCGCGCTCGTCGACCGGTCGCGGTCGACCGTCGGCGCCGGCCAGCAGCCGGCCGAGCGAGGACTTGCGCGAGGCGGCGACGAGCACCGGCGGGCCGAGCGCGACGAACGAGTCCAGCGCGGCCAGCAGCGCCCAGTTGTGCTCGTCCGTCTTCGCGAAGCCCAGGCCGGGATCGATGATCAGCGCGGACGGATCCACGCCGGCGGCCACGGCCGCGTCCACGCGCGCGCACAGTTCGCGCCGCACGTCGGCGACCACGTCGTCGTACTGGGCGAGCTGCTGCATCGACGCGCTGTGCCCGCGCCAGTGCATGAGGATCCACGGGCAGCCGGCGTCGCGCACGACCCGTGCCATCTCCGGGTCACCCAGTCCGCCGGACACGTCGTTGACCACGGATGCGCCCGCGGACAGGGCGGCCTCCGCGACCGAGGCGCGATAGGTGTCGACGCTCATCGGCACGCCCTGCGCGGCCAGCGCGGCGATCACCGGGACGACCCGGCGGGCCTCCTCGTCGGCCGCCACTCGCTGCGCGCCCGGCCGCGTCGACTCGCCGCCGACGTCGATCAGGTCCGCGCCCTCCGCGCGCATCTCCAGCGCGTGCGCGACCGCGTCGTCCACGGACGTGTACCGCCCGCCGTCGGAGAACGAATCCGGCGTCACGTTCAGCACGCCGACGATCCTGATGCGGTCAGGCATCCGCGGTCACTTCCCGAGGACCAGCGACAGGGCCTCGGCGCGCGTCCGCGGGTCGGACTTGAAGATGCCGCGGACGGCTGAGGTGACCGTGACCGAGCCGGGCTTGCGCACGCCACGCATCGCCATGCACAGGTGCTCGGCCTGCACGACCACGATCACGCCGCGCGGTTCGAGCCGGGCATTGAGCGCGTCCGCGATCTGCGTGGTGAGCCGTTCCTGCACCTGCGGGCGCCGCGCGTAAAGGTCGACGAGCCGCGCGAGCTTGGACAGCCCGGTGATCCGTCCGTCCTCGCCGGGGATGTAGCCCA
>Ga0164242_10008375_pt1 | contig 11224 bp, 8 predicted proteins | sample OricomgcompostMG_FD_108783 | JGI IMG/M metagenome (GOLD analysis project Ga0164242, IMG submission 108783) | Miracle-Growth compost microbial communities from Emeryville, California, USA - Original compost - Miracle growth compost (MG) ...
AGCCTGGGCGGTGTCGAATCGCTCATCGAGCGGCGGGCACGGTACGAGATGGATCGCGATCAGGGTTGTCCGCAGACGCTGCTGCGGATGTCGGTCGGCATCGAACACGTCGAGGACCTGTGGACCGACCTGGCCCGGGCGCTGGCCTGACGCGACCGGGTGGATCCTGAGTGACGTCAGGGCGCGTTGATCGTGTCGGCGTCGACGGTGAGCCGGTCGTCGGCGGTCACCGGCCACGCCTCCAGCTCGGGGTCGGCCAGTATGGCGTCGACGAGGGAGACGGGGCCGGCGAGGAGCGTGGAGTCGAAGTCGATCTCGGTCGCCACGCACCACGAATGATCGTCCGGCCAGGACAGGCTGGGCGACTGCGGCCAAAAGACGCTGCCCGGCCGGCCGGCGAACAGGCTCGCGTCCAGCGCGCCCAAGAACACCAGGTGTTCGCGACCGGGAAGGTCCAAGGTGGCGCCCCCCACGACCTCGGGCGGGAACGGGAACGCCGAATCGGCAGGCCGGCGGGCACGCCCGCTCGCGCCGAATTCGAAGACACCGACCGACGATCTGTGCAGACCTCCCCAACCGTTCCAGAAGGCGTGGAAGACCGGGTTCGAGCCGGACGCCCGGGAAAGGACGTCGTACAGGGCCGCGATGGACATCGGATCCAGGCTGCCCACCCGGGGATCCTCGTCGCTGCGGCCTTGAAGCGGATCGGAGTCGGAGTGCTCGTGCCATCCCTGGCAGACCAGGTGCCATTGCATCAGCGGGTGGGCCACGGCACCGCTCGCCTCGCACACTTCGGACCACCGGAGCGCCCGGCCCTCGGGATCGATGCGGTGAAGAATCCGGGCGAACGCGGGGTAGCTCCCCGGCACGATGCAGCCGACGCGGCCCCCGAAGTCGGTGAGTTCGCGTTGCAGCCACCGGCCGGGACCGGGCCCGACGAACCGCAACCCGATATCGCTCATCTACGCCACGCTACGTGGGGGCAGGACGACCTGCGAATGTCGTCGCCACTATTGCTCCGTCGGTTGATCGCTAGGCTGGCGGGTCTTCGCCGAGCAGATCGGCGAACGTGACGGATGGTCGGCGCTGGACGCTTGGCCACCGCGGGCATCGGTCGTGCCGACCCACGGGCTCCGTTGGTCGTCACCGACCGCGCTGAGTGGTCCTCATGTCGCGAACGAGACGTGGGGTGCGCCAACGGGTCACCTCGGTGGCCCAACGCGATGCCGGATACGACAGGCGCGTCAGGAAGTAGTTGACGTACTCCAGCAGCCCGAACAGCCAGATGGCGACGACGAGCACGGCCGCGGCGGTGCGGTCGGGCCACCACCGCACCAACCCGACCAGTCCTGCGAGCAGGACGCCCACGTCGACCACGCGCAGGAGCCGAAACAGCCTCGCCAGGCCGATGGGCATCGCGGCCCGTAGGACCCAGCCGCGCGCGAGAAGCCAGTAGGCACCGGCTTGGGTCAATACGACCAGCAGCGGAAGCAAGGCCGCCCACAGGGCGGCGCGCTCGGCACTGAACAGACGTGGCGCGACGGCGTGCCGCGCTGCGGTGAGGAAGACGGCTGCGGCCACCAGTTCGCCGATGCCAAGACTCAGGTACTTCCGCCGGAACGCGCGACGCAGTACCTCCCCCACGCGCCGACCATAGCGCCTCGCGACGCGCGTCCTCGTCGGTCACTCCAGCCAGTGATCGGCACTGCCGGGCGCACCGGCGAGCACACCGACCGCGATGCTGACCTTAATCTGGAAAGCATGGTCGAAGGCCGGACGGAGGCTGCGCCGCTGGATCAGACCAGCCACTCGGACGGACAGCGAAGTTCGGGGCCGAGACGTCAGCGGTGGTGGCCCATTCTCGCGACCGTCGTCGCCGTGCTCGTGGTGTTGGCGGTGATCGTGGCAACACGACCGTTCGGTAGCACTCCCCCGACGCCTCCGGCCGGCGGATCGAGCAACCCCGTCACTCTGCAGATCACATCACAGCCCGTATCGGCCGCGCACGACACAGCAGGCCATTCCGCCGCGGAGAGTTCGGACACCTCGCCGATCGGGTTCACCCAAGCCTGCGGCTTACCGACGGGTCCAACTGTGACCACCAGGATCGCCACCGGGGGAGATGAAGAGATCGCCACGGAGGCGCCGGCCAAACTGTTCATCTCGTCGGCGCCGGCGGGCAGCGGGTACTTGTGCCTTTCGACCAACGACAGCCAGGTCCGAACGTTCGCAGACCCGCATCCAGGGGCCATCGGATACCTGGCAACGTATGGCTCAGACATATACGGCGCAGTCGGCCCAGGCGTCACCCGCGTGTCGATCAGCTGGCATCAGATTTCTCCGCCCCCGAGCGGGTGGGCGATACCGACCGGCCCCATTGACATCGACACCCACACCGGCTCCGACCAATCCGGCGTGCTCGCGAACGGCTGGCACACATTCCTGGCCGTCATTCCGGAGATCGTCGCGTACGACAATCTGACTGCCGTGGCCTATGGTTCCGATGGCAACCGGCTGGGAACACTCACCGCCGCTATAACGCACCACTGAAAGACGGCCATCGCTCCATTCGGAACCTGCTCGACGGGACCTCACACCGCGCTGTGGATGGCTGGGGCACGAACGCCGATCAAGGATCGCCAACTGGGACGCCCTCGATCGCCTATGCGGGCAGCCAGGAAGTGCCCGAACGCTCAGGCTTTGATTGGTGATGGTCCGCGGTCGAATCGGTGATCACGGCGTTCGCAAGCGGATCTGATCGACGTACCGGAGGCGCGGGCGAGGCGGTCAGTGCGCGTCACGATCACGGCGACAATTCGACGGCGTAGAGAGTTCTTTGGTGGGAACAGGCGATCAAATAAGTGGTGTGACCACCACGAACAAGTGTCCGAGGGGGGACTTGAACCCCCACGCCCTTGCGGGCACTAGCACCTCAAGCTAGCGCGTCTGCCATTCCGCCACCCGGACAGTGGTGCCGGCCGTCCCGGCCGTGCCCTGCCACTTTACGCGACGCGCGGGGACGGACCCAAACGTCGACGTCCACGCCCGGGACGGCCGTGGAATCGGCGGCGTAGGGTCGCGCTCAGCTCCGTCCGCATCGCTGCTGGCCCGCCACGCCACGCGGCCGCGGCAGTCCCCGTGGAGGCCCCATGTCCGTTCTCGCCGACCTCGCCGCCGCCCTGCGATCCGGCGGCGTTCGCGTCGTCGACCTGACCGCCCCGCTGTCCAGCGACACCCCGATCCTGGTGTTGCCACCGGAATTCGGGCAGACGGCACGGTTCGAGCTGGAGGAGATCAGCGCCTACGACGACCGCGGACCCGCGTGGTATTGGAACAACTTCCACACCGGCGAGCACACCGGCACGCACTTCGATGCGCCCAACCACTGGGTCACCGGCAGGGACAAGGCCGACATCGCCTCGGTCCCGGCGAGCAGACTCATCGCGCCGGCGGCGGTGCTGGACTTCTCCGACCGGGTCGCCGAGAACCCCGACTTCCTCGTCGACGTGCCGGACGTGCAGGCCTGGCAGGACCAGCACGGCCCGCTGCCGGACGGCGGCTGGATCCTGGTGCGCACTGGCTGGGACGCCCGAAAGACCCAACAGGAGGCCATCAACGCCGACGCGACCGGCCCGCACAGCCCCGGCATGACGGCGGCCTGCGCCCGCTGGATCGCCGAGGACTCCCCCGTGATCGGCATGGGCGTGGAGACGGTCGGCACCGATGCCGGCGCCGCGCACTCCTTCGTCCCGAACTTCCCGTGCCACTCCTACCTGATGGGCAACGACAAGTACGGCCTCACCCAGCTGCAGAACCTTGCGCTGCTGCCGCCCACCGGCGCGATGGTGATCGCCGGCCCGCTGCCCATCGTTCGCGGCTCGGGGTCGCCGGCGAGGGTGCTGGCACTGGTCGAGTCGTGACCACCGTGGCCGACCTCGTCGGCCGGACGCTGGTCGATGCCGGCGTCCGGCAGGCGTTCGGCGTGGTCGGCTCGGGGAACTTCCACGTCACCAACGCGATGCGGCGCGCCGGTGTGGCGTTCGTGGCGGCCCGGCACGAGTGCGGTGCGGCGACGATGGCGGACGCATACGCCCGGATGGGCGGCGGCGTCGCGGCGGTGACGGTGCACCAGGGGTGCGGGCTGACGAACGCGATGACGGGCATCACGGAGGCGGCCAAGAGCCGCACGCCGATGGTGGTGGTCGCCGCGGAGGTGACCAGTCCGCGCTCCAACTTCTACGTGGACCAGGATGCGCTGGCGCGAGCAGTGGGCGCGACCTCGCTACGCGTGACCTCGATACCGGACGCGGAACGCACGGCGCACCGGGCGGTGTCGCTCGCGGTCGACGGCCGCCGCACCGTGGTGCTCAACCTGCCGCTGCACGTGCAGGAGCTCGACGTCGACTCTCCCGGCGGCGTCGGTGATGGCGCCTCCGGCGCGGTCGACTCCGGCGCGCCGGACCTGGGCGGTGACGACGTCGCGGGGACCGACGCGATCGAGGCGTCGGCGGTCGTCCCGGACGACGCCGCGGTGGATCGACTGACGTCGGCGCTGCGGGCGGCAGCCCGGCCGGTGTTCGTCGCGGGAAGGGGTGCCCGAGGTCCCGGGTGCCGCGCCGCACTCGAGCAGCTCGCGGACACCTGCGGGGCCCTGCTGGCCACCTCGGCGGTCGCGAACGGTCTGTTCCACGGCAACGCGTGGTCGCTGGGCATCTCCGGTGGGTTCGCCTCTCCGCTGGCAGCGGAACTGATCTCGGGCGCGGACCTGATCGTCGGGTGGGGCTGCACGCTCAACATGTGGACGATGCGGCACGGCGCGCTGATCGCGCCCGACGCCACGGTCGTCCAGGTGGACGACACGTGGGAGGCACTCGGATCGCAGCGCGACGGCGCCATCGGCGTGCTCGGCGACGTGCGGGCGGTGGCCGATGCGGTGCTCGCCGCGCTCGGCGAACCGGTCGGCACCGATCCGCGATCCCGCCCGGTCCCCCTCGTCCGGGATCCACCCGTCGGGTACCGCACTCGCGACCTGAGCCGGCGCATCGCCGACGAGATCCGCTGGCGCGACGTGCCCTTCACCGACACCAGCAGCAGCGATCGCATCGATCCGCGAGCCCTCAGCATCGCGCTGGACGACCTGCTTCCCGACGACCGCGTGGTCGGCGTGGATTCCGGCAACTTCATGGGCTATCCCAGCGCCTACCTGCGCGTGCCCGACGAGAACGGGTTCTGCTTCACCCAGGCCTACCAGTCCATCGGCCTGGGATTGGCCACCACCGTCGGCGCCGCCCTCGCCCAACCCGGACGGCTGGCCGTGGCCGCGCTCGGCGACGGCGGTGCCCTGATGGGCGCCGCGGACTTGGAGACCGTGGCGCGGCTCGCCCTTCCGATGGTCGTCGTGGTCTACAACGACGCCGCCTACGGGGCGGAGGTGCACCACTTCTCCCCCGGCGGGCACGACCTCGAGACCGTACAGTTTCCGGACACCGACATCGCGGCGATCGCCAGGGGCTTCGGGTTCGACGCGCATACCGTCCGGTCGTTGACCGATCTGGTGCCGGTCTTCGACTGGCTGGACGGTCGTCGCAGTCGCCCTCTGCTGATCGACGCGAAGATCACCGCGGGCCCGTCCTGGTGGCTCGAGGAGGCCTTCCGCGGACATTGAAGCCCGCGAACGTCGTCACGAGCCGATGACGTCGTCCAGCCAGGCGATCGCCCACGGATGGTCGATCGCCTCGGGCGGGAGGGGTTCGTCGCAGTGCACCGTCACCGTCGTCGTCTCGCCCGGCAACAGCGTCAGGAAGCCGCCGTCGGCCCTCGCCCGGCGATGGATGCGGTCGGCCTGCACGAGGAGATCTCGCAGCATCGTCGTGGCCGTCAGGGTGATGCGAAGGCCCTCTGCCGTGGCCGCCACCGACAGGTCCGGCGCCGACCCGGCGAACGCGGTGTCCTTCGGCTCGAGGCCGTACCACAGCGCCCGTCGCCCGTCGAGGTCCACGACCAGCGTTTCGCTGCGTGGGTCGTCGAATCGTGCCACGTCTGCAGGGATCGGAATCCTCGTCACCGCCCGGGGGTCGACGCGCACCGGCACGCACGTCTCCGCCAGCTCCACGCCGTCGTCGGATACCCGGCGCACCGCGGCCTCGCCCCGCCACGGCTCGGCGGAATCGTTGAGCGCGCAGGCGATCAGGGCGTCTCCGTCCGGCTGGATCGTCAACGCCCGCTCGGCGTACATCTCTCGCATGGCGTGATACAGCGGCTTGAACCGCCCGGCACCGTCGATCACCGACCAGGACAGCGCCGGCCAGAGGTCGTTGAGCTGCCAGAGAATCGTGCCGGCGGTGTGCGGCCAGTGCGATCGCCAGTGCAGCACGCCGGTTTCGATGGCGCGAACCTGGTTCAGTTGCGTCAGGTAGTGCCAGGCGTGAATGTCGTCCGGTACGGGGAAATGCGGCTCCAGACCGCGTCGGAGTTTGTCCATGCCGCCGGCCGCCTTCTGGTGGTGGCGCACGCCGCGCGAGTCGGGCGCGATCGGGTCGTCGTCGACGGCGTCGCGCAGCGTGCTCCAGGCCGGCGGTGCCTGCCAGCCGAACTCGGCGACGAAACGTGGTGCGCTGTCCCGATAGTGTTCGTAGTCCTGCCGGTTCCACACCTCCCAGGAGTGGAACGTCTGGTGGTCCGGGTCGTTCGGTGCGATGGAGGTGCTGCCGGACCAGGGGCTGCCCGCCGTGTACGGGCGGGACGGGTCGACCTCGGCGACGATCCTCGGCAGGTCCTCCAGGTAGTAGCGCTCGCCCCAGGGCAGGTCGCCGCCGGGCTGGCCCGCCCAGTTCTCCGCCTCGCGCAACCAGAAGTTCTCGTTGTTGCCGTTCCACAGCACCAGGCTCGGGTGCGACGACAATCGGGCGACGTTCTCGGCGGCCTCGGCGCGGATCTCGCTGCGCAGCGGCTCGTCCTCCGGATATGCGGCGCAGGCGAACGGGAAGTCCTGCCACACCAGCAGTCCCAGCTCGTCGCACAGGTCGTAGAAGTCGTCGGACTCGTACAGGCCGCCGCCCCACACCCGGATCAGGTTCGCACCGGCGTCGACGGCCGCGCGAAGCAGTTCCGAGTAGCGTTCGCGGGTCATCCGGCCGGGTAGCACGTCGCCGGGTATCCAGTTGAAACCCTTGACCAGGACGGGCGATCCGTTGACGTGGAACGACAACGGCGTACCGTCCCGGTCCGGTACCCGGTCGAGGTCGACGTGCCGGAAACCGATCCGGCGCTCGGCCCGGTCCAGCATCGTCGCATCGGGGGCGACCAGGCGCACCCGTAGCCGGTACAGCTCCGGCGTCCCGTAGCCTCGCGGGTGCCAAACGCGCGCCTCGGGCACCTCGACTCGGATCTCGGCGCCGGATGCGCCCGGGGCGAGATCGGCCCGGCCGACCGGAGTTCCATCGAGGAGCACCTCGGCGGCCAGGGGCGAGGCGCGGCCGGCCGCGGAGCGTTCGAGGTCCAGATGCACGGTGAGGATTCCGGTGCCGTCGACGACGTCGACCAGTGGCCGCAGCCGCGCTATCCGGGCGCAGGTCCACGCCTCGAGCCGTGCCGGGCGCCAGATTCCGGCCCCCACGACGGTCGGGCCCCAGTCCCATCCGAAGCTGCAGGCCATCTTCCGGACGAAGTTGAACGGCTCGGGATAGGCGTTGGGTCGCGGGCCGGTGATGGCGCGGACGGCCTCGGCCTCGGCGTAGGCGGACGACAGGTGCACCTGCAGCCGGTGCGCTCCTTCGGCTCGCATCGCGTCCGTGACGTCGTATCGGTAGCTGCGGTGCATGTTCCGCGACCGGCCGACTTCGGTGCCGTCCAGCGCGATCCGAGCGGCGGTGTCGAGCCCGTCGAAGACCACGTCGATTCGGTCGGCCGGGCCGGCGACCGGCATCGGGCACTCGTACGCCCAGTCGGTGTGGCTCGCCCACGCCACGGCCAATTCGTTCGCGTCGTGCAGCGGGTCGTCGATCAGCCCGGCATTCAACAGATCGGCGTGTACGGCGCCGGGCACGACTGCGGGCACCGTCAGTCCCTGGACGGCGCGCGCCTCCGGCGGCATCGGCGTGGGGCCGTCCGGATCCACCCGCAGGGTCCACCCGGACAGCGGTATCCGGCGCAATGCGGCCTTTGTCGACGCCGGCGTCGTCATGCGTCCTGCTGCTCGATGCGGCGGCGCATCAGCTCGTACAGCGCGACCGACGTGGCGGTGGCCAGGTTGAGCGATTCGGCCGTTCCCACCATCGGGATCGACACCTGCGTCGTGCACCTGCGTGCGATGTGATCGGGCAGGCCGTCGCCCTCGCTGCCCAACAGCAGCACCGCATCGGAAGGGATCTCGGTCGTCCACAGCGAGTTCGGCGTGTGGCCGGTGATCGCCACCACCTGCCGGCTCCGCCGCCCGGCCCAGTCGAACAGCTCGTCCTCGCCGGTCGCGTTGACGGTCGGAACGGCGAACACCGAGCCCATGCTGGCCTTGACCGCCGCCGGGGCCAGCGGATCGGCGCTGTGATCCACCAGCACCAACCCGGCCGCGCCCGCCGCGTCGGCGGTGCGCACGATGGCGCCGAGGTTGCCGGGGTTGCCCACCCGGTGCAGCGCGACCACCGGTCCGGACGACGTGGGATGGAACGTGGCGAGATCCGGCACCGAGCCCCGCACGATCGCGCACAGCCCGGAGGGTCCATCCCGGTCCGAGATCCGGGCGAACACCTCTCTACTCAGGCTGGCCACCCGGACTCCGCGATCCCGCTGCTCGGCGACCATGGCGCGGGCGCGCTCGTTGCGGAGCAGTTCCGGCGAGATCACCAGGGTGTCGATCTGCCAGCCGCCGGTGACGGCCCGCCAGACGGGTTGCAGTCCCTCGACGACGAACGCGCCCTCCCGGCGGCGATGTTTGCGATCCGCCAGTGCCCTGATCCGCTTGACCAGCGGGTTGGCGGCGCTGGTGATCACCTCGTCCACGCCGGACATTCTTCCGTACCCGGTGGCGGCGTCGCGTCAGTAGCCAGCGGCGAGGTCGATCACGCCGAGGAGATCGTCGCCGGCGGCGAAGCGAGCCACGTTCTCGCTCACCCGGCGCGCGAAGTCCTGCCGGGACAGATGTGGCGGGTTCGCCACGTGCGGGGTGATGAGCACGCCGGGCGTGGTCCATAGCGGGTGGCCGGCCGGTAGCGGTTCCGGCTCGGTCACGTCCAACCCGGCGCCGGCGACGCGACCGCCCTCGATGGCATCGACGAGTGCGTCGGTGTCGACGAGCGATCCGCGCGCGATGTTGACGATCCACGAGGTCGGCTTGAGCCGGGCCAGGACCGCCGCGCCGATCAGGTGGCGCGTCGCTGCGGTGGCGGGCGCCGCGACGATCACGTGGTCGACGTCGTCCCAGATCCGGTCGATCTCGGCGGCCGGAACGGCCAGGTCCGCGCCGGGCACGGGATGGCCGCGCCGGGTGACGGCCACGATCCGGACCCGGTAGGGCACTAGCAGTTCGACGATCCGGCGGCCGATCCCTCCGGCACCGACGACGGCGACCGTGCTTCCGACGATGCCCCCGACGTGGGTTCCCACCGTTGCCGGCTGCCAGTCGTGCTGGTGGGAGGCGGTGACGAGGCCTCGGGCTCCGGTCAGCAGCAGGGCGACGGCATGCTCGGCGACGTGATCGGCGTAGGCGCCGGCCGCGGACGTCCAGATCCGCTTGTCGTCGATCGCCCCTGCGGCTAGGAAGGCTTCGATGCCGGCGCTGGTCAGTTGCACCCACCGCACCGAGTCGGGCAGCGGCGGAAGGGATCTCGTCGGCCCGCGGTAGATCGCCGCGTCCGCCTCGTTGATCGGGCCGACGGTGCCGCCGCCGGCGTGCACCGCCTCGGCCAACCAGTCGGGGGCGTCCCCGACCAGCGCCACGACGGGTCGTCGGACGGTGCGCTCGTTCTCGGAAGTGTCGGCGGTCGATTGCCCGTCACCGGCCGATTCGGCTGTCCGATGGTGCATGTGGCTTCATCCCTCCCGGCCGGGCGTTGGCGTCGGCCTTGTCGATGTCGTTCCCGGCACGGGGCCGGTCATCCGGCGATCTGCAGCTCGATCACGAACGGTCCCGGCCGGGACAGGCTCGCAGTCACCAGATCGGCGAGCCCCTCCATCGTGTCGGTGGTGGCCGCCTCCACCCCCATGCCATTGGCCAGGTGCACCCAGTCCAGCCCTGGCTCGGCCAGCTCGAGCATGCGCATGGCGGTGGGGCCGGGCCGGGCTCCCACCCCGCGATACTCGCCGAGCAAGATCTGGTACTTGCGGTTGGACAGCACGATGGTGGTGACCGGCAACCGTTCGCGAGCCTGCGTCCACAACCCTTGCACGGTGTACATGCCCGATCCGTCGGCCTGCAGCGCGATGACGCGCCGGCCGCGGCCGGCGATGGCCGCGCCCACCGCCTGCGGGATGCCGAAGCCGATGGCCCCGCCGCAGTTGCGCAGCCACACGTGCGGGGCCGCGCTCGCCATGGCGTCCGTCACGTTCCGGCCGAAGCTGACCGCCTCGTCCACGACGATGGCGTCCTGGGGCACCAGGGACGCCAGCACCCGCCCCACGCCCTCGGAGGTGGGCGTCCCGGTCGGCGGCGAGGGCGGAGGGCCGGGGTCGGGGACCGGCGCCGACGGGGCGTTCAGCTCGTCGACAAGGGCCGACAGTGCCTCCACCGCATCCTGCTCGGGCCGGGTGAGCACGGTGAACTGCGCCTCCGGCGGGTACAGCGCCGAGGGCCGTCCCGGGTAGCCGAAGAAGCCCACCGGTCTGCGGGCCCCGACCAGCACGATGTGCCGATAGCGCTCCAGGCGTCGCACCGCCTCCGCGTTCGCGTAGGGCACGCGCTCCAACGCCGGCAGGCCGCGCCCGGTGGGCATGGTGGCGTTGAACCCTTCGGCCATCACGTCCGCACCGGTGTGCCGCACGATCCGGTAGGCCAGCCCCATCGCCGTCGCGGTCAACGCGGTGGGGCCGCCGAGCAGCACCAGCACGCCCGGCTCGGTGCGCAACGCTCGGGCCGAGACCGCGATCGCCTGGGGGTCGGCTGCGGGCGTGCCGGGCACCGGCAACGGGTCGGCCGGCGCGCCGCCGTCGGTCCAGCAGGTATCGCTGGGTAGCACCAGCGTGGCGATCCCGCCCGGTGGGACGCGCGACTGCTGGACCGCGACGGCCGCATCCT
>Ga0164242_10008376_pt1 | contig 11224 bp, 9 predicted proteins | sample OricomgcompostMG_FD_108783 | JGI IMG/M metagenome (GOLD analysis project Ga0164242, IMG submission 108783) | Miracle-Growth compost microbial communities from Emeryville, California, USA - Original compost - Miracle growth compost (MG) ...
CTCTTTTTCCTGACTTTTATTTTCTTCTTTTTATACGCCACGGTGCGCATTTTGGAAAGCCGCAAATGGCGGTGATTGATCTATGAAAAGTACTTTTAAGCAATTTTTGGAACGCATCGCGGCCGTGTTATTATTGGTCGCGGCGCTCTTTGCGCTGGCGGCGATTGTGGCGTTTGGATCATTGGGAAGACAAACGCCGTGGGGCTGGGCGTTTGTTGTTCTCGGCTTGATTGCTCTGGTGGGATGGTTTATCGGACGCATCGGTTCTGCCGGCGCGCGCGATAAACATGCCAATCAACGCACTATGATGGGCGTTAATGCAATTGCCTCGGTGTTGCTTTTGCTGGCGATTTTGGTGGGCGTCAATTACATGTCGGCGCGGCATCACCGCATTTTGGATTTAACAAAAAATCATATAAATTCATTGGCCGGGCAAACTTACAAAGTGCTGGATAAATTGAAAGACCCGCTGGAGTTAACGTATGTTTATGCGCCCACGCAAACGCAGCCTCAGCCGGATTCCACGGATCAGCAATTACTGGATGCTTACAAAAATGCGTCGTCCAAAATCAGCGTGAAATATGTCAACGTGGTGAATAATCCGTTGCAGGCGCAACAGTTGCAACTCACCAGTTTCAGCGGCCAACCGGTTTTGCTGATCGCGCCGCAGGATAGCAAAGGCACCAGCAAACGCCAGCAGGTAACGGCCATTGACGAAGGGAATATTACTTCGGCGATGATGAAGATTACGAATCCCACGCCAAAAGTACTTTACTTCCTCGGCGGCCACGGCGAGATGTCGCCGCTCAATCCAACCAGCAAATTGAGTCAGGCGAAAGCCGCGCTGGAACAGCAGAATTATACATTAAAAGATTTGACGTTAATCGGTGCAAATACAAAAATTCCTTCCGACGCTTCGGCGTTGGTGGACATTGCGCCGGAGCAGGATTTGTCGCCGCAGGAAGAGCATCTGTTAGAAAGTTATATAAACGGCAAAGGCCATTTGGTCTTGATGCTTGATCCTCCGCGCACCGGCACAGCGGCGTGGCCGAACTGGAAAAAGTTATTAAAGACGTTGGGTGTGATTTTGCATGATGGTATCGTTTTGGATTTTCAACAGGCTTATACTTCGCCACAATTTGTAGTGGGACAAGTGACTGATATTTCTACTCACCCAATATTGCGGAGCATTGGTTCTAATAATCAGGTGGTTTTGCCTGGTGTGATTCCGATGCAAACAATTACTCCCGCGCCGCCATCACTTTCTGTCACGCCGCTCTTTACCAGTTCGCAGCAATCACAAAGCGTGCTTCCCGATAAAAGTGGTTCTGCGCAAACCGAAAGAGGGCCTTTTGTATTGGCTGCCGCTATCGAACGCACTCAATCAGGGAAATTGGCGGCCAGTCCCAAAACCAGTGTGACTGAAGGAATGCGCACTGTTGTAGTTGGAAATGCCAGTTTCACAACTGACGAAATCTTCAATCGTTTTGCCAATGGCCCCTTCTTTTTGGGTGCAGTGAATTGGACCGTGGGCAATGACGCATTAGTTTCCATTCCGCCCAAAAAACCGGTGACGAACACTATCAACATGACCACGCCCGCGCGGCGATTTGTTTCGCTTTTCGCCTTGCTGGTGTTGCCGATTTTATGTTTGCTCATCGGCGGTGCGGTATGGTGGAAAAGACGGTGACGACAGTTCTGGGTTTTTAGTTCAGAGTTCGTGGTTATTTGTCATGCTGAGCGAAGCCGAAGCATCTTGCGGTAAAAGTACTTTTGTCTACTTCGACTACGCTCAGCATGACAAAAGTACTTTTACTCAAAACCAAGAACGTTGAACCAAAAACTAAATTCCATGAAACAATTCCGTTCAACTGCAATTCTATTGATTGTCGCAATTATTTTTGGCGGCTATTTGTATTTCCGCGAGCGCGGCCCGGCAGCTGGCGTTGGCAACACAGTGCTATTGCGTACCGATCCTGATAGCGTCAAACAGGTTTCCATCAACCAGCCCAATTCGCAATTATCACTGATGAAAGTAGGCGGCACATGGATGGTGAAAAATAAAACTGAAAGCGTTCCTGCCGACCCGGACAGCGTGAATTCATTGCTTGATAATTTGCAGCTGGTGCAATCCGGCGCTGTGGTGACAAAGCCTGGAAAACTCAGTGAATATGGATTAAATGATGCAGATAATTATATAGCTGTCGATACAACCGCAATCTATTTTGGCGATTCACCAAGCTTTGATAAAAGCCAGGTTTATGTGCAAGTAAAAAATGGTAACAACACAACGATTGCCTTACTGCCCACGGCCCTGCGCGACGATGCACTGAAAACATTTGCCAATTGGCGCGACAAAGCGGCGTTGCGATTTGATGATCAAAAAGCTTATCAATTGCAAATTAGCGCGCCTAATATCATCGCAACCTTTGTGGCTGAAAAGAATAAAGATACAACCAATTGGAAAATCACAAAACCCATAATCGCCAATGCTGATTCGGGAACAGTGAAAAATTTTCTAACATCGCTAAGCATAGCGCAAGCGAGCAATTTCTTGGATGACAATCCAACAGATTTGAAAAAATGGGAATTGGAAAAACCGCAGGCAACGATTCAAATTTCAACGCCGAATGGCGTCAAGGAATTGAAAATCGGAAAAACTGTGGCCGGTGGAAATGCTGCGCAAAATTCGCTTTCCAGCGCAGTATTCGTTTTACCAACTTCAACCTATTCGTTAATTAATCGTGCTTTAAGCGAATGGCGTGACAAGGATCTAATCTCGTTGGACACAGGAAAAGTGACACAAATGCAAATTTCGGCGCGAGGTAAAAATGTGACATTAAATGTCTCCGGCACAAAATGGACAGCGTCGAATCCCAAGCTGGATAAAACTCTCACCGGCAACGCTGCCAGCGATTTTTTGGTAGGAATTCAAAATCTGCAAGCGGATAATTTTGTTGATGCGCCTAAAGCTGATGCAAATTATGGTTTAGACCATCCATCGTTGAAAGTGCAATTAACTTCGTCACAATGGCAGGGCGTAAAGACGTTGGAGATGTCATCTTATAACGGCAAAAACTACGCAAAGCTAAGCGGCGCTGGCGTGACTTCCAACACCGTTTATATAATGCCTGCAACTGTTTTCAATGCGTTTTCGGATGCATTAAATCATTTGTTTGGGAAATGACGTAAAAGTACTTTTGTCAGGCTGAGCGTAGTCGAAGCCGCCAAAAGTACTTTTACTGCAAGATGCTTCGACTTCGCTCAGCATGACCAAGAACTGGGAACCGTTAGCCCCGAAGAAATGCGTCACTCCTAATAGTACAAAAGTACTTTTACACTGTGACAGTTTCGATTTTTTTAAGAGTTCCGTCTTCTGCAAATTCCCAGCTTGGCGTGTAGCCCAGTTCTGCAATAGCTTCAGGGAGAATCCATGGATCCTTCACTGCGGAAATAATCGGATAAACGCCGTATTCCACCTCAGAACGAAGCGCGCAGGCAATGGCTTTGGCGATGTCTCCGACGTAGGATGGTTGACGTGTTTCATGGTGCGGACTGCGCATCCATTGTTCTTCCGAGAGAAAAGGTTGTCCTAATCGCAAACATAAAACTTGCATTTTTTGTGACTGATTCTCACGATTTTCATTTTTACCGTACGGACGAAACACATAAGATCGCCCAACCTGCTCACCAAAAATTTTGCTGGCGGCATATAGATCATTTGCTTGGTTAATAACTTCCGCGCCAACGCTTTCTACTCGTGGACGTCCCATTTGAGATGTGGTGCTGCCGATATGAACGACTTTGGGAACCTGCGCACGCCAGGCTGCTTCAAAAACATGATAGGCGCCGCGCACGTTTACTTCGATACAATTTTCGTAATATAACCGCAGACCTTCCGGGTCCCGGTGATTATTCTCACGATAATTTGCCGTAGCGCAATAAACCACTGCATCAAATTTATCGCCTTCTGCTGTGCCGTTTTTGATGAATGTTTCGATTGCTTCCCAGTCGCAAATATCGACTGCTTGCACATCAATTTCTTCCACAGTTCCACTGTTAATTGCTGCCAGTGATAGATCGAAATCATCTTTGAGAAACGGGATGACATGGCTTCCAACAAGCCCGGTCGCACCGATGAAAAGTACTTTCATAGTAGATTCTCGCTTTGCCATTTTTTAAAATGACGTTCTTATTCAGTCACCTTGGGAGTAAATTGTTCGGGCCATTGCGCAAATTCATTTACCAGCGAAACGAGTGCACTCGCGGCTAAATCAAACAACAAATTGCCTTTCTCCACGCTCGCTTCATACGGCCAGCCAAAAGCGCCGGTTGGAGAACACTGATCGATAGTTTTCGCCACGCCGATGCTATCACCTTTGGAGTAATCCGCCGTGAAAAACTGAGATGGCTTGCCATTAATTTCCATCAGCGTATTGACCGCCGGCCGCTTATCCTGGACGAGCTCGGGATGCGCCGCCATAATTTGCGAAGTTTCCCATTCGCAGGCATGCGAGATTTTGCTTTGTTTGAATTTTCCCGTAGCCTTAATTGCACCGGCTGCCAAGGCAAACCAGCTGGTGGAAACCAGCCATGCGTCGGGATGTGTTTGCGCGTATTTGATCTGTAGATTTCCCAATGCCACACTGGTTGGCGTCATGTTTCCGGCGTGCGAATTGAAGAAAAGAATGCGCCGGAAACCGCCGCCGATCAAGCTTTCTGTAATATCTTCAATGACCCGAATATACGTATCGCTGGAGACGGAAACTGTTCCGGGAAATTGCAAATGGTGTGGGGAATGTCCCAGCCATAGCATGGGGAGGATGAGAGCGGAGTCATTCAATTGAGTTTCCGCGCGTTTAATAATTTCTTCGCCGATCATGGCGTCCGTGAGAAGCGGTAGATGATGACCGTGCTGCTCGTGTGCGCCAGTCGGGACGATGACAATTTTATCTGTCATTTCCGAGGCGTCTTTCCAATTTTGCTCACCAAGTTTCATGTAGAATGCAGGACTTCCGTTCAGCGAAGCCCTCATTTTCTCCTTATGAATTTACTTCTTGAGTGAACTTTATCGATTGTTGCGTTGATTGACAAGGGTAAAAAGTACTTTTATATATACTATTTTTAAACGAAGTGGCCGTGCATTTGTTTACCCACAATGTTTTCCATGTAATGCTTGTAATATTCATTGCGCAAATTTCCAGCACGCTCGGCATTAAAAGTGAGATACAACGAACGGCGAGGATGTGTTGTGTGATTTTTACCGCTTTGATGTGGCGTTAAACTATGGAAAATAAGCAGATCGCCCGGAATTGTTTCCATCAAATGCGCGTTGGAATGATCCAATTGTTTTCTTTCTTCCTCGTTGAAATTGCGCTCTTCTCCCGCGGTTGTGACAAGCCGGTCGTGATATCCCTCAAATAATTCGATGCATCCGTTGTCTTTGTTAGCGGGATCAATTTGCAGAGAGACAGAAAGCAAATCATCCGCGGAAGCCAGATGCTGCCAGCCCCAAGCCCAATCCTGATGCAGCCCGTAGCCGTTCATGCTGGGCAATTTATAGATCAATTTGTCTTTGAACAACAACGGAGAATCCTGGAAAATTGCATGAACAAGATCAGTAATGCGCTCATCATGAGCCAGCTTTTTGAAGAGCGGTGAAATATCCACCACAGGATCAATTTTTTCCGGGAAAGGGATCGCGGGATTTTTATACGGAGTGCGCGGGTTATCGGGACTGACAATTTCAAGCTTGATTAAACGATCACATTCGCCCCGCCACGCATGAATTTCTTCGGCGCTAAAAAGCCCGCTCAATTTCACGAAACCCTTTTGCTGAAACTCCTCAACGGCATTTTCCACTGATATGCTGGTTGCTGATGTTGTCATTTGTAATCATCCTCTTGGAAATTTTGTGCTATTTTCTGACGGATGAAAATAAGAGCAACCTTTGTTCCAAAAACGAGTGGGTAAAAGTACTTTTATACGAGAACGAATTATTAATAATGGGATCTTCCGATTGGCAGTTTCGATCATCTTGCAGCTTTTGCGGAGTGAGCGAAGTCGAAATGTAATTATTGTCAGTTAAACGTAAAAGTACTTTTTATCTAGTTAAAACGTCCATTAAGCGTTCGGTCCTTCAATGACGAGTTTTGGCCAACGCTCAAGCCATCCTTTGGTCATCATTCGTTGATGATAAACGGCAGCAGCATTTGCAGTGACGATATTTGGCCTGACCTTGAGATTAAATAAGTCATCCAAGCCCGCAGGAGCGATAATTCCAATTTCGTCGGTATCCGTCAGGTAAACGCCAACGGCTGTCACTAATTCTGCCCAACGTGACATAGCTTCTTCAATGGAATGATACGGAGCATCTTCAGTATATGTGTGAATCGTCGCCTGATTGACTGCCTCCCAGCGCACCGTCGGCACCAATTTTGAAAGGCGCCGTTCAATTTCAGCCTCGTATGCTGGTTCCGTATGAATGGCATCGTAGAAGAGGACATCAATGTCCGAAGGCAGAGTCGGGACGGCATAATGATGTAAGTCATCCCAAACTTTGTTCCGAATGGTGCCAGCTGCAATACACCAATTGTCAAGCTCAAGCGTGCGGACGGCTCGCAGAAGATTCATGATTCGAGGATCAGCTTTGACGAGATGTATCAGTTTATCTGAATACACATTATTGGCTGGTGGCATGCCAATTAATTTACATGGATTTATTCATGTGCACAATTTGTCAAGCGACGTAAGAACCAATATTTAACTCATGCTTTTTCTTCGCGATTAAAAGTACTTTTCCCTTGTGTCAGCTACCTCAAAACGTTAAAATCCTTCCCGCATTTTCCATTTATTTATTCCTATGCGTTGGCGCGATTTCGACGGTTTACCTCCTTTACAATCTGGATTTTTAGAAACAAAACGCCGTTTCCATTTTGTGGGAATTGGCGGCATTGGCATGAGCGCGCTGGCGTTTTTCCTGTTGCATCATGGCCATGGCGTCAGCGGTTCGGATGTGAATGAAAGCGAGATGGTGGCGAAATTGCGTGAGGCTGGGGCTGTTGTGGCGATTGGCCATCAAGCGTCGAATCTGGATTTGCTGGATGGCGCGCTGGACGGTTTGATTTATAGTTCCGCCGTGGATTTGCAAAATGCCGAACGCGTTGCCGCCAGAGAACGTGACATTATGCAATGGCATCGCGCGCAGCTTTTGGCGGCTATTGCTAACCGCGCCAAATGTTCCATCGCCGTTTCCGGCACGCATGGAAAAAGCACTACCAGCGCCATGATCGCGCACGTTCTGGAGCAGTGCGGCAAAAATCCCACGGCGATTTTGGGCGCGAAATTTCCGCCGTTCGGATCGAACGCGCGCATCGGCGATTCCGATTTGGTGGTTTTGGAAGCTGATGAATCCGACGGATCGTTCACCTTATTTCATCCCACGATTTCCGTCATCACCAACGTGGAAGCGGAGCATTTGGAAAATTACGATCATAGTGAAGAATCGTTGTGGGATGCTTTTGCGCAATTTACAAAATCGACTTTGGATGTTGTCGTTCTTAATGCCGATGACAAACGGATGTTTGAACGGTTGCACGATCACTCGGCAAAAGTACTTTCGTACTCGTTAGAAAATAATGATGACGTGATTCCCGGTGTCCCCGGCGAACACAATCGCAGCAACGCGACGGCGGCGCTGGCGGTGGCTTTGCATTTGGGAATTAATCGCGAAGATGCGTTGAAAGCAATACAAAATTTTCACGGCGTGTCGCGGCGATTTGAGAAAGTGGGCGAGATGAAAGGCGTTGCGATTTATGATGATTACGCGCATCATCCCACGGAAGTGAAAAGTACTTTGGAAGCGGCGAAAACGTTGAAACGTCCGATCATCGCGATTTTTCAGCCGCATCGTTACAGCCGCACGCAGCAATTGGGCGAGCAATTCGGACGCTCTTTCAAAGCGGCGGATGTGGTGATTATTACCGAATTATATTCCGCGTTTGAAGAACCCATCGAAGGCGTCAGCGGACGAATTGTGTTCGATGCGGTGCGCCGCGCTTCGCCCAATAAAAAAGTACTTTTCGCGCCCGATCTCCAAACCGCGAAATCCTTCGCGGTGCAAATCGCGCGTTCCGGCGACGTGATTTTTACGCTTGGCGCCGGCGACATCACCAAGCTTCCCGAGCAATTGTTAGCGGATTTGGAAATTCATCAAGGTTCGCCGATTGAAAACGTGGTTCCCAATGTTTCTGTTTATGAACCGCTGGCGCATCGCACTACGATGAAAGTGGGCGGTCCGGCGCGCTGGTGGATTGAGCCTGATTCCGAAGAAGAATTGCAGGCCGCGTTGGAGATGACGAAAAAACGCTGGATTCAATTGCGCATCATCGGCGCGGGATCGAATCTGATTGTGGACGATGACGGTTTTGATGGCGCGGTGATTAAGCTCGGAAAGTACTTTTCCCATCATCGCATTGAAGATAATAAATTGATCGCCGGCGGTTCCGCGATGTTGCCGAAGCTGGCGCATTTCGCGCTCAAAAATAATTTCGGCGGCGCGGAATGGATGTGCGGAATTCCGGGAACAGTGGGCGGATCGTTGTGGGGAAACGCCGGTTCGTTGGGATTTGATGGCAAGGATTTTAAAAGTTACGATTGCGCGGAATTTTTACGTTCGATGGTGGTTTATGACCGGTCGGGACGCCGATTTGAATTGACGAAAAACGAGATTCAATTTGCTTATCGCCGCTCTTCCTTGCAGGAATTTATCGTCACCGAAGCGGTTTTTGATTTGTATCCATTGGATGATAAAAATACTTTTGCCCATCGCGACGCCGTGACGCATTTATTGAAACGCCGCCGCGAAACGCAGCCGGTCAGCGCCGCTTGTTCCGGTTGTATTTGGAAAAATCCCAACATCGAAAATTGCGCGGGAATGGGCGCGTTGGTCGAAGAATTGGGCCTGAAAGGAATGCGCGTGGGCGACGCGGAAATCTCCACGCTGCACGGCAATTTCGTCATCAACACCGGCGTGGCGACCAGCCGTGATATATTAACGTTGATTGAACAAGTGGAAGCAAAAGTACTTTCGGCGCGCGACGTGAAATTGCAGCGCGAGGTACAATGGTGGAAGTAGGAAAATCAAATGACAGATAAAATTCGAGTAGCTGTATTATTGGGTGGCGATTCTTCGGAACGCGAAATTTCTTTCCGCAGTGGCGTGGCGATGGCGCAGGCGTTGCCGCGTGATCGATACAATGTGACGATGCTGGATGTGGCGTCGCCATCGACGCGCGCGCAGGGCGACGCGGTGCAAAAAGTGGCGGAAGGCATTCGCCCGCTGCATGCCTGTTTGCCAGTGGAATGGAATCAATTGACGACGACTTTATATACAAGCGCATTTGACGTGGCGTTGCCGGCAATGCACGGCGGCTGGGGCGAAGATGGAACGTTGCAAGCGTTGCTCAGCGTGGTGGATGTGCCGTTTGTGGGTTCCGGGCAACATGCGTCTTCGATTGCTATTGACAAGCAAGTGTGCAAGGCATTCGTGGCAACGCAAGGAATCCAAACGCCGCAAAGTGAATTGATTGCTGATTTGAATCATGTCGAAGACGCGGCAAAAAAATGGAACAAGCCTGTTGTCATCAAGCCCAACGCCGGTGGATCTTCGGTGGCGATTACGATTTTGGATGATCCTGCTAAAAATACTTTTGGAGCGGAATTCAAAGAGGCTGTCGCCGCTGCATTGAATGACGGCAGCGCGGCGTTGGTGGAAGAAAAGATTGATGGAATCGAAATTACCGCGACGGTTTTGGACGAAGGCGAAAATGCCGAAGCGCTGCCGCTGATTGAAATCGTGCCGCACAGCTCCGGCAAGTTTTATGATTACGAAGCGAAGTATTCATCAGGCGGCTCCTCGCATTTGATTCCGCCGCGTTTGCCGGAAGAGGTGCAGGAAGAAATTAAGACGGCGGCGAAAAAAGTACATACATCGCTGGGTTGCCGTGGCGTTTCCCGCAGCGACTTTATGGTGACGGAAAATGGCGAAGTCTATTTCCTGGAAATCAATACGGTTCCGGGCATGACGGCGACAAGTTTGGTGCCGGATTCCGCGTTTGCGGCGGGGATTGAATTTCCGGATTTGGTGGAACGATTGGTAAAAAGCGCGTTGTAGATTTTTTTGTTCCATAAAAGTACTTTTCACTACTTGACATTAAAAAATAAGGTAGAATACATATATTCCACTGCAAGGAGTCATGATGCGGCAACAATACAACAACACACCATCACAAGATCGCCATGATGACGAGGATTTTGAAAACTCCTCGCTGCAACTTTCTGACGTCACGCCGCCCGCGCGACGCTTGCGCGCGCCTCTTTGGAAAAAACTGCGTGGAATTTGTATGCTGCTCATTTTTCTGGGAGTTGTGGAACTGGGCGCGGCTTCGTTAACAGCCTCACATTTTAATGTCAAAGGTGTGCGATTGGAAGGATTGTCCGCAACGCCAGCTGCGCCAATTCAGAAAATCTCGCAAAAATTGATTGGTCAAAATTGGTTTCGTGCCAATAGCAGTCAAGTAATTCAAACCATCAAAAAAATCCCGACCGTTGATAGCGTGCGTGTCCGGCGCGTAATTGCATGGCCGCCGCAATTGAAAGTGGTTGTGCAGGAACGCCAGCCGGTGGTAATTATTGGTGGTGGAAATCAGTGGTGGAAAGTGGACGCAAAAGGTGTGCCTTATCAAAGTGTGAATCAGCCAGACGCAACGAATTTGGATGCTGTTACAGGGCCTAACTTTCATCTCGTTCTGGGCAAGCCATTGCCTCAAGCTCAGTGGCAGGATATCACTCAATTACTGAATACTATGCAGGCCGATCAACAGTTGAGCGCAAATAGTTTTCGTTGGGATCTACGCCGAGTGTATTTCGATCGCAATGGGAATGTCTCTTTGCGATTAAAAGATGCGCCGCATCAGGAGCTATTAGTGCAGTTGGGAAACGATCAATGGCCGGCAAAATTAATCCGTGCGCGCCAAGCTCTGGCGTATCTCGACAAGACTGGGCAACACGCCAAAGTGCTAAATTTTGTATCCTATAAGATACCAACGTGGATTCCAATGCCTGCAAATACGTCATCAGGCAATGGGGGCAACGTTCACCAATCAGCATAAAGGCGGTGTTAAATTATCATGTCTGTTGTATCCGATCTTCGCGGCCAAATTCA
>Ga0164242_10008377_pt1 | contig 11222 bp, 6 predicted proteins | sample OricomgcompostMG_FD_108783 | JGI IMG/M metagenome (GOLD analysis project Ga0164242, IMG submission 108783) | Miracle-Growth compost microbial communities from Emeryville, California, USA - Original compost - Miracle growth compost (MG) ...
CCTTCTACTAATTGTCTACCACCATCGCCATTAAAGCATGCAAATTCAAAAGTACCTGCCGTTAAGGTAACTTCACCGGGCTCGTTTTTATATTGCGGCAGATTGGTATCATGATAGGCAAGAAAATAAACTTTATTAAGCTCATCGGCTTTAATTATTTTATTCCCATCAGTTTGAAAGCCTTTTATCATCTGCACAAAATTGCTCATAAAAACAGTGTCGCCTGGATAAGTAGGTTCAATTTTAGTTGCATTGCAGAAAAATTTTTGCGGATTTTCTTTGGTAGAATCTTTTGATAATGTGTAAATTAAAGTTCTGCCGAATGCATCGCCTGCTAAGAAAGTGCCAGTTATCAGTAATACGATGGCTATAGTTTTAAAAGATTTAATTTTCATAACAATTCCCCTAAATTACTCATAGGATGGTTATTAATATTTTATCTTTTTTGTATCAATAGCTTTAGCAGGCTAGCTATTTTTGTTCTGTAAGCAGGTTAAAGTATTTTTCGTAAGTGAGTGGTAGTGATAAGCGCTGGTATTAACCCGTATTTTCAAAGCCACATGGCTCCAGATGCTTTTGGTCGCATTTTGAATCATTCGTGAAATTAATGAAGTACCTGAACACAATAAAATATCACCTGATCTAATCGAGCTGCGCGCAGCAGAATAAGCTAAGGCTGCTACATTGGGTAAGCTGTTGATTGTAATTGTCATGATAAAACTCCTTTCAACAATTTATAGGCAGTGTAAATTGAAAACAAATTCCCGTATCACTGATTTCGGTGGGACTATGACTGAGATGACCACCATGTGCTTCAATGATAGTTCGGCAAATAGCTAAGCCAATGCCCATACCATCTGGTTTGGTAGTGAAATACAGATTAAAAATTTTATCATGTAGTTCTACGGGTATGCCAGGGCCATTATCAATAATTGTTACGATTACAGTATCCTTGGTTTGTAAACAAGTTGATATTTTAATATAAGGATTAATAGTATTGGCAGTTTGCATAGCTTCAATACTATTTTTAATTAAATTAATGATTACCTGCTGTATTTGTACCTTATCTACAGAGACTAGCGGAAGGATGGGAGAAAGCTCCAGTTGTATATCAGGTAAAAAATTAAACTGGTCGTAATGGATAAATTCAATAGCTTCTTGCACCAAGTTATTAAGATCAACTGGTTCACAATATAAATCACCTTTATAAGTAAGATTTTTTATTCTATGAATAATGGCGCCTGCGCGTGTTGCCTGTTTAGCTATTTCCTGTAAAGCCTTAAGTAAATCATTGGATGAATAATTATTTTGTACCGTATTTTGGGTATAAAGTTGCGCATAAGTTGAAATAGCGGTTAATGGTTGATTAAGTTCGTGAGCTAATGTAGAAGCAATTTCTCCCATCGCATTAATCTCTGCTGTTTTAGTTAAGTTATTTTGCATTTGCCGTAATCGCATTTCAGTTTCTTTACGTTCGGTAATATCCCAGCAAACACCAATGAATCGAATGGGTTTACCAAATTGATCAAAATAGGCTTTTCCATGAGCAGAAACTGAATGAATACTGCCATCAGGCCAGATAATCCGATATTCGCTGTGATATTTACCGTGGTTTACGCTGGTCAACGCCTCCTGAATTTTTTGGTGCAGCCAGTGGCGATCATCAGGATGTACGCAGTTAATAAAATCTGTATATGTTTTTAGCATATCGCTAGACATGCCAAATATAGTCAGTGTGCGTTTATCACATTTTAAATTATTGGTAATGCAATCATGATGCCAGGCGCCTGCGTAAGCAGATTCTAAGGCGAGGGCTAAATATTCTGCGGCCTTACTATTGATATCAGCATCCAGTAAAGTATCGGGGCATACCATAAATTTTAGAGTCCTTGAAAAGCATTATAATATCATAATAATAATGCTAACAGATGATATCTACTAGTCAATTTGCTTGTTAAAAGCCAATCGTGCTAAAAGATGTTCACATTGAGTTGGATCGAGTGGATAACTTAAATAATAGCCTTGTACGGCATCAACTTGTTGCGATCGTAAAAATTTTAATTGACTGCTATTTTCAACACCTTCGGCAATTACCTGTAAGCCTAAGCGATGGGCCATAGCGATAATGGCTTCGATAATCGTTTTACTCTGCGTATTATTAGGCTCACAACAGGTTTGAATGAATAAGCGATCAATCTTTAACTTGCTGATAGGAAGATGCGTCAAATATGCCAGGTTAGAATAACCCATCCCAAAATCATCCAGCACTAGGTGTATTCCCAATTCTTGTAAATTTTTACTATCAATTAAAACTTTTTCAGTATTTTCGATCAGAGAGGTTTCAGTTAATTCTAATTCAATATAGCGGGGATCTAGCTGAGTTTCTTGCAGTATTTGTTTGATTAATTGACTGAGCGGATGTCTTTTAAATTGTACGGCTGAGATGTTAATAGCAATTGGCACCGTCAATATGCCTTGTTGCTGCCAGAGCTTGGCCTGCATAAAAGCGTGCTGTAATACCCATTTACCAATAGGTTCCATTAAAAGATTTTTTTCAGCATTTTCAATAAATGCACTAGCAGGTAAGATGCCTTTCTCGGGATGCTGCCAACGCAGCAATGCTTCCAGACCGCAGAGTTTGCCGGTTTGCATGTCAAAGATAGGTTGATAGTGTAAACAGAATTCCTGCTGTTCTAGCGCATGTTGTAATTCAATAGCAACCATGTGGGCTTGTCGATGTTCTGTCTCTAAAATAGTGGAATAGAATTGATATTGATTTTTGCCGGTTTCCTTGGCGCGATATAAGGCAGTATCAGCATGTTTGAGCAAAGTTTGAATATCCAAACCATCGATAGGAAATAAACTGATGCCCATGCTGCAAGAAACCGTCATCTCATGATCTGCTACAGTTATAGCGCCGGCAATTTTTTGATAAATGCGTTCTGCTACCCGCATCACTTCTTTAGTATCCGTTATGCCAGACAGCAGAATAATAAATTCATCACCGCCTAGGCGTGTTGCCATATCGCTGTCACGTAAACATTGTTTAAGTTGCTCGGCCAAATAAATTAATACTTTATCGCCGATTTCATGACCAAACATATCATTGATAGCTTTAAAATTATCTAAATCTAAAAATAAAATAGCAATCTTTTTATGCTCACGTAACATATAACTGGCATAGTATTCAAACATTTGATGAAGCAAACTACGATTGGCTAGACCCGTTAATGGATCATGGGTGGCTTGATAATAAAGGTAAGCATTTTCCAGTGAAATAACGGCCTGTGAAGTCAATAATTGTAAGCTCTGTAAATGTTGTTGAGTAAATGCGTGACGATTGTCAGTATTTTCTAGATATAATATTCGGCGTAGCTGTCCTTGCCATAATAAAGGCATAATGAGTAAAGACTGTGGCCGTGCCTGTTGGATGTAAGGGTCATGCATGGCTAGTTCTGAATGTATAGCTTCATCGAGAATTAGCGGTTCCTGAGTCCGCTGTACGTAATTTAATAACGATAAGGGTAAAGCCTGATGTGTTTCAGCGGAGTCAGTTTGCAGCAAATTAATATGCTGCTGTGTTAGATCGCCTTCTATTTCTGCTAGCCAGCTATTATCTGATTTAATTAAGATAGCACCACGCTGTGCACCAGCATCTTCTAATACAATACGTAATAATTTTTGCAGCAATTTATCGAGTTGAATTTCACCTGAGATAGCCTGGGTAGATTTTAAAATAGCTAACATATCCAGCGATTGCATATTAGTGCCTGTGGAGTTGCTAGTAATAGCCGATGGAATGGTCATATCGCTAATATGACTGGCCAGCCATTCAGGATATTGTTGAGCTAGTTGCTGGCATTTAGCTAGCGAGCCCCATAATTTATAAGCGGCATAAGCATTAATGAAATAGTATCTGGCGATGGAGGATGATTTTAATTCATTCAGATAAAAGCGCCCGGTACATTCATTAGCAATAGCGATTAATTGTAAAGCATCATGCTCTTGTGCTGTTTTAATAGCCTGTTCATATAATTCAAGGGCTTTTGCCGTTTTTTGCTGGAGGCGATTAAGCTCGGCATCCAGTAAAATGAAATAAGGTTTGAAATTAGCAGGATTACGCAGCATACATTGCTTCACATAGCGATGAATTTTCCTGAGTGTTTTTAAGTGAGTGCGACGTTGGCTAGGTATGGCATTATTATAATTTGCAGTTAGTGCTAATGCATGATAAAACAAATTGGTAAAGTTGCTCAGAATGCCCAGAGCAAATTCGGAAAAATTGGCATGTTTGCGTGCAAATTGTTGTGCTTCATTAAAGTTACCTAATAAATAACATAATTCAGTACAGTTACTGTAAAATAAATTAATATCCGTATTATTCTCGCCAGTTAAGACTTTTTGCTCATGTACTTTTAATTCTGCTAAATCAAACGTAATCTCATTGGTTAGCGCCTTGGTTTTATAATCACAAAAGTAAGCCACATTCTGGAAATCATTAATTTTGGCCTTGTTAATAAAGGTTATGGTATTATTAATATGCTTTTTCTGTTCGAGCAAAGGCATGCCAACAAGCGAGGCAGTAATAACGCCAACAATATTGCAATAGTTACTATAGACAATATCCCCAACCTCATAAGCAATCTGCTGACCTTTTATTAAAGTATCAAAACAATCTTTAATAGGATAACGCCATGGATCAATAAAAGTACCTAATACTAGATGATTTTTGCCGGCAAATTGTGCTTCGCCATATTTATCTTTAAGTCGGCTATAAAGTTCAACAAAGGTGAGACCTTCAGAAAACCAGTTAAGCGCGTGCATTAAAGTAAATGCATACACTAGTGAAGCCATGGAAGTACTTTCAGTATAACCATGCTGCAGACTAAAGCTCACATCAGTACAAGCTAATAATACAAATAGTCTTTGATCGCTGATAAACGCATTATTTAGCAATTGACTTAATAGATCAGCAGCGGCGCGATGTTCAGGCGATTGCATGAGTGGTAACGTTGGTAGCTCGTTGACATTGCGCCAATGTGTTTGCATTTTGATTTTCAGCACGGCTCGTAAAATATGTAAGGTGTTGGCTTTTTTAGGTAAATGAATTTTTAGTAGCCGTAAGGCACTTAAACCCAGGGTGATAGCTTCTGGGTGTTTGTTAAGCGTAGAGAGCATCTGGATATTCAGTTGATAAATATCTATTTTATCTAAAGTATTGTTAGCAACTTGCAATAATTTAGTAAAATCTGCCTGGGCTTCGGTATATTCTGCTGTTAAATATTTGCAGGTGGCTAATTCCCGATAGAGAGCAAACACTAAACCATAATCTTCTTGCCAATTAATAGGTTCCAATAAAGTTATCCCTGCTTGTAAATAGTTTTTGGCAGCATGATAAGCGGTGGAGGTTTTAGCCTTGATACCTGCCTGCAAATTAAGCCGTGCCAGTTGATGTTTTTCTTGTGCTGTTGTGATAAGTGATAAACTTTGATTAAAGTGATCAAGAATATCGAATAATCTTTCATCCTGTTCCTGCAGGGGCTGTTCTTTTAACAGTAAACGGCCTATTTTAAGATGTATAGGTTGGGTGACATTACTAGGAATTAATTGATAAGCTGCTTGTTGAATACGATCGTGCGCAAAGCGATAATTTAATTTGGCTGGGTTTAAACTAAAGATAGCTTCATTTGCTTCTATCAATGCTATGGTTTTATTGGCTTCTTCTAACGGTAATATTAAGTGATTTTCGATAGCTTCCCAAAGTTGTTGCGCCGTTTTTAATAAAAATTGCTCGCTGATAATAACAAGTGTTTGTAAATTAAACTGGTGGCCGATACAGGCAGCAAGTTTGAGTATTTCCTGGGCAGGTAAAGAAAGTTGATGAATTTTTAATGTTAATAAATCAATAACATTATCCATCATACCTTGCCAATTAATCTGAGCTAAATCCCATTCCCAATGACCTTGTTCATAAGAAAAGGTTAGTAAGTGTTTTTGGTAAATTATCTTAAGAAATTCGTTAATAAAAAATGGATTGCCTTGGGTCTTTTCCAGTAGGCAGGTTGCTAGCGGGGTTACTTTGGCTACTGAACAGCTTAAAGTATCTGCTAAGAGTTGTTCAATATTGCTAAGTTGTAATGGTTTTAATGTGAGTGTTTGTAGAGGAATCCCTACTTTGTGCAATTGCTGTACGCTGATTAGTAGAGAATGCGAGTTATCAACTTCATTGTCGCGATAAGCACCTAAAAGCAATAAATGATTTGTTTCCGTATCTTGTAATAAATGTTCAATAAGCTTTAATGAAGCATTGTCAGCCCATTGTAAATCATCAAGAAAAATAACCAGTGGGTGATCGGATGAGGCAAATATACGTATGAATTTTTGTAAAACCAAATGAAAACGGTGCGCAGCTTCGGTAGGGTTTAATAGAGGGGCTGCGGTTTGATGTCCAATAATTAATTCAATTTCAGGAAGTATATCAATAATAATCTGGCCGGCATCACCTAAAGTATTTAATAAAGCTTGTTTGTATTGTGCAAGTATATTTTCATCTTCGGCCAATAATTGTTTTACCAGGCCCTGGAATGCCGTTACAATAGCGCTATAAGGCATACTGCGTTGTAATTGATCGAATTTACCTTGAATAAAATAACCTCTGCGGCGTACAATGGGTTTGTGTACTTCTTTAACTAAAGAAGTTTTACCAATACCGGAATAGCCTGCAATTAATACTAATCCTTTACTGCCCTGGCTGATGCGTTCAAAGGCTTTTAATAATTCTTCGACTTGCAGTTCACGGCCATACAATTGATGTGAGATATGCAAGTGATCATGTACATCCTGCTGGCCTAAAGCAAAATCATCAATAGCAGCATGTTGTTGCCATTGAGAGGCACATCTTTGTATGTCAGCTTTTAATCCTGCAATGCTGGCATAACGTTCCTCCGGTATTTTCGCCAGTAATTTTGCGATAATAGTGGCAAGCATAGTGGGGATAGCAGGAGTATAGGCGGTAACTAAGGGGGCAGGTTTGGCAAGATGGCAGTGTACAAGTTCTAGCGTATCATCGGTTTGAAAGGGCAGGCGTCCTGTCAGCATTTCAAAAAAGGTGACGCCCAGCGAATAAAAATCAGTACGGTAATCAATAGGACGATTCATGCGGCCAGTTTGTTCAGGTGAAATATACGCTAAAGTTCCCTCCAGTTGTTTTAAATTAATGTAGTCCTGAATTTCTTCAGATAATTGTGTGGCAATACTCATATCCACTAATTTGAGGGTAAGCGTGTCAGGATCAATAAAAATATTAACAGGGCAAATATCTTTGTGAATGATATGCCGCTGGTGTAATTCACCGATAATATCAAGCAGTTGCATTGCCAAATTAAAAAAGCGATTTAGATCTAAAGGTTGCTTATTTAAATATTCTTGCAGTGAAATACCTATTAATTCTTCTAACACCAGTGCGGGTGTATTTTTAGTTTGAATAAAGTTGTGTACCTGAATAATGCCTGGTAAACACAGTTGTTTTAATAAATGGTATTCATGCTGCAAGATTGCAAATTGCTGTGAAACAGGTACTCCGTCATGGGGCAACTTTAAAGTTACCCGGCTTTTATCATGCAAATGGGTGCCATGATAAATATCAGTATAAGTATTTCTACTGAGTTTTTTTTGTAATTTATATTCTACCAAGTTTGTCATAAGACCTTCTTGTATAGGTAAAATAAGCAGGCTTCCTATCTCCATCAGGAAAAAGGCTCACTCTTATTAAGTATAGTGTAGAAATATAAGATGAAAGGAAAAAACAGCAGGTTATGCGTTGTAGAATAGGGGGCTGGCTATTTGCTTAAAATTGCCGCGATTTTCTGCATGATTTCATCGGTTAAACGGGCTTTAACGCCAGGGGCCTGTAAGTTGTCTTTTAATTGTTCCAGTTTGGATACCCCTAAAATAACCGTGCTGACATGCGGATTTCGTAAACACCAGGCCAGCGCTAATTGTGCGAGAGTACAGTTGAGTTCTTTGGCAATAGGCACTAACTGCTTAACCCGGTTAATGCGGTCTTCCAGATCGGGTTTAATGAGCCAGTTTTCACGGGCTAGACGGCTGTCCGCAGGCATGCCGTCATTATATTTACCACTTAATAATCCATAGGCCAGCGGGCTCCAGATAGTAGTGCCTAAGCCATAGCGTTCATAAAGCGGCAACAATTCTTGTTCAACACGTTCACGTCTGAACATATTATATTCAGGCTGTTCCATGGTAGGTGGAATACAGTTGAGTGCTTTGGCAATTTGATACGCACTCAGTAATTGTTCGGCATTCCATTCAGAGGTGCCCCAATAAAACGCATAACCATTTCTGACTAAATAATCCATTGCCAGCACAGTTTCTTCAATAGGCGTGGTGGGATCAGGGCGATGGCAAAATAATAAATCGACATAATCCAACTGCAAACGCTTAAGTGAATTTTGAGTGCCTTCAATTAAATGTTTGCGTGATAAACCAGTGTCATTAGGGCCGGCGCCGCCCCAGAAAATTTTAGTGGAAACTACTACATCAGAACGCTTAAATTCTTTGAGCACTTCACCCATAATAATTTCAGCTTCGCCATGCGCATAAGCTTCGGCGTTATCAAAAAAATTAACACCATTTTCAAAAGCGTGTTGCATTAAAATTCTGGCTTCTTTAACACCGTATTGTTTGCCAAAGGTCACCCAGGAGCCTAGCGAAAGTTCGCTCAGTTTAATGCCTGCTTTGCCGAGTTGATTATATTGCATTGCTAAATCTCCTGAACTTAATCATCAAATCTTTTAACATAGGTATGACAATAAGGATTTTTGCCGGTTTTGCCATAATAATCTTGATGGAAATCTTCAGCAGACCAGAAAGGCTTAACTGCTAATACACGCGTAGCCACGGCAAAACCCTTATTTTTTAACTGAGTTATTAATCGCTGTGCGATGTTTTTCTGTTCATCATTATAACAGAAAATAGTGCTTAAATATTGTTGGCCGATATCAGGGCCTTGTCCATTAGTATGGGTTGGGTCATGAATTTCGAAAAAATAACGCGTTAATAGTTCATAACTAATTTGGCTGGGATCATAAAGCACACGGATCGCTTCGTAATGGCCGGTTTGGTGCGCACACACTTCATTATAAGTAGGTTTATCTTTATGACCACCGGTATAACCGACTTCCGTTTTAATCACGCCCGCTAATTTTTTAAAATAATATTCTACTCCCCAGAAACAACCTGCGGCAAAAATGGCTTCTTCCGTATCAGTAACGCTGAGATCAGCGACAAAATCCAGACTCGCTGAGTTAACACAATGACGCAGATTTTTAGAGGTGAAGCCTTCGCCGGTAAAAACATGGCCTAGATGGCCGTCGCAGCGTGCGCATAATATTTCTGTGCGCTTGCCGTCTTTATCAGGCAATTGTTTTACGGCACCGGCGATTTCTTCATCAAAACTCGGCCAACCGCAGCCAGAGTGAAATTTAGTTTGCGCGCGGAATAAGGCTAATCCGCACTGACGGCATAAATAACTGCCGGCCTGTTCAAGATCAGTATAAGTGCCCGTAAACGGATATTCAGTGGCTTTATCGCGTATAATATGTAATAACTCAGGCGGCAAACTGGCTGTTTTAATAAGCATAGATTTCCTTAATGAAGTTTTAATTGAGGTTTTACTCGGCGTTCAAGTAAATGGGCTAATGTTAATAAAAACACATGCCAGAATCCATATAGTACAATTTGATGTTTTTTATAGAGCGCCAGATACACTAAACGCGCAATTTTGCCTTCAATAAATAAACTGCCACGCAGCGCTCCCATTAAATTACCAATAGTATTTTGCCGGCTTAGTGAAATCAGTGAACCGTAATCGCGATAATAATAAAGCAGTGGAGGTTCGTTTTTTAAACGGCGCTTAATAGTGCGGACTAAAAGTTTTGCCTGCTGATTAGCGGCTTGTGCGCGTGGTGGCACGCTTGGCATAGTGGGGTTTGGCTGTGGACAGCTGGCGCAATCGCCAAAGGCAAAAATATCGCCATCAATCGTTGTTTGTAAAGTTTGTCTGACTAAAAGCTGATTTAAGCGATTCACCGGCAGACCATCCAAATTTTGTAAAACATCGGGCGCTTTAATGCCAGCCGCCCAGACCTTTAAATCAGCCGTAATAAATAAACCGGTATTCGTGCGTAAACCTTTGCTGTTTACTTCTAAAACTCTTTGGCTGGTATAAACTTCAATGCCCATTTTTTCTAATTGTTGCTGCGTAGCTTGCGAAATTTTAGCAGGTAGTGTTGATAACAAACGATCAGCGGCTTCTATAATGGTAATTTTGATTTGATATTCCGGAGTGATTTTAGTGCGGCTATAACGGGCTGCCTGGCGAATCGCGTAATGCAATTCAGCTGCCAGTTCTACCCCGGTGGCGCCACCGCCTACAATGGCAATCGTTAATTGGGTGAAGCCTTGCATATGCAACTGATTTTGACTATACAAAATCTTTTTTAATAGTTGTTGCTGAAATTGTTCAGCCTGCATGCGATCATCTAAAAAGGTGCAATATTCACGTACGCCTGGCGTACCAAAATCATTGCTAACACTACCAATCGCAATAATTAAAGTATCATATTGCAAAGTGCGTCGTGGAATAATTTCATTATTATATTCATCAATGATAGGCGCTAAAAAAATTTGTTTGGCCTGGCGGTTTAAGCCATCTAATCTACCAAATTCAAAATTGAATTGGTGCTGATACGCCTGTGCAATATAATTTAATTCATCTTCATGCGAGAGCAGAGTACCGGCAGCAACTTCGTGCCAGAGTGGTTTCCATAAATGGGTAAGTGATGCATCCACTAAAGTGATAGTAACTTGTTTGCTCTTTCCCCATTTTTTACCTAAGCGAGTAGCCAGTTCCAGTCCACCGGCGCCACCGCCAACAATGACAATCTTATGTGGTTGTTTTTGCATAAGGTTATTAGAGCTAAGCTAAAATTAGCTCTATTATAACCGGTTTTTGGCAGTAGCGAGATAGGGTGTTTTATTGGGGCATGATTAATGCCACAGGCCTAGCACAACGCCATATAAAGTAAATTGCAGGGTATGATAGCCGCCATCAATTAAAAACAATTTAATGCTGCGGCCGGCGCATAAATAATTAATACCAAAAGAAGTCGCAACCCAACAAAGGCCAGTAATAAAATCTA
>Ga0164242_10008378_pt1 | contig 11221 bp, 10 predicted proteins | sample OricomgcompostMG_FD_108783 | JGI IMG/M metagenome (GOLD analysis project Ga0164242, IMG submission 108783) | Miracle-Growth compost microbial communities from Emeryville, California, USA - Original compost - Miracle growth compost (MG) ...
CGCCAGCCGGGATTCCCCAGCCAAGCAAGTCACTTGTTCGACTCGCCGTTGAAGGTCGCTTGTGTTCTCATGAATGGTGATCATTGGGCATGTTAAGTATTACATTCGTTTGCTATGACACCTTGCTACTAATCCTAAATGCCTGGCTCAAGTCTGGGTCGAACTAAACCACTCTGCAACACTGTCTCAAGTTAAACCGAAGACCTTCAGGTTCCAACAGATACCCGTCCTATGAATATCTCCTCACGCGAACGATTAGTATTTAGTACTAACTTGCTACCCCAAGACCTCGGCTTCCGCTAATACCACCCACCAGCGGGATTCTTGGGTCCTCAAACTTCATCTCACAAGCCACACAAATCATGCGGATTCCTCTGTTTATAACTCAACCACGAAATCACCAGAGACTCCAGTCAACAATACGACCTTTCCCTCGCTGAAGCCGCACCGCTGCACCCACACGTCGAGACCGATACGGACGAGCGCGGACGCCACCTCCCTCGGCAAAGTGACCTTGCCCTGGGGCCATCGCGCTGCCACCTCGAACACCACCTCGTTCCACTTCCGGAACAGCGGCCTCTCTTCCGACCGCACCGCGGCCACCTTCTCAGCAAGGACCATCACGCGGGAGAGGCCGTTGTCGGGCAGTCCGCGGAACCACGGACCGACGTGCCAGCCGTCCCAGTCGGCGAACGTGACATTCTCTACGCGGGGAGGGAGGAGCGCCGAGAGGCCGTCGAAGGCGTCGGGCGCGGACGGGTTTGGGCCCTCGGGTCTCCAGCTCCGGGTCTGCCTCACGGGGATGCGCAGCTTGACCACGGCCTTGAACTTGGCTAGGTGGAAGGGTCGGAGATCCGCGTCGTCGAAGTCGCCGTCGTCGCCGTAGATGTCGTCGGTTGTTCCGATCTCGAGGCATAGGAGGGTGTCGTATAGTGGGGAGAGGCACTCTAGCGGATGGTGGGATGCGGTACCGCTGGGTAAGGGGCCGAAGGTGTCTGCGTAGATTTGTAAGTTGTCGAGTTGGCGAGGTAAGGTGAGGAGGGGCGTTAGGATAGAGGCGTCGGGGATGTCAATGATATGGAGGGTCTTGAGCTTGGTCGTGCCGCGGAGGCCGTTGAGGCGGTCGATGTCGAGGTCCTGGATCGACCGAGGCAGTCGGCGAAGCCGGTCGTGGTCCGGGGGGAATTCTATGTGGAGATATTCGAGGGTCGGGTGCATGAGCATGACCCAGGAATCGCGAATGCTGCATGTACTGCTAGCCCAGCTTGCGAATTTTATTGAGCCTAGAACACCACTAGTTAGCATTGCCCCCTTAAAGGTATACAGAGATCAGATGCATCTATTTGTGTTAGAGATATAACACACAAGTTTTTAGCGACTGAAGGAACGGCAAGCTAGTAGGTGAGTGTAGCAAGCCATCCCTGTGGCGCCATCGATATCGCAAGTCCATACGTGGTATATTCGGTAGAATCGAAAAAGAACAATCGGACAAGCGCTCCTGTCCTTCCTCTACCCGGGCTTCGTCTTCCTTGTCCCGGATGTTCAGAAGTTTGACATGAGCCGCTAGATCTTCGCGTTTTCGGAGAACGCGCCTAAGGTGATGGAACTGAGACGCCGTTCTAAGAACGATATGAGAGTATAGGACCCTCGTGGCAAATGGTCGAAGTTGTTGCGACGTCCTGCACACGCTTACGAGTGCTTTCTTGGGTAGATATTCGCAAATCTCCCAGATTAACTCATTGGATAGCGAGGTTAGAGTCGCGGGTTTCTTTAGGCCCTCCTGGGCGGCCAGATAGGTTTGCTCTGGATAGCTGTGGCCCCTTTGAGGAGACGTTGATGGGGCCATCTTGCTAATCTTCTTTTGGTTGTTATGGACCATGGTAGAGAGACTTGGAAACGAGGGCAAGATTAGGGGATTATATAGTAGAAGTAGGGTAAGACAGAAAGGAATTCAATGCTCTAGCTAAGAAAAGCACAGGCAAGTTAACTGCACACTTCACCAAGGGCGCTCGTGAATACCCATCTGGCGAGTTGGTAGTTGGTCGAGAACCTGTGTCCAGCTTTGTCTACTTCGTAGGTGTTTGGAGGAATTAAATTATAGGACTACGGCACAAAGTCTATGAATACACTATGATATGTAGCATCGGCTTGAGTGACTTCATATCAGGGGGCGAGTAATTGGTCACACGCTGTTGATCGCGGTGTCGCTGTCACTGTCGCCGCCATCAGTAACTCATTCCGGCTTGCGAGAGCCGGGCAGATCCAACTCGAGACGAGGCTCTCCACCAACGCACAATAGTAAGTTCCAGAGTGATAGACCGCAGGGTAATTCCGTTGGTTTAGGTGATGGCTTTCTACCCATGCTTGATCTTGATATAACCATGCAGGTCTCGGTCCTACCCTACGCATTGATAAACCACCACATTACGGTCGGTGGCCTGGCCTGTACTGAGAATGGAGGATGAAGAGCTTGACCCAACTGCTCGACTCTCCCGAATGTCTACCTCCTCCACCTTAACCATCTACTCAGCCTTCCTCCTTGCGCCCCTGAACAACGACGACAGGCAGTTCCCGTACGTCTACATGCTCCTGTGAGCCCAAGTCGATAACCCGTACCGCTTCAACTCCGAGGATACCCTCCCGTAGCGCCAGAAACCTCAGTTCAACAACCGCGCACGCGTTCGGCGCTAAGGGTCCGACGCGCACATCCGCCGACATACACACCACGTCTGTACCATCCACGAGACTGCTCTTCTGCATTGCGTGAACCACATTCTCATCTAGCACCGCGTCGGCGATTAGCGGATCATGCCTGGACGCCGGCCCCGCCGTCGATGGAGGGCGGAGGACGCGGGGTTCGTTCCGTCGCCGCCGGGGAATCGCAACGAGGGCAAGCTTCCGAGCCGGGGCGGCGGCAGGGGCGGCCGCTGCGTTGGGACCGACCTCGGGCTTGGTGCGGTTGACCACGAACACGTTCCAAGTGAACTCCTCCCCAGCGTGCACCGGGTGGTCAGGGCCCGTGAAGGTCATGGTGATGCCAAAATTGGGAATCGGGACCTCAACACTGCGCGCGGTGGCGGCTTCGAGGGAGGGGAGGGCATCTGGTCGGCTGACGGAGGGTGAGATAAGGGACTGGGCGTCGGTGCCGCCGCCTATTGAAAGCTGACTAGGTCGGTGCGCTCGCTGGATCGGCTGTGGCATAGGCTGGCCAAATCCGGGATTAACTGGGAGGGAGAAGTCGAGGTTTGTGGTCCAACCCATCGATAGCCGTGGCGTGCAAACTTCTGGACCATCCGGCTTTACCAAAGCCGTCACGTCGATAGTGATATCGAGATTACGGACTAAGATTTTGCTCGCAACCGAGTCGAGATCCTCAGGGGCTAAACGATAGAGGAAGGTGATATGGTCATGTGCCACGCATCGAAGTGGGAGTCTCATGCCATCTTGCGTATTAAGGTCCTCAACGATGCCGTCGGTGACCGAGAGTGAAATCCTGTCGAGAGTGGCTTCGCACTCGAAGAATGGACTGAAATCTATTTCCAGGAGGGCAATCAACGCCGCGCTGGGAGGTGCCGCGTTGGGGCGGGCGAAGCGCACCCTCGTATGCACTGCTGGGAAGATCTTCAAGCCGAGGCTTCTCAGGCCTTTGATGGGGCGAGGTAGGTTCTGGGGTTGTGTAGCCGGTGTGACTCGCGAGACTCTTAACGCTGAGAGTTGTGGTTTGACACCACCGAGGGCTGGATCTCTGCCGAATGACTCGAGAAGATTCATGCCTAGCGGCACACGGCTTTGGAGGTAGCCAGTCCTCGCTTCGCCAGAAAGCTTAGGATCTGCAGGACGGAGGCTAGCCGCCGCTGATATTATAACTGAGGGGCTTTGCAGTCGTATCCTTGGACGGGCGAGGAGGATTGATGCTTTCCATACTGCATAGGTATACCGCTCATCATCTCCTCCCCCCTCCCCTCCTTCAGTGTCTTCCCCATCGCTTTGTTCCTGATCGAAAACAATAACCGGTTCCGAGGTATCCCCAATAACCTCACTGTATATCAATTCGGTAGCGGCTGGGCCGTGGCTCTCGGGGGCATTGCTATTCACAATATTCGCCTCCAGGGCGATTGCTATGCGGTCTAAGTACGATCGTAATTCGTTCCCATCCGTGTATGGAGTTCGTAACACTAGGAATATTTCGATGGTCTCATCTGCAAGCTACGGATAAGCAACGTGAGACAATGGTACGGAAGAGCAATTCCAACAGCATACCGAAGAAGAGCCACTCGCGCGGCTCAATGCTGCTGAATAGCGTATGGTATGGCGTTGCCGTGTTCGCAAGAGCGCTCTTGAGCTGGAAATTTGTTGCGGATGGGATAATGTATGTCAGATATGAGCGGTCGAGGAAGTCCTGGCCCGCGTCGGGGGTATCATAGTCATCGGAGACAGCCATGCTAAAGCGTGTACAACTGACTTCTCAGGGAGCCATAGTATGTATTTGTATGAAGAGACTAAGGATCTAGCAAGAATGATGAGCCAGCTCGAGGATTTCTGAAGGAGGGGCCAATGAACAAGGAGCCCGCCGTGGTATGCTAGCAGATGCTGCACATGGGGGTACGCTTGCTTGTAATTCGTACTTGCACGAAGTCGAGGAGGCAGGCAGCGCAATGAGGCTGTTGGTATGGAAGCTATCGCATAAGCTCCACATTCAGTCGCAAGCTAGGAGTTTGGGGTGGTTGCACAGAGCATTTTGTGATCCGTGCGTTCGTATATGCTCGGCTCAACATCAGCCTCATTTCTCCTGCGATTTCGAAATTTCGCGACTTCCTCTCTGCCCATCAAAATACTCCAGTTACTACTGCGCATCCCTTCAACTTTATTCATTTACCACCTCTTTGGCTTCTCCTCTACTGGCTTGCTACCAGCGCATGAAAGCGCGTAATTAGGCAATGACAGCCATGATGAGCGGCATGAATGGCCACTTCCCTCCTGCAGGCGCGCCGTGGCAGGAGCATCGAACCCCAGACGGCCGTACCTACTACTTCAACCCACTGACCAAAGTGACACAATGGACCAAACCAGAGGATCTGATGTCGCCTGCAGAGGTAAGCCACCATTATTCTATTCCGCATCCCAAAAAAAAAACACTCGCTGACTGACATCAATGCAGCGCGCCCTTGCCAACCAGCCATGGAAAGAATACACTGCAGAAGGCGGAAGAAAGTATTGGTACAACACTGAGTCAAAACAGAGCTCATGGGAGATGCCGGATATCTACAAGATGGCACTTGGAGGAGGCAGTGGGACGCCAACTACTCCTGCGTAAGCAACTTAGGCCCACCCTTCCATGATAACATCATTGTATTAACCAAGCTTAGAACTCCTGCCACTCCCTTCATCCCTCCGTCAGGACCTCACTCGACAAATCATGGCGGCCGAAGCGGTGGTGGTGGCTATGGAGAGAGATCGCATGACCACTACCGTGATCAGCAAGAGCCCCTTGGGGAACACCGCCAGCTAACCTTTGGAAATAACGTACAAGCACAAGCCTTCGTACCGCCAAGCAATGAGCCGGAGTATGCGACCCCCGAGGAAGCTGAAGCTGCCTTTGTCAAGCTTCTGCGACGAAGCGGTGTCCAGCCAGATTGGCCGTGGGAGCAGGCCCTGCGGACGATTGTGAAAGACCCGCAATACCGTGCCGTCAAAGATCCCAAGGACAGAAAGGCCGCATTTGAGAAGTACTGTCATGATGTCATCATTCAGGATAAGGAGCGCGCAAAGGAGAGACTAACAAAGCTCCGCGCCGACTTCGGCACGATGCTCAAGAGCCACCCGGAAATCAAGTATTACACTCGCTGGAGCACGGCCCGACCTATGATCGAAGGGGAGACCATCTTTCGCTCCACTAACGACGAGGTCGAACGTCGCCAGCTATTCGAGGATTACGTCGCAGATCTCAAGAAGGCACATCGAGAGCAGCAAGCCTCCGTGCGTAAGAGTGCTATGGATGGCTTGATTGAACTCCTACCAAAGCTTAACTTGGAGCCTTACACGCGCTGGTCGGAGGCTCAAGGTATCATCCAGAAAACTCCGCCTTTTCAGAATGAGGAGAAGTACCAGTCCCTCAGCAAGTATGATATCCTAACCGTCTTCCAAAATCATGTCAAGGCATTGGAACGCACTTTCAATGACTCCAGGCAGGAAGAGAAGAATAAGAGATATCGGAAAGAGCGCCAAGCTCGTGACGGATTCATAGCTCTTCTCGGTCAGCTCCGAAGAGAGGGTAAAATCAAGGCCGGTACCAAATGGAGCCAGGTTTACCCTCAAATCGAAAACGATGGCCGTTACAAGGCTATGGCCGGGCAGCCTGGATCCAGCCCCATGGAATTGTTTTGGGATGTGGTGGAGGAGGAAGAGCGCGCTTTACGCGGTACTCGAAACGACGTTCTAGATGTGATTGATGTACGTCTACTACGCCTTTTTTATACGCCCTCCTCGCAACTCTTCGCTTTTGCTAACGCCTTTCAGGACAAACACTTCGAGGTCACCCCCAAAACAACTTTCCAAGAGTTCCAGTCGGTACTTAAAGAAGATCCCCGCACTGCTAACATTGAACGTGACATTGTGGAGCTCATATTCGAACGAGTAAGTCGTCTTTCTGTGTTGCTACAATTTGCCGTCCATACTAACGCGCAGAATCAGCTTCAAGAGAAGAAAGCGAAAAGACCAGACGATGACAAGCAGTTTGAGCGCCAGCAGCGGCGTGCCCTCGAGGATCTGCGGTCGTTTATGAAGCGCCTCGACCCTCCGATACTTGTCACCGATACCTACGAGAAGGTTAACAGCCGAATCGCCAAGAGCGAAGAATTCCAAGCTGTGGCTTCGGATGAAGCTCGTCGTGGGGCCTTTGAGAAGCACATTCGCCGCCTTAGAGAGAAGGAAGAAGAGGCTGATCGGGACCGTCGACGCCGCGATCGCGGAGATGGCTATCGTGATAGAGGTGAGAGATCTCATCGTAGCAGTATTCGCCCTGCTAGGTCCAGTCGTAGCCCAGAGCACGATCCCTATGAGGCCGATCGCCGCAAGGCCATTGCGGAGCGAGAGCGTAATTATCGAAAGTCGAACATGGCCGAGGGCCTCTTGGCCGACCGTAAATCGAGCGATTCGCATTACGAGTCTGCTCGAGACCGTGATCGTGACCGGGAACGGGACCGGGACTCTCTCCGGGACCGGGAATCTGGCCGGGATCGCGATCCTGGTCGAGACCGCGACCGACGAGACCGCGACCGCGACCGCGACCGGGAACGGGATCGAGATTACGACCGCCGCCCCCGCCGGGATGACGAGCTCAACCACTACGATCGAGAGAGGCGAACTAGAGAGGAGGACCGGGAGAGGTTATATCGCAGGCGAGTGGACCGCGACGTTAACGAACTCCCTTATGGTGACGAGAGGCCTAGTTCGTCTCGTCGTCGTCGGGCTGATGATGATGAGCTCGATCGTCGAAACTCGAGAGATTCGAAGGTAAGCTTTCCCCTTCAACTCAGGCCACTGAACATGATAACTGACAAACCTGCGCAGAGATTCAAGCGAGAGCATTCCCGTGAGCGTACCCCACAACGTGATGTCCGTCCCAAAACTAGGACACCACAGCCAGTTAAGGAGAAATCACCTAGCATTCGAGCTGGGAGCGAAGAAGGCGAGATTGAGGAAGACTAATAAGCTCGCCCACAACCCCCGTCCGGCCGGTTTCGAAGCGCTCACACGTGCACCCTCCCACCGCTTCTAGTCTCTGGCTTGGACGTCATTGCTAAACACGACTCGACCGCCCCAGTCTCTACCGAGGCTTCATCGTTGCCCATCGCACGGGGCATCCCTACACCTAGTACGTATCGGATTGTACTCAACATATATCAGAATTCGCAGTGATGACCGCACACAAGCAGAGACGTCTCGCCATCCTCCGCCTCCGTTCGATGCGAATACACACGCCACCTACTCCTTCCTACTTTTTTTGTCTCGCCACCGGCGGCTAGACTCAACATACTCCATGGGCTCGGCAGATTGCCGGATCGAACCTGAACCGTTGCGTGTAGCTGAACGGAATACTGGAGGGTGGGAATTGCAGCAAATCTTTTTGCCCGTACGTATTCCTTTTCTTCGCCACAGTCAACAGTCTAGTCTTCTCTCCAGTGTAGATAGTAATTTGATTCGGGTGTTATTCCGCTGCTATTCGTTCGTCCCTGAAGTGCAACTTGACATGACTCTTATGTGAATCGATCGCGATCCAACCGTAGCAGCAACCAGTTAGTTGTCATTACAGTATTACACTATCGCAAAGGCGGAAGGAGGGTATCCTGCACTTCAGTAGAGATATATTTCAATGTCTCTAAAGACGCAATGTCTTGCCTGTGTTCTCGGTCAGAGCGAGATCCAATCAATCTACAGGTTACTTAGTACACCCATTTTGTGTGCTCGCGGCTCGCACCTGCAAGTCTGACGACAGTCATCCACTTGACCCATTGCCCCTCAATCTACGAAGAACGGTCTTCCCTTTTTCCTTCCCCTGCTCTCTCTCTCAAAGCTCGAAAGTGGAAACGCAACAAAAGAGCGGTGCTCACGCAAGGATTTGTCGATAGAAACCAGTGCAGCAAAAAGGAAGGAAAAGTAACAGAATTGAAATCCAACAGCAGCGAACTCGGGAAGACCTCTCGACGCAGTTCATTCTTCGTAGGACCAGGCAACAGGGGATAGACTGCCGTCGCCGTTGTTAGATGTCCGGATCGTCGTCATCAGACATGCCGCCCTCCTCCAATGCAATATCAAGCCCACCGCGAGCGACGCCGGCTCGGCTTTTGCCACCGTTTTGAACGCCTACAACGCCGGGATCGGATGCTTCGCGCCGAGAGTAGTGAGGAAATTTACGACGGCGGCGGTACCGTTCGTAATCCTTGTCCTTGTTTGGGATGCCCTTTTCAACTCGATTTGTCACCGTCTTCCAGGAAGAACTACGGGAAAGGGGCCGTTAGCAACGCAAAATAGCAAGAGGGGGGATTGTTTCCCTAGGTAGAAATGAGACAAGATATGAACTCACATAGTTACCGCCCGCCTTCTGATCCTGGTCCAGCTGCGAGTTGGCCTTGTTGATACGGGGACGGTAGTTGTTAGGGTCACGACGGAAGGTGACATCTAGGTTCTTCAGGAAGCTATTGCACCCGGTCAGCAGCGACTCGGGCTTGTTGGCGTGCGCGTCGATGCCAGGCTGGCCGTCGAAGACAATGACTCGGTCGGCAAGGTAAGTGGCCATGATGAAATCGTGCTCAACAATGAATGCCGTCTTCTTGGCATGCATGATGAAGCGCTTGATGACACGCGCAGCGATAATACGCTGCTCGGAGTCGAGGTAGGCAGACGGTTCGTCGATCAGGTAGATATCTGCAGGCAGACCGAGAGCAAGGACGATGGCAACACGCTGCAATTCACCACCTGACAGGTTCTTCACTTCCTGGTCGATGAAGTCATCAAGCTTTAGCGGCTTCACGACGTCCGTCTGGAACTGCGGCGAGAGGAATGCAGCCTTGATCTTCTTGAAGAAGAGCTGACGAACGGTACCGTCGAACTTGGGGGTAATCGTCTGCGGCTTCATACTAATTCTCATCTCGGGTACCTTGTTGGCTCCGTCGGGCTTTAGGGCGCCGGCAAGAAGACGGCAGAAAGTGGTCTTTCCAGTACCGTTCTCGCCCATCATGACGATGATCTCCGAATCGGTGAAGTCGCCAGACTCGATGCTCAGCTTGAAGTTGCCGAGAGTCTTCTCCATGGAAGGATAGCGGAATGCGCGAGACTTATCAGCCAGGTAATCCTCGGTACCCTCCGAAATTCTGAAGGTGAGGGACTCCTCACGGAATCGCAAGTTCTCGGTAGGGATGTGGCCATCAAGGAAGATGTTGATGCCTTCACGGACCGAGTGGGGGAGAGTGACGACACCGTATACCGCGGGTCGGCCGTACAAGACACAGATGTAATCTGAGAGGTAGTCAAGGACGGACAAATCGTGCTCCACGACAATGACGTAGTCGTTCGGGCGAAGAAGAGATCGAATGATGCGAGCGGCACTCAGTCTCTGCTTGACATCGAGGTACGAAGAAGGCTCATCGAACATGTAGCTTCATAGGTCTGTTAGGGGCTATCCCCTATATCCCAATGGGTGACGAGGGAAAACTTACACATCGGCTTGCTGAACACAGACGGTTCCGATGGCAAAACGCTGGAGTTCGCCACCAGAGAGTAGAGGCACGTCTCGGTCATAGATATGGCGCAGCTCTGAATCGAATTAGTCAGAGAAAGGGGCAGCTTCCCAGCGTGGTCGGAGGCTTACCGAGGACATCAAGGACCTCATCGAGGTTGCCCAAAGAGCTCCGGCTCTCGATCAAAGCCTTTACGGATTTTTGCGGGCCTCGGATAGCCTTGGGAATTTGATCTACATATTGTGGCTTGACAACAGCCTTGAGATCATCTTCTAGCAATTTGGTGAAGTAGTCTGCCGGAATCAGTCAGCCATGAGAAATATACTCGTATCTCCCCTGCTTGACAGAACTTACTCTGGAGCTCAGAGCCTCGGAAGTACTTGATGACATCCTCCCAGTCCGGGGGGTTGTCAAATTTGCCCAAATTTGGCTTCAGCTTGCCGCTGAGGATCTTCAGAGCAGTACTCTTGCCGATACCGTTTGTTCCAACCAGACCCAGCACATTTCCGGGCCGCGGCATGGGCAGGCGATGGAGCTTGAAGCTGTTGGCCGAGTACCGATGGGTGACCTGAGTCTCGAGGTTGGTCGGCAAGTTGATGATGGTGATCGCATCAAAGGGACATTTCTTCGGGCAGATACCGCATCCGATGCAGAGACTCTCGGAGATGAAGGCGATTCTCGAGTCGGAAGTGACCTCGATGCACAGCTTTCCGCTTCGCACCACGGGGCAGGATTTCTTGCACTCTTGACGGCATTTCTAGCGAGTGTCAGCTCCCTTGACTTTCCCACTATATTGTTGCCTGTTAATGTTGTTGACGCACCTTTGGCTTGCACTGTGTCGTGAGGCATAGAAGTTAGTTTCGGGTGGCCACAGTATGATGGTGGCGGGGTAGTGGGGTTCGCAATGCATCTACGAACCTTGTCGCTGTTGACAATGGCAACACTGGGAAAGAATATGTTAGTAGAGATAGAGAAATAGAGAGAGA
>Ga0164242_10008379_pt1 | contig 11221 bp, 9 predicted proteins | sample OricomgcompostMG_FD_108783 | JGI IMG/M metagenome (GOLD analysis project Ga0164242, IMG submission 108783) | Miracle-Growth compost microbial communities from Emeryville, California, USA - Original compost - Miracle growth compost (MG) ...
AAATAGACACCCTCCGATGGATATCTCGATGGTTGCGATTGATGATGTCCTCCGCGCTTCGACCCAGGCCCCCCGAGGCCCCTGCGGAGCGGCTCGTCAATTTCCGTCACCTCTCCAGGCTCAAATGTTGCTCGAGACGCGATCGGATGGGAAACTCGCAGTTTCTCTGCTCGGAAATGATGTCGGGAAGGTGCGCGCGATTAAAACTCGCGGGTTCCGACGCGCTTTTCGATGATGGTAAGAGTGTTGATGGGGGAAGGATGGGTTGAAGCCAGAGGCGAGAAAGAATGGGGTAGAAAAGTTCGAAAGCTGAGGCTTTGCTCCTGTGCGCTAGTCCCAATTCGGTAAGCGGCTCCCAAGCAAAGGGACAATGGCAAAGTCGTGAATACCCAACAATACTTATGCGGCTACGCAGATCCACACAAAACAATAGATTTCGACTATTAATAAACCCTGTGTCTCGTACCCTACAAGTTCCCTCAACCTCGTCACACCATTCGCTACCCCTTGTCTTACCCCGTGAGTCCGTGACTCAACCGTGTAAAAACACCAACCCAGAGCCTGTCGTTCTTCTCATCCACCGCGTCAATGACGCAAGGAATAAGTATACAATGCTGCCTTGAGCACGATTTGTCATGCACTATTCTTACCAGTCGCCTTGATGGCCCTTCACTGGCCCTTCACAGGTTTCTCAACGCCTCCCCATACCGACTGCTACTCAACAGCTAACAACCCCTCGGTACGGTTGCACCATCCCGTACCACGATGCGCTTTACTGGTAGAAGTATGCAGTACTGCTTCTGGGTATCTAGGTAATGTATGTGGGCTACTCACTGCGACGATCCATCACTTCCTTCTTCCTCTCCCTTTTGGCCCGCCCGACTTTTTCCCAGCTCGTTCCTCCGCTGCGGCTTCCTTCTCATCCTGATCACCCGGGCTCTTTCGCCTCAAGGTACCAAGTGATACGTTGACAAATTCCTCCTCGCTATCGGACTCGCCCAAGTTAAACAGGATCGGCATACGGAAGCCGTCGATGTCCTCCCCAAGCCCCCCGTTCGCGACGGTCAAGACATCGACGTCCTCATCCTCCTGGTCGAGCCGCCGCTTCTGGATCTCCTCCTGGGGGTGGATATCGAACTCGTCTTCCTTCTCAATGTATTCGACGTTCTCCTCCACCTCGACGAAGTCGGGCGCGAGAGCCGACCAGCGCTGCGGGCTCGTCACAGACCAAATATTGATCCTCCCCGTCTCCAAGCCGCAGGCGGCCAAGAGCGCCTTGTGCGGATGCCACTCGATCACGCCCTGTTCCTCCTTCGGGCCCTCGAGCATTCTTACCAGACTCCCATGCCCGCGCTCCCATATGTATAATTCGTGGTTATTATATGTCGAGGCAGCGACATACTCTCCCGTCGCACTAAACGCCACGTGGTTCCAAGATAACCTGTTCACCACGTCTTGGAATTTGTGCTCCAGGGGTATCTGAATAGTATCCGGATCCATATCTTCTGCGGACAGGTTCGGAACGCGGAACGTCCTGATAATGCGATCTTGGGCGTTGACGAGTAAATCTTTGCCGGATTCAGTGAGACGCAGCGTTGTTACTATTCCGCCGCAGATCTTCTCGTAGTATATGATCCCCCTCGTCTTCGCATCAATTATATTAAGTCGACCTTTGTTGGTACCGGCTAGAATATGGTCCCCAGTTGCTGTGTATACTATCGCCGTAGTCATGTGCCGGGCATCCTCTTTCGCATGTTTCTCCTTTAATGCGGCGTCCGTCTCGATATTTGCCCGCTTCGGGACGGATGGCAATATGTATCGTACATCGACGGGTTCGGTAACGTCAACTAGTAGCGGCTGTTCCTCGAATAGCGCGACTACGAATTGTTGACTGAAAACTTGTCAGGACCCTGTATTTCAAAACATAGTTTGGCACTGTAGGTACTTACTGGTTCCAGGGGTGAAGTTCTGCGCCGTACACCGGGGCGCGAAAGCGAACCTCGCGATATCGCGTCCCGTCTTGTAGGTCCCACAAAATGGCCTTCCATCCCTGGCAAGCGGAGAGGAGGTATCGGCCGCATCGTGACCAGCTCAGAGAGGAAATGTTCTTAGAATGCCCCCTAAGCTTGCGCGCGACGCCCATAGTCTCGAGATCCCAGATCACCACGGTACCATCAACGCGCCCTGAGGCGAGGTAGTCCCCGTTGCGGTTGAAGCGCACGCATGTCGAGTGGCCGGATCGGATGGTGTTGGTTATGTTCTCGGGGTAGTCCTGGAGGAGGTAATCGTCTGATAATAAGAGATTCATTTTCGTATTTGTGTGTGAGTGCGCGGGACATTCCAGCGCGCAAGCATGCGACGAGAGAAACTTGTGGTTGGGAAGTTTGCAAGGCTGCGCCGGTACGTATCTGCCAGGATGGGCGATGTGGGGTCAAGCAGCTGCAAGGCTGATGAATGAATGGATACCCCCGCACTGTACGGATTACGGATCGTTACGACGAGGGGTGCTATGCCACTACGACTCGCCGGCCAGACAGCTTCCCCGTTAGTCTAACATCAAAAAATATGGCCAACTCAAAGTATAGACTCCCAGCGTTATCCATAAACTTTGTTCCTTCTACTTACGTTCTTGATGCAGATTCGAATACGTGAGGCAGTTTGAGCAGCCGGATAGCTTGCTTCCCAACACCTGGGTTGTCGTAAGGATCGACGGCCGGGGCTTCACCAAGTAAGAGCTAGTTGTACCAGCTGAGGCAGCTCCAAGTCTAAACTCGAGGTTTCTAGGTTTGCAAGCAAGTATGCGTTTGAGAAACCAAATGACAAGAGAGCCCTAGAGCTCATGAATGCTGCCGCCAAGGCAGTCATGACTGAGCTTCCCGACATCACCATCGCATATGGGATCAGCGATGAGTACAGGTGTGATTCCTTTTCTAGAAAGGGGGGTGTCACATAACTCTTTTAACACCATGGTTCCATATCTAGCTTCGTATTCCATAAGACCTGCACCCTCTTCGAGCGAAGAGCAAGGTATTTGCACTGGCCTCTTTTATTTAGAAGGGACCCTCGAGTCTAACAGGCCGCAAGTAAGCTCGTCACGACCATAGTGTCGACATTCACCGCGTATTACATCCATTTCTGGTCGGCTTATTTTCCGGAAACACCACTATCCCCACCGTTGCCAAGCTTCGACGGTCGTGCAGTCTGCTACCCTAGTGTGCAGAATCTGAGAGATTATATGAGCTGGAGACAGGTTGATTGTAGGACCTTCCGCCAAACGAAGTTAACGGGTCCCTTGAGCTGATGAAGAAACAGGCCATATCAACAACTTATACAACACCAGCTTTTGGTCTCTCATCCAACTAGGGGGGCTTGATGCTAAGGAGGCGGAGAAAACCCTTGCTGTGAGTTTCCAGGATAAGAACGGCAGTTCGGAGAGACTGGGCCAGCTAACTCATATAGGGGACTCTTTCCGCCGACAAAAACGAGATTTTGTTTTCTAGGTTCAAGATCAACTACAACAACGAGCCGGAGATGTTCAAGAAGGGAAGTGTTGCGTTCAGAGATGTAAGCGTCATTATCCGCAATGCCGAGGAAGGAAGATGCTGATCAAATATAGTACGAGCTCGTTGAACCTGGCTCTGATAACGTAGCAGAGGATGCCGACGACATTGCAGAACCCATTCAGCAGTCCAAGACGCAGTCGGAGAACGAGAGGAAGAGGCGTGCAAAAGCCCGTGTAACGGTTGAACACCTTGATATTATCAAGGACGATTTTTGGGATCGACGGCCCTGGCTGTTATCCAACAAACCTGGGAAGATCCCCAAGCTGCCATAATGGAACGAGCCGCCATGGCTCGTTCATTCTGTATAAAGCCCACAGCCTCGAATCGGCATACGCCACCGCCTATGGTTCCCGATGCTATACCCTGAGCATGCCCTGAGAGGTTTACTCATCAGGGGCTCTTCTAGCAACCTTGGACACTCTTGGATCCCCGAGAGCATTATTGTATGCGCGGAACTTCGACCTAGTTTCTCTCCTGTAATCGGCTCCTCGGGTCTTGTGTCGGTTGCGTTGGAGCATGAATGGTGTAGTCAAGAGAACTTTCGACGTTCATCCCTTAGCAGCCTTTCTCGCGTCCTTTTCTTGTCGCCTCGTCCGTCTTGCCTCTTTCCGTGCCCTTCTCTCGTCTCTCCTTACCCGCCGTTCCTCCTTGGTCTCTGCAACCTTTAGCGACTTCCGCGCCTCCTTTTCGGCCTTCCTCTCTATTCGCGCAGCTCTCCTCAGCCTCTTAGCCTCCTTTCTCGCTCGTCGCTCGGCCCTAGATTCCTTCTTCGGCCCGTTCCGGAGACCAGGCACGGATTCCCGGTCATCGCTGTTTCGTGTCGCATCCGTCGACTCGTCGGTAGAATCGGGTGTAATCGTCCCACCCAACATGCCGCCACTCACGAATGAGGCGTACAAGCTGCTCGCTCCAGAGTACCTCCCGCTCCCGCTTCTTGCCAAGTCCAATGCGCCATTCGTAACCGACTGGACCACACCTTTGCTGGAAGTATCGAGGCCCTTCAGTTTCTGGTCGAAAGCATTCAGCCACCACTGGTCACTTGTGAAGTGCTTGTTCTGGCCGATGCCACGGCCATCGGTGTTGCGCGAGACGAGGAGCGGTGTTGAGAGCCCGATCGAGTTGTTGGTGGGGTGGAGGGAATGGCCTTTTCCCCTCCAGCCTTGAGATTTGAGCAGTGCCGCGGCATCCATGGATCATGGGCGGTATTCGACTTCCACTCTAGAAGCCAGTCTAGCTGTCATAATAAAAACTCGCGAGAAGGCTTCTCGATTGAGAGAATAATTTTTGTCGTCCGGAGTGGTCCCCGCTTCTCAAAATTTTGGCGGTGAGCAATGGCGCTGGGACATTATGTTGGATGACATAATCATTCTGCTAGACCTGCAGAAGCAAGGAAGGCCACGGGGGCGCTAATTCCTGGGACGCTCACGTGCTATCCGCCCACCTGTAAAACCTCAATATCAGTTGCAGCAAAATTCACCCAAGCTCCTTAATCTATAATACCTCTGCCCCAAAAACAACTTACCTCCTTCAAGGCCAACAGGTATTTATACCTTTACTCCACTGCAATATCCGCAATACCGACAAACAATCCTACTATACATCATCCTTTACTTCTAGACATAAATCCTTATCCTTCCTCCACTTCTTATATTCACGGTATTCTGCACTAAACAGGCAGTTAGTAGCTAAGATCAAATCTTCCACTTCGACATATCAGTTAAGAGGGCTGTTTCAGATTTATGCAATGAATCGGTATCGATCTATATCTGTCTTGCATAGATAGAAAGCTTCTCAAATATTCGCGAATTCCATAATGCAACTAGCACTCAACAGCAGATCATCGTCGACAGAAATTTCGTCTAGCACTGCAAGTAAAGGCAAAGGTATTAGCGATAGAAATAGATTGTACACTCATCAGAAAATGATGACTGTCAAATCTATAACTATTGGCTCGATAAGATAGCATATGCCTAAGTGTTCATCTGCCCACTCCGTCTCCGCCAGCTCCACTTCCGCCCTCTCCTTGAGATTTCCCAACACATTTTAACCTTTACTGAGGAATACCACCAAGACAGCAGCATAGGTTGCGGTAGCAGCGAGCACTTCGTTGTTTGACCCCGTAGTTATCATTCCCACGATGATAGAGAAGGCGACTACGAAGAGGGTGACTGCGATGAGCTGGTAGCTTTGTGTATATACAAACGATAAAGTGTACATGGGGGCGAGGAGCAACAGACCTCCGCCAAAGGAGACGAGATAACGGACTGTTTTGTCGACCGAGGCGTTGATTTGGGAGGGAGTACGCCTGCCGGGAGCGTGAGCTACTCTCCCTTCTGTAGGAGGCTATTAGCCATCATCCGCTAGCGGCGGCGGCGGCTGAGGACCATGTAAATAAATACCTAAGAGTGGCCTCTTCGGGTCATCCTCGTCATCGTTATGGACGAAGAACCTCTGAAATTGACGCCGAACTGGGTCGGAGGTTGCATTTAGGACATCCGGACTTAGGTCCACCATGTGCGTCGAGTCCGGCATCTCAGCGTAATCACCTCCATGTTCCTCCCCAATCATCTGGGCTAACCTCTCGGCAATTCTCCTCGGAGTTTCGGGCTTGGGTCGCTGCATTTGCGATATCTCCTTGAACACTTTGATCGCTCCGTCTTCAGAGACTTGTAAGCAATTGTTCCCTAGACATTCGGGGGTTTCTTCCCGAATGCTCACGATATTCTCTCAGTAACCGAGCCAATTCCTCGACCTGGTTCTTGGTTATATTACCTCCATCACCATGGATCTTACTGTCAAGCTGGACAAGCCTGTCCTGGTAATGATAGAGATTCAGCAGACTCAGATGATCAAAGCGCTTGAACTTGCACCAGACGTCTTCGAATTTGCCCGATGCAATATTGAACAATGTCTCGTTGAGGTTACTCCCATATCCGATCTCAACAAAGCTCGTCTCTTTTTTTTGGCCACCGCCGTCGTCCTTGGTAGAACCGAATGTCAAGTCTGCGGTGATAGGATTCACACGGACATCTCCGACCCTTTTCGAAGAGCCAACTCCCCCGTTTGCGGTGTCATGTTTGAGCTCGACATCAGTTCTTATCACAGCCCCCTCCTCCTCGTCACGGCGGCCACTCACAGCCATGTTCATCACCAGAGCTGCGTCTGAGAGCTCTTGGATGTCGACAGCTCCAAGATTGTGCAAGTCCAACTGCATGTTGCCTTCCAGTGAGACCTTTGGGTCGAATATAATAGGGTCGTCAAGGGGAACAGATGCACGAAGTAGCTTCCGCGCCCATGACCCTCCGGCTGTCTCGACATCGAAGCTGCATCGCGCCAGGAACTTTGACGTGTTGTCAAACCTCCTTAAAAGTACCACCGCTCTCAGTTGGGTGGCGATGCCACTTCGATTTTGCGCGTTCTCGCTTAAGTCCCACTCGGCAGTGTTGGGCTCTCCAAACTCTCTGTCTCGGAGACCCTTCCAACCGCTGATGGTGGCAAAGTGCGACACTTCCGTGACAGAGGTTCTTTCTCCTGTGACAGATAAAAGAGTGTCACCTAGGCTTAACCTGTTCCTACGACCCCGAGTTGTTTTCTCTTTCGTTGTCGTCGAATGCCCGAGCCTGAACAAGCCGTACGGCGCCATGTTAATGACTACCGGGTCAATCGAGCCTTGGTCTTGGTCTAGGTAGGAAAACTTTATGGATATGGCGGCATGCTTGAAGCGAATCTCCGGCCTGTAGGACTCGAAGCGAAAATCAAAGATGATCAGAGAGACTGGATCGCCATCGTCGGTTTCTAGACCGTGAACAACAGCCTGGAGAACGCTGCGGACCGTAAGCAATCCTGCCTCCAAATTACGATCGGTTATTATTGCTCGATTCACTTCGCCTGGTCGATTATACACCATCTTTGCGATCGTGTCTATTTGTCGCCTGCAAGGGTGCTATGCGGGGGTGGAAAACGACTTAGGGGAAGCGGACTAGAGAGGGCCGATGAACGTAGGAAGCTAAGGGTGTCCTTCTGTACTAGATATATGACGCCGGTCAGTTTTTATCACTATCCCATCCCCGGGTCCGAGCGAATTGCAGTTCATCGATTTCTCACCCCCACCTGCAAGGCTATGCATGACAACTCATCAGTGCAGTGGCGGACGCTTCAACGACTGTCAATTTGCAATCGTCCCAGCCACTAATCGAGCAAAATGTACGAAGCTGTCACAACCAACGTAGTATCGGCCACAGTCGCTGCTGCCATTTTTCCCCCCCATGCATGGTGGCTTGCGAACGGTACTGTAGCAAGCCAATTGTAAGCGCATCCTCCTTAGTAGCTGGGTGGTCTTGGCCTCCGCGAAGGATATTCAGAGCCTGATTAGAGGCCACACCTAGGAAGTAGTTGCTGCTTCTATGCAGAGACGTCCGCGCCATGTCATCCCGCTCAACAGCCAGACTAATAGAGTACAAAAACTAAGCTGCAGCTAGCCCATGTTCGGGAATGCCCTCATGATATGGAGACTAGTTTCAATTGTAACTAAGATTCCGAACAGGACGGATAATATAGTCCGCTAAGACTATCCGAATACATCCTTTCCCCTCAAGAGATAGTTCATACGGCATTTTCCCAATTGCTTGTCTTACCAAAGCAGCCTTATTATATTTGTGCTGACTTCCACCATTAACCTTCTAAGGCTTCCACACCAAGCCTCTAATTAAATCTCTGGCGAGAAGGCGATAGCGTAGATATCCCCGCCATGCGCCTCAAGAGTCTATCGATGCAAACCCATCGCTGTATCCAAGAGCTACACTGTGCGAGCGCCTGAGGCTGACGCGGGTACTTTACTGTCTAGCGAGAAGGCAATAGCGCCGATGGACGTACTATGCCCCTCGAGCGTCTGTCGATGCGAAGCTGTCGCTATATCCCAGAGCACTTAGCACTTCCGGTCAAAGCTCGAAACTGCAAGGCTATCGGATAGCCGGCTGTGCCCTCTCAGTCTGCCAGTCATTTTGGAAAATGATGGTGATGGGCATGCGGCATTACAATTACCTCTATAGGAGGAACCACCATGCGACTATAGAGGCCGGCAGCTTCATGGCATCCATAGTGAGATCTACGACATGCTGTGTAAACGAGTGGAGACCGTCCCGATGGTTGGTTGGAACAACTGCGGCAAGCTACAGACGAGATGGGACGATACCTGCCGGCCATTGAGCAGTTCACACAGTAGCAGACAAAGGCAGCCGGGGATGTCTGGGTATAGACCAGAAGACAGAAAAGGAGCGGGCACTGCTTCAACGTTGTCACGGCAAAGGTTCGGGGTAGAGTTGACTTGCTCTACTTGGCCGGGCATTTCAGGTACCTACCTTGGTATGGCTTGGCAGATGCTTGGTTGACGCTAAAGATGCTAGGATGGGGTATTGAGAATGCAAGGTCAGATTATTTATATAGTTTGAAACTCAAACTGTACCTAACCGAATATCGATTTCTTTAACGGCGGCAGCTTGGGTTCGTGAGCACTCTGCGTTTTAATCCCTAACTAGGTACAGGGCCTGATCTCACACCAGGTCAAGGAACGTCGGTCCATCCATGCCCGGCAATGTGACGTTCGCGACGGGCACATCGTAGTTGGGCAGGCCATCATTGCACTTACAGTTCACCACACCCATATCCATAGACCCAAACACGACCTCAGGCTCAACGCGCCGGAAATACAACGAGACTACCTCCGTAGTGCTCACGTAGTACGGCTGTAGCGTCAAGTTGGCAGGCGGTGCTGTGGTGAAGAGGGGATCGCCAGCCTCTGTGGTCCTGCTGCATGCGCACCTCGATCATGTTGCTACTCTGCCAGCTCCTGCTCAATGATAGGTATGTATTGGGTTTTGCCCTGGCGTACTAGATCTTGCTGTTAATAGTAATCTAGAGGCATTTATAGACCTATCCAGGGACTTATAGCTTAATATCTAATAGACCTTATCTAACGACTATGGTAAATTTAGCTATATCTCTATATAGGAAGGTTACATCTTACTTATGTCACAGCAGAAAAAGGGCATATAAAATAGGTAGCTACACCTCTCCATCTTGAGAGAGGGGAATCAATCATCTGCTACCACTTGCTACAGCGTGATTATCAAGATGTTACTGTAGGTGATCTCTATGCCGTACTACGTATAAGACCTGTAGCACCCTGGTGCGGAGTGCAACGTGTATTCAAGTGATTTGTGGTAGAAGATGATTGATTCCCCTCTCTCAAGATGGAGAGGTGTAGCTACCTATTTTATATGCGGGGTCCGGGAGAACCCTGCCGGTTTTGGCAGACCCCTTTTTCTGCTGTGACACACAGCCATAGAAACCATCTCCAGGCTCGAACATAGAACAGGGCCTTATACAATACACTGTAGTAGTATAATACAGTATAGTAAGGCCCGATAATAGTAGCTAAAGCGTTAGGAAATCGGGCTTAAGTTGGCAGTAATTTAACTCTTGGGTAGAAAGATAACTCCCGGGTAGGAAAATAACTCTCCGGCAGGTAAGCTAACTCCCAGGTAGATAACCTAACGTCAACCCTAACTTTTAGGCTTAGCTTTAAAATATAAGCTCTACAGTTCAACAAGATGTTAGAGCCTCGTTAACAGAGCTAAGCCTTATCACTTATCTCAACCACCAATGTCCTTGTTAAGCCAACATCCTCATCTCAAATCCCAAGATTTGTTACGAGAAGCGAGGTCGAGAGACATTGTACCCAGCTGACAATAACTTTAAATAATTGAAATACATTCTCAATTGTTCTAAAGAGCGAAAAGCCACCTACCTATCAAACAGAGAAGACACCAGAGATACCAACACTGAGCTAAGATGATGTATCGTTGTGATGTGGTGATACCAAGGTCTCCAGAACCTCATTTGCCCTACAATCGATCTCAATGACGGAAATAAGGTAAAACAAACCCTCGGGCATCCACCGTCGCCGTGACCGCACCTGCAACCATTTCCTTTAAACCCGCAACCATCGCGGTGATGCCGTCCCGGGTGACCGAACCAAAGACCCTCCCCAAGCTCACATTCCAGAGGTAGGTTAACCCCGACAGGAAAAAGGCATACACCAACAACACCAGATTCCAACAATAATCCGCAAAACCTCGGCCCCATCCGTGAGCAGCGCGCAGCATCGTCTCCCAAAACGCCGGCGTCATCCTGACCAGCACGCCAGCCCCGGCAGCCACGACAGCAACTCCCAGCAGGACCGCCAGCGCAGCAACCCCGGCCCGCCGCGCGAGCCGCCTCGTCTTCATGGTGCGCACGTAGCGCGCTAGCCCGGGCACCCGCTCGGCCGCGTCGGCGGTGTCGCCGACCACGCCGGCATAGTAGACGACCCTGCTGCGCATGATGCACGAGACGGTCTCGCCAGCGCCCTCGTCGTAGTCGTCGTCGGCGTCGAGGTCGCCGACCGCGGCCCAGCGCTGCAGCTGCGGCCACTGCACGATCTGGACCTTGGCGATGAGCGAGGGCGCTTGCGAGGCCTCGGGTCCGGCAGCAGCGGTGGCGGCGCCCTTGGAGGCTTCGTAGGCGTCGTTGTCGGCGTTGTCCTGCTCGAGCTCCCACTGCTGGCCGTGGAGCGGCGTCACGAAGCGGAAGATGGTCTTGGACCAGCGGATGGCGATAGA
>Ga0164242_10008380_pt1 | contig 11218 bp, 10 predicted proteins | sample OricomgcompostMG_FD_108783 | JGI IMG/M metagenome (GOLD analysis project Ga0164242, IMG submission 108783) | Miracle-Growth compost microbial communities from Emeryville, California, USA - Original compost - Miracle growth compost (MG) ...
AAGGCCGGTCGTCCCGGGGTGGGGGTGCGGTTCGTGGGCCAGCCCGGCGAGGTCCGCCCGCTGGTCAAGAAGTACCTGATCAAGCGCGCCGGCTGATCTGTGTGGCGCGGCTGCGGTAGGCTCGCGGCATGCGCTGGCTCCTCATGGCACTGCTGCTCCCGCTCACCGCGCAGGCCAAACCCACCAAGCGACACCCCACAAAGCGCGCCGCCGCGTGCCCCTTCGTCGGCCTGGCCGACGTGATGAGCTCGGGCGAGGTCAACAACCTGGTCGGCCTGTCGCTGAACAAGGCGCGGTCGCTCCTGGCCTTTGACGTCGACGGCCCCGCGGGGAAGCTCTGGGGTTCGTCGAGCGGCCTCCGGTTCATCGGGGGCGTGCCCTCCAAGATCAGCAACAGCACCTTCACCCACGTGCTCCTGGTGGACGCCAAGCTCAAGGGGCTGCACGTGGCCCAGGCGGGCAAGGATCTGCCGGAGGGCATCTTCGCCGACGCGGTGCAGATCTACCTCGCCGACCGCAAGGGCGGCCGGGTGGCCGTGGTGTCCATCCCCGGCCAGACCCAGGCCGACGCGTGCAGCGAGATCGACTGCAAGGTGGGCGGCGCGTGGAAGCGCTGCTGGACCGACTGCCGGGCCGCCGCGCCGCAGCCCGTGCTCACGCCTTGAGCGCGCCCAGGCCAGCGCCTTGAGCGTAAGTGCTCGCTCCGTTACATTTCGCGCCCTTTTTCAGACGCCACGTCGCGAGGAGCGCCCATGTCCACCCCGGTCACGCTGCAGGTCCCTGCCAACGGTCAGAAGATCACCATCCAGAACGGCAAGCTGAACGTCCCCGATCACCCGATCGTCCCGTTTATCGAGGGTGACGGCACCGGCGCCGACATCTGGCGCGCCAGCGTGCGCGTGCTCGACGCGGCGGTGGAGAAGGCCTACGGCGGCGAGAAGAAGATCGCCTGGATGGAGGTGTTCGCCGGCGAGAAGAGCTTCAAGCAGTTCGACAGCTGGCTCCCCGACGAGACCGTGGCCGCGTTCCGCGACTACCTGGTGGGCATCAAGGGCCCGCTCACCACGCCCGTGGGCGGCGGCATCCGCAGCCTCAACGTGGCGCTGCGCCAGCTGCTCGACCTGTACGTGTGCCTGCGCCCGGTCCGCTACTTCAAGGGCGTGCCCTCGCCGGTGAAGGCGCCCGAGAAGGTCGACATGGTGATCTTCCGCGAGAACACCGAGGACATCTACGCGGGCATCGAGTGGGCCGCGGGCAGCCCCGAGGCGCAGAAGGTGCTCGACTTCATCGCCAAGGAGTTCCCCAAGGACTTCGCCAAGATCCGCTTCGGCACCAAGGAGAAGGCCGACGCCTTCGCCGCGAGCGTGGGCACCACCAACCCCGGCGCCGTGGCCGAGGTGGGCCTGGGCATCAAGCCGGTGAGCGCCGCGGGCACCAAGCGCCTGGTCTACGGGGCCATCGAGTACGCCATCGCCAACAAGCGCAAGAGCGTCACCTTCGTGCACAAGGGCAACATCATGAAGTTCACCGAGGGCGCGTTCCGCGACTGGGGCTACGCCCTGGCCAAGGAGGCGTTCGGCGCGGTGGAGCTCGACGGCGGCCCGTGGTGCAAGATCCCCGAGGGCAAGCCGGGCGCGGGCCTGGTCATCAAGGACGCCATCGCCGACATCACCCTTCAACAAGTCCTGACCCGCCCCGACGAGTTCGACGTCATCGCCACCCTCAACCTCAACGGCGACTACCTCTCCGACGCGCTGGCGGCGCAGGTGGGCGGTATCGGCATCGCGCCGGGCGGCAACATCAACTACGTCACCGGCCACGCCATCTTCGAGGCCACCCACGGCACCGCGCCCAAGTACGCCGGGCTCGACAAGGTGAACCCGGGATCGGTGATCCTCTCGGGCGAGATGATGCTCCGCCACCTGGGCTGGAACGAGGCCGCGGACCTGATCATCAAGGGCATGGACGGCGCCATCGCCGCCAAGACGGTGACCTACGACTTCGCGCGCCTGATGAAGGCCGAGGGCCAGAGCGTCACCGAGCTGTCGTGCTCGGGCTTCGGCGACGCGATCATCAAGCACATGTAGTCGATCGCCAGTGCACGCGTGATCAGCGAAGGCTCCGAGCCGACTGGGCTCGGGGCCTTTCGCGTCTCTTTTAGTTGGTGGTCTTGGTGAGCGCCTTCTGGAGCGCGTCGCGCACGCCCGGATCCGTCTCGGCGTCGAGCCTGGCCTGGAGCGCCGACTTGGCCGCGTCGCCGCCGGCCAGGCCCAGCGCGCGCGCGGCGGCCGCCCGAACCGGCGCGGACACGTCGTTGAGCAGCGGCGCGAGCACCGCCACCGACGCCGGGCCGTCGTGTGCGGCGAGGGCCACGGCCGCGGCCCCGCGGATCTCGGCGGGTTGATTGGCGTCGGTGGCGAAGCCGCCCAGCGCGCTCGCGACGGTGGGATCGTCGAGCGACGCCATGCCGTGGATCGCCCGCGCCCGGCGCGCGGGGGTCTCGGCCGGGTCCGACGCGAGCTGGATCAGCGCCCGCGCGCCGCCGGGCCCCAGCGCTCGCCACTGCGCTGGCGTGGCCGGCTCGCGGAGCCCCACCAGGTGCTCGGCGCGACCCCGCGGCGTGGCCGATCCTTGGACCGGAGCGGTCGGGCCGGGCGGGGCGGGCTTGGGGGCGGCGCACGCGAGGAGCGGGGCCGCGGTGAGCAAGGCGAGAGCGCGCATGGCCCGCGACGATAGCAGCCGGACACCCGCAAGGAGCGCGACCGCTCAACGCGCCGCCTTGCGTTTCTTGTGGCGAACCAGGCCCTCGAGCACCTTGCGGGTGAGGCGCGGCGCCACGCCGTTGACGCGGTGGAGCAGGTGGCTCTGGGCGTCGATCAAGATCAGGAACCGGCCGCGCTGGTCGATGGCCTTGGCGATGGCCCGCACCACGGTGTCCTTCTCGGCGAAGGGGAAGAGGTCGTAGAGCGCGGGCCGCTGGGGCAGGTTCTTGACCATGGGCGTGTTCACCGCCGGTGGGCAGCACACCGACAGCGCCACGCCGCGCTGCGCGAAGTCGTCGTGCACCGCCTCGCAGAAGCCAAACACCGCGAACTTGGACGCGCTGTAGCCCGCGAACTCGGGCAGCCCCTTGAGGCCGGCGATGCTCGAGGTGCAGATGATCCGCGCGCCGCGCTCGAGCCGGTCGCGGGCGGCGAGCAGCAGGTGCACCGTGCCCAGGTAGTTCACCTCCATGTCCCGCCTGCACGACTCGGCGGTGAGCGCGGCGAGGTCGCCCACGTCGAGCACGCCCGCGGCGTGGAAGATGAACTGGGGTAGCCGCGCGGTGGCGTGAAGCGCCGAGAACGCGCCGTTCACGTCCTGGGCGTCGGCCAGGTTCACCACCTGGCAGGTGACGGCGGCGGTGCCGCAGCGCGCGGCCGTCTCGCGCAGGCCCACGTCGTCGCGATCCCAGAGCACCAGCTGCCAGCCTTCGCGCGCCAGGTGCTCGGCCAGCGCCTGACCCAGGCCCGAGGCCGCCCCGGTGATGAGCGCGTTGCGCATGGCAACTCTCCTCTCGAGGTTAGAGGTACAGCACCTGCGCCTGCTGCTGGCGCTCGACGATCTGCGGCAGCGACACGCGCGCCACCTTGCCCGTGAGCTGGTCCGGGTCGACGCCGGTCATGTCGGCCACCGCGTCGCTGGCCCAGAAGGCGACCCCGAGCGCGCGGGCGCTGGCGAGCAGCTGGGCGATGGGGGGCGCGCCGCGGAGCTCGGCGCGCTTCGCGGTCCACAGATCGGGGCCGGGCATGGGATCGCCCAGGCGGTCTTCGGCCAGCGCCCGGAGCGCGCCGAAGGCCAGGACCACGGCCACCGCCTGGCCCGCGGACCGGGCCGACGCGGCCAGGGTGAGCGCCTGGTACGCGCGCTCGAAGCCCTCGCCGTGCAGGTGGATGACCAGGTCGCGCATCTACTGGAAGATCTGGCTCAGCAGCGCCAGCGCGTCGTCGGGATCCATGCGGGTGGCCTGCTCTTTGATGGCGATCACCTCGTCGATGACCTTGTAGCGCTTCTGGCCCAGGTCGAGGATGGGCTTGACCACGATCTTCACCAGCTCGCCGGACGACGCGTGGCCGCGCGCCGCCTGCGCCAGGGCGCGGGCCACCTTGCGGCGCTGCTCGAGCGTGAAGTTCACTTTGTAGAAGTCGCGCACCTTGTTCATGTTCTCGTCGGCCTCGGGATCCGCCGGCGCGGGCCGCGCGCGCGCGCGTGCGCGCTCGGGCGGGGGCGCTCGGGCGGCGCGGCGCTGCGGGGGCGGCTGCTGCGGCGGCGGGACCGCGGACCGGGCGGGCGGCGCGTGGCGCATGGGCGTGGCCGGCTCCAGGCTGGTGAGCGTGGCGCGCGCCGCCGGCGCCTCCGGGAAGGGCGGCAGCGGCGTGGCCAGGGCCGACGGGGCGGCGGACACCGAGCTCGGCGCCATGGCGAGCGCGCCGTCGGACCAGCCCGGCGGCAGCGACGAGGCCAGCCCCGCGAACGGATCGGCGCTGGCGGTCAGCGCGCTCGGGCCGTCGAAGAGCGCGCTCGACGGCGTGCTCGCGAGGAAGCCCATGTCCCGCTGTGCGGCGTCGAGGATGCTCTGCACGCTGCCGCCCACGCTCCCGCCGATGCTGCTCAGGAGCGAGTCGCTCGAGGCCAGGGCCGAGGGCAGGTCGGACTGGAAGTTCTCGCCGCGCTCGACGATCTCCAGCGCGCCGGTCTCGATGTCCAGGATGGCCGCGTGGACCAGCACGTCGCGCGGGATGAACGCCGCCCCGCGAATGGCCTGGGCGCTCTGCCTCACCGCCTGGCGCAGGTCGGACACCGCGCCCAGGAACTCGCGCACCCCGCCGGGCATGGCGCCCGCGGGGACCTTTCGCTTGTCCATCTCCGAGGTCACCGCGGCCACGTCGATGGTGGTGGTGCCGCACTGGGTGTGGCCCATCACCAGGAACTCGGTGGCGCGGTTGATGTACACCGCCGCGGCCACCGCGCGGAGGCCGTCGCCGGTGCCCGGCCGCACCACTGCGCCCGGGAGCCGGATCAGCACCGCGTCGCCGCGCTCCACCCCGAGCGCGCTGGGGAAGAACCGCACCAGACGGGGATCGACGCAGGTGACGATGCACAGCTCGCGGCGCGCGTGCTGCGAGAGGCCGCTCGGGCGATCGAGCGTGCCCGTCACCTTCTGGTTGAACGCGATGATCTCGTCGAGGTGAGCCATGAGGCCTCCAGGCCCGACCCCCCTCGTCGGCGCCGAACGGAATGGATGAAGCGAGGACCGGGGTCTACTTCTTGGTGCCGGTGGGCGGGACCACCTCGGTGGGGACCGCGGCCAGGCTGCCGAGGCCCGGCACCTGCCGGATCAGCTCGCTCAGCGACACGCCGCTCATGCTCTCCACCACCGGCGGGAGCTGGGCCATGATCTGCGCGATGTCCTGGGTGACCTTGCTGGCGCCGGTGCCGCTCGTCCCTTCGCCGCCGGTCGAGACCACGGTGATCTTGTCGATCTTGGAGAGCGGGGTGGCCATGGCCTCGGCGAGCCGGGGCAGGGCGCCCACGAACATCTCGGCCACCGCGGCGGCGTTGTACTGGCTGTACGACTGCGCCTTCTTCATCATGGCCTCGGCTTCGGCCAGGCCCTTGGCCTTGATGGCCTCGGCCTCGGCCAGACCCTTGAGCCGGATGGCCTCGGCGTCGGCCTTGGCCTTGGCCGAGATCACGTCGGCCTGCGCGAAGCCCTCGGCCTTCTGCGCCTCGGCGCGGCCCTGCGCCTCGGCCACCGCGGTGTACTTCTGGGCCTCGGCGTCCTGCTGCACGGCGTAGCGCTTGGCCTCGGCGGGCTTGTTCACCGTGGCCTCGAGCTCCTTCTCGCGGCGGGCGATCTCCTTCTCCTGCACCGCGATCTGCTGCTCCTTCTCGATCACGCTGACCTGCACCTCTTCCTTCTTCACCAGCTGCTGGGTCTTGAAGCGCTGGAGGTCGTAGGCCAGGTCGGCGTCGGCCTTCTTCTGATTCACGTTGGCCTGGTACTCGGCCTTCTTCACCTCGAGGTCGCGCGCGGCGGCGGCGGTCTCCTCGGCGGCCTTGAGCCGCGCGATCTCGCCGCTCTTGGCGTTGTTGGCGGTCTCGATGTCGGCGTCGCGCTTGGCCTGGGTCTGCGCGATGGACGCGTTGCGGTTGGCCTCGCTCTGCGCGATCTGGGCCTCGGCGAGCATGCGGGTCTCGCGCACGCTGGCGTCGCGCTTGACCTCGGCGAGGCGGGGCTTGCCCAGCGCGTCGAGGTAGCCGTTGGCGTCCTTGATGTCGCGCAGGGTGAAGCTCACGATCTTGAGCCCCATGTTCTTCAGATCGGTGGCGGCCACGTGCTGCACGTTCTGCGCGAACTTCTCGCGGTCCTTGTAGATCTCCTCCACCTCCATGGTGCCCAGGATGGCGCGCAGGTGACCTTCGACGGTCTGCTTGGCCACGTTCATGATGTCGTTGCGGCCGCGGCCCAGGAACTGCTCGGCGGCGGTGGCCACGTTCGACTCGTCGTTGGAGTCGACCTTCAACTGCGCCACGCCGTCGACCTCAACCGGCACGCCCTGCATGGTGTAGACGTCGGGGGTGTGCACGTCGATGGTCATCACCTCGAGCGAGAGCACGTCGCTCTTCTCGAAGAACGGCCACACGAAGGTGCCGCCGCCGCGCACGATGCGGAACCCGCCCCGGCCGCCGCTGCCGCCGCGCCCGGAGACGATGAGCGCCTCGTTGGGGCCCACCTTCCGGTAGCGGGTGACCACGATCGAGAGCACGCCGACCACGAAGGCCGCGAGGGCCACGCCGCCAGCCATGATGAGTGTTGTGTCCATGGGTGATTCGTCTCCGTTCGGGTGGGTGAGGGGTGGTTCAGCGGATCTTCTGCGACGGCTTCGGCGCGGGGGGCGCGTCGAGGGGCTCGCCGAGCACGGGTGAGGCGCTGGCGAGAGAGGGGCTGGGCGCCAGGGTCACGTACAACACCCCGTCCACCGCGCGGGTGACCCGCACCCGCGCGCCTTGCTTGAACGTCTGATCGGCCTCGGCCTCGGCCAGCACCGTCTGCCGGGTGCCGCCCGAGACGAACGCCACCTCGCCGGTGCCCTTGGCGGGGATGGCGATGGTCACCTCGACCACCGTGCCCACCACTTCGGCCAGCGACGACATGGAGTTGGTCTCGGTGTGCTGGGCGATCTTGGCCATCATGAGCAGGATCCCCACGCCGAAGAGCCCGCCGAACGCCAGCGAGGCCGGCACGTGGATGAGCGGGTTGGCGACGTGCAGGCCCTTGGTGAGCACAAGGCCAGCCGAGCCGAACCCGGTGCAGTACGCGGCCACCGCCATGGGTGAGAAGTACGGCAGGTGGACCCCTTGCTCGCCGTGGTGCCCGAAGCTCCCCGCGTGCGCGTGGCCCAACCCGCCGTCGCCGAGCTCTCCGATCAACGCCGAGATCCCCAGGTACGACATCCCCAGCACCGCGCAGAACAGGTAGGCGCCGATCATGACCGGCCTCTGGGCTCGTCCGCGGGTTTGGGGAACGCGGGCTTGGACTCGGCCGCCAGCCCCTCGGCCAGGAGGAGGAGCGTGCCGTCGAGCGCGCGGTGAACCTCGGTTTGGGCCGCGCTCACCTGGCCCAGCGCCAGCAGGAGGTACAGCGCCGAGACCGCCTGCACGCGCTGCGCGGACGCGCGTTTCTCGGCGCAGAGCTCGGCCTTCACCGCCTCCAGCGCCAAGTCCAGATCGCGGAGCTCGCGCAGGGTGGGCGGGCTGCCGCGCCGCGCGAAGCCCTGGAGCCCCAGGCGCCAGAGCGCGTCGCGCACGCCGTCGGCGTGGGTCAGGCACAGCTCGTGGCCGAGCGAGCGCGCCTCGGTGGTGAACCCCGCGTCGGCCAGCCGGCCCAGCACGAAGGCGAGCGCGCCGGCCACCGGCAGGCCGTCGCGGATGTCGGAGGCCACGTTGACCAGGTCCGCGGCGCCGTAGAGCCGACCGCTCCGCTTGGCCACCGCCACGCTGCGCTCGGCCTGCATCGCCGCCTGCGCGAACGCGCCCAGCGCGCCCACCGCGGCCGTCACCTCCGAGAGCTGGGCGCGGAGCGGGGCGTCGTCGGGGTGGGGCGGGCTGGAGAGCCGCGAATCGGCCAGCGCCTCGACGATCATCGCCTCGCGGCGCAGGGCCCCCAGCGCGCCGGGCTCGAGGCAGAGCGCGGGCAGCGCCTCGAAGAAGCTGGAGAGCTTGGCGTGCGCGGTGTGCAGCGCGCCGGCCCGGGCGAGCAGGCCGCGCTCGCCGTACGCGCAGCCGAAGTAGCTGGCCAGGCGATCGCGCTCCACCTGGACCGCGCTCGAGGGCCGTGGCTCGTCGGAGAGATCCGACATGCGCTCGCGGGCGAAGAGGAACCGGTCGGCCCACCGCGGCGCCACGGCGCGCAGCAGCGGATCCGGGGCCACGCCCACGGCTTGCTCCAGCGCTGCGTCGAGGTCGTCGAAGTCGAGCATTTGGGTCGAGGGTCCGCGGGGGCGCGGCGCCACAGCAACGCACCCCCGTCGGTGCGTGTATATCGCAGCTCGGGGCGGGGTGCTGGGCCGCCGGTCGACCGGTCGCGCCCTGGGATCACCCGCCCCGCGCGAAGATCGCCCGCTCGAATCCGTGCGCCCAGGCATCGGCCACGCGCTCGATCGGCACGTCGACCAGGCCGGCGAGGGTGAGCCTGTCCCCGCCGACCTCGCCCAGCCACGTGAGCGGCACCCCGGCGCTCCTGGCCATGGCGTCGATCTCGGCGCGCTCGCCGGGCGCGGCGCTGACGATCACCCGCGTGGCGTCCTCGCCGAAGAGGAGCGCGTCGCCGCGCCAGCCCGCGCCGAGCGCCCCGGCCGTGCCGAGCGCCGCGACCGCGTCCAGCGCCGCGACCGCGCCGATGGGCGACTCTCCCATCACGCAGCACTCGGCCAGCGCCACGCCCAGGCCGCCCTCGGCGCAGTCGTGGGCGCTGCGCACGTGCTGCCCGCGGACCAGCGCGCGGACCAGCGCCTGGAGCGCGCGCTCGGCGTCGAGGTCCAGCGCGGGGGGCGCGCCGGCGGTGAGGTCGTGGCACGCGGCCAGGTACTCCGATCCGCCCAGCTCGCCGCGGTGGGTGCCCAGGAGCCCGATGACGTCGCCCGCGCGGACGAAGGCGCTCCCGCAGACCTTGGCCACGTCGGGCACGCGGCCCACGATGCCCACCATGGGCGTGGGGAAGATGCCCTGGCCGAGCGTCTCGTTGTAGAGGCTGACGTTGCCCGAGACCACCGGGATGCCGAGCGCGACGCAGGCCGTGGCGATGCCGTCGACGGCCTCGGACACGCTCCACATCACCTCGGGCTTCTCGGGGTTGCCAAAGTTGAGGCAGTCGGTGAGGCCCAGGGGCTCGCCGCCCACGCAGCTTACGTTTCGCGCGCACTCGGCCACGGCCAGCGCGGCGCCGCGGCGCGGATCCAGCTCGCAGAAGCGGCTGTTGCAGTCCACGCTGAGCGCCAGCCCCAGGGGCCCGCCTTCCACGCGCACCACCGCGGCGTCGCCCGCGCCCGGCCCCACCACCGTGCCCAGGCGCACCATGTGGTCGTACTGCCGGTACACCCAGCGCTTGCTGGCGACGGTGGGGCGGGCGAGCAGGGTGAGCAGGGTCTGGCCCAGGTCCACCGGCGCCGGCAGGGAGCCCGGCGAGAACCGCTGGAGCGCGTCCAGCGAGGGCGGGCGGCGCATGGGCCGCCGGTACTTCGGGGCCTCGTCGGTGAGCGGCGCCACCGGGAGATCGGCCACCTGCGCTCCGCCCTCGAACAGCCGGAGCCTGCCGGAGTCGGTGACCGCGCCCACCACCACCGCGTCCAGATCCCACTTCTCGAAGAGGGCCAGCACCTCGGCCTCGCGGCCCGCGCGCGCCACGATCAACATCCGCTCCTGGCTCTCGCTGAGCATCAGCTCGTACGGGGTCATGCCCGGCTCGCGCCGCGGCACCTTCGCCAGGTCCAGATCGAGCCCGGAGCCCGCGCGCGCGGCCATCTCCACGCTGGAGCTGGTGAGGCCGGCGGCGCCCATGTCCTGGATGCCCACCAGGAGCTCCTCGCCGCGCTCGAAGAGCTCCAGGCAGGCCTCGAGCAAGAGCTTCTCGGTGAAGGGGTCGCCCACCTGGACCGTGGGCCGCTTGGCCTCGGTGCCCGCGTCGAACTCGGCGCTGGACATGGTGGCGCCGTGGATGCCGTCGCGCCCGGTCTTGGCGCCCACGTAGATCACCGGGTTGCCCACGCCGCTGGCGGTGCCGCGGAAGATCTTGTCCGCCGGGAGCACCCCCACGGTGAAGGCGTTCACCAGGCAGTTGCCGTCGTACCGGGCGTCGAAGGCCACCTCGCCGCCCACGGTGGGCACGCCCATGCAGTTGCCGTAGCCGCCGATGCCCGCCACCACGCCCGAGACCAGGTGTGCGGTCCTGGGGTGGTCGGGGTCGCCGAAGCGCAGGGCGTTGAGGTTGGCGATGGGCCGCGCGCCCATGGTGAACACGTCGCGCATGATCCCGCCCACCCCGGTGGCCGCGCCCTGGTACGGCTCGATGAAGCTCGGGTGGTTGTGGCTCTCCATCTTGAACGCCGCGGCCAGGCCGTTGCCCAGGTCGACCACGCCCGCATTCTCGCCGGGCCCCTGGAGCACGCCCGGCCCCGCGGTGGGCAGGCGGGCCAGGTGGACGCGCGAGCTCTTGTACGAGCAGTGCTCGCTCCACATGGCGCCGACGATGCCCAGCTCCAGGTCGTTGGGCGCGCGGCCCAGGCGCGCCACCAGGCGCTGATACTCGTCGGGCTGGAGTCCGGCGCGAGCGATGGCCTGAGGGTCGTGGGACATGGCGCGCGGAACATGTCACCGGCGGCGCGGGGCGGCAACGGGCCGCCGAGCGCGGATCAGCCGGCGAGCGATTGGGCCCAGGCCACCACCGAGGCCACGCTGGCCGGGCGATCCTCGCAGAGCAGCGCGTGGCCGGCGCCGGGCACCCGCTGCACCTCGGCGCCGGGGATCCGCGCGGCCGCGGCGCAGGTCCAGGCCAGCGGCCACGACGCGTCCTCCGCTCCGGCGCGAACCACGGTGGGCACCGCGAGGCCGGGCAGCGCGCCGCGGAGATCGGACGCCTGGCCCATGGCTTGGTACTCGGCGGCCATGGTGGCGCGCGGCG
>Ga0164242_10008381_pt1 | contig 11216 bp, 10 predicted proteins | sample OricomgcompostMG_FD_108783 | JGI IMG/M metagenome (GOLD analysis project Ga0164242, IMG submission 108783) | Miracle-Growth compost microbial communities from Emeryville, California, USA - Original compost - Miracle growth compost (MG) ...
ATCCTTGGATCGTTCCAATAGCTGTCAGCGGTCAATTTGGATCGATCCAAGGCGCGAGTCCCGGCGTCATCGGTCGCTGCCGCCGGCAATGCGGAACGAGCGCAAAGGACACCCGGATGGCCCCCAACGCGACGACCGGCCCCGCATCGGGTGGCGCGTCGGCTCGCGGTCGGGCCACGCTGGGTTCCGTCGCCGCACGGGCCGGGGTCTCCCCGCAGACGGTGTCCAACGTGCTCAACGCGCCGCACCTGGTCCGCGCGGACACCGCCGAGCGGGTGCGTAGGGCGGTCCGCGAACTGGGCTACCGGCCCCATCGGGCGGCCCGGCAACTGCGCACCCACCGCTCGCACATGTTGGGGTTGCGGGTGGAGGCCAGCCCGGGGGACGGCGTGTTCGACCGATTCCTGCACGCGCTGACCGATGCCGCCGCCGAACGCGACTACCGGGTGATGCTCTATACCGCGCGCGGCGACGATGCGGAGATCGCCGCCTACGCCGAGCTGTACGACCGATGGGACCTCGACGGTTTCGTGCTCACCTCCACCCACCCCGGCGACCGTCGCACCTCCCACCTGGCCGACCGCGGCATTCCCTGCGTCACCTTCGGGCGCCCGTGGGACTCGTCCGGCCACCATCCCTGGGTCGACGTCGACGGCGCCGCCGGCACCCGCGAGGCCACCAACCATCTGGTGGCCGCCGGTCACCGAAGGATTGGCTTCCTGGGCTGGCCGCAGGGGCCGGGCGTCGGCGACGACCGGCATGCGGGATGGGCGTCCGCGATGGCGCACGCCGGGCTGCCGGCCGATGCCATCGCCCGGAGCGAGAACGACCTCGCCGAAGGCAGCGCCGCCGCGCGAGCGCTGCTCGCCGATCCGGAGATCACCGCGCTGGTCTGCGTTTCCGACGTGCTGGCGCTGTCGGCCATGGCCGAAGTCACCAGGGCGGGCCGGCGGGTGGGAGCGGACGTCGCCATCGTCGGCTTCGACGACACCGACGTCGCCCAGATGGTCGGGCTCAGCTCCGTGCACCAGCCGCTGGACCAGGTGGCGTCCACGTGCATCCGGCTGATCACCGACCTGCTGGACGCCCCGGCGCCACCGGACACTCCGGAGCGGGTCTTGCTAGCCCCCCGGTTGGTCCTCCGAACGTCGACCGGACCGGGGTGATCAATGGACCGGACACCGTCGTCAGCACCTCCGTCCACCGGCAACAACAAGACACCAAGGAGTAGCGGAATGTCATCACAGCGAACCATCCGCATCGCGCTGGCCGCAGTGACCGGGGTCGCCCTGCTGGTCTCCGCGGCCTGCGGAAGCAGCGGCGGCACCGGATCTTCGGGGTCGGGCAGCGCCAGCCAGTCGTCGCCATCCTCGGCCGGCGGGCAGTCCGGCAGTTCGTCGGGCAGCGCGTCCGCGTCCGGATCGGGCAGCGCGTCCGCGTCCGGATCGGGCAGCGCGTCGGCATCCGGATCGGGTAGTGCGTCGGCGTCCGGGTCGGGCAGCGCGTCCACCTCGGGATCCTCCGGCACCTCGTGGACCGCGCCGGCCAACATGCCCAAGGCGAACCTGACGATCCTGTTCGGGTCATCCGGCGATGCCGAGACCAACGCACTCAAGGCCGCCACCGCGGACTGGGCGAAGAAGACCGGGTCCACCGTCCAGGTCACGCCGGCGTCGAACCTGGATCAGCAACTGGCGCAGGGATTCTCGTCCAACACACCACCGGACCTGTTCTACATGGATCCCAGCAAGCTGGGCACCTACGCCAAGGCGGGCAACCTGTGGTCCTACGGCGACAAGCTGCCGAACAAGAGCGACTTCTACCCCGCCCTGGTCCAGTCGTTCACCTACCAGGGCCAGCTGTACTGCGCGCCGAAGGACCAGTCGACCCTCGCGCTGTGGATCAACACCGACGACTGGTCGAAGGCGGGACTGACCGACTCCGACATCCCCACCAACTGGGACCAGTTGGATGCGGTGGCCAAGAAGCTGTCCACCGACGGCCGAGTGGGGTTGTCCCTCTCGCCGACCCGTGACCGGGTGGACGCGTTCTTCGTGCAGAACGGCGGCTATCTGGTCAACGACGACGGCACCAAGGCCACCGTCAACTCCGACCAGAACGTCCAGGCCCTGACGTACGTGAAGAAGCTGCTCACCGACGGCGCCATGAAGTGGTCCTCCGACCTGAACACCGGGTGGGGCGGCGAGGCCTTCGGCACCAACAAGGCGGCCATGACCATCGAGGGTCCGTGGATGTTCGGAGCATTGTCCAGCGACTACCCGAACATCAAGTACAAGATCGTTCCGCTGCCGGCCGGGCCGACCGGGACCAAGGGCACGCTGGTGTTCACCAACTGCTGGGCCATTTCGGCCGCGTCGAAGAACCACGACCAGGCCCTGAACCTGGTGGAGTACCTGACCCAGCCGTCCGTGGAGATGCAGTTCGCCAAGGCGTTCGGCGTCATCCCGTCGGTGCAGTCCGCGCAGGCCGACTACCTCAAGGAGTTCCCGGACAACAAGGTGTTCGTCGACGGCATCGCGTACGCCAAGGGCGTCGTGTCGGCGGCCGGCGTGACCGAGGTGCTGTCGGACTTCGACTCGCAGCTGGGCACCCTGTCCTCCGGCGACCCGAAGTCGATCCTGGACTCGGTGCAGACCAACCTGGCAGCCGCTCTGTCCGGTAGCTGAACGGGCGAGTTCCGGTGGGCGACCGCGAGATCGCCGCCGCCCACCGGAACCGGCCGACCCCCCCTCGTCTCGTCACCTCCATCGGGGCAGGAGTGCATCATGGCGACCACCTCCAGCACGTCAACAAAGCCGCCGGCCGGCCCGGTCAAGCGCCGGGGCGGGATCCGGGGCCGCGAGGGCATGGCCGGCTGGCTGTTCGTCACTCCGGTCGTAGTGATCCTCGGGCTGTTCCTGCTGCTGCCGATCATCGTCGCCATCTGGGTGTCGATCTCCGACTGGGGCGGCAAGGGCTCCCCGCTCGGCGCGAACTTCGTCGGCGCGGACAACTACGAGGCGCTGCTGACGAAACCCGGCCTGTCGCAGCAGAACCTGGCCACGTCGCTGCGCAACAACCTGTACTACGTGATCCTGGTGGTGCCCATCCAGACCGTGCTCGCCCTGGTGCTGGCCTCGATCCTCAACGGCCGCCGGCTCAAGGGCAAGGGCTTCTTCCGCACCGCCTTCTACTTCCCGTCGGTGACGAGTTCGGTGGCCATCGTCACCGTCTTCCTGTTCATGTTCACCGGCACCGGCGTGGTCAACCACATCCTCGGGTGGTTCGGCATCCACGGACCCAACTGGTTCAACGATCCGCGAGGGGTGCTCCGACTGATCCTGTCGGCGCTGCACATCATCGATCAGGACAGTCCGCCCGGTTGGCTGGTGAACAACCACTTCCTCGGAATGAGTTGGTACGACTGGCTGTCCGGCCCCAGCGTCGCGATGTGTGCGCTGATCATCCTGGCCGTCTGGACCACCGGCGGCACGTTCATGCTGATGTTCCTTGCGGCGCTGCAGGACGTGCCGGACGACGTGCTCGAGGCGGCGCGGGTCGACGGGGCGACCCGGTGGCAGACCTTCCGCAGCGTCACGCTGCCGGCGCTGCGGCCCACGCTGTTCCTGGTGATCACGCTCGGCCTGATAGGCACCTGGCAGGTGTTCGACCAGATCTACCTGACCGGCGGCGGAGGGCCGGCCAAGACGACGCTGACCCCCGCGTTCCTGTCGTACCAAGCGGCCTTCAGCGACTTCAAGTGGGGTCAGGGCGCCGCGATCTCGTTCATCCTGTTCGCGATCATCATCGCGTTGACGATCATCCAGCGGCTGGTGATGCGCGAACGCAAGAAACTGCCGCGCCGCCGCCGGTTCGGCACCGTTCCCCCGGTGGGCACCGGCTCCGAGACGGTCGCCGCCGCAACTGCGGGAGGCTCCCGATGAGCAGCGCCACCGCCACGCCTCCGCGCGCCCCGCTGGCGCCGCTGGCCACCGAACGCGAGACGCACACGGGTCGGCGGATCGTCAAGCACACGATCGCCTACCTGGTACTGATCGTCTTCGCGCTGATCTACATCTATCCGTTCCTGATCGAGATCGCGACCTCGTTCAAGTCCGGTGCGGATGCGACCGCCAACCCGCTGAGCCTGGTCCCGTCGAAGTGGACCACCGAGGAGTCGTTCGACAAGCTCGGCGACGTCGACTTCTCGCGCTGGTTCACCAATTCCGTGGTGGTCGCGATCTTCGTCACCCTCGGTCGGTTGTTCTTCGACTCGCTCGCGGGCTATGCGCTCGCTCGGCTGCACTTCGTCGGCCGTCGGGCGCTGGGCGGCGCGATCATCGCGGTGATGGCGGTGCCCGGCGTGGTGCTGCTGATCCCGAAGTACCTGGTGCTGGTCCAGTTGCACATGTTCGACACCTACTTCGGCATGATCGTTCCGCTGATGGCCGATGCCGCCGGCGTGTTCATCATGCGGCAGTTCTTCATCTCCATTCCGGTGGAGGTGGAGGAGGCGGCCCGGATCGACGGCGCAGGCACCTTCCGCACGTTCTGGTCCGTGGTGCTGCCCATGGCCCGACCCGCCGTCATCACGCTGACCATCCTGTCGTTCCAGGGATCGTGGAACGAGTTCTCCTACTTCCTGGTGGCGCGAGGCAGCCCGCAGCTGAACACGCTGACGACCGGTGTGGCCTCGTTGCTGAGCGGCCAACTCGGTGCCGGCAACCAATTCCCGCTCAAGCTGGCGGCTGCTCTGCTGATGACGATCCCCACCGCGGTGGTGTTCTTCGTCTTCCAGCGCTACTTCATCCGGGGGGCCAGCGCCGGGTCCGTGAAGGGCTGACCGCCGATCCGCCTTGTGAGTCCCACGTGGCGGTATGGCGCCACGTGGGACTCACGAGCGGGGATGGGCGGATCAGGCTCCCTGCGCGCCGGGCACCTGCAACAGCCTGGCGAGCTCCTGCACTATGGCGGCGTCGTTGTCCCGTGCGGTGCCGTCGATCGACACGATCGGCGCCAGGATCCGGGTGCTGGAGGTCAGGAACAGCGCGTCCGCGGAGCGCAACTCGTCGGCGCTCACCGGTTGCACGGAGGTGGACCATCCGGCGCTCTCGGCGGCCTGCAGCAGCCGCCGGGCGGTGATGCCGTCCAGGATCCCCTCGCGGGGAGGCGTGACCAGGTTCCGGTCTCGGGCCAGCACCACCGTGGACGTCGGCCCCTCCAGCACGCTGCCGTCGGTGTCGGTGAAGATCACGTCGTCGGCGCCGTGCGAGCGGGCGTACCGGCCGGCGGCCATGTTCATCGCGTAGCTCAGCGACTTGGCGCCCACCAGCAACCACGGCTTGGCCGCCACGTCGGCACCGTGGAAGCCCCGATCCAGCAGCAGCACCTTGATGCCCTGGCGCGCAGCCACCGCCGACTCCGCGAGCGCCGACCCGATCACGTAGCAGGTGGGGACGCCACCGTCCTCCGGACCGCGGGTGGCGATCAGGCGCAGCACCATCTCCGGCCCGCCGGTCCAGCCGGCGAGCACGGTGCGGATCGCGGGCCGCCAGTCCTCCGGTGCGGGCAGGTCGAGGTCCATCATCCGGGCGGAGGCCTGCATCCGGGCCAGGTGCTCGTCCAGGTCCCGGGGCATTCCGCCCACCGCCAGGGTGGTCTCGAACACCCCGTCGCCACGCAGCACCCCGAGGTCGTCCGGGCGAAGCAGGCCCAGGGTCGGCGGCACCGGCACGCCGTCGAGCCGTGCCACGATCTTGGTCAGTTCCGGCGTTGTCACCCGAATAGCGTACGACGCACCGCCCGCTCCGGCGTGATCCGTCTCGGCAGCGTCACCGTGCGATGCCACCTCGCCCTGGGCACTACAGCTTGCGCAGCCGGATATTCGTCACCGCATGGTCGGCGCCCTTGGTCAGCACCAGGTTGGCCCGGCCTCGCGTGGGCAGGATGTTCTCCACCAGGTTGGGCTCGTTGATGGCCGCCCACACTTGGGTTGCCATCGTCACCGCCTGCTCGTCGGAGAGCACCGAGAACTGATGGAAGAACGAGTCGGGGTCCGCGAACGCCGTCTCCCGCAGGTGCAGGAACCGATTGACGAACCACTGCCGGATGTCGTCGGAGGCCGCATCGACATAGATCGAGAAGTCGAAGAAGTCCGAGACGGCCAGCGCGCTGCGACCCTCGTCGTCCAGCCGGGCCGGCTGCAGCACGTTCAGGCCCTCCACGATCAGCACGTCCGGCTTGCGCACCACGATCTGCTCGCCGGCCATGATGTCGTAGGTCAGGTGGTCGTAGCGCGGCGCCGTCACCTCTGCCGCCCCCGACTTGATCGCCGCCATGAAGCGGAGCAGCGCCCGCCGGTCGTAGGACTCCGGGAAGCCCTTGCGCTCCATCAGGCCGCGCTCTTCCAGGATCGAGTTCGGGTACAGGAACCCGTCGGTGGTCACCAGCTCCACCCTGGGCGTGTCCGGCCAGCGGGCCAGCAGCTCGCGCAACACGCGTGCGGTGGTCGACTTGCCGACCGCCACCGACCCGGCCACCCCGATGACGAACGGCGTGCGGGCCGAGCGTTCGCGCAGGAACGTGGAGGTGACGGTGTGCAACATGCCGGTGCCCGCCACGTAGAGGTTCAGCAGCCGCGACAGCGGCAGGTAGACGCTGGACACCTCGGCCAGGTCGATCGGATCGCCCAAGCCGGCCAACCGATCCAGGTCCTCGGCGGTCAGCGGCAGCGGGGTGGCCTCGGCCAGCGCGGACCACTCCCGGCGCCCCAGGTCGACGTAGGGGGTGACGTCGCCGGGCAACCCGGTCCACAACGGTGCCGGCGCCGTATCGCCGTGGGCACCTAGCGGTGACGAGGTCGACGGGGAGCGCACATCGCTGTCGGGAGCCATGCCCGCTGATTCTGCCGCGCCCGGGGCCCGTCCGGGCCGCCGCGAGGTGTGAGGTGTGCCGCACCCGCACCGCGGGGCCGCGCTCGACCCGCTCCTCCGAAGGGGTGTCGACCCGCTCCTCCGAAGGGGCGTCGGCCCACGCCTACCATGGGCAGCGTGTCGTCCCCCGCGTCTCCGCTGCTGTCCCGGCCGGGCGCCGTCCCGACCCCGAACGGCACCGGCCCAGACGCCGACCCGGGCACCGACCTGGACACCGGGCTGGCCTGGCACTACGGGGACCCGCTGGGCGAGCAGCGCGCGGCGGACCGCGGACCGGTGCTGCTGGACCGGTGGACGTCCGGGCAGCTGACCGTCACCGGACCGGACCGGCTGACCTGGCTGCACTCGCTGTCCACCCAGCACTTCGAGCAGTTCAGCGACGGCGACGCGGCCGAGGCGCTGTGGCTCTCCCCGCAGGGCCACGTCGAGCACTGGGCCGACGCCGCCGACCTGGACGGCACCGTGCACCTGCGCACCGAACCCGGCGCCGCCCCGGCGCTGCTGGCGTTCCTGGAGTCCATGCGCTTCTGGACCAAGGTCGAACTGGCCGACGTCACCGACGATCTCGCCGCGCTGACCGTCGCCGGCAAGGACGCCGCCGAGGCCGTGTCCGCCGCCCTGAACGCCACGGCCCCGGCCGGGCGCGCCGTCGCGATCGCCGACGGCGCGGCAGCCGGCGGGCTGGTGCGCGGTCACCCCGACCGGGTGGACCTCACCGTCCCCCGCGACCGCTTCGCCGGCACCGTGGGCGCGCTCGTCAAGGCCGGCGCCGCCCCGGCCGGCAGCTGGGCCGCCGCCGCGCTGCGCGTCGCCGCCCGCAGGCCCCGGTTCGGCGTGGACAACGACGAGCGCACCATCCCCAACGAGATGCCGTGGCTGGCCACCGCCGTGCACCTGCACAAGGGCTGCTACCGGGGCCAGGAGACCGTCGCCCGGGTGGACAACCTCGGGCAGCCGCCCCGCCGGCTCGCCCTGCTGCACCTGGACGGCTCCGGGGACTCGTTGCCCGTCACCGGCGACGCCGTGCTGACCGACGCAGGACGGAAGGTGGGCCGGGTCGGCACGGTGGCCCAACACTTCACCGACGGGCCGATCGCGCTGGCGCTGATCAAGCGCTCCATCGGCCCCGACATGCCCCTGCAGGCCGGCGGCGCGGACGCCGCGATGGACCCCGACGACGCGGTGCGCGCCGGTCGGCCGTTCTCCGTGGACCGCGGAGAATTCCACGACTTCCGAAGGCGGTGACATGGTCGCCGAGCAGACGACCGATGCCGGTGACGAGCAGAACGGGGTTGCGCCCACCGCGGTGAACGGCGCACCGTCGCCGGGGGCCGCGACCGGGTCCCCGCACGACCTGCCGCTGTCGCAGCAGCCGCTGGTGACGATCGACGAGATCCGCGCCGCCGCCGACCGCATCGCCGGCACCGCGGTGCGCACGCCGCTGATGCGCTCTCCCTGGCCCGGCCTGTGGCTCAAGCCCGAGATGTTGCAGCCGGTCGGGGCGTTCAAGATCCGCGGCGCGCTGAACGCGATCGCGAACCTGGACCCGCAGCGGCGCGCCGGCGGGGTGCTCGCGCACTCGTCGGGCAACCACGCCCAGGCCGTCGCCTACGCCGCCCGCGCGTTCGGCATCGACGCGCACATCGTGATCCCGGACAACGCCCCCGCCCGCAAGATCGACGCCACCCGGGCGCTGGGCGCCACCGTCGAGCTGGTGCCGATCGAGCAGCGCTTCACCCGGCCGGAGGAGATCGCCCGGGCGACCGGCAAACCGCTGGTGGCGCCGTTCGACGACCGCGACGTGATCGCCGGTCAGGGCACCATCGGACTCGAGATCGCGCAGGACGTGCTGGCCTTCGACGGCCGGTCGCCGTGGCAGCAGCCGCCGGCGGCGATCCTGGTCCCGGTCTCCGGCGGCGGGCTGATCTCCGGCATTGCCGCCGCCATCGCCGCCCTGCTGCCGGACACCGCCGTGATCGGCGTGGAGCCCGAACTGGCCGGCGACGCCGCCGAGTCGTTCCACGCCGGACGCCGCGGATCCTGGACGCCGGACCTGACCACCCGCACCATCGCCGACGGGCTGCGCGCGTTCGGGCTGGGCGAACTGCCCTGGCGGCACATCACCGCCCAGGTCGCCGACATCGTCACCGTCACCGAGGCCGAGATCCTGGACGCCACCCGGATGATGGCGCTGCAGGCCCGGGTGGTGTCCGAGCCGAGCGGCGCGGTCGGCGTCGCGGCGCACCTTTTCCACTCCGACCAGTTGCCGGCCGGCACCCGGATCGCGGTGGCCTCCGGCGGCAACATCGACCCCGCGCTGCTGGCGCGCCTGCTCACCGATGGCTGAGCCGGCCACCGCGGACCGACCGGGCGGCATCTTGCTGTCCGTGGCCCCGGCTGCGGTCGACCTGCCTCGGCTGGTGCGCACCGCGATCGACGCCGAGCAGGTCGGCGCGGCCCGCATCCACCTGGCCGCCGACCAGTTCGAGGTCGCCGAGGCGGTGACGGCGATCCGCGACCAGACCTCGCTGGTGATCACCGCCGACCCCGGCTCGCCTGCCGCCGAGCTGACCGACACTCCGGGACCGGAGTTCACCGAGGTGGTGCTGCCCGCGGGGCAGCCCGCCGGTGCGCTGTTGGTCGAGCTGGCCCGGCTGGCCGGGTCCGGCGTCGCCACGTCGGTGGGCGGCCGCGAAGACGCCGCCGTTCCGGTCCTGCTGGCGGCGCTGGCGGCGGGGCTGCACCTGCGGGTGGGCACCGCCGACCAGCCGCCGAGCCTCGCCCTGAGCAATCCCGGCCTCGCGGATCGCCCGGCCCCGGGGGGCGGGCCCCGCGACGACGTCGGCCTGATCGCCCGTGCGGCCGGGCTGGCCCGCATCGCCGGCCGCCGGCCGCTGTCCATTGCGGAGGCACGGGCCGTGCTGGGCCTCGCCTGACCGGGCGTCGCCCCGCCGGCATCGTCACCGCCCCTACGCTCACCACCCCTGGAGACACCGTGTCCGCATCGATCCCCGAATCCACGGCCCCCGACGGCACCGGCGCGGTCCCGCTGGTCCGGGTGGTACGGAACGGGCTGACCGAGTGCGTGCACCACGGCAGCATGGTGATCACGGCACCGGACGGGTCGGTGCGCACGGCCGTCGGCGACGTCACCTCCCCGGTGTTCCCCCGCTCGTCGAACAAACCGTTCCAGGCCGCCGCCTCGCTGGCCTGCGGTTCCGGGCTGTCCGGGGCGGACCTGGCGCTGTCGGCGGCGTCGCACTCCGGCGAACCCGAGCACGTGCGGCGGGTGCTGGGCATCCTTGCCGGGGCCGGGCTGACCGAGGACGATCTGGGCTGCCCGCCCGACCTACCGTTGGACGACGATGCGCGAAACGCCGTGATCGCGGCCGGCGGCGGTCCGGCGCGGCGGTACATGAACTGCTCGGGCAAGCACGCCGGGATGCTGGCCGCCTGCGTCGCGTCGGGCTGGAACACCGCCGGGTATCTGGACGTCGACCACCCGCTGCAGCAGGCGGTCGCCGCCCGGATCACCGACCTGGCCGGCGAGGCGCCCGCGACGGTCGGAGTGGACGGGTGCGGGGCGCCGCTGTTCTCGCTGTCGCTGGCCGGACTGGCCCGGGCGTTCGGCCGGGCCGCTGCGGCGCCGGCCGGCTCGGCGAACAGGGCGGTGACGGACGCCATGCGCGCGCACCCCGCCATGGTGGCCGGCACCGGCCGAGACGACACCCTGCTGATGCAGGCCCACCCCGGGCTGTTGGTCAAGGGTGGGGCCGAGGGCGTGCACTGCGCGGCGCTGGCCGACGGAACCGCGATCGCGCTGAAGGTGTCCGACGGGGCGTCTCGGGCCCGGATGCCGCTGCTGACCGCGGCGCTCGCGCACCTCGGCCTGGCCTCGAACGCGCTGGACGAACTGGCCACCTCGCCGGTGCTCGGTGGCGGTCGGCCGGTGGGCGTGACCGAGGTAATCCCCGGCGTGCTGCCCTGGTAGCGGCCGTGCTGCAGGACCGGTGAGTGGGCCCGGCGCCGAGCGGTGCGATATGCCACGCCCGGTGTCCGTTCTGCCGGAATTCTCGCACCGCTCGGCGGAGGGAGGGTCGGCGGCGGAGTCCCGGGCGCGATCGAGTGGGGCCCCGGCGGCGGACCCTGTACTCTGGTGGTACGACACATTCTCAAGCTTCGGGGCCGTCGCTGGTCGGCCGCCCCGCCGGTATGCGCAAGGGGGTCCGCCATGGGGCGCGGCCGTCAGAAGGCGAAGCAGACGAAGGTTGCTCGGGAGTTGAA
>Ga0164242_10008382_pt1 | contig 11215 bp, 9 predicted proteins | sample OricomgcompostMG_FD_108783 | JGI IMG/M metagenome (GOLD analysis project Ga0164242, IMG submission 108783) | Miracle-Growth compost microbial communities from Emeryville, California, USA - Original compost - Miracle growth compost (MG) ...
AAGCGGGCCGAAATGGGAGCGATCGCCGCGCGCGGCGCTGATGCGATCGTGATCACCGACTTCCACCCGCGCAGCGAAGACCCAGCTCAGATCAGGGCTGCGCTGTTGGCAGGGGCGCGCGAAGCAGTGCCGGACGCGGAACTGTACGAGGTCCCCGATCCGCGTGCTGGTTTCCGCGCAGCGCTCGCTCTGGCGGGGGACGGCGATGTCGTGTTGTACGCGGGCCCGGGGCATGAGGACTACCAGGAGGTCAACGGGGTGCACATTCCCTACTCGGCGCGAGACGACTCACGGCTCGCCCTGCGCGAGGCAGGATGGTTGTAGATGATCGCAATGACCCTCGGCGAGATCGCCTCGGCGATCTCGGGCATGCTCATCGCGGGCGGCGCGCGGCCCGATGCTGTGATCACCGGACTGTCTCGCACCGACTCGCGCGAGGTCGAAGCCGGAGACGTCTTCTTCGCGAAGCCTGGTGAGGTGACCGATGGCCACCTGTTCGTGCCGCAGGCGATCGAGGCCGGTGCCGCGCTGCTCGTCGTCGACCACCAGCTGAATACATCGGTGCCGCAGATCGTCGTGGCGGATACCGTGATCGCGCTCGGCGCTTTGGCGACGGCCGTGATCGCGCGGGCGACCTCCGCCGGGCGCCTCAAGATCGTGGGCGTCACCGGTTCGAACGGCAAGACGACGACGAAAAATCTGCTGAGGGCGATCCTGTCCCCGCTGGGAGCGACGATTGCCGCGCGCGAATCGTTCAACAACGAGGTCGGTGCTCCGCTGACGATGCTCGAAGTGGACGAGGACACCGACTACCTCGTTGCAGAGATGGGGGCGTCGCGGCGCGGCGATATCGCTCGACTGGTTGCCATGGCGCGGCCGGATGTCGGTGTCGTATTGACTGTAGGCCTCGCCCACGCAGGCGAGTTCGGCGGCATCGAGGCGACACTGGCCGCGAAGACGGAGATGGTCACCGATCTGCTGCCCGGTGCAACGGCGGTGCTGAACCGCGACGATCCTCGTGTTGCTTCGATGGCAGACAAAACACGGGCGCACATCCTGTGGTTCGGTCTCGGCGATGGCGCAGACGTGCGCGCCCGCGACATCCACATCAGCAGCGCCGGCACGCATTTCGTGCTCTCGCTGCCGAACGGTCGGTCGCACGCCGTCACCTTCCGAGTGCTCGGAGAGCACCATGTCATGAACGCTCTGGCTGCTGCCGCAGCTGCCCACTGTCTCGGCGTACCGATCGAAAGCATCGTCTTTGGCCTCGAGTCGGTCACGCGTGCCGAGCGGTGGCGCATGGAAGTGCTCGGCGGCGAACGCGGCGTCACCATCATCAATGACGCGTACAACGCGAGCCCGGATTCGATGGCAGCGGCGCTCAAGACTCTCGCGCAGGTCGCGGAGCCTGGCGCACGCACCGTCGCCGTGCTCGGCGAGATGACCGAACTCGGCGACCTCACCGGCGAAGAGCACGACAGAATCGGCCTGTTGGCTGTCCGTCTGAACATCGGGGCGCTCGTGGTGGTGGGCCCCGGTGCTCGTCGCATGCACATCTCGGCCATCCGCGAGGGATCCTGGGACGGTGAATCCGTCTATGTCGACACGCCGGACGAGGCATACGATCTGCTGAGTACGACCCTGAAATCAGGCGATGTGGTGCTTGTGAAATCGTCCAATGCCTCCTCCTTACGGTTTTTGGGCGATCGACTGGGAGAATTGTTCTCGTGAGAGCACTCCTGACCGCCGGCGCCATCTCGCTGGCCTTCTCACTCTTCCTCACTCCGCTGTTCATCAAGCTGTTCCATCGACTGCACTGGGGACAGTTCATCCGCGATGACGGCCCGCAGTCGCACCACGCCAAGCGGGGGACGGCCACGATGGGCGGGATCATTATCATCCTGGCCACGCTCGTCGGGTATTTCGTCGCCGTGCTCACCAGCGGAGGCGACGGCTGGTCGATTTCGGCTCTTCTCGTGCTGTTCATGATGGTGGGCTTGGGAATCGTGGGCTTCGTCGACGACTTCCTGAAGACACGCAACCAGCGCAGCCTGGGCCTTGGCGGCTGGGCGAAGATCGCCGGGCAGCTGATCGTTGCGACGATTTTCGCGTTGCTGGCCATCAACTTTCCGAACTCCAAAGGGTTCACACCGGCTTCCACTGACATCTCGGTGATCCGGGACATCCCGATCAACCTGATGACGCTGGGCGGGATTCCTGCCATCGGCATCCTGCTCTATCTGATCTGGATCAACTTCATTGCCACGGCGGCCTCGAACGGAGTGAACGTCACAGACGGACTCGACGGGTTGGCCAGCGGCGCGTCGATCCTCGCTATCGGTTCATACATCATCATCGGTTTCTGGCAGTTCAATCAGTCTTGTTTCAGCGCGAAAACCCCTGACGTGAACCTCTACAAGTGCTACACCGTGAGAGATCCGCTCGATCTGGCGATCGTTGCGACCGCTATCGTCGGTGCGCTCGTCGGGTTCTTGTGGTGGAACACCTCTCCTGCACAGATCTTCCTCGGCGACACCGGCTCGCTCGCGCTCGGCGGCGCGATTGCGGCCCTGGCAGTGCTCAGCCACACCGAGGTCCTTCTCGTCCTCGTCGGTGGGCTGTTCGTCATCGAGACCGGCTCGGTGATCGTGCAACGCGCGTACTTCAAGGTGACCCACGGCAAGCGGATCTTTCTCATGAGTCCGATCCACCATCATTTCGAGCTCAAGGGCTGGGCAGAAATCACCGTTGTCGTACGATTCTGGATCATCGCAGGACTGCTCGTCGCTGCGGGAGTCGGCACGTTCTATCTTGAATGGCTGTCCCGGTAGTGGATGCCGGTGCCGTGGCGGGCCGTCTCGCCGGCCTCACGAGCTGGCACAGCGAATGGGCTGGTCTGCGCGTCGCAGTGTTCGGGCTGGGCAAGACCGGTTTCTCGGTAGCAGACACGCTCACGGAACTCGGCGCGAGCGTTATCGTCGCCACCGAGCGCGCTGACGAGCAGCGTGTCGGACTGCTGAGGGTGATCGGCGCCGAGCTAGTCCAGCAGGATTCTTTGGACGAGCCGCCGGCGCGGCTAGTCGAATTCGCGCCGGAACTCATCGTCGTCTCGCCCGGATTCCACCCGGATCATCCGCTGCTGGCATGGGCGGATGAGCAGTCGATCGCGGTGTGGGGCGACATCGAACTTGCCTGGCGGTTGCGCGATAAGGTCGCAGAACCCGCCGAGTGGATCGCGGTCACCGGCACCAACGGCAAGACCACGACGGTTCAGCTGACCGCGACGATGCTGGCAGCCTCTGGCGTGCGTGCCGCACCCTGCGGGAACATCGGCGTCCCCGTTCTCGACGCCGTCCGTGACCCTGGAGGATTCGACGTGCTCGTCGTCGAGCTCTCGAGTTATCAGTTGCACTGGGTCAATCGCAACGCAGGCGGCGAACTCTCGCCGTTCTCCAGCGCGTGCCTCAACATCGCTGACGATCACATCGACTGGCACGGCTCGCGCGAGGCCTATCGCGAGGCGAAGGGCCGGGTGTATCAGAACACGCGCGTCGCATGCGTATACAACAAGGCGGATGCGGCAACCGAGCAGATGGTACGGGATGCCGACGTCGTCGATGGCGCTCGGGCCATCGGGTTCGGATTGGATATCCCTGGGCCAAGCGAGGTGGGAATCGTCGACGGGATCCTGGTCGACAGGGCTTTTCTCGACGAACGGTTCTCGAGCGCGATCGAGTTGACCACACTCGATGCGCTGCGCGCGACGCATCTCGACGCGCCGCATATCGTTGCGAATATCTTGGCTGCGAGCGCGCTGGCGCGCTCGTTCGGCGTCTCACCCGCGGTGATCCGGGACGCGCTGTCCACCTTCCATCTCGATGAGCACCGCATCCAGTTGGTCGCGCGTGCCGGCCAGGTGACGTGGATCGACGACTCCAAGGCGACGAATCCGCACGCGGCTGACGCGTCGCTTCGCGCGTTCGAATCGGTTGTGTGGGTGGTCGGCGGCCTGCTCAAAGGCGTGGAAGTCGACCAACTCGTGCACCGACATGTCGGCCGATTGCGCGCCGCAGTGCTGATCGGCCGCGACCGTGACGCGTTGCGCTCTGCATTCGCGCGACACGCCCCTGATCTGCCTGTCTTCGAGGTCGCATCCGGCGAGACTGGGCAGGTGATGCCGACGGCGGTCGCATTGGCTTCCCGCGTCGCGCAGAGCGGGGATACCGTGCTTCTCGCCCCGGCGGCCGCATCGATGGACCAGTTCGCCGATTACGCGGAACGTGGCCGATTGTTCGCGGATGCAGTACTCGAGTTGGTGGGAGGTGAGGCCGGTGACGACGAGTCCGCCTCGCACGGCCGGCCCGGCTAGAGCGACCGGCGCGCAGGAGCGGGACCCAGGCACGGTCTCCGCCGCCCGCATCTCGCTTGGGCGCGTGTTCCAAGCTGAGTCGTCGAACTACTTCCTGCTGCTGGGCATCACCCTGTTCATGGTGGTCTTCGGACTGGTCATGGTGCTGTCGTCGTCGGCCGTCGACTCGCACGTCGACGATGACAACTTCTTCACGAAGTTCTTGAGCCAGGGAATGTATGCGCTGATCGGCGTCCCTGTCATGCTGATCCTCTCGCGCATCCCTTCGCAGTTCTGGCAACGAATCGCATGGCCGGGGCTCGGCATCGCCTGCGTGCTTCAGCTGCTTGTGGTCGCAACCCCGTTGGGGGTCGAGATCAATCTGAACAAGAACTGGCTGAGAGTCGGACCTGTGATGTTCCAGCCGTCTGAGGCGATCAAGATCGCGCTGGTGCTCTGGCTCGGAATGTTCCTCTTCAAGAAGCGCGACAAGATCAGCCAGTGGCGTTTCGGTATGTTCCCAGCCGTGCTCGTCAGCCTCGTCGCCATCGGTTTGGTCATGGCCGGCGGCGACCTCGGCACCGTGGTGATCATGGTCATGATGGTGATCGGCGCCCTGTTCTTCGCCGGTGTCCCGATCCGGCATCTGGTGGTATTCGCGCTGATCGCCGCAAGCGCTGCCGTGATTCTGACGGTCACGAGCGAGAGCCGCCTGAGCCGCGTTCTCGCCTTCTTCCACCCGCACACCACCGATCCGATGAGCGACGGCTATCAGATCCAGCAAGGGACCTTCGCCCTGGCGAACGGCGGAATCTTCGGGGTCGGGCTCGGCAATTCGCGGTCGAAATGGTCATGGCTTCCCGCGTCGTCGACCGACTTCATCTTCGCCATCACAGGAGAAGAACTCGGACTGATCGGCGCCGTGCTCGTACTCGCGCTCTTCGTGATGCTGGCGTTCGCCTTCTGTCGCATCATGACCACGACGGATGACCCTTTCGCACGGGTCGTGACCGGCGCGGTGATGATCTGGATACTCGGTCAGGCCATCGTCAATATCGCCGTCGTTCTCGGCCTGCTCCCGGTGCTCGGGGTGCCGTTGCCGCTGATCTCCGCGGGCGGGACCGCCATGATCAGCACGCTGGCCGCCATCGGTGTCGTGCTGTCGTTCGCGCGCGGGCAAAGCGGATCACGTCAGCGGATGACCTCGTGACGACCTATCTTCTGGCCGGCGGCGGCACGGCCGGCCATGTCAATCCGCTGCTCGCGGTGGCCGACCGACTGCGCGATCGTCAGGCCGACGCGAACGTCCTCGTGCTCGGAACACGCGAAGGGCTCGAGGCCAGGCTCGTACCGGAGAGAGGGTACGAACTGCTGACGATCCCGAAGCTGCCGTTTCCTCGCCGTCCAAACGGCGCGGCCATGCGCTTCCCAGCACAGTGGCGTCGGGCCGTTGCACTGGTGCGCGGGATGATCGTCGACCGCGAGGTCGATGCCGTGATCGGTTTCGGCGGCTACGCTTCCGCGCCGGCATACCGCGCGGCGAAACGGGCCGGTATCCCACTCGTCATTCACGAGGCGAACGCGAAACCGGGCATGGCAAACAAGCTCGGCAGCCGCTATACCTCATACGTCGGAGTCGCCTTCGAAGGGACGCCGATCCGGCATGCACGATTCGTCGGCATGCCGTTGCGCCGCGAGATCGAGACGCTCGACCGCGCAACGGCCCGCACCGATGCGCTCGAGCTCTTCGGATTGGAGCCGGGCATGCCGACCCTGCTGGCAACAGGCGGATCGCTCGGAGCGCGCAGCATCAATCGCACATTGATCGCTTCGGCGCAGCGCCTGACCGCCACCGGGTTCCAGGTTCTGCACGTCCAAGGCGGAAGGCGCGAGTTCACGGATCCCGGCGTAGCGCACTATCACCTGCTGGACTACTGCGACCGTATGGATCTGGCACTGGCCGTTGCCGATCTTGCCGTGGCCAGAGCGGGCGCTGCGACCGTCAGCGAGCAGAGTGCCCTCGGCATTCCGTCCGTGTATGTGCCGTATCCCGTCGGAAACGGCGAGCAGCGGTTCAACGCGGCAGGTGTCGTGCGAGCAGGTGGAGGCATCCTGGTCGAGGATTCGGCGTTCGTCCCCTCCTGGCTGGAAGAGAACCTGATTCCGCTGATGCTGGAACCGGAACGACGCGATTCGATGGCGCGCGCCGCGGCCGGCATCGGCGTCCTGGACGGCGCTGACCAGATGGTGGAGCTCATCCACAGCGCCATGTAGGCCGGTTCCGTCATACTGAATGGTGCCGTGTGGCGCTGAGCTGAGAAAAGGAAGCAACAACCGTGATCAAACCCGATCCTTCCGTCACGATCCCCGACGAGTTCGGGGCGGCTCACTTCGCTGGCACCGTGCACTTCGTGGGCATCGGGGGATCGGGGATGAGTGGAATCGCTCGGTTGTTCATCGATGCCGGCCACCACGTGACCGGGTCGGACGTGCGCGAATCCGACAATGTGGATGCGCTGCGCGCACTCGGCGCTGACGTGCATATCGGTCACGACGCCGCGCATGTCGGCGACGCCGATCTTGTCGTGGTCACCGGAGCGCTGTGGGAGAACAATCCGGAGTACGTTCACGCCAGAGAACACGGCGTTCCCGTATTGCATCGCGCGCAAGCGCTCGCGTGGCTCATCCACGGCGAGCGACTTATCGCCGTCGCAGGTGCACACGGCAAAACGACGTCGACCGGCATGATCATCACGGGATTGCTCGGCCTCGATGAGGACCCGAGCTTCGTCAACGGCGGCGTCATCGAGTCGCTCGGAGTCAGCAGCGCGTCAGGCTCTGGTGAGTTGTTCGTGGTCGAAGCAGACGAATCCGACGGAACCTTCCTGCTGTACAACACCGCGGTGGCGTTGATCACGAACGTCGATCCCGACCACCTCGACCACTACGGTTCGCTGGAGAACTTCCATGCCGCGTTCGTCGAATTCGCACGTCAGGCGAGCGAGTTCGTCGTCGTCTCGTCGGACGACATCGGGGCTGTCGGCGTCACCGCACAGCTGGGCGACGACAAGCGCATCGTCACGTTCGGCGAGGATGCTGCGGCAGATGTGCGGGTGCATTCGATCGTGACAGATGGCCCCGTGTCGTTCACAATCGGCTATGGTGGCGCTGAATATGCGGCCACGCTGCGTATCCCTGGGCGGCACAACGCGATCAACGCGGCAGGTGCGTTCGCCGTCCTCGTCGGACTCGGATTCGATCCCGCGCGGTCGCTCGCGGCCATCGCAACCTTCGGCGGGACGCATCGCCGATTCGAACTGCATGGCACGGTCGGAGGCGTGAGCGTTTACGACGACTACGCGCATCATCCGACCGAGGTGGCTGCAGCGCTGGCCGCAGCACGGACCGTCGTCGGAACCGGCCGCATCATCGCCGTTCACCAGCCGCACCTCTACTCGCGAACGCGGCTGTTCGCCCGGGAGTTCGCCGAGACGCTCGAGCGGTACGCGGACCAGACCGTCGTGCTCGACGTGTACGGCGCTCGGGAAGACCCGGAGCCGGGCGTCACCGGTGCTCTCGTCTCGGAACGATTCTCCGACCCAGAGCGGGTTGCCTTCATTGCGGACTGGCAAGAAGCGGCTGACTATACCGCACGCATCTGCCGTGAAGGGGACTTCGTGATCACGCTCGGTTGCGGCGATGTCTACCGGATCGTTCCTCAGCTGCTCGCGTCGCTCGAGCATGAGCGCGAGCGTGGCTGACGGTCCGAATCGATGAAGCGACCACAGGGCTTCGATCGCGGCGCCGATCGCGCATCCGGGCCGTTCGCGGCGCCCGCACCTGCGCAGGAGCGCGCCGAGACCCCGGCACGCGAGCCGAAAGGGCAGAAGGCGGCGCCGCTCACCGTTGTGGATACCGAACCGATTGCGGTCGTCCATGCCGCCAAGCGCGTGGACAATCCTTCAGCGCGGACCACGGCGGGCGATCTGCGCCGCGCTCGGCGCGCGCGCAAACGCTATGAACGCGGCGAAGTCAAACGGTTCACCAGACGCACCCGTCGCCGTCGGGCGGTTTGGCTGATCTCGGTTGGAAGCGTCGCCGCGATAGTGTTGCTCGCCGTCGCTACAGCATTCTCGCCGCTGATGGACCTGACGAAGATCGAGGTGGTCGGAACTTCGCGTCTGAGTTCCTCCGCGGTGTCGCACGCGCTGGCCGGCCAACTCGGCCGCCCGTTGCCGCTGATCGATTTCGGTGCGATCAAGAAACGACTTGCCGGCTTCGCGCTGATTCGCAGCTACAGTACCGAGACGCATCCGCCCGGAACGTTGATCGTGCGCGTGGTCGAACGCGTTCCGATCGGCGTGATTCAGACGGCGAAAGGTTTCGAGCTGGTGGATGCCGCAGGCGTTACGATCTCAACAACCGCGCAACGGCCGGGCGGATACCCGATCGTCAAGCTCAGCGAAGCGGTGGGAAGCCGGCGGTCGAAGCCGGGGTTCGATGCGTCTGCGGCCGTGCTCACCGCTCTGCCGCCGAGCGTTCTGCCGCAGGTCGACTCGGTGACGGCCAAGACCACCGACGACGTGACTCTCACGCTGCGTGGTGGACAGCAGGTCCTCTGGGGCAGCCCGGATCAGTCCGAGCTCAAGGCCGCCGATCTCGCCGCGCTGTTGAAGGACGCCCCTGGCGCATCCGGCTACGACGTGTCTTCACCGCAGAGCCCCGTCAGTCAGTGAGCTGTCCGGCGCGTCAGCCAGCATGACCGCAGACAGCAATCGCTTCGCTAATTTCTCAACACGCGGCGTGGCTACTGCCATGACCCCCTGCGCAACCTAACGTCAAGTACAGGAATTGCATACTGAGCATAACTTTAAGCCTCGACTTGAGGTTGAGGGTTCCCAGCGGAGGCCGGACGTGACTACAAACCAGAACTACCTCGCCGTGATCAAGGTCGTCGGCATCGGCGGCGGCGGCGTGAACGCCGTGAACAGGATGATCGAACTCGGCCTGCGCGGCGTCGAGTTCATTGCCATCAATACCGACGCACAAGCGTTGCTGATGAGCGATGCTGATGTGAAGCTCGACGTGGGTCGTGAGATCACTCGCGGCCTCGGCGCAGGCGCCGATCCCGAGGTCGGCAGACGCGCAGCCGAGGATCATGCCGAAGAGATCGAGGAGGCCCTGGCGGGCGCCGACATGGTCTTCGTCACCGCAGGCGAGGGTGGTGGCACCGGGACGGGAGGGGCTCCCGTCGTCGCGCGGATTGCGAAGTCCATCGGTGCACTCACCATCGGTGTCGTCACCAAACCGTTCGGCTTCGAAGGCAAACGCCGTGCCGAGCAGGCCGAGGCGGGTGTGGCGCGACTGAAAGAGGAGGTCGACACGCTCATCGTCGTGCCGAACGACCGGCTGCTGGAGATCAGCGACCGAGGCATCAGCATGCTTGAGGCGTTCTCGACGGCCGACCAGGTGCTCCTCGCCGGTGTGCAGGGAATCACGGATCTCATCACGACGCCCGGCCTGATCAACCTGGACTTCGCAGACGTCAAATCGGTGATGCAGGGGGCCGGCTCCGCGCTGATGGGAATCGGTTCTTCGCGCGGCGCAGACCGTGCGATCAAGGCTTCGGAACTGGCGGTGGCATCTCCGCTGCTCGAGGCGAGCATCGAGGGCGCGCACGGCGTTCTGCTGTCCATTCAGGGTGGCTCCAACCTCGGCATCTTCGAGATCAACGATGCGGCGCGACTGGTTCAAGAGGCCGTGCACCCCGAGGCCAACATCATCTTCGGTGCCGTCATCGACGACACGCGCGGTGACGAGGTGCGCGTGACCGTGATCGCAGCCGGCTTCGACGGCGGCGAGCCGAACGCCAAGGCGACCGAATCGCGCACGCTGAGCTCGCTGGCGACCGCAGCAGGCGTCGCCGGGCTGGGTGGCGGCAGCGAGCTGGCCGACACGCAGGCTCTGGACGAGGACGACATCCCCAGCGGCCCGTCGTGGACGGATGCCGATTCCCAGTTGGTCCAGGCGGCGGCGGTCGACCCGGCGTTCGACGAGGAGAGCGATGACCTGGACATCCCCGACTTTCTGAAGTGACCGCTCTGTCGGATCGGCTCGAGACGGTGCGCGGCGACATCGCGGATGCCGCGCACCGTGCCGGTCGTGACCCGGCCGAGTTGACGACGGTCGTCGTGACAAAATTCCAGCCGGATTCACTCATCCGCGAACTGGCGGGAATCGGAGTCAGCGACATCGGTGAGAACAGGCATCAGGAGGCAGCGGCCAAAGCGCAGGCGCTCGCCGATCTCCACTTGACGTGGCATTTCGTCGGCCAGTTGCAGACCAAGAAGGCCAAGCAGGTCCGCCGGTACGCCCGGGTGATCCATTCGGTCGACAGGCCGGCACTCGTGTCGGCGCTCGCGTCGAGCGAGAGCACAATCGACTGCTTCGTCCAATACAACCTCACCGCAGACCCGGAACGTGGCGGCGTCGCATCCGAGGATCTCGAACCGCTCGTGGAACGCGTGTTGGTGACACCCGGCTTGCATCTTCTGGGTGTCATGGCGGTGGCCGGGCTCCATGAGGAACCACGATCTGCTTTCGCGCGCCTGCGTGCCGTGTCCGAGCGTGTGCGATTGCTTGCGCCGAATGCGACCGCGATCTCGGCAGGAATGTCGCACGACTTCGAAGCGGCGATCGCAGAAGGAGCGACACACCTTCGCATTGGCACGGCAATCACCGGAAACCGGCCGAACTCCGGTTAATCTCAAGGGAGCAGCCAGCGCGGGTGCGTCAAGCGCTCGCGACACACCGGCAATGACACAGGCATCACGGAGGAAATAATGAGCAATCCGCTCAAGAAGACGA
>Ga0164242_10008383_pt1 | contig 11215 bp, 6 predicted proteins | sample OricomgcompostMG_FD_108783 | JGI IMG/M metagenome (GOLD analysis project Ga0164242, IMG submission 108783) | Miracle-Growth compost microbial communities from Emeryville, California, USA - Original compost - Miracle growth compost (MG) ...
AGCCGTTGTCATTTCCACGGCCACGAGGCGAGTCACGGTTGTCCCAGTGGCGAGCAGGCGACCGTGACCGGTTGCGCTGGTGGTTCGGAGACCTCGCGGGGTCGCGGTACCTGTCACGTGACTCATCTTGTCGGGGTGGCTGCCAAGAGCCGCCCCCCTGAGGCGCCGTATAACTATTTTGAATAGGCTGGGGGATCTGGGGAGGTTGGGGTGCAGCCCCGGGAGCAGCATTCATCTGCGCAATTAGGGTTGCGATCTTGTCAAGCGGGATGCCTTGAGCGGCAAGAGTCTGGATCAGTACGAGTTGCTGCTGCAGCACGTTGGGATCGACGGCGGGCACATTGGGTGCCGCCGGAGGCGGGTTGCTAGGAAAGCCACCTGCTTGACCGCCTGCGCCATTCAAGCCACCTGGGAGCGCGAACTGGCCCGGCTGTGCTTGCGGGGGGTACGCGAAGGGCAGCGCTGGTACATTTACGGGCGGGGCAGCCGGTTGAGAAGTTGGCATAAAAGGGATGTTTGCCTGCGGCTGAGCAGCTGCGTATTGCGGCATACCGTTGCCGAACGCACCAGGGGTATGGCTAGGGGGAGGGAAGGTAGGCGCCGGAGCTGCCAAACTGGGAGCACCCTGGGTCACCGTGGTGTTCTGTCGGGCGATATTCGCCAAGGCTTCCATGATGTTCGACGGGACGACGGGAGGGGTGGCGGACTTGGTTGCGGTCTTTATGGACGCGAGGGAGTTCGGGGGAGGGCTGCCGGGGGGCGTCGTCGAAGCTGCTGCTGGGAGAGAAATCGATTAGAGGGCTGTCCATGATCCAAAGACAAGGCGGGCAGGGGACGGGGTTGGTGGGTGGTGAGGGGTGAATGGGTTCATATTTGGACCTACTTAGCTGAGGAGGGGCATTCAGCTTCTCCTTGAAGGACGTGAGTAGGGCTGGGGGAAAGGTCTGGCCCTTCTCCCAGATGTCGACGAGTTTCTTGATCTTCTCCTACACGTTGGGGGGAAATCTTGTGAGTGTCTATCCACGAGGTACGATAATTATACGCAAACGCATGAGGAACGGCAAATCCAAGTCATTAAGGGAGGGAGAGGTAGGTATAGGTCAACAACGGGTGTCGCCAGCGCTGCTTCTAACGCGGAAGTGGCAGCGTCTTGCATGAATGCACGCAGTGGTGCTGCTTAATACGTCTGGTGTTATTGTTTTGCGTACCTTCTGGTCTTCAGGTGCCGAGGAGATGATGTCGTTCATCAACACGGGCAGCAGTTCAGTTACTCTATGCACACCAGCGGCAAAGGTGCCATCCTGGGCGGCGCTGCTTATGGTTTGGCCTTGGGACTTGGCCTGGTCCATCCACTTGCGGGTTACAGAGTCTACGACGTAGAGAACTCCTAGTTTGTGTGTTGCGGGGGCCTTCTTGAAATGCGTGTAGATCTTCTGGATGAGTACAGATTCAGACTAGATCGAAATGAGGGTCAGTGGTCGGGACGTTCGGGCAGATACTCGGATACTGGCTGTGTATCCTTACCTGCACGTTGGCAACGCAAAGGCTCGTAATGCCTGTGATCCTGGAGCCAGAGACGCCTGGAGGCTTCAGGCCCAGCATGGCCTGGAGGCCAGTTTCTAGGTCTGCTACAGCAGACGACATGGTGATCCGTGTGACTGGTTGGGATGACGATGATGTGATCAACCAGACGAGAGTGTCAACTTCCTTAATACGATACGTTGTAGATGCGCGACGAGGTCTTCAATGCCATCTACCCTAGATCACGGAAGAAGTTCTGCAGGACTTTCGTTGTTGCCCAACTCGGGGAAAGTTCTGCTCTAGAGCGCCGCCACCATCAACAGGTTACGATATCGCGACGTGGCCAACGAGTGCACCACAGCAGCTTGCACGCGCGAAGGCAAGCCTGCAGAGTACGAGAGTTTCTTTAGTCTTCTTGCAAGACGTGGCCACAGGGGGTCAGATCGTGAGCGATCTACGTTGCGCAAACAGCTCCTGCTGGATCACGGATGGCCGCGTAGGGGGCTTAGGAAGTTGGGGGATGAGCTCTAACCAGACCTAATGTGGACCAGAGCGGGGAGGGAAATACTGAGGCTACTAGAAATTGTGTAATTTCGATGGCGACGATGGAAAGTCAGTCGGGATTTGATGGGAAGGTCTGTTGTGGTGAGAAAAAGGGTTTGGGGTTTGGGAGCAGAGAGTAGAAAAGAAAGGAAGGTTGAAGTGGGGTGGTTGGTTCCAGGAGCATCAAACAGGGATTTTATCGTGTCAGGCGAGCTGGTCTTAGCCCGAAGGCCGCAAGGCATTAATTTATTGGTGCCTCAGGCAAAAATGTGTCAGACATCTGCTTATGTAATTATTCCGCACGTAATATTCGAAGTTGATGCTTTTGGCCGATGGATCCACATGTTTCTTGCATCTTGGCCGGTCGAGCCGAAAGGGATAAGACTAAAGAGCCGGCCAAATCTATGAAGACCAACCGGTACAGCTTTTCGACAGGGTCATAGACACTGGAGAATCCTGAAATGGCCGCAATTGCAACTCTCATTCCTGCGCCGAGGGAACATCATAGGCTCATCAACTCGCACTGACGTCAATACACGTTAGGGTAGTGAAGGGGTACCAGATATGCATGCTGCGCTAAGGCAGGTAGCTACGTTGGAGGTACCTCCCCAGCATGGAGCTATCGTGCCTGCATATTGGGCTTGCGAAGTATTTACAATACGGTAGCTCGGCTTAACCAGAACTTGCAGGAGCTGCCAGGAATTCCATATCTAGAGTCCTACACATTGCTTCAAGGTGAAAAGTGCTCTGGCATCTGCGGTGCCATGGACTTCCCCGTTTTGTTGAACGCCTCCGGTGCCGCGGCGTTGCCAGTACCCCCAGTCGCCACACGGTCACACCCGATCCTTGTCTCCCGGAGGTACCTCCCTGCTACCAGCACGCCCAAAACTTTTTTTCTCATTTGGCCAGTTCCTTTTTTTTTTTTCCCGCTCCAAAAGCTCTCAACTCCCTCCGCCGAAATATCTCTCATCAACCCACTCGAAGCTCTGCTCTTATATCGTCGTCCCCTTTCCACATTAAAGAAACGCAATGTCTTCCGCACTGCGACTAGGAGCTTCCTCCTTGAGAGGAGTTTCCCTCAAAGCACCCACCTTTGCGGCGAGGAGTGTTGCTTTCACATCTGCCCGATGCTATTCGGCAAAGGCACAGGTACCTCGGCCTCCCAATTGACGCATGCAACTCGACATCATCCATTGACCATCCTCTCCGCTACAGACATTAAAGGAGCGCTTCGCAGAGCTATTGCCAGAGAACATCGAGAAGATCAAGGCACTTCGGAAGTAAGCATCGAGCCCCGTTCTAGCGCTTCTCGATTTCCGTCTAACCGAGGCGCACTTTGCATAGGGAGCACGGTTCCAAGGTTGTCGGCGAGGTCACGCTCGACCAGGTATATGGCGGCGCGCGTGGCATCAAGTCCCTAGTCTGGGAGGGCTCCGTCCTCGACGCCGAGGAGGGCATTCGCTTCCGTGGCAAGACCATCCCCGAGTGCCAGGAGCTCCTCCCCAAGGCCCCGGGCGGAAAGGAGCCCCTACCAGAAGGTTCGTGCGAGTTGGCATTAATGATAAGGGGTCTCACAGACTAACATGATATGGATAGGTCTCTTCTGGCTCCTCCTTACCGGTGAGGTGCCAACTGAGCAGCAGGTTCGCGACCTCTCCGCCGAGTGGGCTGCGCGCTCCGATGTCCCCAAGTTTGTCGAGGAGCTCATCGACCGCTGCCCGTCCGACCTGCACCCGATGGCCCAGTTCTCTCTCGCTATCAACGCCCTCGAGCACACCTCGTCCTTCTCCAAGGCATACGCAAAGGGTATCAACAAGAAGGAGTACTGGGGTTACACCTTCGAGGACTCGATGGATCTGATTGCCAAGCTCCCGACCATCGCCGCCCGCATCTACCAGAACGTCTTCAAGGGTGGCAAGGTCGCCCCGGTCCAGAAGGACAAGGACTACAGTTTCAACTTTGCCAACCAGCTCGGCTTCGGTGACAAGACCGACTTCGTTGAGCTGATGCGACTCTACCTCACCATCCACACCGACCACGAGGGTGGTAACGTCAGCGCCCACACTACCCACCTTGTTGGTAGCGCGCTAAGCTCGCCCTTCCTGTCGCTCGCCGCCGGAATGAACGGTCTCGCCGGCCCCCTGCACGGCCTGGCCAACCAGGAGGTCCTGAACTGGCTCACGGAGATGAAGAAGGCTGTCGGTGACGATCTCAGCGACGAGGCCATCACCAAGTACCTCTGGTCGACGCTCAATGCCGGCCGGGTCGTCCCCGGCTACGGCCACGCCGTGCTACGCAAGACCGACCCCCGCTACATGGCGCAGCGCAAGTTCGCCCAGGAGATGATGCCCGAGGACCCCATGTTCAAGCTGGTCAGCCAGGTGTACAAGATCGCTCCCGGCGTCCTCACCGAGCACGGCAAGACCAAGAACCCGTACCCCAACGTCGATGCCCACTCCGGTGTGCTCCTCCAGTACTACGGCCTGACTGAGGCAAGCTACTACACCGTCCTGTTCGGCGTGTCTCGGGCCATTGGTGTCCTCCCGCAGTTGATCATTGACCGAGCTGTCGGTGCCCCCATCGAGAGGTGAGTCCCTTACTACTCCCCCCCTTATCAATTAGTATCAATCATTCGTATCTAACAACCACTTTTAGGCCCAAGTCGTTCTCGACCGATAAGTGGATCGAGATTTGCAAGAAGCTGTAAGATGGACCTTGATGGGTAAAACCATACTTGGGCGGGAATATATTAAGGCGGGAATGAAGGATGGTCCTGGAAAATTAGACTAGACTATGGGACGATACCTACCCGCTGCACTTTGTACAATACCTACCTATGATACACATTCCATTTGCAGAAGAAGTGGGATGCATGACATTGGGGAATAATCGATTTAATAACGCTCATCAGTGAAAGGGGTGTCTGTGCAAGAATCCTACCAAAGAATCTCACCGAAGGGAGAGACTCTTGAATCACCAATGTATGCACATACATAATATCAATTGCTCAAAATCAATCCTTATTATGACAAAAGATGCACCGCTATCAATTAGTCCAGGGTCTCGGCATTCCCTTCGGGTGTGGCCGGTCCGTGGTGTCGATTTTACCCCAAAATGGGTCCGTAAATCCCCCCAAATGTTTTGTATTTGCGTTGAGTTGGCCTCGGTGTTGTTGAGCAAGGTGGCTTGTGCCCCACCCCCCAAGCCGTCTTTTACCTGGCTCGTTGAGCTCAGCCCGAGGAAAGGTGTGAGAAGCCGGGGGTGAGTGATTGGCGGACGCCACCTCCTGTTGGAAAAAGCACGGAGGGACGACTCAACACGTGTAAAGGTCAGCTTACGACTCCCGTTTCAGCACCCTCACCTTCTTTCCAGTCATCTGCTGAAAAGTCACCGAAAGACCTGTGACCCTTTCTGCCCGATACATCATCTCTTATCAAACTACTTCTTGTCAAACTGCTCCCTCGTGCCCGCCCCGCTACCGGCCAGTTAACCTAGGTTGTAAGTTCGCTGCTAGGGTAGTTCCGATTCAGGAGACGATTGGAGGGACCTTTCGGTAACACGTGCAGATCTCTGATCCGAAAAAAAAAAGGAAGCTTGAACGAAAACTCGCCCTACCCCTTTGATCAATTGACTTCGCGTCGACTGCTATTGTCGCTGCTTTGCTACTTGTTCCATCGACCGACCGAACAAAACAAATATCTGCTCCTCTATCGCCAACGACGTTGCGATAGCCCTCCCCTCCGTTGAAAGCCACAGACATCCAGTGACTCTCTCTCCTACCGCGACGAAGCACCCTCTTCCCTTGGTCAGGGCCCCTCCTCGCAAACAGCTACCGCCAAGTCATGTCCGCCGCCGTCGCCACGCCCGTCCCGGCCGCTCCTCCGGCCCACCTGGAGAAGAAGCCCATCAAGTTCTCTAACCTGCTCCTCGGAGCCGGCCTCAACATGTTTGAGGTCACCACCCTCGGCCAGCCCCTCGAGGTCACCAAGACCACCATGGCCGCCCACCGTGGCGACGGATTTGCCTCCGCTCTCGGCCGAATCTGGGGCCGAGGCGGCGTTCTCGGCTGTAAGTCCCAACCCGAACCTCTCCGTCTCGCTCTCCGCCCTCGGACCCGAGAAAGACGAACAAAAATTTGAGAGCTAACGTGCTTGTGTCTCCACTTTCTAGTCTACCAGGGTCTCATCCCGTGGGCCTGGATCGAAGCCTCGACCAAGGGCGCGGTCCTGCTCTTCGTGGCCTCGGAGGCCGAGTACTACGCGCGCGCCGCGGGCGCGAGCGAGTTCGGCGGCGGGATCATGGGCGGCGTGACGGGCGGCGTGGCGCAGGCGTACGCGACCATGGGGTTCTGCACGTGCATGAAGACGGTGGAGATCACCAAGCACAAGATGGCGGCGTCGGGCCAGGCGCCCACGGGCACGTGGGCCACCTTCATGGACATCTGGCGCCGCGAGGGCATCCGCGGCATCAACAAGGGCGTCAACGCCGTCGCCATCCGCCAGATGACCAACTGGGGCTCCCGGTTCGGCCTGTCGCGCCTCGCCGAGCAGGGCATCCGCAACCTCACGGGCAAGAAGGAGGGCGAGAAGCTGGGCGCCATGGAGAAGATCCTCGCCTCGTCGCTGGGCGGTGGCCTGTCGGCCTGGAACCAGCCGATCGAGGTCATCCGCGTGGAGATGCAGAGCAAGAAGGAGGACCCCAACCGGCCCAAGAAGATGACGGTTGGCAACACCTTCAGGTACATCTACCAGACCAACGGCCTCAAGGGTCTGTACCGTGGCGTCGCTCCCCGTATTGGTCTGGGTGTTTGGCAGACGGTGTGCATGGTTGCTATGGGCGACATGTAAGTTTCTTACCCCGTTTTCCCCCTTTCTCTGTGCATTATCCGCAGTGAACATGATGCATGTACGGCAATCAATACCACAAAGTGTGTGCTAACCACTTTATCATTTATAGGGCCAAGACGTACGTCGAGAACTTGACCGGAGAGAAGGTCACTGCAAAGCATTAAGCGTTGGCGTTTAAGTGATATCGGCTTGTCTGCCCCATGTGTATCCCATAAGGGCATCCAGGGCGGACCTCGGAAATGGCTTTCATTATTAGACACGGGACTATGTTCTGAATACTTCATTGCGTGGCAGATCAAATATGTCTGTCCAGAAATAGAAAACTTTAATGCTGGCCCGCCGATGCCTCACTGGCTCACATTTCCTCTTACTGTCTATCTACCTACCTTAGTGGACATGTGACACGTGGGGGTCAGGCTCGATGTCAGTCCCGTCGCCTTAATTCACGGGCGTTAGCGACACCTTGAGAGCCGGTAGTAACAACTCCTTGGACCCAAACCAAGTTTATTTACTTCGACCAGTCAACCCCCTGAGGCCACCAAACCCTCCTGTTTATTGGTAAGATCACAGTTTTGCAGAACAGAAGTCGGACTCGGTCAATCTGTCGTAGCGAGTCGGCAAAGAAATACTCGCCCTAGGGATTCTGGTTGATTATGTGATCTCACACATCCTAACCTTACGTAGAACACATGCTACATCTCGCGTTTCGAACAATGCCCGGTAGTTGGGACAGGGCCAAGACGGCAGTGTTCCCGAGAGCCTGTTTGTTTCCCTTCCCCAGATCGTCCCGAGTTCATGCACGGATTTCGCGTTTCGTTTCGAAGATCGGGAGGGGGTTCAAGGAGGGGTCCAATAAACGGCCACCAGTCGTGACAATGCAGGAACGTTGCGGTTCATGCAAGGCTGACAATGCGAGGCACTCTTGGTGTGGGCGGCCAGATATTAGACCTCGAAAGCCACGAGGCAGCGGGCAGGCAAGGTGATGTGGACTGTACCGGTTTATATATAGACACATGCACAAATCTCGAATAAAGATGGTGGCAGTAGTTGCTGCAAAGGGCTGACTGATTGTTGGCGATATCGCCGAGTGAGGGTTTTAATGAGCCAATTCCGGTGCGCGTTTTAATTATTAACGCGCCGATGCATCCGTAAGGTCTTGCGGCTGCAGGCAGGCAGGTTGACTAAACAAGGCGAGGGTGATTGATTCACTTACGCATACGGATACACAGCACACCAGGAATGTGAAGGACGACAAGGGATGGATGGTTACAGTAATGGAGGTGTGTATTTATTTAAGGAGCCCATGTGGCGGGCATATCCGAGCTCACTCAAGACATTGGAAGCTGCCGGTGTACGCATACATAGTACACACAATGCACATGTGGGGGGGAACATGGCGAGGCTGCAGTGTGATGCACCACAAGCATTTCCAGGAAGAGTCGTGCGTATCATCGTTTCCAAACACGAGATCCGTTTGCTTCAGATTCGGCGCCCGCGGAATAATTACACTACGACTCGATGCAATTACCACTCTAGTACCAGGAAGCGGGCGGCTTGTTTTCCTTCTCACGAGGACGGCAACCCCCGGACCCCATCTCATCCGGCCGAGCCGTAAATGTAAACAACGCGGTTTGCGGTTCGTGCTTTTGTATGTTGCAACACGGGCGGGCCAGTTCCTGCAGCGAAACTAAAATTTGCGACCAAGTCGAAAGAGGAATGACCGGCACTGGGAGCGGGAATGGCTGCAAAATCGGGAAGTACCTTTGTATAGTAGTAGTACTGTGTGGTACGCGCAGCACAGTGCAGCCACAGTTGGCGCCAAGGGTTGCTCAGGGCGTGGCACCGGCGGCAGTACTTTGCAGCGAAGTACTTTTTTTATTTTATTTACTGAGATAGTGCACAAGTGAGCTGGGACGCGGGCCAGCTGGAGGGACTCGTGACTCGGAGCCGTTTGCGAAGAACGAACACCGAAGCGAAGCTGGCTAAGGCTCCTGCAGGTTTTGTTGCATTGAACACACCTTTTTAGCTCTAGACCCTGAATCGAACAGTGCCTGAGAAAAAGGAGGAGGGAAGAACGAAATGCCTCGTTTCCGCTTCCATGGGCTTCACTTGCAGCATCTCTTAGCTACCAAACCCTGAACTTACCTAATTTAACGCGTCTCCACAGGCGTGTGGGATGTGGGGCTCGGCTTCGGTCGCCTCGTTCGAGCTTCGGCGCGATTGGCATTGAGGCGCCGTTCCCTGGCAGAAGCCTGGGCGCCACCGCTGGCTGACAGGAGGGTTTTATCGATAGGAAAAAAGAGGGGACAACCGCTGGTCGACTTTGGTCGCCCATGGGCCAGTGGGCTTTCCCGCCTCGATGAGGCAAAAAGGCTGGATGCTGAATCCACACTCAGTCCTGAACAACGCGGCATCTCCCGACCTACCCCGAAACAATAGAGCGCCATTTTGCGGGATTAGTTAACGCCCACCACATGCACCCCACGACTCATGAGGACGGCCTGCATATTCCCGAGTTCGCCAGCCGCCGCCCCCAATTGTGGTAACGCTGATCTATCTGGGCAAGTGTCTGTCAGAGGGGCGCGAGGAGGCAAATTTGAGATTGAAGATCGCACAGTAGGCCAAGGAATTAAAGACTCAGCTATGGATCGTGAGTGTCTTTTTACTGCCCTAGTCTTTGCTGCCCTCGGTCGGGGAAAATGGCATGCATGACAAGCCAGACATCTGGCGGTCTGCAAGTCCCAAGAGTACCAAGACTCTTGGGGGGGTTGAGTGATTATTACCCCGCCGGCGGATTGAGGAACTGCGCGGAGGTATTCCCCTCGGAGGATCTATTCGCACTCAAAGAAGTCTTTGTGTGTTCTCTAATTACCTAGATTTGCCCCCCTGCTCGGAGCTGCGGTATTCAGTCGCCGAACTTCCCCCATTGCGTACGGCCCGCGGAAGTGAGTAGGTCGCAATCACGATTCAGGATGCGCCGGGCGGCGGCGGCGGCGGTAGCGGGGACGCCGATAAGGTGTCGGATGGGAAAACGGCGAAGATCAGGTGTCAAAAAATTTGACAGGGTGCCCGGCTCAACCGGGACTTGAGACTTGAGGACTTTTTTGCTTTCCTTTCCTGCATGGTAAAAGCTGAGCTGACATTGGACAATTCGGCCAGATGACGTAGTGGGGAACCCTTCCGGCCAAGGCGAAGTGCGAATTTGGCGAATTCCCATCGCGCAGTCGATTCCCTCATCCGACTCGCCCAAAACAGGAAAAACTTTGACACCGTCCCGTGGGAATTGGCAATTAGAGAGTCAAATACCTCTTGGTGTGGCAGCAAATTGTCGCCGTTTTCGTCACCCAAGATTCAATGTCAGGGTCTCAATGCCACAGCAAGGGTTTCCCGCAAGATGAAGGATGCCTGCACAATTGCCGTCCAACTTGCGATCGTTCGCACGCCACAGAGAGGGAACATGGGGAGGGAAACAAATGGCTCGTACCGCAAATCAAGGGTTGAAGAAAGCCGCACAGTGAGGGCACAGACGGCCACACGTTGGTTTGTACACTGGTGGGGCTCTTATAGACAGGGATGCTTACTCGGGTGTGGAGGAGCTTCAGAAAAGATCTCCAAACTTTCTTGCGCCGGTCCAAACATTGTACAATTATTATTATATCGGGAGCCACTTTGCAAGATACAGACGGAGAATTATCGGCGGTGCGCCTTCTGTGCCTCGAACGCTTTCGGTCAACGCGACCTGAATGCTGTTTTACAAACGCGTTTTCTTTATATGAATGTGTCCGTTTTCCTCTGTTAGAGCTCTGGCAGGAATGTCTCCAACTGATTCGAAGCTTTGACCGCCTATAACAGAGAGATGTGCGGTTTTTGCGCGCAGTGGGCGTTCTGGAAATCCCACCCTGGCTGGCCAGTCAAAGCTGCGGCCGGCGCCATGGCCGCATGGGTGACCCCAGTCGACGAGCATGACGACAGTGAAATGGCAAAGCTTGATCGGGGCTTCAAGCGAGAGTAGCCACAGAGCCACAAGAGCATTGATAATAATACATAGTATGAATACTCTCCTTATCAGAGTTCGTGGGGCAATTGGGAGCCAGATGGAGAAGTGAGAGAGATTGCCAAGGAGCGCGCATTCCTGAGTAACATTGCGGCAGCCAAAACAGAAAAGCCTGCTCTCTGTTCGCGGTTCGAGTGCAGCTAGAAGAAAGAACCTTCCGGCAATAAATCGGGCGTGCAGCCTTTCGCCGTTACAGGCGCAGCCGCATTGCTGCTCTTTTTTTTTTCTTTTTTTTTTTCTCCCTCTCGCT
>Ga0164242_10008384_pt1 | contig 11214 bp, 10 predicted proteins | sample OricomgcompostMG_FD_108783 | JGI IMG/M metagenome (GOLD analysis project Ga0164242, IMG submission 108783) | Miracle-Growth compost microbial communities from Emeryville, California, USA - Original compost - Miracle growth compost (MG) ...
CCGCTGTCGATCACCACCTTCTTCACGTTCTGCAGCGTCACGGTGACCGGTTTGAGCGTGACGGTCGGCACCGGCTTGCCGGAGACTTTCGTGGTGGTCGTGCCCTTCGGATGCCCGCCGCCCACGATCGTGAGGGCGGCATCCGCGGCGATCTGCGCCTGCTGCCTGATCGGTTTGTACACGGTCATGTACTGGGTTCCCGCGATGATGCGCTGCACGGCTGCCACTTCGGCATCCTGCCCCGTCGTCGGCGGAACCGGGCGCACGCCTGCCGCCTGCAGGGCGGCGATGGCGCCCTGAGCGAGGCCGTCATTGGCCGCGTACACACCCGTTATGCGGGTGCCGAACTGCGTGATCTGCCCGGCTACCCAGGTCTGCGCCTCCGATCCGGCCCAGTCCGGAGTGTCGTACTCGGCCAGCACTTTGTAGCCCGACGAGTCGATCACCGAATGCGCGCCCTCTTTGTAGGCGCGGGCGTTGTTGTCGGTCGGAGATCCGTTGACCATGAGGATGCCCGACCCGGCGGGCACGTTCAGCTCGCGCAGGCGGTCCACGAGTGCCTGCGCCTGGAGCACTCCCACCCGCTCGTTGTCGGCGGAGACGAAGAACGACAGGTCGGGGCTGTCGATGATGCGGTCGTAGGCGATCACCGGCACGCCCTTGGCGACCGCCTCGTTGACGATGGATGCCGCAGCCTCACCGTCGACGGCATCCAGAACCAGAACCGCGACCCCCTGGGCGAGCATCGACTCGGCCTGCTGCTGTTGTCGTGCTGCGTCGGCGGAGGCGTTCTGGTACGCGACGCTGCAGCCCGGGCACTTGTCGTGGATGCGTGCCTCGAACGCCGGCCGGTCGGCCGATTCGTAACGGGTGTTCGTGGAGTCGGGCAGCAGCAGCCCGATCGTGGCGTGCGCCGGGTCGATGGCGGCGTGCGAGGTATCGCCGGGCGCCACCGCGTTGGAACACCCGACGAGGGCGAACACGCAGGCGGCGACCGCGAGCAGCGAACCCGCGCGGAGCGCCTTCATTCCGCGATGTCCTCCACCGGTGTCGACTCGTCGGACTGGATTTCCTCGGGCTGAATGGAGACGCGGTCGACCGCCAACGCGACGGCACCCATGGCGGCTGCGCCGGGGCCGAGCTGGCCCTGCACGATCTCGGGCGCGAACGTCGTGCCGGCCAGCACGGCCCGCTCCACCTCGCGGCGCATGGGGCCCAGCAACAGCTCTCCCGAGCGACCCAGCTCGCCGCCGACGACGATGCGTTCCGGATCGAGAAGGTTGCACAGGTTGGCGGTCGCGATACCGATGGCCGTGCCGGCGTCGGCGATCGCGCGGACGGCATCCGCATCGCCCGACATGGCGCGCACGATCACGTCTTGCAGCTTGATGCCGCGGCCCGCCGACTGGAGGCGCTGGATGAGCGCGCTTCCGCCGGCGATCGCCTGCACGCATCCGCGGTTGCCGCACTCGCACACCGGGCCGTCCTCCTGGATGACGGTGTGCCCGAGCTCGCCCGCCATGCCGCCGTGGCCGGAGTACACGCGTCCACCGAGCACGAGCCCAGCGCCGATGCGGTCGCCCACGTCGATGAACACGACGTCGTCTTTGCCGCGGGCGGCGCCCAGCCGCAGTTCGCCGAGGGCGGCGGCGTTGGCATCCGTGTCGACGAACACCGGGCGCTTGAGGCGTTGCTGCAGCACGTCGGAGACCTCGACGCCGTCCCATCCGCGCAGGATGCCCCGCCGCGCGATGCGCCCGGTGCGGCGGTCGACGGGAGCCGGGAGCGCGACGCCGACTGCGAGCAGGTCGAGCATGCCGGCTCCGGCGGACTCGAGCATGTCGGCCAGCAGCAGCATGACGCGGTCGAGCTCGTTGTCGGCGCGGTGGTCCTTGGCGAGCGGCATGTGCGACTCGGCCACGACCGTGTAGGCGACATCCGAGATGGAGATGCGCAGGTGCCGTGTGGAGAAGTGCACACCGGCGACGAGTCCGAGCGCGTGCGCCAGCGTGACGTGCTGGGCGCGGCGACCGCTGCGGGTGCCAGGTGCGGTGTTCAGCACCCCGGCGCCGCTGAGCTCCTTGACGATGTTGGAGACGGTCGCGGGGGAGAGGCCGGTGAGTCCCGCGAGCTCGATCTGGCTGAGCCCTCCGTACTTCTTGACGGCGTCGACGATTCGGCCGCGATTGGCTTCACGAAGTGAAGTCTGCGACCCCGGCGTTCGACGGGCGGCTACCACGGATTCACCCTACGCGATACCACCTCTGCACGGGCAGGGTGAACACCTATGAAGTGTCGCCATGTGATCAGCAGAAGACGCCGCGCGCCGGTGGCTTGCCATCCGGGCCTCCAATCATCGCAGTAGTCAGATATCTTTACTGGATGGGCCGGGTGAACGGAGACGATAGCGACATGGATGACGAGCAGTCGGCCGATCTCGGGGTGTTGCTCTTCATCCCGTACCGATACACCGAGGATCGGATGTTCCGAGCCCTGCAGGATGCCGGGTTCGATGACTGGACGCTCGCGCAGTGCCGGGTCTTTCAGCGCGTCGCCCCGGATGGGTCGCGCCTCACAGATCTCGCGGACCAGGCGCAGATGAGTAAGCAGAGCGCCGGAGTGCTCGTCGATCAGCTCGAACGCCTGGGTTACGTTCGCCGGGCCCCTGACCCCACGGATGGCCGAGCCCGATTGATCGTGATCGAGCCGCGCGGCCGGCGAGCCGTCGAGGTGGCCAAGTCGACGCTCGACGAGATCCTCTCCGAGTGGAAGGCCTATCTCGGCACCCGCAACTTCACCCTGTTGCACCAGATCCTGACCCAGCTCCGCGAGATCACCGATCCCTACCGGCGCTGAATCCTCCCACCTTGACAATGGTCAGAAATCTTGACTAATATAGTCAAGTAACCTGACGACTCTCCGTCGATGTGCGGGCAGTTGCCACTGCGCGGGGCCGGCGAACGACCGCTTGCCTGCACGCCATTCATCCCTCGACGGAAGACGAAAACCATGAAGTTCCTTGTGCTCGGAGCAACCGGCCGCACCGGCGTTCACCTCGTCAAGAAAGCGCTCGATCAGGGGCATGAGGTGACCGCCCTGGTTCGGAGAGCAGACGCCGCTCTCGACCCGCGCGCGCAGCTCGTCACCGGCGACGTCACCGATGCCACTGTGGTCGCGAACGCGGCCAGAGGGCACGCCGCGATCATCAGCGCCCTCGGGGCGAAGAACGTCCGTGAAACCCCGACGCTGGTCACCGACATGGTCCGCGCCGTCATCACGTCGGCGAAGGCTTCGGGCGTGAACCGTTTCGTCCTCCTCTCCGCATTCGGCGTCGGCGACTCGCTCGCCAGAGCGTCGTTCCTTGCCGGCCTGATATTCCGCACCGCGTTGCGACGCAAGTACACGGATAAAGCTGCATCGGAAGTGCTGCTGAAGGCGAGCGATCTGAAGTGGACGATCGGGTACCCGGGTGCTCTGAACGACCGAGAGGGCACTCGATACCACTCGGAAGTTCTCCAGCACGTCACGAAGCTGCCGATCTTCCCGTCGACCTCCCGCGCAAATGTCGCCGACTTCCTGCTTCGCTCTGCCGTCGAAGGCGCCTTCGTCCGTCAGACAGTCGTCGTCACCGACGCCGAATAGGTTCGAAACCCGGGTCGCCGCGGAGTGGGGTGGAGTGCGTTCACGGCGCACAGAGGCCTCAGTTCGGTAACGTCTCGCATCGCCGCGAGCACATGCCTCGACGGCTCAACGTGACCCGGCAGACTAGTGACATGGCCGACTTCCACGTGTACCGCGATCGTCTTGAGATCCGCCTCACCCGTGCGGAGAAGCTGCTATCTCTACGACGCGACGACATCGTGGTGCCGCGCGACAACATCCGCTCGGTGGCCATCACGGCCGACCCGTGGATCTGGATCCGCGGAGTGCGCGCGCCGGGCAATAGCATCCCGCTGACGCTCGCCGTCGGCACCTGGAAGTTCCACGGCGGCAAGGACTTTCTGGTGCTCAAGGGCAAGCAGCGCTCGGCCGTCGTGATCGACATCGAGCAGCCGGATGCGCGGGGCTCGGAGGATCCGTCCGGGGACGAGTCCGCGTCGTCGGATGCCGCGACACCCGCGCCGTCGTCGCCTCCGGAGGTGGCGGCCGACGCGCTCGCCGGCGGTTCAGGCGCGCTGCCGGGAGCGGCGGAGAGCCTGCCCGGCTCGGGCGAGGTCGCCGACGGCTTCTCGCGGGTGATCGTCTCGACACAGCACGCCGCGGAACTGGTCGAAGCGCTGCGTGAGATCCATCCCGGGTCCGACGGCCCTGCCGACGAAGTGATCTCGTAAAGATGGCACGGGCTCCCCGCTCGAAGCCGGGCACGAGCGCGCACGTTCGCATCGACGTCGACTGCTGCGTCGTGGGCGGTGGCCCAGCTGGCGTCATGCTCGGAATGCTCCTTGCTCGCGCCGGAGTGCAGGTCGCCGTTCTCGAGAAGCACGGCGACTTCCTGCGCGACTTCCGTGGCGACACCATCCACCCGTCCACGCTGCAGGTGCTCGATGAACTGGGCTTACGCGACGCGTTCCTCACACTGCCGCACACCTCCGTCTCCACGCTCGACGCCGTCGTGGACGGCACGCGCATCACCCCCGTCGACTTCGACAGCCTGCGCGGGCGCAACGACTTCCTCGTGCTGATGCCGCAGTGGGACTTCCTCGACTTCCTCGCCGAGAACGCGAAGGCGTACCGCGGCTTTCGGCTGCTGATGAACACGGATGCGACGCAGTTCGTCACCGACGAGACCGCCGGCGGTCGCGTGACCGGGGTGCGGGCGACCGGACCCGACGGCCCCGTCGAGGTGCACGCTGCCCTCACGGTCGCCGCGGATGGTCGCGATTCCGTGCTGCGGGCGGCATCCGGACTGCCGTCCACCGACTTCGGAGCGCCGATCGACGTGGTGTGGTTCCGGCTGCCGCAGCCGGCGGATCGCCCGCCCGACACGCTCGGCTACATCGACGAGCACCGCCTCGTGCTGACCATTCCGCGCGAGGGCTACTACCAGATGGGGCTCGTCATCCCGAAGGGCGGTTTCGATGAGCTGCGCCGCGAGGGGCTCGAGTCAGTTCGCGACGCGATCGTTCAGACAGCACCCTTCCTGGCATCGGTCGTCGGTGAGCTGAAGTCCTTCGACCAGCTCAAGCTGCTGTCAGTGCAGATCAACCGGCTCGAGACCTGGTGGCGTCCTGGGCTGCTCTGCATCGGCGACGCGGCGCACGCCATGTCGCCGGCCTTCGGTGTCGGCGTGAACTTCGCCGTTCAGGATGCCGTCGCGGCCGCGAACAGACTCGCGCCGCTGCTGTGCGGGGCCGGCTCGGCTGCCGGCGCACGGGCATCCGCCCTCGATGCCGCCTGCGCGTGGGTGCAGCGGCGACGGATGCCGCCCGTTCGCGCCATGCAGGCCGTGCAGCTGGCAGCGCACCACGTTATCAACGGCGCGGGCGTGCAGCTGCTGCCGTCGCCGCTCGGCGAGCCGCGACGCATCGTGCTGTCGGCGGTGCTCCCCGTGGTACGGCGACTGGCCGCGCGGATGATCGGCCGCGGCTTTCGTCCCGAGCACGTCGCGTCGCGAGTGCGCGGTGCGACGACCCGAGGTCACTGAGCGCCGTTCCGCATCTTCGGCCGGCGCGTGTTCAGCACCCGTTCAAGGGCTCGGGATGATCGGTATCTCAAGGCAGGATGGGCGCTCCGCGGACCAGTGGACGGTGAGCCTGCCCGCCTTGCTCCGCCGGTAGTGGGCGGGGAAGGAGCCGAAGAAGGGGTTGCGCGGCTCGAGGTACCGGCCCGCCAGGATCAACCGCAGGGAGTCTCCGGCGCGGAACAACGTGGCCGATGGGGTGAGCGGGATGCGCACCTCCACGACCTCGCCCGCGGCGACGGGCTCGAGCCTGCGGAACGTGTGCTCGGGTTGATGAGGTGTGCTGCGTTCGGAGTCGAGCTCGCGCAGTGCGACACGAAGACGCCCGGATGCCACGCGGTCACGTCCGTAGCCGTACGAACCCTCGAATGGCACATATCGCGTGCCTGACCACTTCTCGACGCCTGCAAACAACTCGGGGTCGGCCGTTCCCACGCACGACACCCAGAGTTTCAGCGACATCGGACCCGTGATCTCCGTGTCTTCGCGGAAGTCGTAGCGGAACGCCAGCGAACCGCGGTGCAGATCGAACGACGCGCTCCCGGCCGGGATGTCTCCGCCGCCTTCCCTGTACAGCGCGCGGCCTGCGAGGCGAAGGCTGGTCCACAGCGTCCGCTCCAGTGGCCACTCGTTCTCGGAGCGCACCTCGGCGACGCTGTCACCGGCATCCCGCACCTCCAACCTCATTCTCGGTGGGGCGGGCACATCGCGGTGCCGTAGGTAGCGGTCGAAGAACGCCAGCTGGGCTCGCTGGGCATCCTCGCCGTAGAACGTCGCCCACTTTCCGCCACGATGCGCATACGCGAAGCGGTCCTTCGACCCGGCGTGCTGGAACGCCCGCATCGAACCGACACTGTGCAGATTGCCGTCGGAGAAGCTCGTGCAGACGAGCATCGGAACCGCGATCTCCGCGAGGTCGGGGGTCAGGGCATCCCACCAGTTGTCGCGAAGCGGATGTCTCCGACGCTCGGCTGCGAGATCCGTACCCACCCGGGCGACACGCTTGGTCATGAACAGCCAGATGCGTGCAAAGCCGTTCTCGACGATCCCACCGGAGGTGAAGAAGTCGCGATACGGGTCGGTGAAGCCCTCCCAGGGGCAGATGGCCTTGAGCGACGGCGGATGCAGCGCCGCCGCCTTGTACTGCGAGATCGCAAGGTAGGAGACGCCGAGCATCCCGACATCGCCGGTCGACCACGGCTGTGAGCCGGCCCACTCGATCAACTCGTAGATGTCACGGGCCTCTTGATCGGAGAGGAGGTCGCCGGTGCCCTCGGAGTGCCCTCCGCCCCGCGTGTCAGCATTGACCACGGCATAGCCCTGCGACGTCCACCACGCTGGATCGGGCGCCTCCCAGCTGGTCTCCGCCGAGAAGCGGACCGGTCGCGACTGGTTCATGATGCGGTACTGGGGGCTGAACGACCAACCGCGCCGCCTCTTCTTCGGCAGCACGTCTTTGCCGTAGGGATGGGCGCAGAGGATCACCGGGACAGGCCCGTCGCCACGGGGCCGGTACACGTTGACGCGCAGCACCACGCCGTCGCGCATCACAACACCGACGTCGTGGTCCTTGACCAGATCGTCCGCCGGGTACACGGTGACCGGCGGTTGGATCAACGCGATCGCCCGCCGCCGTGCGTAGGAGAAGGCGCCCGGCCTGCGCCAGGGGGCTCTCACGTGGTGATCGGGCCGCTCAGGAAGATCAGCACGATGCCGGCGAGCGGCAGGATGCCCTGGATGATCGCCGCACGGATGTAGCGCGCACCAGTGGTCACGAGCACCACGGCGGCCAGCACCATGCAGGTCATCGTGAAGAAGACGAGCGTGAGCCCGACCACGTGCTGCCCGACGCCGTACGCGATGACACCGACGAGCGCACCGATCGCGAGGAAGAGGTTGTAGAAGCCCTGGTTGTACGCCATCGGCTTGGTGATGTCCGCGGATGCCTGATCCGGAACGGCGAACCGCTTCCACACGCCCGGCCTCGTCCAGAACACGCTCTCCAGGGCGAAGATCAGCACGTGGAGCACGGCGGCGAGTGCGACCACCAGTGTCGCGATCACGATCATGCGGTCAGCTTATGCCCGCGTTCAGGTCGCACTTTTCGTCGCCTCGCCCGGCTTGTAGCGACAGAAACTGCGACCTGAACGAGAGAGGATGCCCGGCGCGCACAGTCAGCTGTGCACATCCACGACGGTGCGGCCTCGCACCTGCCCGGCCAGGATGCGGCCTGCGGCGCCGAGGGCATCCTCGAGTCCGATGGTCGTCGTCATGCTGTCGAGCAGGTGCAGGTCGAGGTCCCGGGCGAGGCGGTCCCAGGCATCCTGCCGTCGAATGCGCGGCGCCTCGACGGAGTTGATGCCGGCCAGGGACACCCCGCGCAGGATGAACGGCATCACGCTCGCGGGAAGGTCCGGCCCGCCGGCCAGCCCGCAAGCGGCGACAACGCCGCCGTACGAGGTCTGCGCCAGCACGTTCGCGAGCGTCGTGCTGCCGACGGTGTCGATCGCGCCCGCCCAGCGCGCCTTCTGCAGCGGGCGCCCGGGCTCGACGAAGTCGGCGCGGTTCACGATGGCGGATGCCCCGAGCTCACGCAGGTAGCCGGCCTCGCTGTCGCCCCGTCCGGTGGACGCCGTCACCGAGTATCCGAGCTTCGCCAGCACGGCGATCGCCACGGACCCCACGCCGCCGGCCGCTCCCGTGACGAGCACGTCGCCGGAGGAGGGCGTGACACCGCCATGCTCGAGGGCCAGCACGGCGAGCATCGCCGTGAAGCCCGCGGTACCGACGGCTGCCGCGTGGTGCAGCGTGAAGGCATCCGGAATCAGTACGAGCGCCTCGCCTCGAACGGCGGCACGCTCGGCGAGACCGCCGTTCAGCGACTCGCCGATCCCGTCGCCGTTCAGCACCACATGGTCGCCGGCTACGAAGCGCGGGTCGGCGGATGCCCGCACGCGCCCGACGAGGTCGATACCCGGAATGAGCGGCGACTTCCGGAGCACCCCGGGACGCCCTGCAAGTGCGAGTCCGTCCTTGTAGTTCAGCGCCGAGTACGCGACATCGACCTCGACGTCGGCCGGCTCGAGCGCGTCGTCGTCGAGCGTACGAAGCCCGGCTTCGTGCTCGACGATCGCACCGTTGTCGATCTGCTGGGTCACCTGAAGCGCGCGAAACGACATGGGCTCAGGATAGGCGCCACCTCACGTCGCACGGGAGCTTGTCACAGCCCACCGAGCATGGTATTCGGCAGGGTCTCCTACGCGGTCGGCGGTGCGTACGCGCGGGCACGCGTGGCGAAGTACGCGTTCGCCGCAGGCACGTACATCAGCACGATCGCGACGATGACGATGACGACCTGGACAACGGACGAGAACGACGTGGAGTTGAAACCCGACGAGAACAAGGGCGTGATCGAGCCGATGACCGACAGGATGCCCAGGATCGTGAGCACCACCCGAGCCCAGTTGCGGCCGTCGCGCATCCGGTTCACGATGACGAGTTCGATGATCGCGACGATGAAGACGAGGATCGCGAAGATCAGCACGACCAATCCCACCGTCGCGCCGGCCACACCACCGACCGCCGCTCCGGCGCCGAGTGCGACGATGCCGACGAAGAGCGCGAAGATCGATCCGATCAGCGAGACGATCGCGCCGATCAACCAGATGACGTATGCCGCGGTGACGGCTCCCGGCCGCGGAGCGGGTGTAGGTGTGCTCATGACATTTCCCCCTGTCAGTCGCCGCACAGCCTACTCGGGGCCGAGCAAAAGGGGTTCTGCCGTAACCCGTATGACCGGGGCTCTCGCTACCGCGCGAGCGCTCGGCTGGGATGGAATTCATGAGCACCACCTCCCGCCGCCGAATCGGTCCGGCGCTGTCCGCGTTGCTGATGGTGCTGACCGTGTTCGGCCCGATCTCGATGGATCTCTACCTGCCGGCGTTGCCCGCGCTCACGCGTGAGCTGGGGACGACGACGTCCGTCGCCCAGTTCACCATCACGGCCTGCCTGATCGGCCTCGCCGTCGGCCAGCTGATCGCCGGGCCGCTTTCCGATCGGTTCGGCCGCCGCGGACCGCTGCTGATCGGCATCGCCGCGTTCGCTGCCGCATCCGCGCTCTGTGCGGTGAGCCCGACGATCGAGACGCTCGTCGTCGCCCGGCTGGTGCAGGGTCTCGCGGGAGCGGTCGGCATCGTCATCTCGCAGGCGGCCGGTCGCGACGTGTACGAGGGCGGTGCGCTGATCCGCTACTACGGGCGTCTGACGGTGATGGGCGGTCTCGCCGCGATCGTCGGACCCGTGATCGGAGGCCAGCTCGTGCGGTTCACGGATTGGCGCGGTCTCTTCCTCTTTCTCGCCGGTATCGGGGTTCTGCTGCTCGCGCTCTGCCTGGTGATTTTCCGCGAGACTCTGCCGGCGACCCAGCGCACAACCGGCGGACTGCGCCATACCGGCCGCGATTTCCGTCGGCTGCTGTCGGATCGACTGTTCGTGGGCGCCGTTCTCATCACCGGGTTCGCCTTCGCAGCGATCTTCGCCTACCTCGCCGGAGCGACCTACATTCTGCAAGGCATCTACGGCCTCTCCCCGCAGGGGTACTCCGTCGCGTTCGGCGCCAACTCCGCGGGCGTGATGCTCTTCGGCTACCTCGGCGGACGGTCAGCAGAGCGTTGGTCGGAACGGGGAACGCTGGTCGTCGGCCTCGCCATGTGCGCTGCAGGTGCGCTCGGCCTCCTCGCCACGGGGCTGTTCGCGCTCCCGCTGCCTGTGGTGCTGGCATCCCTGTTCATCATGGTCTCCGGAGGTGCGGGCGCGACGGCGGCGCCGACCACCTCGCTCGCGCTCGCCGACTACCCGGAGCTCGCCGGAACGGCATCCTCCATGTTGGGGCTCACCCGATACGCTTTCGGCGGTGTCGCCGCACCGCTGGTCGGCCTCGCCGGCGCGAACAACGTGCTTCCGCTCGGCATCGTGACCACCTGCGCCATCGGCCTGGTCGGAGTGACGTACGTCGCCCTCGTCGGGCGGGAGCGCAACCCGCGCATCGCCGACTCCGTCGCGTTCGCCGCTGTGGAGGCGAACCAGCGGGTGACGAGCGAATAGACGTCTCGCGACCCGCATCCACCAACCCATCAAGGAGAATCAGTGCTCACCGTCAACGCGTACGCCGCACCCACCGTCGACGCTCCGCTGGAGCCCGTCACCATCACCCGTCGCGACGTCGGGCCCAAAGACGTGCTGATCGAGATCAAGTTCGCCGGCATCTGCCACTCCGACATCCACACGGTGCGCGAGGACTGGGGGCCCGTCCAGCATCCGCTCGTGGTCGGCCATGAGATCGTGGGCATCGTCTCCGAAGTGGGGGCGGATGTCACCAAGCACGCCGTCGGAGACCGCGTCGGCGTGGGCTGCATGGTCGGTTCCTGCCGCGAGTGCGAGAACTGCCTCGCCGGTGACGAACAGTACTGCCTGAAGGGGATGACCGGAACGTACGGCGCCGTCGACGCCGACGGAACGATCACCCAGGGCGGGTA
>Ga0164242_10008385_pt1 | contig 11213 bp, 10 predicted proteins | sample OricomgcompostMG_FD_108783 | JGI IMG/M metagenome (GOLD analysis project Ga0164242, IMG submission 108783) | Miracle-Growth compost microbial communities from Emeryville, California, USA - Original compost - Miracle growth compost (MG) ...
AACCGGCGCTGGATGTAACGCCGATAGCCCGGGTCCAGGAACCCCGTGGTGAACAGCACGAATGTGGGCGGCCGACTCGACGCCTGCGTGCCGAACAGGATGCGCGGCTGCTTCCCACCGCGCACCGGGTGCGGGTGTGCGGCGGTGAGTTCCGCAAGGAACGCGTTGAACTTGCCGGTCGGGATGCGCGTGTCCCACGACTCGAGCGCCGTCTCCAGAGCGGGAACCAGCTTTTCCAGGTGTCGTCCGGTGCGCGCGGAGATGTTCACCCGCGGCGCCCACGACACGTGCGCGAGGTCCTGCTCGATCTCCCGTTCCAGGTAGCGTCGGCGCTCGTCGTCGAGCAGGTCCCACTTGTTGAACGCGAGCACCAGCGCGCGGCCGGACTCGAGCACGAGGTCGATGATGCGCACGTCCTGCTCGGAAAGCGGCTCGCTCACGTCGAGCACGACGACGGCGACCTCCGCCTTCTCCAGAGCGGTGCTGGTGCGCAACGAGGCATAGAAGTCGGCGCCCTGCTGCAGGTGCACACGGCGCCGGATGCCCGCAGTGTCGACGAATCGCCACACCCGCCCGCCGAGTTCGATCTGCTCGTCGACGGGATCACGCGTCGTGCCGGCCAACTCGTTGACGACGACGCGTTCCTCCCCCGCCGTCTTGTTCAGCAGCGACGACTTGCCCACGTTCGGTCGGCCGACGATGGCCACCCTCCGCGGCCCTCCGACTTCCTGCTTCGCCACAGCAGAGACGGCCGGCAGCTTGGCCAGGATGAGGTCGAGCAGGTCCGCGACTCCGCGTCCATGCAGCGCGGAGACCGGGTACGGCTCGCCGAGCCCGAGCGACCACAGCGTGGCAGCGTTCGGCTCCTGCCGAACGTCGTCCACCTTGTTCGCGGCGAGGAAGACGGGCTTGTCGGTCTTGCGCAGCAAGCGCACGACCCGCTCGTCGGTGTCGGTCGGGCCGACGTTCGCGTCCACCACGAACAGCACGGCATCGGCGAGGTCGATCGCCACCTCCGCCTGCGCGGCGACCGAGGCGTTGATGCCGCGGGCGTCCGGTTCCCAGCCGCCGGTGTCGACGAGCGTGAACTGCCGGCCGTTCCATTCCGCCTTGTACGAGACGCGGTCGCGCGTGACGCCGGGAGTGTCCTCGACGACGGCCTCACGACGGCCGAGGATGCGGTTGACCAGTGCCGACTTGCCCACATTCGGGCGACCGACGATCGCCAGCACCGGCAACGCGGGCAGGTAGACGATCGCGTTCGGGTCCTCGGTGACGGTCTCGAGCACGTCGAGGTCGGCCTCGTCGAGCTCGTAGTCGTCGAGGCCGGCGCGCAACGCGGTGGCGCGTTGATGCGCAGCATCCTCGTCGAGGGCCGCGAGACGCTCGCCGAGGTCGTCGGGCTCGGCGTCGAAGTCGTCTGTATCAGCCATGGGAGTTCCTCTCGATCACGGCGATGACCGCGTCAATGGTCGCCTCGAAGTCGAGTTCGGTCGAATCGACCGTTGTCACTCCGGGGGCGGCGGTCATGAAGTCCACGACGCGCGAGTCCGCCGCGTCGCGGCGTAGCAGCTGCTCGCCGACGTCGCCGGCAGGTTGATCGGCCAGTTCCGCTGCACGGCGTGCGATACGCACATCGGATGCCGCGGTGAGCAGGATGCGCACCGGCGCATCGGGCGCGACGACGGTCGTGATGTCGCGACCCTCGGCGATGATGCCGGGGCGATCGGTTCCTGCCATGATCCGACGGAACAACCCGTTCAGGTGTTCCCGCACCTCCGGCACGCGCGCGATCGCGCTCACGACGCCGGAGATCTCGGGCTCCCGGATCTCCTCGGTCACGTCGGTGTCACCCACGAAGACGCTGTAGCCGTCCGGATCGGTGCCGATCCGGTAGTCGAAGTCGGGCAGCGCGTCCACCACGTCGGACGAGACGACGGGGTCGAGCCCGCGGCGCACCACGAACCAGGCGAGCGCGCGGTACGCGGCTCCGGTGTCCAGGAACGCGAAGCCGAGCCGGCGGGCGGTCGCCTTGCTCACGCTCGACTTTCCGCTGCCGGCCGGACCGTCGACGGCGACGACGATCGGATGCCTCCGGTCGCCATCGGCAGCGCTCGTGGCCTCGTGTGGTCCGGTCATCCTGCAATCCTCCAACCGCGGGCGGAGAGATCGTCGATGGTGCGCTGCTGCGCCTCCGGCAGCACCGCGATCTCCGCCAGTCCGATCTGCGCACCGGGCGAGTGCTCCATCCGCAGGTCCTCGATGTTGACGCCGATCTCGCCGAGCTCGGTGAAGAGCCGCCCCATCTCCCCTGGCCGATCGTCGACCATCACGACGACGGTGGCGTACCGGCGGTCCTGGCCGTGCTTGCCCGGCAGCCGTGCCACACCGGTGTTGCCGCCGGCGAGCGCCTCGGCGATGGTCCGCCGTGCGCCGGGCGCGTCGATCTCGGCCAGAGCGGAAATCACGCGATCGAGGTCGTCCCGGTACGCGTGCAGAATCTCCACCACGGCCGGCGCGTTCGCGCCGAGGATCTGGATCCACAGCTCCGGGTTGCTGGCCGCGATGCGAGTCACGTCGCGCAGCCCCTGCCCGGTCAGCCCGAGCGCGGCGTCCGACGATCCGGCAAGCCGCTTGCCCATCAGGCTCGAGATCACCTGCGGTGCGTGCGAGACGAGCGCGACGCCGGCGTCGTGCGCATCCGTCTCCAGTTCGACGGGCGTCGCGTGCAGGTCGAGCGCCAGCGCTTCGACCAGGCTCACCCGTTTGCGATCGACGTCGGGCCGCGGACACACCACCCAGGGGCGACCGATGAACAGGTCGGCTCGGGCGGCGATCGCACCGCCGCGCTCCCGTCCGGCCAGTGGATGCGACCCCACGTATCTGCTCAGATCCGCACCGAGCGAGACGAGCTCGGCCAGCGGCGCCGCCTTGACGCTGGCGACGTCGGTGACCGTCGCTTCCGGGTACAGGGCCAGTTCGGCCGCCACGACGGCGGCGGTCATGTCCGGCGGCACGGCCACCACGATCAGGGCCGGCACGTCCGCCGTATCGGGCGCGCGCCCCGCCCCGTAATCGATGGCGAGTTCGAGGTTCGCACGGGATGCGTCGGCGAGCACCACGTCGACTCCGCGGGCGCGCATCCCGAGCCCGATGCTGGCCCCGAGCAGCCCGGTGCCCACGACACGGACGACACCGTCGACGCGCGCGCTTTCAGCGCGCGCCGATTCAGCGCGCGCTTGAGTGTCGTCGTGCACGATGCCTCCCGATCGCGAAACCAGCGGGCTACTCCCCGCGCCTACTCCCCTGCGTTCCGGGAGATCGTGAGCAACTGGCCGAGTTCTACCTTAGTCACGTCGCGAGCCGCTCCCGCCTGCAGGGTGCCCAGATGCAACGGCCCGAAGCTGCGGCGCACGAGCTGCAGCACGGGATGCCCGACGGCGTCGAGCATCCGGCGCACGATTCGGTTGCGTCCGGAGTGCAGCGTCACCTCGACCATGCTGGCTCCGGACCGAGCCTGCAGGATGCGCGCCTTGTCCGCGGCGATCGGCCCATCCTCAAGGGTGATTCCGCGGGTCAGCTTGGCAAGCGCCTGCGGCGTGATCGCTCCGTCGACGGTCGCGATGTACGTCTTGCTGACTCCGAACGACGGATGCGCGAGCACGTGTGCCAGCGCACCGTCGTTGGTCAGCAGCAACAGTCCGCTGGTGTCGGAGTCGAGCCTGCCCACGTTGAAGAGCCGCTCCGGATAGTCGGACGTGAACGTTCTCAGGTCAGGCCGGCCGCGCTCGTCGCGCATCGAGCTGAGCACGCCGACGGGCTTGTTCAGCATCACATAGCGCCGGGAGGTGTCCAGTTGCACGGCGACGCCGTCCACGGCGACGAGGTCGACGGCCGGATCAACACGACGGCCGGGCTCGGTGACGATCTGCCCATTCACCTCGACTCTGCCCTCCGCGATGTATTGCTCGCAGATCCGGCGCGAGGCGACTCCGGCGGCCGCCATCACCTTCTGCAGTCGCTCGCCTTCGGGCTGGTGCGCGCCGCGCCCAGCTGCGCCGGCACCGTCGCCGCGGCCGGCACCGCCGGCGCCGTCGCCGTCAGCGGGCCGCATCGTCCACCCCGCTCGTGTCGAAGCCGTCGGCGCCGTCGGGGAGCAGCGGCGAGATGTGCGGCAGCTCCTCGATGGAGTTGATGCCCAGTTGGGTCAGCAGCAGGTCGGTCGTGCCGTAGTTGATCGCGCCGGTCTCGGAGTCGGTGAACAGCTCGGTGATGAGCCCGCGGCCGAGCAACGTGCGCACGACCGAGTCGACGTTCACAGCACGGATCGAGGCGATCGAGCCGCGCGAGATGGGCTGCTTGTACGCGATCACGGCGAGCGTCTCCAGCGCCGCCTGCGACAGCCGGGTCGGGTTTTGGGCGAGCACGAAGTCGCCGACGACGTCGTCGAACTCGTGGCGCACGTACAGCCGCCAGCCTCCGCCGACCTCCCTCAGCTCGAACCCGCGACGCACGCCGCCGTCTTCGCCGTCGTAGTCGGCGACGAGCACCTCGATGCTCTGTCGCACGGCGGCGACGGGCGCGCCGAGCGCGGTCGCGAGCGTCACGAGGCTCTGCGGCTCGTCCGCGACCATCAGGATCGCCTCGATCGCGCGGTGGATGTCGAGCGGATGCCGCTCTGCCGGCTCCTCAGCTGCGTCGGTGGCGGGGGTCACATCATCCATAATCGGCTCCCAGGTTGGCGAGGTTCTCGTCTGACCACGTCTCGGCACTCCAGCGGATGGTGAGCTCGCCGAGCGGCTCGAGCTGCTCGAACGACACGGCGGCGTGCCGGTACAGCTCGAGCACGGCGATGAACCGGGCGATCACGACGCCCTTCTGGTCGGCTCCGGCGATCAGCTCGCGGAAGGTGTGCTGTCCGCCGCCGCGTAGCAGGCTCACCACGTGCGCAGCCTGTTCCCGGATGCTCACCAGCGGCGCGTGCAGGTGGTCGAACCCCACGGTCGGCAGCTCGCGCGGCGTGAGCGCGAGCGTGGCGAGTGCGGCGAAGTCGTCGAGGGAAAGCGTCCAACGCAGCTCCGGCGTGCGCTGACGAAAGCGATCCTCCAGCCGCACGATGCGCGGATGTCTGCCGGCCTCTGCAGCCAGATGCCCGGCGAACCAGGCGGAGACGTCCTTGAACGCCCGGTACTGCAACAACCGCGCGAACAGCAGGTCGCGCGCCTCCAGCAGCGCGACGTCCTCGGCATCCACCAGCTCGCCCTGGGGAAGCAACCCGGCGATCTTCAGGTCGAGCAGGGTCGCGGCAACGACCAGGAACTCGCTGGCCGTGTCGAGGTCCTTCTCGGATTCGATTCCGCGCAGGTATCCGAGAAATTCATCCGTGACCCGGCTGAGCGCCACCTCGGTGATGTCGAGCTCGTGCTTGGAGATCAGAGAGAGCAGCAGGTCGAACGGCCCCTCGAACACGTCGAGGGCAACACGGAACGATTCCTCCGCACCGGGGTCGGCTACGGCCGCCTCGGCCGGTTCCGCCTCGATGACGGCCGGGGCGCCGAACGCATCGACGTCATCGTGCGCCGTCTGGGTCTCAGGCGACCGCGCCACGTGCCACCAGTTCCCTGGCCAGCTGTCGATACGCCTCGGCGGCCTGATGCTCCGGCGCGAACTGGGTGATCGGGCTGGCCGCCACCGAGGCATCCGGGAACTTCACGGTGCGTGAGATCACGGTCTCCAGAACGCGGTCGCCGAATGCGTCGACGACCCGCTCGAGAACCTCACGCGAGTGCAGCGTGCGCGCGTCGTACATCGTGGCCAGGATGCCGTCGAGCTCGAGCGCCGGGTTCAGTCGTTCCCGCACCTTGTCGACGGTCTCGATCAGCAGCGCGACCCCGCGCAGCGCGAAGAACTCGCACTCCAATGGGATCAGCACGCCGTGGCTGGCGGTCAGTGCGTTCACGGTCAGGATGCCGAGCGACGGCTGGCAGTCGATCAGGATCACATCGTAGTCGGCGCTGACCTTGCGCAGCACGCGCGCGAGAATCTGCTCCCGGGCCACCTCGTTCACGAGGTGCACCTCGGCGGCCGACAGGTCGATGTTCGCCGGGATGACGTCGAGGCCAGGCACGGCGGTGTGCTGGATCGCTTCAGCCGGATCCTTCGAGCTGGACAGCAACAGATCGTAGATCGTCGTCGCCTCGTGCGTGAGCACGCCGAGACCGGCCGAAAGCGCGCCCTGCGGGTCGAAGTCGACCGCGAGCACGCGGCGGCCGTACTCCGCGAGCGTTGCGCCCAGGTTGATGCTCGTCGTCGTCTTGCCGACGCCGCCCTTCTGGTTGCACAGCGCGATCACGCGCGCGGGCCCGTGCGCCTTCAGCTTCTTCGGCTGAGCGAAGGTACGCAACGGCCGGCCCGTCGGTCCGAGCTCGGGTCCGGTCACGTCGGCCATGCCCGGCAGCTCTTGTGGGTTGTCGTGCGTCCGCGCCACCGATGGACCCTCGCTTTCTGCCGCCTGTCACTGCGCATCACGAGTCTAGCGAGCCGGATGCCGCCTTCCGCTACGCCTCGCTCTGCTGCGGTGGTTTGCTGCGTCCGGGTAAATGCACCTGGTTGCCTTCGCGATCCAGGATCGTAAGGATCTCGGCGTCGGTTCCGTGGGCTCGAACGGCGTGCGGGGTCATCGTGGAGAACTCAGCCGCTTGGCCCGCGGTGACGACGATGACCCGTTCGCCGAGATGCAAATGGATGACACCGGTGAGAACGGTGAACCACTCGTAACCAGGATGTACTCGCAAGCCGTCGACCTGTCGCTCGGAGCTGATGCGCATCTTCGCGATCGTCACACCCCGTCGGTCACGTTCCCGCGACAGGAGCCACACCGTCGCGCCATCGATCGGCTCCGCCTCGGGACGGATGACGACGTCTTCGTCGTTGTCTGGTTCAACCAGTTGATCGAGTGTGGTGCCCAACGCCTGCGCGATCGTGACGAGCTGCTCGAGCGCGATCGTGCGTTGCCCGGTCTCGATACGGCTGAGCGTGGAGATCGATACGAACGACCGGCTCGCCAGCGTTTCGAGCGTCCATCCGCGGGCCTGACGAAGGCCCCGGATGCGCTGGCGGACGACTCCATCCAGATAGTTTTGCGTCATACGCAAAAGTATATGCAGCGACAGAAAATCTCTCGTAGTGTCTCGGTATGCCTTCCTCGTTCTCCGCCCGACACGCTCACCAGCACGATGGGTCGCATGCCCACCAGATGCCGGACGACATTGCCGACCAGCTCGAACTCGACGCGGTGCTGTCTGCACCGATGGTCGGCGACGCCCTGGATCGAGCCGCCGAGAAGCTCGGCGCGGAGCCGACGAGCATCCTCGACCTCGGCGCGGGAACCGGGACGGGCAGCATCGCCTTGGCTCGCCGATTTCCGACGGCGCGTGTGGACAGCCTGGACAGTTCCGAAGACCTTCTGCACAGACTGACGGCATCCGCCGCGTCAGCCGGGCTCACCGACCGGATTCGACCCCATCTGATCGACCTCGACGAGGACTGGACGGCCGCCGTGCCGGCGGGCGTCGACCTGATCTGGGCGTCATTGTCGCTTCATCACGTCACGGATGCCACGAAAGTGCTCGAACAAGCCCTCGCGGCGCTGCGACCCGGCGGAGTGCTTGTTGTTGCAGAGATGACGGAGGCGCCGCATTACGCGCCAACGGACCTCGGCGGCGAGCAGGATGGGCTCGCCGACCGCCTGGTCGCCGGCCTCGCCGACCTCGGCTATCCGGTCACGGCCGATTGGTCCGAGGAACTGTCAGCAGCCGGCTTCACGTCGGTACGTCGATTCGACCACACCATCACCGCGGCCGGCGGAACCGACGACGGCGCTCGGTACCTGGCGTCGCACCTGCGGTCATCGCGGGGTCGCCTGTCCTCTGTCCTCACGGCAGACGACAACGCCGCGCTGGACACGGCGGTGCGCGATCTCGACACCGGGGTCTCCCGCATCGTCATGACCTCCGGACGAGCGGTCTGGGTCGCTACGCGTGCGCAGAATTCGGTGCGGTCTTCGGCGACGATGGACGCCGACGTCGTGATCGTCGGCGGAGGCCCTGCAGGCCTCGCCGCGTCCATCGCGCTCGCTCGATCTCGGCGAAGCGTCGTCGTCGTCGACGCCGGTCAACCCCGCAATGCAGTGGCACACAGCGCACACAATGTCCTCGGAAACGAGGGCGTCTCTCCGTTGGAACTTCAGGCACGCGGGCGGGCGGAAGCCGAAGCGTACGGCGTGCGTGTCGTGTCCGGCCGCGCCACCGGAGCCAGAGGCTCGATCGACGACTTCACCATCGAGGTCGATGGTGGCGCCACCGAAGTGCAGGCGCGTCGCGTCATCCTTGCCACCGGACTCATCGACGACCTTCCCGAGATCCCGGGCGTACGAGAAGGGTGGGGCGAATCGGTGCTGCACTGCCCGTTCTGCCACGGCTGGGAGGTTCGTGACCGGCGAATCGCAATCCTCACCCGCGACGAGATCGCAATCCATCAGGCCGTGTTGTTCCGGCAGCTCAGCGACGACGTCACCCTGTTCTTGCACGAGGCTTCGGACCCGACGCACGAGCAGTCGGAACAACTCGCGGCGCTGAATATCCGAGTCGTCCGACCGCGCGTCGATCGGCTCGTCCTCGACGGACGACAGGTGACAGCAGTGCTGGTCGATGGTGGACGTCGTTTCGAGACGGACGCCGTGATCGTGGTGCCCGGATACCATGTCCGCACCGAGTTGTTCGAAGCTCTCGGCGGGACGGCTGCGCTGGCGCAAACCGGCCGGCAGATTACAGCAGACGCGCGCGGTGCCACCTCCGTTGCGGGAGTATTCGCCGCCGGCAACGCAGCGGAGCCGATGGCGGTGCTCGCTGGTTCGATGGCGTCCGGGGTCTCGACCGGAGCCGCCGTGCACGGGAGCCTCGCCTTCGCGGATCTCGCTTCGGCGGTGGAGGAACAACGCACACCGTTCTCGGCGGCCGAGGAGGCGGCGAACGCGCGCCGGGTCGTCGGGAACCGTGGCAGGTAAGACCACACCGCGCGAACGGAACACCGCCATTCGTCGGCACGATCACGACCGTGGCGGCCCGCAGCGCCTACCGAGCACGCGGGTGCGCGCTGGTATACATGTCGCGCAGGGTGTCTGCGGTGACGAGTGTGTAGATCTGCGTCGTCGCCACCGACGAGTGCCCGAGCAGCTCCTGCACGACGCGAACATCGGCGCCGCCCTCCAGCAGGTGCGTTGCGAAGGAGTGGCGCAGCGTGTGCGGCGAAACCGGCACGGTCAGGTTCGCCCGTTCCGCCGTCTGTTTGATGATCAGCCAGGCATTCTGTCGCGTCACGCGCGAGCCGCGCACACCCAGGAACAGTGCGGGCGTCGCCCTGCCACGACCGGAGAGCACGGGCCGGGCACGCACCAGGTACGCGTCCAACGCGTTCCGGGCGTAGCTGCCCAACGGCACGATCCGCTGCTTGCTTCCCTTTCCGGTGAGCCGCACGATCTCCCGGTCGAACACGTCGTCCACGTTCAGGTCCACGGCTTCGGAGACGCGCGCGCCCGTCGCATACATCAGTTCGAGCAGCGCCTTGTTCCGCACCGCGACGACGTCGTCGCCGTCGGTCGCGGCCAGCAGCGCCGTCACCTGGTCGACGGTGATCGCCTTCGGCAGTCGGGATGCCAGCTTCGGCGGCTTCACCTCCCGCGCCGGGTCCTCCGTTGTCTCCTGCTCCTCGAGCAGGAATCGGTGCAGGCCGCGAACGCTGGAGAGCATCCGCGCGATCGATGACGCCGTCAGCGGGGACTCGTCGCGGGTGCCGAGATAGCGCGAGAAACCGCTGATCTGCAGGGATGTCACCTCGTCGAGGTCCTCGACGCCTTGCTCGGCGAGCCAGCCGATGTACACACCCAGGTCGCGGCGATAGGCTGCCGTCGTGTTCGCCGAGAGTCCTCGCTCGATCGAGACGTGCCGCAGGTAGGCATCCACGGCAGCCTCGAGTGTCATCGCTACCGGTTCCCCGTCACGACCGGTCGTGAGCCGACCGGGATCGAGCGACCAGGCCAGGGCGCGTCGGCTGCGGCGAGCGTCGCCCAGTCGCGAGCGCGCGCCACGTGCGCGGCGAGACCTCCGACGGTCAGCGACGGGTTGTGCACCTCGCGAGCGAGGATCGCATCCACCAGATCGTCGAGGCTGACCCAACGCACCTGGATGTCCGCCTCTTCCGCCGTGCGTTGGAACGCCTCGGCCGTGGAGGTCAGCCCGCGCGCAAGGTAGATGCGCACCGCCTCGTCGCTGCCGCCCGGGGTCGTCTCGTAGTCGGCGAGCACGTGCCATCGTGCGGCGACCAGGTCGGCCTCCTCGGCGAGCTCGCGCTGCGCGGCGGCCAGAGCGTCCTCGCCGGGCACGTCGAGCAGGCCGGCCGGGATCTCCCACTCGCGAGAGTGCACGGGATGCCGGTACTGGTTGATCAGCAGCACCCGCTCGTCATCGTCGAGGGCCAGGATGGCCACCGCACCGGTGTGATCGACGTACTCGCGGACGATCGTCTCGCCGTTGTAGTCCACCTCGTCACGACGCACGTCCCAGACCCGGCCGTGATAGACGATCGCGCTTCCCGAGACGGCGACGTCGGCCTGCTCGTCTCGCAGCACCGCGCGCGGCTCAGGCATCCTCTGCCACCTCGAACAGTCGGCTTGCCTCCTGGCGCTCCAGAGCGGCTCCGATCAGGCCGCGGAAGAGCGGGTGCGGACGATTCGGCCGCGAACGCAGCTCCGGGTGCGCCTGCGTGCCGACGTAGAACGGGTGCGCCTGCCGCGGCAACTCGACGTACTCGACCAGGTGGCCGTCCGGAGACGTGCCGCTGAACCACATGCCGGCATCCGCGATCTGCTGCCTGAAGGAGTTGTTCACCTCGTACCGGTGGCGGTGCCGTTCGGATGCCTCGGGCGCCCCGTACAGGTCGGCGACGATCGATCCGTCGGCGAGGGCGGCCGGATACAGCCCGAGGCGCATGGTTCCGCCCAGGTCACCGCCGGCGATGATCTCGACCTGCTCGGCCATCGTCGCGATCACCGGGAACTCGGTGTCCGGATCGAACTCCGACGACGACGCGCCGGCGAGGCCTGCCTCGTTCCTGGCGTACTCGATCACCATGCACTGCAGGCCGAGGCAGAGGCCGAG
>Ga0164242_10008386_pt1 | contig 11212 bp, 9 predicted proteins | sample OricomgcompostMG_FD_108783 | JGI IMG/M metagenome (GOLD analysis project Ga0164242, IMG submission 108783) | Miracle-Growth compost microbial communities from Emeryville, California, USA - Original compost - Miracle growth compost (MG) ...
CGTGCTGGTATGATTTTTCTTATAATGAATCAGCCCCTGCTTGTAGCCGCCTTTGCCGTCCGGTACAGGCAGCTACAATCAGGAGCCGATTCAATATAAGAAAATTGATATCAGCACGGTGCAATTCAAATTTCCGATGCAATATGCCGTGGCGCGAGAGATGTTGAGTTTTCCTGTTGCGCCAAAACACAAGTTATATAAATTCTGGAAACAAGGCCAGCCTTCTTCCACAGCCTTCAACTCAGCCTGGGGCGTCGATGTGGATGTGCACGATTTGGTCAGCAGCGGGCCGTGGGTTATTCAATCTTATGTTCCCAAGCAACGCCTTGTCTATGCGCGAAATACCCATTACTGGAAAAAAGATGCAGAAGGGCGTGCGCTGCCGTATTTGGATAAGTATGTGACGCTGATTGTACAGGATCAAAATACAGATCAGCTCAAGTTCACTGCTGGCGACACGGATGTGCTGGGAGTTCAGCACAAAGATTATCCGCGTTTAAAAGGCGCTGCTGCAGCGGGACATTATAAGGTATTGAATCTCGGCCCATCCTGGGGAAATAGCTATTTGTGTTTTAATCAAAATCCGAGTTCGGTGGTTGCCAAACGCGCGCCGTGGAAAATTCAATTGTTCCAGGACGCCCGGTTCCGTCAGGCCGTTTCATACGCCATCAACCGCAAGCGCATTTCCGACGATATTTTTCTAGGAATGGCGACGCCGATGTGGGGGCCGGAATCGCCAGCTAATACATTATTTTTTGATCCAAACGTTGCGCAATATCCGTATAGTTTGGATAAGGCGAAAGCGTTGCTGACGCAGATTGGTTTGAAAGATAGCAACGGCGACGGCATCCTGGAATATCAGGGACACGCGGTGAAATTCACCATTTTAACAAATGTGGAAAGTAATCAGCGCGTGGCGATTATGGCGATCATCGCCAACGATCTGAAGCAGCTTGGGCTGGATGTCTCTTACGCCCCGATTAATTTTAATAAACTCGTGTCACTGCTCAGCCCCAAGCCACCTGCGCCTTACGATTGGGATGCGATAGTTTTGGGATTCACCGGCGGACCGGAACCGTATAATGGCAGAAACATCTGGCAGAGTTCCGGCAATTTGCATCAGTGGAACCCGTATCAGAAAAAGCCCGCCACCAAGTGGGAAGCGGAAGTAGATGATATTTTCCGCGAAAGCGGCCAAACATTGGATGAAACAAAGCGAAAAGAATTGTTTAATCAATGGCAGGAAATTGCTGCGTCCGAATTGCCGCTGATTTATACGGTGGTGCCAGACGGTTTGGTGGCGTTGCGCGATGGTTTTGGCAATATCAAACCCTGTTCGCTGGGCGGCGTGACGTGGAATCTGGATGAGATATATTCATTGCAGGCAACGCGTGATCAGCCGTAAAGATTTTTAAGTTCCGGGTAGAAGTACTTTTCGCCATAAGACGGGGTAATGAAAAGTACTTTTAAAGGTGCTCCAATACTGGATTCCAACCTTTGCCGGAATGACAGTAATCAGTAACGAAAAGTACTTTTATGGTTTATTTTGCCGGCTTTCTACTTTTGGGATTGCTCCTCTTGGTGTTGCTGTCCATTATATTTGGCTTCACCAAAGTGTTGTTCCGCCGCCTGTTGGTGATGATTCCTTTGGTGATCGGCATCACCATCATTTCATTTGGCGCCATGCAGGCAGCGCCGGGCGACTATTTGGATACGCTGAAAGCTAATCCGCAAATTAAGGAAGGCACAATAGAGACGTTGCGGAAGCAGTTTGGCTTGATCGAAAATCCGGATTTTGCGGACTATGTGAAAATGTATGGCAAATGGCTGTGGAATGCCGTGCATGGCAATTTTGGTTTTTCGTTCACCTATAAAATTCCGGTTTTTGATTTAATTGGTCAATACGTCTATTACACATTTATTCTTTCGTTATGGTCGTTGATATTTTCGTGGCTGATTGCTATTCCGTTAGGGATATTTATCGCTACGCATCGCAATTCTCTTTGGGATCGGGTGATTAATTTCCTGGCCTTCGGCGGCATTTCGTTGCCCAGTTTTTTTCTGGCGCTGTTGGCGTTGGTGTTCGCGCAGAAAACGGGTTGGTTTCCCGTCGGCGGCGCGACAAGTGTCAATTATGCGCAACTGCCGTGGTTCAGCAGAATCGTTAATACCGGCTGGCATTTGTTTTTGCCGGTGATGGTTTTGGGAATCGGCGGCGTGGCCGGATTGATGCGGCAGATGCGTGGGAATTTGCTGGATGTGCTGGAAGAAAATTATATTCTCGCGGCACGCGCGCGCGGGCTTGCCGAAAAACGCGTGATTTATAAACATGCCGTGCGCAACGCCATCAATCCATTAGTGACATTATTCGGATATTCATTAAGCGGTCTTTTGGCGGGTGCGGCGCTGGTGGAAAATGTCATGGCGTGGCCTGGATTGGGAAGTTTGTTGTTGCAATCGATCACCACGCGCGATGTTTATGTGGCGATGGGCGCGTTTGTGATGGGCGCGATTTTGTTGATTTTGGGGAATTTGATTGCGGATATTTTGTTATTATTCACTGACCCGCGTATTAAGGTGCAATAATATAATGTTTCATGGAAATCAATTTGTGTCATTTCGACCGAAGTGAGGCACGAGCGCAGTGGAGAAATCTTGCTGTCGGAATACGGCTACAACCAGATGTTTCGACTTCGCTCGACATGACATTTAAAGAAGTTTGCGCAACAACATCACTTGATAAGTAAAAGTACTTTTATGGAAACTCCGCCACCGGAAACACCAAATCCCAGAGAAGCCAGGCAGGAAAAGCGCGCTGAGCGTCAACTGTTGACGGGGCGCGCGGCGCGGGAAATCAAGGCGCCGCCTCCCTCACTTTCTCCGGCTAAATTAACCTGGCGCGAATTAAAGAAAAACAAACTGGCGATTGCCGGCGCGGTGACGCTGATTTTGTTATACACGATTGCGCTGTTCGGCCAGTTCATCGCGCCGTATAATCCCACCGAACAATCGCCTGGCGGCCATCAGGTGTCATTCCATCCGCCGATGAAACTACGTTGGCGCACGGCAGACGGCGCCTTGCATTTGCGGCCTTTTGTTTACGGAACGGTGTCGCGCTGGAGCGAAGATCGCCAATTGACCTATTTGCCGGACCCTAACCAGTTGTATCAAATCCAGTTTTTCGTGCAGGGCCCGAAATATAAGTTTCTCGGAGTTATTCCGTCACGGTTGCATCTGTTTGGTGTTGACAAAGGTTATGTGTATTTGTTGGGAACTGATGAACAGAGTCGGGGATATTTTTCGCGCTTGATTTATGGGGCGCAAATTTCATTAACGGTTGGTCTGATTGCGATATTTATCAGTTTTTCATTGGGAATGCTGGTGGGCGGAATTAGCGGTTATTTTGGCGGGCGCACGGATAATCTTATCATGCGCTTCTGCGAAATATTAATGAGCGTCCCCGATTTTTATCTTTTGCTGGCATTGGCCGCTGCGATGCCGGTGGATATAAATCCGGCGTTGGTTTATTTATTAATCATCAGCATTTTGTCGTTGGTGGGTTGGGCGGGAATGGCGCGCGTGGTGCGCGGCATGGTGCTTTCGGTGCGCGAACGTGAATATGTGGAAGCGGCGCACGCTTTGGGCGTGGGCGATTTCACTATCATCATCCGCCACATTTTGCCATCAACATTTACCTACGCCATTGTGGCTGCAACGATGTCTGTTCCCGGATATATTTTGGGCGAAGCGGGATTATCATTTTTAGGCGTCGGCATTCGCGAGCCAATGGCAAGCTGGGGAAACATGCTTTCCGCTGCGCAGGACTTGAACACATTCAGCACACATCCGTGGGTTTTGGCTCCGGCCGTGATGATTTTTATTACGACGCTGGCGTATAATTTTTTGGGTGATGGATTGCGCGACGCGCTGGATCCCAAAACGAGGAATTAAGAATGGAAGCTGAGCAAAATTCAGATAAAAGTACTTTTCCGCTACTGCGTGTGAAAAATTTACAAACCCAATTTTTCACGGACGATGGCGTCGTGACGGCTGTCGATGGCGTTTCATTCGATGTTGCGCAAAAGGAAGTTTTGGGTTTAGTGGGCGAATCCGGCTGCGGCAAAAGCGTGACGAGTTTATCGATGCTGCGATTGGTCAGTTCGCCGGGCAAAATTACCGGCGGCGAAATTTTTTGGAAAGGGCGCGACATATTAAAATTGCCCGAAAGCGAGATGCGCAAAATCCGCGGCAATGATATCGCCATGATTTTCCAGGAGCCGATGACCAGCCTCGATCCGTTGTATACCATCGGAAATCAAATTGGCGAAGCGCTGGCGTTGCATCAAAAATTGCATGGAAAAGCAGCGCGCGCGAAAGCTATTGAAGCGTTGGACGCAGTTGGCATCGCGGATGCGGCCAAACGCATTGATTCTTATCCGCACCAATTGAGCGGCGGCCAGCGGCAACGTGTGATGATTGCTATCGCGCTTTCTTGCAATCCCGATTTACTGATTGCCGACGAACCGACAACGGCGCTGGATGTGACGATTCAAGCGAAAATCCTGGATTTGTTGAAACAGTTGCGCAAAGAACGTTCGATGGCGATGCTGCTGATCACCCATAACATGGGATTGGTGGCGGAAATTTGCGATCGCGTGGCCGTAATGCATCAAGGAAAAATTGTGGAAATGGCGGATGTCTTTAGTTTGTTCAAAAATCCGCAACATCCGTATACGCGCGATTTGCTGCGTTCCATGCCAACGTTGCAAAGTATTCCAAAACAAAAGCTGGCAACGGTAACCTGGGAACCGACAGATGAGCAGCAAGAACAAAGCCAGTTAGTAGAAACCTCGCCCGGACATTTGGTGAGTCAGTGGGTTTTGGGCTAAAAGTACTTTTATAAAAAGAATAGTAATTGTGTCATTTCGAGCGAAGTCGAGAAATCTTGTCGTTTGTCGCTGCATAAGATTTCTCGACTTCGTTCGAAATGACACATCGTGAATATCATCATGAAACTCTTACAAGTTCAAGGATTAACCAAACACTTCCCCGCCGGCAGCGGCATGTGGGGCAAAGCCGGTCAAGTGGTGCGTGCGGTGGATGATGTGTCGTTTGACATCGCGGAAGGCGAAGTGTTGGGACTTGTCGGTGAATCAGGCAGCGGCAAAAGTACGATTGGCCGATTAATTTTACGTCTCATCGAACCGACGGCGGGAAAAGTACTTTTCAAGGGACAAAATGTTTTCGATGCCGATAAACATCAATTGCGCGAACTACGCCGGCAGATGCAAATTGTCTTTCAGGATCCCTATGGCGCTTTCAATCCGCGCATGACGGTGGGAAATATCCTCGGCGAGGCGTTGCATTTACGTGGATTAACCAGCCGCAAAGATCGTGATGAGGAAGCGCGTCATTTGCTGCAAATGGTGCAGATGCCGACAACGATTCTGGGACGTTATCCGCATGAATTTTCCGGCGGCCAGCGTCAACGCATCGGCATCGCTCGATCGCTTGCGGTGCAACCAACATTCATCGTCGCCGATGAAGCAGTTTCCGCGCTGGATGTTTCCACGCAGGCAGAAATTATCAATCTATTATTAGACTTGCAAAGCCAGCTCAATTTAACCATGCTTTTCATTTCGCATGATTTGTCCGTAGTAAAAGTACTTTGCGACCGCATCGCTGTTCTCAGCAAAGGCAAATTGGTGGAACTCGCAAATAGCGCCGATCTTTTTGCGAATCCCCAACAGGAATACACGCGAGAATTATTAGGCGCGATTCCCGTTCCCGATCCGCAACTGGCGCGACGCTGATATATTTGCGATGAAACGAAAAACCGGCAAAGAAATTGAACCTTCCCAATTGGTGATTGATGTCATTGAGAGGGAAGTTTTGCCGCGTTTGCAGGATGGCGGAGAGACGTATCTGGTCGTTGCGCAAAAGCAACCTCAGGTTTTGGTGTTGCCTTCATTGCCCGGTGTGCCTCGGGAAGAAACAACGTCGTTTACGCCGCATATTAGCAAACCGGGCGGACTTCGGGATAAATGGCATAAGGATGCATTAACGGGTTTTGCGTATGTGATTTGCGGAGAAGCGGATTTGCTGCTGGGACGGCGTGTTGTTACTTGTCATGCCGGAAATTTCGCTTTCTTTCTGCCGCATACTTGGCGTAATCGTGGTTTTGCTTCGCATTGGGAACGGCCGGGGCCAGCGCAGACTAATTGCGATTTACTCTGGATATTTTTGAAAGAAAAGGAAGTTTTTTGCCACATGTGTTGGTCCCGTGGCGCGGAACACTTTGGATCGCGTCATCTTTTTATTCCTGATGATCGTTTGTTGAGTTTGGTAGAATTGTTGCAAGACGGGATTTTTCAGGGCGAAGCATTACAAGCGGCAGGCCAACTGCTTTGGTGTGTTTATGACCGGGTTCGCCGGAAGCTACGTGAAGGAAATTTTTTGATAGATCATGTGGCTGCTCAAGAGATTCCCAATACCGGTGAATCTGCCGATAGCATTGGCCAACGCGCGCAACTGTATGTGGATGCTAATCTGCCGCAACAAATGACGTTGGAAAGCGTAGCTCGCGCCATTTTCACTACGCGGGCTCGCGTGTCGCGTGAGTTCCGTGCGCACACCGGACAAACTTTTGGCGCGTATCTATTGCATTCGCGCCTTGAACGAGCGAAAGTACTTTTAGGCACAACTTCGTATAGCATTAAAGCCATCGCCTGGCGCGTGGGGTTTACCGACCCTGACTATTTTAGTACTACTTTCCGCCGGGTTATCGGCATCACGCCAACGGAATTTCGTAAAAAGAGACGATAATCAAGGATATAATACGATTTTCCAGTTTACAAAGAGCCTGATGAGGGTATAATCAATTAAGAGTTCAGGAACAGAATAGTTTTGTTTCCGGGAATTTCAAGGAGATTAATGAAGATTCAAAAACGGTTCTACGGTTTTACCTTGATTGAATTGCTTGTGGTAATTGCAATAATTTCAATTCTTGCGGGAATGCTGTTTCCGGTATTCGCCCGAGCAAGAGAAAGCGCACGGCGCGCCAGTTGTTTGAGTAATCTCAAGCAGATTGGATTGGGGATGATAATGTATACGCAGGATTGTGATGAACGCTATCCATTACCGATGTGGGAAAGCTCGGAAACTTACACATCAACGGCCAGCGGCAGCTCTGGCCACACATTTATTATGCAAAATCCTGTCGAGCCAGGAACTCCCGCCGGTAGGTATGAGTTCTCGCCGGGGAGCGGATTTGGCCACTATTACGGCTGGATGGATTTCATCTTTCCCTATGTGAAGAGTGTGCAGATATTCACCTGCCCCTCTTATACAATACGAGTTAGCAGCCAGCAAAGGAGTGATACTCCCAGCTATGGCTATAACGGTTCGATAAGCAATCTGAAGCCATATCCGTCCAAACCGCCGCTACCGCTCTCTGCAATTAAACGCCCCGCGGAGACTATCCTCATCATCGAATCACCTAGTTATTACGCTCACGTAGATGTTTATGGTCACGGATACTGTAGTACTAAAGGCGCCATAACTCCCGGTAGCCTGATGCATGATGCGCTGTGGCCTCATCTTGAAGGACAAAATGTCACTTTTGCGGATGGCCACGCCAAGTGGGTAAAGCGAGGAGGAAGTGCGGTTTGTCCTTCCATTGCCACAAGTGATAACGCAGCGGACAAGCTCTGGACATGGAATCCTGATTATCAATGATGTTTGATACAACCTTCTAAAAGTACTTTTATTACAATGTAAGCTTATGAAACTATTTAATCTATTATGTATTGCATCGTTGGGAATGTATTGCGTGACGTGTTCCTGTCTGGCTGCGCCGCAGCCTGCGTCAAAAGTACTTTTGGCGCAGGTGCAAACCGAAAAGATTGCCCAAGTAACAAGCGGCGCGCTGAAAACGGCGCATGCCAATTGGTGGGGTTTCGATAAAACGGATGCCACAGCGGCTTTGCAAAATGCTATTAATTCTGGCGTTCCTAAGTTAATAGTCGACAATATGGGCAGCGATTGGATTATTAATAAACCTATTCAACTGGCTTCTAATCAACAAATCGTTTTTGAAGACGGCGTCGTGGTGCAGGCCAAAAAGGGAATGTTCAAGGGCAAGAAAGATTCGCTTTTTGACGCCAATACAATCAGTGATTTTGCCTTGATAGGTCAGGGCAATGTAATCTTCCGGATGCACCGCGCTGATTATGATAATCGCCAATTATACGAAAAGGCCGAGTGGCGTCATGGTATCAGCTTGCGCGATTGTAAGAATGTGATAATTCGTGGTCTAACGGTGGAAGAAACGGGCGGCGATGGTTTATATCTGGGCGCCAGCGCCAATGGTTTCAATAAAAATGTGCTGGTAGAAAATTGCAATTTCGATAAAAATTACCGCCAGGTCATTTCCGTAATCAGCGCCGAAGACTTGATGATTCGCAACTGCAAACTAACTAATACAGGAGCGGATAAGCTTGGGACAGCGCCACAGGCGGGAATAGATTTTGAGCCGAACGGGTTAAACCAGCGCATCGTTAATTGTGTATTAGAAAAATGCGAATTAGCGGGTAATGCAGGCGGCGGTGTTATTTTTTCGATCGGTAAGCTGGAACTTCCTGTTTCGGTCACTCTTAATAATTGTTCCTTTGCCAAGAATAAAAGTGGCGGCATGTTTTCCTCAATTGGAGGAACGTCCACCGTTATCGTCAAAAATAGCAAGTTCGCTCACGATGGCATCACGCTTCGCAATGCGCGGACAGACCAACGGTTTGTGTTTCAAGATTGCGTTGTCGATGCGAGCGAGGCACAGAGTGCGCCCATTATGCTAACGGCACGGCATGATCTACGAAACACGGTTATCGGCAACGTCGCTTTTAAGAATACAACGGTTCTCATTAACAAAGGACAAAAACCGCTGGGTTTCAATCTGCTTCAAGGCAGCTTTGGATCACAGGCATACGGAATTTCTCTTTCAGATAAAATCACGGGATCGATCACTGTGAAAGAAGGCAAAAAGTCTCAGAAAATTAACGTTCCAGAATACGTAAAACAGCAACAACAAGAGTTGCGGTTTGCTGATCCGGACTATGCGTTACGCCAAAAATATAAAAATGTGCAAACATTTGACATCACGCAACAATGGCGTTTCCTGCCTGACTCTGCAAATGGCAAAAATGTCGCATCCGCAACATTTGACGATAGTTCCTGGAAAACCATTGATGCAGGAAACTGGTGGCAAAAGCAGGGATTTAAATATCACGGAGCTGCGTGGTATCGTAAATCTATAGACCTACCGGCTTTGACTAAAGAACAAAAAGTGTTTTTATATTTCGATGGAGTGGATGGATCAACCACGGTTTATGTGAATGGAAAGAATGTCGGCGAACATTTGCTCGCTCCAGATTATACAGGATGGGATTTGCCATTTCAATTTGATATTACCGATGCCGTCAAAACCGGCAACAATAGGATCGCCGTCCAAGTAACCAGCAAAAGTAACGATACAGCCAGCGGCATCAATCAATCAGTGCATATTGGAATTGGAACGGCTCCGTGAAATATCCGAAAAGCAATGATAAAGGCGTTGATGCATAAATTGAAGATTGTGTCATTTCGACCGGAGCGAGGAACGAGCGTAGTGGAGAAATCTTGTAAGAGTATCCAAACGGCAAGATTTCTCCACTCCAAAATTTGTTCAAACAAATTTTTCCGGTCGAAATGACACGCGTTATTGGTCTATGCAACAACGCCATTACAAAAGGAAACCTATGAAACAATTAACCTCTTTATTCGTAAGTATCGGAATTTGCAGCATGGCAATAAGTTGCTCGGCGGCACATCAGCCGCCTGCGCCAAAAGTACTTTTGGCGCAGGCAACACAACCAGATAAAATTGCGCAAGTGAAAGCAGGCGCCTTAAAAACAGCCCACGCCAGCTGGTGGGGTTTCAATAAGGACGATGCCACAGAGACTTTGCAAAATGCCATCAATTCAGGCGTTGCGGAATTAATTGTTGATAATACGGGTAGTGACTGGATCATTAATAAACCTATTCAGTTAGCTTCTAATCAACAAATCGTTTTTGAAGACGGCGTCGTGGTGCAGGCCAAAAAAGGTATGTTTAAGAGCAAGAAGGATTCGCTCTTTGAAGCCAATACGATTCATGATTTTTCATTGATTGGCAAGGGCAATGTAACCTTTCGAATGCACCGCGCTGATTATGATAATCGCCAATTATATGAAAAGGCCGAATGGCGTCATGGCATCAGCTTGCGCGATTGCAGTAACGTTGTTATTCGTGGCATTACCGTGGAAGAAACCGGCGGCGATGGTTTATATCTGGGCGCGAGCGCGAAGGGTTTCAATAAAAATGTATTGGTAGAGAATTGTAATTTCGATAAAAATTACCGCCAGGGAATTTCGGTGATTAGCGCACAAGACTTGATGATTCGTAATTGCAAATTAAATAATACGGCGGGAACCGCGCCTCAATTTGGCATCGACTTTGAGCCCAATAGCTCGGAACAACGCATTGTAAATTGCGTGTTGGAAAATTGCGAATTATCCGGTAATAAAGGCGGCGGCGTGGCATTTGCGATCGGCGATCTCAAAGAACCGATCTCCGTTACTCTCAACAAAAGTACTTTTTCCGGTAATAGTAGCGGGATCTTTTCTACGATTTTCGGCACCTCTCAGATCACCGTGAATGAGTGCACATTCGATCACCAAAACATCACAATTCGCAATGCGCGTGCGGATAAATCGCATTACCTTTTTAAGAATTGCCTTATCGATTATAGCGGCGCCACGTCCTCACGAATCATCCCCATTTATGTGACAGATAGAATACAGCTGCAAGATGGAATCATCGGCGGTATTGTTTTTGAACAAACAACGGTAAAGACGAGCGATGATTTATCGCCTATCCGCATTAACTTCAAAAGCAATGCGCGTCTGGCGGCAGATGGAGTTAGCGGTGATCTCCTGGTGGCGAACGATAAAACGGGCAAAACCACTCAGTTTGATTTGGCGCCTTTAGTGCAATCGATGCATGACAATCTGGAAACGCTCTACAACCAACAACCCGCAACTATTACGATGGATAAATTGCAGGCGCCTTCAGCCCAGCCCACTGATGCCAATAAAAATACATGTAACACGCGCAATAAATTCACTTTTTTGCAATATGC
>Ga0164242_10008387_pt1 | contig 11212 bp, 10 predicted proteins | sample OricomgcompostMG_FD_108783 | JGI IMG/M metagenome (GOLD analysis project Ga0164242, IMG submission 108783) | Miracle-Growth compost microbial communities from Emeryville, California, USA - Original compost - Miracle growth compost (MG) ...
CAGCGTTACGTCGCGGGCGGCGGCACCGTGGTCCTTTCCAGCCACGGCATGGACCTCATCCAGCGCGTCTGCGACAGCGTCGCCATCATCGTCGGCGGTCTGGTGCTGGACGCGGGAACCGTGGACGAGGTGCGCGGGGCGAAGAGCCTGGAAGAGCGCTTCGTCGATCTCGCCGGTGGGCGCAAGGCCGCGGAGGGGATGGAATGGTTGCACAGTTTCTCGGACTGAAACTGCGCCTCATGGGCAACGCGTTCCGGCGCAGCCCGTGGCAGGTCTTCGGCCTCGTGATCGGGTTGCTGTACGGGGTCCTCGTGACGTTCGTGGTGGTCACGATGCTGATCGGTGCACGTTTCGTCGACGACGTCGATCTGGTGCGCAACGTCGTCGTGGTCAGCGGCGGAATCGTGATGCTCGGGTTCATCGTGCTCCCGTTGCTTTTCGGCGTCGACGACACCCTCGACCCGCGAGCGTTCTCGCTCTTCGGGATGCCCAGCAGTCGCCTCGCCGCCGGGCTCGGAGTCGCCGCGCTGATCGCCATCCCCTCCGTCGTCCTGGCGATCTGCGCGCTCGCCAGCATCGTCACGTGGTCGCGCGGTGCGCTTCCTGCGCTGGTCGCCGCGCTCGCCGCCGTGGTCGCCGTTCTGACATGCACGCTTGCGGCGCGCGTCACGACCTCGATCGCCGCCTTCCTGCTCGCCACGCGGCGCGCACGTGAGATCGGCGGGGTGGTCGGCATCCTGCTGATCGTCGCGATCTCGCCGCTGATCGTCTTCCTGCTGAGCATCGATTGGGGTCGCGACGGCCTGCACGTGCTGCGTGTCATCGCCGACGTCACCGCGTGGACGCCGCTCGGTGCGGTGTGGGCCGCTCCCGCGGAAGCCGCGCGTGGCCTGGCCGGAGCGGCGGTGCTGCAGCTGCTGATCGCGGTGGCGTTCCTCGGGCTGCTGGCGCTGGGGTGGCGAGCGCTGGTGGCGAAGATGCTCGTGACCCCGGGCCGGGTCGCGTCGATGAAGACGTACTCCGGGCTCGGCTGGTTCGGGCGGATGCCCGGTGCTCCGGTCGGCGCGGTCGCCGCGCGCAGTATCACGTACTGGGGGCGGGATGCCCGCTACTGGGTGTCGCTGGTGATGGTGCCGCTCGTGCCGCTGCTGCTCGTCGTCGCATTCACGGTCATCGGCGCCCCGATCGGCGCCAGCCTCGCATTGCTGCCGTTGCCGATCATGTGTCTGTTTCTGGGCTGGTCGATCCACAACGATGTCGCGTACGACGGCACCGCGGTGTGGCTGCACGTGGCATCCGGCACCCGGGGCGTCGCCGACCGGGTCGGTCGGCTGGTTCCGATCATCCTGATCGGCGTGCCGCTGATCGCTGTCGGGTCGGTTGTCACGGTATGGGTCTACGGCGACTGGGCGGTGCTGCCGGCTGTGGCGGGCGTGAGCACAGGCATTCTGTTGAACGGAATCGGACTCTCCAGCTTCACCTCGGCCCTGTTCCCGTACCCGGCACCGAAACCGGGCGACAGCCCGTTCGCACAGCCGCAGCACACCGGCGCGACGGCCGCATTCGTGCAGGGGATCAGCTTCGTCCTGATCCTGATGCTCTCCGCACCGTCGATCGTGCTGACCGTTCTCGGTGTGCTGCTCGGGCCGGCTTGGTTTCTCGGCGCGCTGGTCGTCGGCGGGGGAATCGGGATCATCATCGCCGTCGTCGGCGTCGTCACCGGCGGGCTCGTGTTCGAGCGGCGCGGCCCGGAGATCATGGCCGCGGCACTGCAGACCGCGTGAGGGCCGCGCACCCGAACGCCGCCCAGGCGCATCTGGTCGCCGCGACGTAGAATCGTCCCATGCATGAGGCGAGCATTTCCGAGCCGGGCGGCATCCCCGACGGCGGAGGCACGGCGACACTCGACCGCGAACTCGAGGAGCTGCTGCAGAACGAGAACATCGAGCCGGGGGATCACGAGCGCTTCTCGCACTATGTGAAGAAGGAGCAGATCCTCGAGTCGGCGATCACGGGAAAGCCGGTGAAGGCGCTCTGCGGCAAGAAGTGGACGCCCGGGCGCGATCCGGAGAAATTCCCGACCTGCCCGACCTGCAAAGAGATCTACGAGCGCCTGAGCGAGTAGCGCCGCGAAGTCGGGTGCGCCGGTTGAACGGCGGCGGGCCTCAGAGGTAGAGCGTGGGCAGCACCGGGTCACCGCGGCCGAGCCTGAAGGCCTCCTCGGGTAGTTCGGCAACGGCGGCGGCGCGGTGCTCGCGCGCAGCCGCGACGCCCGCCGCACCGGTGAACCGAGCGACGGGCACGCCGTCTTCGACCAGTGCCACCAGCAACGGGCGACCGGAATCCTCCGGCCTCGCCGAGGCATCCCGCACGATGTGCACAGCCTCCGCGACCGCCGTGCCGGAGGCATCCAGTCGCCGGATCGGTTCCTTGCGGCCACCCACGGATGCCTTGCCGTCCGATTTCTTCGCCACCGACACCCAGTCGCCGGCGTCGTCGCGGCGCGCGACCAGCTTGTAGACCATCCCCGACGCCGGCGCGCCCGATCCGGTGACCACTGACGTGCCGACGCCGTACGAGTCCACCGGCGAGGCCGCGAGTGCGGCGATCGTGTACTCGTCCAGGTCATTGGTCACGGTGATCTTCGTGTTCACGGCGCCCAGAGCATCCAGGTGCTTGCGCACCGAGACGACGAGCTTCGGCAGGTCGCCGGAATCCAGCCGGACTGCGCCGAGTTCCGGGCCGGCGACGCGCACAGCGGTTTCGATTGCCGCGTGCACGTCGTAGGTGTCGACCAAGAGCGTGGTGCCGGCCCCGAGGGTTTCCACCTGGGCACGGAACGCCTCCTCTTCGCTGTCGTGCAGCAACGTGAACGAGTGCGCGGCGGTTCCCATCGTGGGAACGCCCCACCGGCGCCCGGCCTCCAGATTCGACGTGGCGGCGAAGCCCGCGATGAACGTGGCCCTGGCCGCAGCGACCGCGGCGTGCTCATTGGCCCGGCGCGACCCCATCTCGGCCAGCGGGCGGCCAACCGCGGCCGAGACCATGCGTGCGGCGGCGCTGGCGACGGCGGAGTCGTAGTTCAGCACACTGAGGATGAGGGTCTCCAGCAGCACACCTTCCGCGAACGGGGCGTCGACGACCAGAATCGGCGAGCCCGGAAAGTACAGCTCGCCCTCGCGGTAGCCGCGCACGCTGCCGTTGAAGCGGTAGTCGGCGAGCCAGTCCAACGTCTGGGGGCGCACGACGCCGGCCTCACGAAGCCAGTCGAGCTCCTCGTCGCCGAACCGGAACGCCTCGATCAACTCGAGCAAGCGTCCGGTTCCACAGACGACGCCGTACCGGCGGCCGCCGGGCAGGTGCCGGGCGAAAGCCTCGAAGACGCACTCGCGTTCGTGGGTTCCGGCAGCCAGGGCTGCATCGAGCATGGTGAGTTCGTACCGGTCGGTGCGGAGTGCCGAAGACGTCGATGGCGCATTCACGCTGCCAGCCTAGAGCGTCGGCGCGAGCGCGGGCATGCGCCGGTAGGCTTGATGACCGTGACGGACGCACCCATCGGCATCTTCGACTCGGGCGTCGGCGGACTCACCGTGGCGCGTGCCGTACGCGACCAGCTGCCGAACGAGTCCATCCTGTACGTCGGCGACACCGCGCACTCCCCGTACGGCCCCAAGGCGATCGCCGACGTGCGCCGGTACTCGCTCGACGCGCTCGACTTCCTGGTCGAGCAGGGCGTGAAGATGCTGGTGATCGCGTGCAACACGGCGTCGTCCGCGATGCTCCGCGACGCGCGCGAGCGGTATTCGGTGCCGGTGGTCGAGGTGATCCAGCCAGCCGTGCGTCGCGCCGTGGCGACGACGAGATCCGGTCGGGTCGGCGTGATCGGCACCGTCGGGACCATCAACTCACGCGCATACGAGGACGCCTTCGCCGCTGCGCCCAGCCTGGAACTGTTCAGCGCAGCATGCCCGCGCTTCGTCGACTTCGTCGAGCGCGGAGTCACCAGCGGCGACGAACTGCTCGAGATCGCGTCAGACTATCTGCGCCCGCTGCGGGATGCCGACGTCGACACCCTTGTGCTCGGCTGCACGCACTACCCGTTCCTGAAGGGCGCCATCTCGTACGTGATGGGAGAGGGCGTCACCCTCGTCTCCAGCGACGTCGAGACCGCGAACGACGTCTACCGCGTGCTCGTGGCAGGCGGGCTGGAGCGGACGGCGGCGGAATCGCCGACGCTGCGCTACGAGGCGACCGGCACGGACACGGATGCCTTCCTGCGTCTGGCGCACCGGCTCGCCGGGCTCGAGGTCTCCCGCGTCGAGGTCGCGCAGACCGGAGTGATCTCGCTGCCGACGGCATCCACCGGGCTGTGATCAGCCCTGTATCGAATCAACAGAGGAGAACACCGTGACCGACACGATCCGCAAGGACGGCCGCGCCGTCGATCAGCTGCGACCCGTCACCATCGAACGCGGCTGGAGCGATCAGGCCGAAGGAAGCGCGCTGATCTCCTTCGGGCGCACCCGCGTGCTGTGCACGGCGTCGTTCACCAACGGCGTTCCGCGCTGGATGGCAGGCAAGGGCAAGGGCTGGGTCACCGCCGAGTATTCGATGCTGCCGCGCTCGACCAACTCCCGGATGGATCGTGAGTCGGTCAAAGGCAAGATCGGCGGCCGCACGCACGAGATCAGCCGACTCGTCGGGCGCAGCCTGCGTGCCGTCGTGGACATGAAGGCGCTGGGCGAGAACACCATCGTGCTCGACTGCGACGTGCTGCAGGCGGACGGCGGCACCCGCACGGCGGCGATCACGGGAGCATACGTTGCACTCGCCGACGCCCTGGAGTGGGGTCGCGCGCACAAGTTCATCGGGCAGAAGGCGACACCGCTGATCGATTCGGTCTCGGCGATCTCGGTCGGAATCATCGACGGCGAACCCATGCTCGATCTGGCATACACCGAGGATGTCCGCGCCGAGACGGACATGAACGTGGTCGTCACCGGTCGTGGGCTCTTCGTCGAGGTGCAGGGAACGGCGGAGGGCGCGCCGTTCGACCGGTCGGAGCTGAACGCGCTGCTCGATCTCGCGCTCGGTGGCACCGCGACGCTGGCAACGCTGCAGGCCGACGCGTTTGCGCCGGGTGCGGACGCGGCGGCCGCCGCTGAGGCGGCACGGTGACGACCGCGCGCGTCGTTCTGGCAACGCACAACGCGCACAAGGTACGCGAGTTCCAGGCGATCATCGGGGATCGGCTGCCCGGCGTCGAGGTCGTCGGCTACGACGGGCCGGAACCGGTCGAGGACGGCGTCACATTCGCGGCGAACGCGTTGATCAAAGCGCGTGTCGCGGCCGAGCACGCGGGGATGATCGCGCTCGCGGACGACTCCGGGATCTGCGTGGACGTGCTCGGCGGCGCGCCCGGAATCTTCTCAGCGCGCTGGGCAGGTAGGCACGGGGACGACGCGGCGAACCGGAGGCTGCTCCTCGACCAGGTGGTGGACATCCCCGATGAGCATCGCGGCGCGCAGTTCGCCTGCAGCATCGCGCTGGTGCGCCCTGGTTCCGACGCGGGTGTCGCCGCGGAGCGTACCGTCGAAGGCATCTGGCCCGGGCACCTCGCGCGTGCCGAGCGCGGCGAGAACGGCTTCGGCTACGATCCGATCTTCGTGCCGGAGGGCGAGCAGGTGACCTCCGCGGAACTGGCACCCCAGCGCAAGAACGCCACGAGCCACCGGGCACGTGCGTTCGAGCGGATGATCCCGGCGCTCCGTGAACTGATCGGCGGCTGAGCGAGGCTTGTCCCGCCACGATTGAGAATGGCACTCATTCCTATCTAGCCTCGTTCACTGGCGGGTCGCCGAGCGGACGACCTAGCGTTGAAGCGATGACCGAACACGCACACGCCGGCAGCGGCAACAGTCGGGCGCACGGCGGCTCGCATGACCACGCCGCCGGGGCGACGCGGACGCGCCTGCTGATCGCGATCGGCGTTGTCGCGTGCGTTCTGGTCGTCGAGGTGGTCGGCGCGCTGCTCAGTGGCTCCATTTCGCTGCTCGCCGACGCCGGACACATGCTCAGCGATCTGGCCGGCCTGCTGATCGCGCTTGCGGCAACCATCGTCGCGGCCCGACCGGCAACGGACCGGCAGACCTTCGGCTATCGCCGCGCGGAGGTCTTCGGAGCCTTGATCAACGGAGCCATTCTCGTCGTCGTCGCCGTCACGGTGACGATCGGTGCGATCGGACGCCTCACCGTCGGTGAGCAGGACGTGCACAGCATCCCGATGCTCATCGTCGCGGCCATCGGGTTGGTGGCGAATCTCACCGCGCTGCTGGTGCTGCGCGGTGGGGCGAAGACCTCGATCAACATGCGCGGCGCGTATCTGGAGGTCTTCGGCGATCTGATCGGTTCGATCGCGGTGATCGTCGCGGCTTTGCTGATCCTCGGCACAGGATTCGTGCAGGCTGACGCGATCGCATCGCTGCTGATCGCCGCGATGATCCTTCCGCGCGCGTTCACGCTGCTCCGCGATGTTTTCCGCGTGCTCAGCGAAGCAGCACCGGCGGGCACGGACGTGGCGACGATCCGAACACACATTCTCGGAACTCCCGGCGTCGTCGCCGTGCACGACGTGCACGTCTGGGCGATCACGTCGGGAGCCCCGGTGTTCACCGCGCACGTCGTCGTCGACGCTTCGCTGTTCCGCTCGGGGCGGGCCGGCGCGCTGTTGGATGAGCTGGGCGGATGTCTGTCTGAGCATTTCGACGTCGCCCACTCGACATTTCAGCTCGAGCCGGCCGAGCACGCCGCGCACGAGGACCCACTGCACGACTGACGGTCGGCAGGCGGTGCCGGGGCTATTCCGTCTCGGGCTTGGGATCGAGCGTTCCGGTCTCCACAGCCCCTGTCGCCTCTGATGCCTCGGACGCCTTGCGCGCCTTGCGTGCGGATGAGAGGTAGTGTAAGCCGGCCGGCACCACCGTGAGCACCACGGCGGCGAGCAGGATCAGATCGATGTACCGGACGACGAAGTGGGCCACCGGGTCGATGTGCCCGATCAGGAATCCGAAGAGAGTGACGCCGGCCCCCCAGAGCACGGCGCCGATCAGGTTGTAGAGGCTGTAGCGCCGATAGTCCATGCGGCCGACGCCTGCCGCAACCGGTGCGAAGGTGCGCACGATCGGCACGAAACGGGCGATGATGACCGCGACCGGTCCGAACCGATCGAAGAACGCATTCGTGCGCTTCACGTTCTCCACGCTGAACAAGCCGGTCTCTTTGCGTTCGAAGATGCGCGGGCCCGCCTTGCGCCCGATCAGGTATCCCACCTCTCCGCCGGCGAATGCGGCCAGGCCGATGAGAATGCACACCCACCAGATCTGCAGGCCGAACACCTCGCTCGTCGCGGTGAGGATGCCGCTGATCACCAGCAGCGTGTCGCCCGGCAGGATGAAGCCGACCAACAGCCCGGTCTCGGCGAAGATGATCACGCAGACCACCAACAGCGCCCACGGCCCCACCGAGTGGATGATCACGTTGGGGTCGAGCCAGGGGATGAGTGCTGTGCGGATCACGATGCTCCATCAGACGGTGCGGTGTGCGGGAATCGGCGCCCGTCGGGTGGCGGCGAAAGTCTTGTACTTGCTATGAAGTCTAGCGAGCAGGCCTGCGGATCCGATGGGCGGAACGGCATCCGGGAGGCAAGATCATCCCACGGTACGATCGTGCTCCCACCGGCGTACGGTGATGCGCGTACGGTGCGGAGTTCGACCCGTGGCGGCGATGCAGCGGTACGATCTCCTCACGCATTCGAGAGCCGAAAGGCGGAACAATGCATGACGATCGCATACCGGAATCCGCGCGGCAAGGCTATGAGACCGTGGACGTCGCTGGCTGGACGGAACGCCTGACCTTGTTGGCCGACCCGACCCGGCTTCGGCTGCTGCTCTGCCTGCACTACATGCCCGGCCTCAATGTGCGCCAGATCGCGAGCGTGACCGACGTGACTCCTACCGTCGTGTCCCAATCGCTTCGCCGCCCGAGGACGAACGGATGGGTGGTGTCGGAGAAGACCGGCCGAGAGCAACTGTACCGGCTGGCGGACGAGAGGCTGCACGCGCTGCTGCACACCATGGGCGCTCGTCACTTCGACTGATCGGCGTACCTCAGAGTGCGACCCCACGGCCTCGAATCGGGCGCATCGAACTGGCTCGCCCGGTTCATTGCGTCGGGATGGGTGCTCGGTTAGCCTGACATTGCTGCACCTTCATGCAGGTTTTAGCAAAGGGGACCGATGGCGAATCCCGACAGCGCGACGACGGCTCGGGTGGCAGTGCGGCGCTCCGCGCGTCGTGCATACATCGGTATGTACAGCGTGATCGCGCTCTTGCACGTTCTGGGCTGGGGCGCGCTGATCTTCGTGATCGTGCCCGCGGGAGACTCCGTCGGCTCGACGGCGTTCGGGATCGGCCTTGGCCTGACCGCGTACACGCTGGGCATGCGTCACGCGTTCGATGCCGATCACATCGCGGCAATCGACAACACAACCCGCAAGCTCCGCGAGGTTCCCGGCAGTGAGCCCGTGTCGGTCGGATTCTGGTTTTCCCTGGGCCATTCGACCGTCGTCATCGTGATGGTTGCGCTGGTGGCCGCCGGTGTGCACGCGCTGACCGATGAGATTACGGACAGCACATCGTTCATTTCCCGGTACGCCGGACTCTTCGGCGCCTCGGTTTCCGGAATCTTCCTGGTGATTCTCGGCATCGTGAATTTCCTGGTGTTGCTGCGGATCGTGCATGTGTATCGCAACATGCGGCCCGGTCGATTCGACGAAGCCGAACTGGAACGGCAACTGGGCAATCGCGGAATGATGAACAGGTTCTTCAGACGGCTCATGCGGTTCGTCACGCGTCCGTTTCACATCTATCCGATCGGGGTCCTGTTCGGGTTCGGGTTCGACACCGTCAGTGAGATCGCCCTGCTCGCGATCGCCGGAGGTGCCGTGGTCAGCGGCGTCCCCTGGTACGCGGTGATGGTGCTGCCGATCCTCTTCACCGCCGGTATGGCCCTGCTCGACACGACCGATGGCGTGTTCATGAACCGGGCGTACGGCTGGGCGTTCGAGCGACCGCTGCGCAAGATGTACTACAACATGATCGTCACCTCCCTGTCCGTCGTGATCGCCGTCACCGTGGGAATGATCGAGCTCGTCGGAGTGGTTTCGTCGGCCACGGAAGTTCGGACCGGACCGCTCGCGTGGATCGCGGACCTCGACCTCAACTTCGTCGGGTTCATGGTTGTCGGACTGTTCGTCGCAGCGTGGTTGATCTCAGTGGCGATTTGGCGTCTGCGCCGCGTCGAGGACCGCTGGTCGGGTCGCTTGATTCCCGGCGGCAACGATCCCTAGAGTGCGTTTTGCCCGCGTCCAGGCATGCGCTGACGCATCGTGTTGCGTGAGCCGGTCGGGAGAATCGTTGCGGATAGTATCGGCGGCATGGACGCCGCGTGGATCGTCATCGGACTCGCCATTCTGGCTGTCACCCTCCTCGACGCGTTCCTGGCGGTACTGAACTACAACGAAGCAGGCATTTTCGTCAACCGGTTCGTTCGATGGGAGTGGCTCGCCATCCGCGCGTTCACCCGTCGGGTCTCGCGCCGCTGGCGTCCCGTGGTGTTGCGTCAGGTCACCGGTGTCCTGATCGTCACGACGCTGTCGTGCTGGATCCTCGGACTCGTGCTCGGCTTTACACTCATCTACCTCGGACTGATCGGGTTCGGGCTCTTCCATGTGTCCAGTGGAGTCACCCCCGACTTCGTCGGCGCCTTCTATCTGAGCGTCGGCCAGTTCTCGACCGCCGGGGCGGACAACATCTCGCCCGCCGGTGGATGGGTCAATCTGGTGCCCGTTGCCGAAGCGCTTCTGAGCGTTGTCATGCTCTCCTTCTTCATCACGTTCCTCAGCAACATCTATTCCGTGATCCAGAACCTGCGCTCACTGTGCGCCGACTTCTTTCAAGTCGGGCCGGGGGTCGGCAGTCCCATCGAGGCCCTGCGACCGTTTTTCCCCGCGGGGCGGCCGCGCGGACTCGACATGCACCTCACCTTCATGGTGAACGATTTCAACCTGTACTGCGACAGCCTGCGCCAGGATCGCGCGGCGTATCACTTCCAGAGCGGCGAGGACCAGTTTTCGTTGCCGTACGCGCTCTTCATGACCTCCGGGGTGATCGGTGCCCTGCAATGGGGACTGCCGGCCGGCCATTCCGCGACGCAGTCCCCGGAGATCGTGCGCCTGATCGAGGCGTTCAACGACTTTCGCGACCGACGGTACCGGCTGATGGGATGGCGTGCGCCGGTCGCTCCATCGCCGTTGACACGAGAGCAGTTCGAGGCGGATTCGGAGACCTTTCGTTCACATCGCCTCGACGCGCGCCTCGATCCGTGGGCCGCGCGTTTCTTCGTCATGAGCGACGCGCTGGCAGGCCTGGCCGGTGCCAGCATCCCCACCGAAGCGGACGATCCGTACACGCGCTACGTCGGCTGGCTCGCCTTCGCCGCTCCGGCGCAGCAGTTCGTCACCGATGTCGGCCGCGACCTCGATTTTCAACCGATCTACCGCGGCGATCCGTCGGTTCCGATTCCCGGCCAGCCGGGCTCGGCGGCCGCTGCCGGCAGTACCGATCGCCCTCGGGGACAGCGCGGATTCGGTGCCTGGTTGCGTCGCCGTCAGATCTTTCTCGATCCCGGCCTGGTGAGATTGCGCGGTGCGCTTCGCACTCTCGCCGTCGTGGTCGTCGCGGTCGCATTGGCGATGGGTGCGGCGGTCGCCTTCTCGTTCAGTGCGACCACCGCGGGTGCACTGGCCGGGCTCGTGGCGTTGTTCGCGACGGCGGCTGGACGCCGGCCCACCATGCGTCGGTTCGGTTTGATCGGCCTGCTGCCGGTTGCGGTCGGCATCACGTGCGGGGTGCTCTTACCGCAGGGGTCCGTGTGGACGATGGCAGGACTCGCAGTCATTGCGGCGCTCGCGGTGTGGCTGGGCAGGTTCGGTGCGATGGCAGCCTCGTCGGGCGGACTTCTCTTCATCGCAGCCTTCTTCGCCGTGGTGCTCGCCGTTGAACGGTCGCAATACATCGCAGCTTTCATCGCCGCAGGCATCGGCGTGGTCTGCAGCTGGGCCGCGAGCCTTCTGCCGGCCCGCTCGTCGCGCGCA
>Ga0164242_10008388_pt1 | contig 11212 bp, 15 predicted proteins | sample OricomgcompostMG_FD_108783 | JGI IMG/M metagenome (GOLD analysis project Ga0164242, IMG submission 108783) | Miracle-Growth compost microbial communities from Emeryville, California, USA - Original compost - Miracle growth compost (MG) ...
CAGCCAGATGATGAAGTACCACATCCAGACCTCAGGCCGCTCCCTGCACGCGCAGGAAATCCAGTTCAACGACATCCGCACCACCCTGCAGGCGCTGTACGCCCTGTTCGACAACTGCAACAGTCTGCACACCAACGCCTACGACGAAGCCATCACCACGCCCACCGAAGAAAGCGTGCGCCGCGCCGCGGCCATCCAGATGATCATCAACAAGGAGTTGGGGCTGAACTTCAACGAGAATCCGTGGCAGGGCAGCTACGTCGTCGAGGAACTCACCGACCTGGTGGAAGAGGCCGTCTACAAGGAATTCGAGGCGATCAGTGAGCGCGGCGGCGTGCTCGGCGCCATGGACACCATGTACCAGCGCGGCAAGATCCAGGAAGAGAGCCTGTACTACGAGCACAAGAAACACGACGGCAGCCTGCCGCTGATCGGCGTCAACACCTTCCTGCCCAAGGACCATGGCGGCGAGATCGCTACCGAGATCGAGCTGATCCGCTCGACGGAGGAGGAGAAGGGGCAGCAGATCGCCAACGTGCAGGCGTTCCAGAAGGCCCGCAACGCACTGGCACCCGCTGGCGAAACCTCGCACGCCCACGGCTCCGATTCCACCGACGACGTCCCACCACCCGTTCACCCAGAGCGTAGCTCGCCGGCGAGCGAAGTCGAAGGGCAGGCAAGCGACAAGTCCCAAGGCCACGGGCTAGCCTACCTGCAGAACACCGCCCGCGACCGCAAGAACGTCTTCGCCGCGCTGATGCAGGCGGTAAAGACCCACTCCCTGGGGCAGATCAGCCACGCGCTGTATGACGTGGGCGGCGAGTACCGCCGCAACATGTAATCCGTGATCGCTACGCATGCCAAAAGGCCCGCCTCGGCGGGCTTTTTGCTTGGTGTCAGTCCGCACCATGCCTCAGCCGGGATCCAGTGCCTTCCTTGTATATCGGTTCGATCAAGCGTGCGCACGAATCAGGTAGCACCGACTCGACCGTAGACGCAAGCCGGAGCAGAATGGGCCGCGTGCGCGGACCTTGCGGCCCGCGAGTCATGTTCCAGGGGGCGAAGGTGATCAAGCTGACCGAAGTCGAGCCGAAAGGCGGCTACCGACTCGCACTGCGCTTCTCCGATGGCGCTGTGGGCGTGTTCGACTTTGCGCCCTTCGTCGATGCCAACACCCCCATGGGGCACCGCTGCGCGATCTTGCGTTCTTTGCGCGTCACTACATAGAGCTTGATGCACTGGCCCAACGGGCTGGATTTCAGTGCGGGGTCGCTGTATCAGCGGTTGCAGGATGCGGGGAAGCTGGTGCATGGCAAGCAGGTGGCTTGAGTGGCGGCTATACTGCGGCTTGCGGGCAGTCGTTAGTGCGGAAAGCTCAATATGGTCGAGGTACGCGAATGCTTCGCCTTGTTCGACCGCATGGAATGGCTCGATGAACTCCTTACCCAAATTACCGACGAAGCATCCTGATCGGGCGGTCGAATGGCTGGCCGGAGGCTACGTCGTGTCGGTCTCGCCACCGGGAAAGAATGATCTTTCCGACTGGGTGGAATTGATGGAGGCCGTGGAGGCGTTGTGCCCGGAGTGGCCAGAGAAGCGCGTGCCTGAGAGCTGGTCGAGAAATCTACTCTGAGCCCTGTTTTCGGGCAGTATTTTCAGCAGTTTGTTAAGGGGGCGATTCCGTGAACTTCACCCTTCAAGACCTTGGCCTTGCCTACCGCAAGGCCAAGGTGGATTTGTATTACTCCACCAACTCCTCACTGCTGGCCATCGCAGAGTACGAAAGCCAGCTCACCAACAAGCTCCAATCATTGCTGGACAAGCTTAACGGCGGCGACGAGCAATGGATCACGGCTCCCGAGTTTCTCGGCAACTGGACGCTGGTTCCGAAGGGTATTGATCTAAAGGGCCTGCCGGAACCCGATTCCGGGTTGATCTTCGCTTCACCCGCCGAAGAGTGGGAATACATCTGCGAGCGGGCAGCTTTCGAGAAGAAGAAACCCAAAGCTGAGTTTCGCCTGATGGCTCATTGCAGCCTCGACTTCCATGTGCTGTCCGCGCTGTGGATGCTCAAGGTGGGTCACCAGTACGACAAAAAGCTCTCGGGCAGCGCCTACGGTAGCCGCTTGCGCAGGACGGAAAAGGACGAAATCAACTCGCTTTCCATGGGCTCCTTCAAGCCCTACCTGAAACCATTCCGCGACTGGCGTGATGGTGGCATCAAGGCCATGCACGACGCGCTCGCCGCCAAGAAGAAAGTTGTGGCGCTCACTGCCGACGTGAGCAGCTTCTATCACGAGCTGCAGCCCGGTTTCATGCTAAACCAAGCTTTCAATCGGCTCGTCGAGGTCGAGCTTGCCCCAGAGGAGCAAATACTGCATCGGCTGTTCATCACCGCCCTGGAAGCATGGGCGCAGATGACGCCGTTGAAGAAGGGCTTACCGGTCGGGTTGCCCGCTTCCGCCGTGGTGGCCAACACGGCATTGATCGAGTTGGATCGCCTGATTGAACAGCAAGTGGCGCCGCTGTATTACGGGCGCTATGTGGATGACATCATGCTGGTGATGGAGAACGGAGGGAAATTCCGTTCCACCGCCGATCTGTGGGAATGGTTGTTTGCGCGTTTTGACGGCAAGCTTGCTTGGGTCGGAAGCGAGAAGAAGGAGATTCAGTTTCAGCCTGACTATCTTCGGCACGGCGAAACCCCCAGCCGTATTCGCTTCGCCAACGACAAGAACAAGGTGTTCCTTCTTGAAGGGGAGACCGGCCAGACACTGGTCGATTCCATTGCCCACCAGATCCACCAGCGGGCCAGCGAATGGCGTGCCTTGCCCAACCTGCCTCCGTCGCCTCGCCATGTCGGCACCGATCTAGTTGCTGCCACGCAAACTGACGGCGAGGCCGCTGACAACTTGCGCAAGGCCAGTGCATTGACCATGCGTCGTGCCGGCTTCGCAATCAAATTGCGCGATTTCGAAGCCTACGAACGCGACCTGCCGCCCGATGCTTGGAAGAAGCATCGTCACGCCTTCTTCGATGCCTTTATCCAGCACGTGCTGGTGCTGCCACAGTATTTCGAGCTGGCCAATTACCTGCCGCGTGTTATACGGCTCGCCACGGCCTGTGAGGACTTCGAGTATCTGAGCCGGATCATCCGTTCGTTGAATACAATCTGTGCCACAGTGAGCCGGTGTTGTGATGTCGGCATCAAAGCCTGTTTGCCAGAGGGCACGCCGGAGCCGGCAAACTTGCAGGCTCATTGGGAATATCGTCTATTTTCCTCCGTCTACGAAAGTGTCCTTGCCGCCTTTCCGCCGCACCTTTCCAGAAAGGGAAAGGTCTCGTGGCAAAAGAACACGCAGGAGCTCTGGCTCACGGTTTGTCCCGGTCTGATATTTAGCGATTACTGGGCCGATGATATTAAAAGTATGCAGGCCACGCAGGCACGGTTGTTTGCTCACGACCTTGCACACATGCCGCTGCGCTTCATCGGCCTGCCCAAGGAGATGATCTCCCAGCGCGGTATTCCGCCAAGGACGCGTGTGCATGTGATCAAGGCGGTGGCGCACCTGGTACCCGAAAATGTCATCGACGGCATCGCCATACTGGCCAAGTGGATCCGCTTCAACAAAGGCATGCCGCTTGGTTTGCTGTTTGCAACCCGGCCTTTCGGTCTAGCTGAATTGTTCGTGTTGACCAAGGACCCGTTTGCTGCAAATAGCTATCCAGCCATGCAATCGGTGGTGCTCGCCCTGCGGGGCTTCCGTCTAAACGAGAAAATGCCGCAACGGGACAAGCATCATGTGCTGCAAATACCCGATGGTGAAGCGAGGCCGAAGCACGCCATCGCTGTGTCAAGCTGGAAAACGACACTCGATAGCTGGACTGCTTCGGTCATGCGCATGCTCGATCCGGATCTCGGTCGCTATGGCCGCCTGACCCATCTGATCAACGGGCTGATTTCACAACCCAACGGTGCGCGCTATTTCATCCTGCCGGAACTGGCCTTGCCCGCGCACTGGTTCCTGCGCGTCGCACTCAAGCTACAAGGCCGTGGCATCTCGCTGATCACCGGCATTGAATACCTGCATGCTAGCAAGGGACGGGTGCGCAATCAGGTGTGGGCGGCACTGTCCCACGATGGCCTTGGCTTTCCTTCGACGATGATCTATCGGCAGGACAAGCAGCGACCAGCCCTGCATGAAGAGAAGGAGCTGCATCGCGTAGCAGGGCGGGAGATGCAGCCGGACAAGTCGTGGAAAACGCCACCCATCATTCAGCACGGTGATTTCCATTTTGCTTTGTTGGTGTGCAGCGAACTCACCAACATCAGCTATCGCGCCGCTTTGCGCGGCCAGGTGGATGCGCTGTTCGTTCCCGAGTGGAACCAGGATACCAAAACCTTTCACGCATTGGTTGAATCCGCCGCACTCGATATCCACGCTTACATCATCCAGTGCAACGATCGTCAGTACGGCGACAGCCGTATTCGCGCTCCCAGCAAGGACAGTTGGCGGCGCGACGTGCTGCGGGTGAAGGGTGGAATCAATGACTACTGCGTGATCGGCGTGATCGACGTTCACGCGTTACGGCGGTTCCAGTCAAGTTATCGGTCGCCGGACGGGCCATTCAAGCCGGTACCGGATGGATTCGTGATCAACCACAGCCGCAAGGCGTTACCAGCGGGAGAGGCAGAATGATATCAACAAAACAAGGGTCAACCTGACCCGTTAGGTGAACCGACCTCGTTAGGTGAGAGAGCAAAAGGTGTCAGGGAAGAGCAAAAGGAGTCACCATTTCGCCGTCTAGGTCAATAGGCGCGCACTTGCTCTTCCCCGTGAAGAAGGTGTCAGGGACAATTTGTCATGTTTGATTGCACGGAGCTGTTGGATGAACTCCTCGCCAAAATTTCCGATGAAGCGTCCTGACGGCGTGGCCGAACCGCTGGTAGGCGGTTACGTCGTGTCAGCTTCGCTGCCGGGGAAGGGGGATCTCTCCGACTGGGTGGAGTTGATGGAGGCGGTGGAGGCGTTGTGTCCGGTGTGGCCGGAGAGGGGTGAAGGGTGGGACGGGAAGGACTGGCGGCTTTAAGTGAACCTGACCCCGTTTTCGCTGTTTTAAGCGGCACGAGCGGACGACGCCCACTGAGCGACACCTATGTGCTTTGAAAGCAGACGAGGGCTGGAGTTTTCCGGCCCTAATGCTGTTCCAACCCCGACAAGTCTGTGCTCTTGCGACAAGGAGAGGCACAATCGAGGGAGTGATTGACTAGGGGGCCGGATCGATGAACTTCGATCGTTTGCGAGAAGTTCTTGAACGTCTGATCGTGGCCGGAGGTGTTGCACACACTCATACCACGTTGGTTCGCTATTGCTCGAACCTCGGATTGCCTTCGCCGATCAACGAAGGATCGAAGCGGGAGCGGATGGAAAGTTGTTTCGTTGCGCTCGAAGACGGTGAACTCCCTGAGATCGCTGAGCGCTTACTTCAGCTCCACCCACCGAGCGCAGCCGATCGAAATTCGATCCAAGACCTCCTCTGGGAGGACCGGTTCCCCAAAATCATCAAACGCACACGCCGGGAAGTGGCTAAGGCGATTGATGGTGTTGCGCTCTTCTTGGATGCCCGTCACTTCGATAGTTTGCTTGAGGCTCTGTGGGTGGTGGACAGCGACCCACTCGAAATGATTCTTGGTGCAACCTCAAAATCACTTCGGTCGCAGATTGACCGCCACATTCATCGCAACCCCGGGGACTGGAACGCGGAGGAGTTCTTTGAACGATTGGGTGCCTTCGACTCTTCGGACCGGCGCTTTTCGTTGTTCCTGGAAGGTCTCGCGTCCCCCGACGTTCGTCCCGATGAGGCAGAGCAACGGGCGTTTGTTGCAGTGATCAACCTGCCGCTCAATGGTGCAGGATTGGAACTTAGGGAAACGGGGTCGGTAAACGGTTACCCCGTGTTCGAGGTTGCATCCGTTCATGCCGGAGTTCGTGGGGCCGCGAAGAATTTGATCTTTGCGTCATCCGAGAAGCCGGATCTACGTTTCCGTGATGCCGTCAACAATGACATCGAAATCGTGACGAACGCAGACAAAGTACTTGTCTACGACCGGCCCATTGGTACAGATGGACTTCGGTGGGTCGATCTTTTGGGATGGTGGTCAGCGAAAGAGCAAATCGCAGACCAGGCAGAGGCAAAGAAGAGTCTGTATCTGAGGTTGCGCGACAGCCTACCGACGAATTCACCTCCTCAGCGAAAGCTGTTCGAAGCGTTCTATAAAGGATTTGGTCAGGCGGTGCCTCACCTGCCTGCCTTGCTTCCCGAGGTATGGCTCCATTGGGATCCCCAGACAGCTACCCGGAGAGGGAGGCACGCGCTCTTTCGATTCAGAATGGATTTCCTATTGTTGTTACCGCACCGCGTTCGTGTGGTCATCGAGGTCGACGGCAAGCACCACTACTGCGATGAAGAAGGGCGGGGCGATGTCGGGAGATACGCGGCGATGATGCATGCTGACCGGGATCTTCGACTTGCCGGTTACGAAGTATTTCGATTCGGCGCGGCAGAGCTGTTGTCCGAAGGAACCGATCTCTTGGTCAAAAACTTCTTCGAGGCACTGTTCAAACGACACGCCATTCGTGCATGAAGAGGAAAGCCCCGTGCCGCTGCGCTTTAGTAGCTAAAATGTTGAAATCAGTGAGGGATTCACATGGCTGATCCGAGAATTTGTGCCGCACTACTCGACGTGTTGGAGCAGAACCGCCCGAGGCAGGGAAACGAAGGAAACCTTCAGCCAGGTCTGATCTTGGGCGAGGCGGCGAGAGCGCTCGGCATCCGTCGAGATCAGCAAGCCGAGCAGGACTTGCTGACGGAATGGCAAGATCTCTTCCGAACGGGCTATTTAGCAAAAGGTGCCAGGGGCAATTTTCGATAGTGGTTGGAGTTCGAAATGATACAGAGATGGGATCCGCGCTAAAATTATTCCCTGACACTTTTTGGTGTGGCCGGAGAGGGATTTGGCGCAAGGTTAAAGGCAACTGGCGGCTGTAAGTGAGCCTGGCTCCGTTTTGTGTGCTGGCGTGTTCCGTTTGATCCTTTGCTCGCTGTAGTGTGCAAAAGAGGGAAAACATGGGAAAGGGGTTTAAATCTGTGAGGCGGGTAACAAGACGTTTTCCCTTGCGCTCTGGCACGAAGATCATTGAGATCCAGTTAGAAAAGCCGTCGCCGGGGATTGATCTCTGGTCAAATCGTGCTGCTTCTTGGGCACAAGTTCTGACGTTTTTTGTAGTTGTTGTCGGGTACTTTTATACCGTGGTGCCCGCATTTCAAAAGGAGCGCCTCAGCGAAGAGGTCGCGAGGCTAGAAATCGAGCGCGAGCGGTCAATAACTAATATTGATCACATCAAAGCTAGTGCCAGCCGCATGCAATTGGTCCTTGACAACATGAAGGCGTCAAGAGATCGACTGCAAACGGAGAATTCGAATCTACTTGCGCGGCAGAGAGCGCTAATGGCTTCTGCTTCTGAAGCAGATGGGCAACGCCGTGAGGCCAACCGACGATTGGCTGTTGAGAAGAAGAGGCTGAAGGAGACCAACGACGTCTACCTAAAAGCGGTTAAGGATCGTTTTGCGTTAGATTTTCAGATGTCACTATTCCCAATTCTTGATAACGGGATCGACTTCTCCAAAGCTAAGAGTCAACAAGAGCTGGCTAGCAGGATAAGGGATGGTTTCAGCGACCCTATTGGGAAAATAGATAAGATAATTGACGATATGTCAGAAGGGGACGCTGGTTCCGGACAGGTTGACTCGGTCGCTTCGATGGCTTTTAAACGTGTGTCCGATGAGTTTCAGGCGAGTTATAAAGGAAGAAAGAAGAATGTTGTTATTGCGCCCATAAATGGTGATCTGTGGGCTGCTGCGTATTTCGATCAATTGGCCAAAGCAAAGGCAGGCGAGCTCCAGTGCGTTAATGCTTATTGGACGGGGTTAGCCAAAGCCAAGAAGTGGACAAAGGCCCAACTAAATCAATTGCAGCATGATGCGGCATATGGTCCTAAACAATCCCTTGTGTTCCAGAGAACCTGCTCAGTCATGGCGGAATACTCTATTTTGAGCTCGTTCATGAAGGCTTGGGGGGATTACATGCAGGAGTATGTCCGGCGCCTTTCATCCGTACCGCAGGCTGTCATGGACGATGTCCCCATGAAACCATTTCCAAGTAATCTCGTGCAGCCACCTAAGTTCCAAGGTCCATGGGCGCCTAGTAAAGATGATCTTCAGTTTCAAGAATAGCCAAGGATTAAAGGAGAAACAGGAGTCATTCCGTCGCCTTTGACCTTGGTTCATTAGTGTATTCGATTGTAACGAAAAGGGTGTCAACGAAAAGGGTGCCAGGGACAATGCCTGACGGGGGATGGGGGATGGGGATGATGCGGGGGCACGGCTTGGGCCGACAGCGGCGCGCTGGTAGGGCGGCGATGCTGTGGGCATGGCTCGCCAACCTCGTTTTGATCTTCCCGGTATTCCTCAGCACGTGGTGCAGCGGGGCAACAACCGGTTGCCGTGTTTTCTGGATGACCTGGACCGCCAGCGCTATCTGCAGTGCCTGCGGCAGGCACTGGGACGGTTCGGTTGCAGGCTGCACGCCTACGTGTTGATGAGCAACCATGTACGCCTGCTGCTGACACCGAGTGAGGCAGGGGTGCTGTCGCGGTTGATGCATACCTTTGCGCGCAACTATGCCGGGTTGTTCAATGGCCGCCACGGTCGCACGGGCACGTTGTGGGAGGGCGCTACAAGGCATGCCTGATGGACTCGGGATCGTACTTCCTGGCATGTAGCCGCTACATCGAGCTCAATCCGGTGCGAGCCCGGATGGTGGCTCGGCCGGGAGACTATCCGTGGTCGAGTTATGGCGCCCATGCGGGCGAGCGGGAGGATGCCCTGCTGATGGCGCATCCCGAATACCTCGCGCTTGGCGCCGATCCTGCCACCCGAGCAGCGGCGTACCGGGCCTTGTTCGACGATGCGCTGCCCGACGAGCTGGTGGCCGAGATTCGCGGTTACCTGCAACAGCAGAAGGTGCTGGGGACGGATCGGTTCCGAGCCTGGGTGGAGGAAAGAACGGGGCGTTTTGCCGCCGCCCGACCGTTCGGCAGGCCGCCCCGGTGCGTGCATTGTCCCTGACACCTTTTGAAGTCTACGGGCTCAGCAATGCGATCGCTTGTGCCAGTGTCAGGATGGGGATGTGCGACTTCGTTGCGAGTACCAGCAGATCGGCGTCGCCGCTGATGAGTGCGTCGGCCGTGGATGCGAGCGCGAGTTGCAGGAAGGGTAGGTCATTGGGATCGCGGCATGCCGGCACCTTGGGTGGTTGGGCGGGCATGCGCGCGGTTTCGGTCCTGGGCAGATAGTCGGCGAGCAGGTCGCGCTGCTGATCGGGCGTGAGCTTGAACTTGGGATAGGCGAGCACGCGGATCAATTCGACGACCGTGTCGCGGCTCGTTAGTGGCACGAACAGCTGTGTTTGCCAGGCGAGGCGAAGCCGGCCGGCGACACCGCCGGGGCGAATCAGGGCGGACAGCACCACGCTGGTGTCGAGTACCCAGCGCGGCGGCACGCTTGCGCTCACCGCTTGCCTGACTTGGAGGACTTGCGCGTGCGCGACGGTCCGGTGCGGTACGCGGTCTCCGGTTCGGCCATGCGTGCCGGTGTGTGGGCGGACGCCCGCCGCGCCCACGCGATCGCAGCGGCGAGGTCGTCGTCGCCAAGGCCCAGTTCCGCGAGTTTGGCGCGCACGGCGTCGGCGCGTTGCATGCGCACGGGGGTCAGTACCAGCTGGCCTGCGCGTGTCTCGATCTCGAAATATTCGGCACGGCCCACGGCTTCCACGGCCGCCTTCGGCAGGGTGAGCTGATTCTTGGAGGTCATTTTCGCAAGCATGAGGGTGCCTGTGGAGTAATGATTCCTTACTTTAAGGTTTGCCAGCGGTCGTGACAAGCGGAGGGAGCGGCAGGTGTCCCCGTGGTACTGAGCTGTAGTTCATGGAAAGCCTCTGCCGCTGCACTACCATCGAAAACAGGGACCACAACGAAGGAGCGTTGCAATGGACAGGTGTCCTAAACAGCCGGATTGGTTTTCGTACTTCAAAGAGAACATGAGCGATATGGGGCTGGACGTCCCTTCGTCATGGTTCGGCAAGGGGGCGAAAGTCACCGCATATATCGCCGCACTGGTCGCCTTGGCCGAGAAATTCGGGTCGCGCGTGACCGTGACTGAAGTCGTCAAAGCCGGCACGAAAGGCGAAGGTCTCCTGGTCGTGGGCGCGGGCTATGCGTCATGGTATCTTGGCGCAGCCGTCGGCAGCGCCGCAGTGGCTACGGGACGGACCGCCGCGTGCGGAACCCGCATCAGTGACGTCTTCACCTACGCAGCACAGAATCAGATGCTCACGCCGACGATCACGCGCCAGTTACTTACGCACCCCGAGATTTACGACACCTCGCGGAAGGACCGCAAGGCATACGCACAGTTCGCATGGGCGTTGACGTGATGCAGAAGACCAACGAAACGCTGATTTTCTGGCTTGTCGTGGCGGTGATATGCGTCACCGCTTGGGCATTCTGGCACTACCTCGGCCCTGCTGCCGATACGGTACTGCTGGTGATCGTCGTGGCGGGTTTGATCCTCGAAAACCGCCGTCTACGCCGGAAGCAGCGTTAACCCCTGAAGGCGCCCGGGAAACGCAAAACGGGTCAGTTCACTTCCTGCTTTTGGTGGCGCAACGTGCTGGCCGCTTCGTCGGCCGTACACCGGCGAAACGTTGAGTTTTTGCCTCGACCATCGCTCGGAAGCCGTCGCGGCCCAAGGAGCGCTGTTGCTGCGGCTAAGGACGGCTAAAAGGGACTGGGGAATTAAGCGCTCCGATTTCTCCGCGTGGCTTTGGTTCTGACTCGTACAGATGGGTCCGGGCGACCATGATGCAGCCGCCCGGTGAGTGGGGTCTCGGGTTCAGTACGGCACGTCGTCCGAGTCGATGGCATCGACCGGTCGGCGGCTGGGCCTGGGGACGGGCAACTGGCTGAGTTCTTCGGCTTGTTCGCTGAGGAAGTAGAGGGCGGCGAAGAGGCCTTCGGTGGTGGCGGGGTCGAGGGGGCTGCGGCCGGGCTCGATGGTGTCGCTTTCGCTGCTGGCATGGATCTCGCGGAAG
>Ga0164242_10008389_pt1 | contig 11211 bp, 11 predicted proteins | sample OricomgcompostMG_FD_108783 | JGI IMG/M metagenome (GOLD analysis project Ga0164242, IMG submission 108783) | Miracle-Growth compost microbial communities from Emeryville, California, USA - Original compost - Miracle growth compost (MG) ...
CGTAATCGCCGCGCATCAGATGGTCGCGCAGGCGCTGGTAGACCGCGAGGTTTACGGCCACGTGTTCTACGGGGGAGGGTTCGAATCTGTCGTTCGTCGATGCCATTGCCGTGCCGCAAGCCGTTGCCGGGGCGCGTGCGCCTGCCGGTGCCGGGAAATCCTATCTTTGATCAAAGATCTGCAAGAGTAGGGGCAGTATAGGAATGAATACCCGCAAGGGCGTATCCGGAATTTCCCGTAGCCTGGTTTTGATTAATGGCTTAGCTGGTGCCCTGGTTCTGACTATCTGGGTTGTCGGTTCAGCTGCGGGAAGTTGCGGGTTGTTGAAGCGCTCGTGTCCATGGGGCAACCCGCTTGGAAGATTCGATCTGGCTATCCTGTCAGAGTGTTGCCGCCGACTTGATGTTGGCTGCGGTTGACCGCAAGGCTTGCAGGTATTTGTCCACAGCCTCCTGTTCGGTAATTCGCCCCGAGGGCAAGCTTATGTTGATCGCGCCCAATACTTTGCCTTCCAAATCTTTTACCGCTACGGCTAGGCCACAAATTGCTTCATCCAATTCCGCATCGACCCAGGCATAGCCCTTTTTGCGCACTGCCAGGATTTCTTGACGGAGCTTCTTTTTATCTGTGACGGTCTTGCTGCTCAGCCTGTTTAGCGGCGCTGTTTGCAAAAAGTCATCCAGAACTCGATCTTCTGATTCTGCTAGAAGAGCTCTTCCCATAGACACTGCGTTTGCTGGCAGCCGGCTACCCAATGTCGGGCTTGCCCTCAGAATCTTGTAGGTGGGCACCCGTGCGACATATACGATTTCGTTCCCATCGAGAATCGACATGGCACATGACTGCTTGATATGTTGCGACAGCTCTTCTAGTTCCAGCTGTGCGTACCTCCAAAAAGGCAACGAGTACAAATAAGAAAGTCCTAGGTTCAGCACTTTTGGGGTGAGTGCATAGCTACGTCCGTCTGAGTCTGTATAGCCAAGGTCTGTAAGTGTGAGCAGATAGCGTTTAACAACAGACCGGCTCAGCCCGGTGTCTTGCGCAACGCTTGCAATGTTCATTCCGGGCTTGTTGCGGCCTAAAGCCTCGATGACTTGCAGCCCTCGTACAAATGCCCTGACAAACGAGTCACTTTCCTGGCTCGCCATCGGTTTTTCTCCTATTGATTGCACAAATTTTCTATGTGGTGGCATTCAGTGTACCTGTCGTCACCGGTTCGCCGCGAGCTTACTTGATCCCGAGTCTGATAGCACGACCTCCTCCGTTGACATGCCGGTTTTGTGACTTTACAATTGTTCGTGTGGCGGTTATTAACGACCGTCTAGCGGTTATTCGAAATATTTATCGCAACATCCAAATAGTTCTCAATAGTTAACAGTTCACGGTATCCAATCTGGAGGTATGTATGGAATATAAGTACGACACAGATTTTTGGGCTGGTAATACAGCCCGGAAAGTCTGGGATGACATTGTCCCCGGCGAACCGCGCAAGACCATTCCTTACACCTTGACTAAGGAGGCGATTTATAAGCTCTGTCATGCAACCGGCGATATGAATCCCCTCTATGTCGATGAAGCGTACGCAAAAACAACCAAGTGGCAGGGCATCATTGCTCCTCCCTCCATCCATGTACTGCTCATGTTTTCCTGCACCCCCAATGATGATTGGATGCGCAGCCCCGGCACCATCAATGCTGGCCAGTCTTGGAGTTACAACATTCCGGCGCGCCCGGGAGATGTGATTACGCTGCACGCGCGGGCGCTAGATAAATTCATCAAAGGCGATCGTCTTTTTGCTATCCACGACAACGTCTTCTTCAATCAAAACAACGAAGTGATCTGCTCCGGCCGAGGCTGGACGATCCGCCCCATGTAAGGAAAGGGAAAGCTCTCCATGGAAAGGACATTCAAAGTTAGAGAAGGTCAACGTATCGAAGGCGCGTCGTTCAGCCCGACTCGTGAAACCATTTGGGAGTTCTGTGAAGCGTCATTGGACTACAACCCATTGCATTGGGATGACAACTACATGAAGTCTGATTTCGGCAAAACGAACTTCGGAGGCATCATCATGCATGGCATGTCGAACTTCAGCCTTATTTCGAGAATGATGACTGATTGGGCGTTGCCGCTCGGGGGGATACATCGGCGTCTGGAAACGCGCTGGAAGTCGCCGGTCAAGCCTGGCGACACCATCGTTCCTTCGGGAATAGTGAAAAAAGTTAAATCTACCGAGAAGGGCAACTGGGTAGTGGTGTCCGTTCAAGTCAAGAATCAGCAGGATGTGGTCGTGGCAGAAGGGGAGGCCACAGTGGAGTTTGCCTACTAGGCGACGTACACATTCAGCCGCTGCAGTTGCAGCGGCCTCATCAAGAAGAGAAGAAAATGAAATCTCTGATTTGCGTGTTCTCCGGTTTGATTGCCGCAATTGCGTGCAGCACCGCGCTTGCCGCCGGTTTTCCTAGTCATGTTGTCACGATTGTGGTCCCGTTTCCCGCGGGAGGAACTACGGATGTGCTGGCCCGATACTTGGGCAAAGAGCTCTCCATCAAATGGAAGCAGTCTGTCGTGATTGAGAATAAGGGTGGCGCTAGCGGTACGATCGGTTCGGCCTTTGTTGCTCGCAGCAAACCGGATGGGTATACCTTGTTGCTAACAGCGACACATCACGTCATCAACCCTACGCTTCTGAAGCAAACCATTCCTTATGACACCAAGAAGACTTTTACCTCCTTGGCAATGGTGGCCACGGTACCCAGCGTATTGGTGGTTAACAAGAATTTTGCGCCTAAAACAGTGCAAGAACTGATCGACTTGGCAAAAAAGCATCCTGGGCAAATTAACTTCGGCTCGGCGGGTATTGGTGGCGCTAATCACTTGGCCGGGGAGCTATTTGCACACATGGCCGGCATCAAACTCACACACATTCCTTATCGTGGCGATGCGCCTTCCATGAATGCATTGTTGGCAGGCCAAATCCCGATGATGTTCGACTCGGTTCCGACTGTGATAGGGCATATCCGTTCGGGTGAACTGCGTGCTTTGGGCGTAACTTCGGATCAACGCGTGCCGCAATTGCCGGATATTCCTACAATCGCTGAGGCTGGCATCAAGGGTTTTCAAGCGATCGCGATGTTCGGTTTGTACGGCCCAAAGAATATCCCGAAGGATGTTATAGAAAAAATTTCCAAAGATGTAGATCAAGTCTTAGCGTCTCAAGAAATCAAGGACAAATTCACGAAACTTGGAGCAATGCCTGGCCAAATGAGCCAAGCTGAATTCGCTGTTTATGTAGATCATGAAATCGACAAATGGGCCAAAGTCATAAATAGTGCTCATATCACTCTTCAACAATAGTCGATTTTTCCTTTGAGAACAGAGTTTCGAGAATATTATGCTGGACACTATGCTCAGTTCGCTTGCCGTGCAGGCGGGGGTTGATGCGGATAAACAAGCGCTTTCCAACCTTCGCGTCCTGGACTTGTCGCGAATTCTTGCAGGGCCTTGGTGTACTCAGAACCTGGCAGATCTGGGCGCTGAGGTTATTAAAATTGAGCGACCGGGTAGCGGGGACGATACTCGTGCTTGGGGGCCTCCTTGGTTACCGGGACAGAATGCTGGTCATGCCCCTGACTCTTCCTATTATTCAGCGGCAAACAGAGGGAAAAAGTCAGTCACGATCGACATTACTTCCTCCGATGGGCAAAATTTGATCAGAAGGCTGGCACAGTCCTGCGATGTTTTCATCGAGAATTTCAAGGTGGGAAATCTAAAAAAATATGGACTCGACTATGAGTCAATCAAAAAAGCAAAGCCGGACATTATCTATTGCTCGATTACGGGGTTTGGGCAGCAGGGGCCCTATGCCCATCGCCCTGGCTATGATTTCGTGTTTCAGGGCATGGGCGGCATGATGAGCATTACCGGCGAGAAGGATAGCCGTCCGGGAGGGGGGCCACAGAAGGTTGGCATTGCGTTGGCAGACATCATAACTGGTATGTATTCGACGATTGCAATTCTTGCCGCGGTCAATCACCGAAACAAGTCGGGCAAAGGGCAATACATCGATATGTCTCTGTTGGACTGTATCGTGGCATTGGGCAGCAATCAGATCACGAGCTATTTTGCCAGTGGCAAGGCGCCCGGCAGGATGGGAAACGCACATATGAGTCTGGTTCCTTATGGTGTATATCCTACACGCGACGGCCATATCATCATCGCCATCGGTAACGACCAGCAGTGGCAGCGATACTGTGCCGCCATTGAGAGGGAGGATCTTGCTGTTGACACTGGCTTCAGCAGGGTGACAGATCGTATTGTCAATCGAGAACGGCTTGATGTTGAGCTAAACAACGTCATGCAGAAAAAGGATTCGCACACTTGGCTCGAATTGCTTGAGAGCCACGGAGTGCCGTGTGGCCCAATCAACAACTATGAGCAGGTGTTCCAAAATGAGCAGGTCGTACACCGACAACTGCGCGTTGATCTTCAACGAGAAGATGGGGCATGCATATCGACGGCCGCTTCACCTTTGCGTTTGGAGGATACCCCCCCACGATATGATCGCCCGCCTCCAATGAGAGGCCAACACACGGATCAGGTGTTGAGCAGCATTCTCGATATCAATGCCGAAAAACTCGACGCTTTGCGGAAATCCATGGTCATTTGAGCCAGATCTAGACGTGCTGGCGGCGATGCCACCTGTCGCAGCATCAAACCTTTCCAGAGAGAGCGAGAAGTAATGCAGCAAGCGTATATTTGTGACGCCATTCGAACGCCGTTCGGACGCCAAGGAGGGGTTCTTTCATCCGTGCGCACGGATGATCTGGCAGCCATACCTCTTCGGGCATTGATGGCTCGTAACAAGGGCGTGGATTGGCAGGCTATCGACGACGTAGCGTTCGGCTGTGCCAATCAAGCGGGGGAAGACAATCGCAATGTGGCTCGCATGGCTACGCTGCTTGCCGGCCTGCCGGTCGAAGTCCCTGCTTCTACGCTAAATCGATTGTGTGCTTCTGGTTTAGATGCGATTGGTACTGCTGCTCGCGCAATCAAGAGCGGAGAGGCTCAACTCATAGTCGCCGGTGGAGTGGAGAGTATGTCCCGCTCTCCTTACGTACTTGGGAAATCAGATCGTGCATTTTCCCGTCAGCAGCAAATGTTTGACACTACCTTGGGTTGGCGTTTTGTGAATCCATTGATGCAACGTCAATTTGGGATTGACTCGATGCCGGAAACGGCCGAGAACGTCGCTGAACAATTCAATATTTCTCGCGATGATCAGGATGCCTTCGCATTGCGCAGCCAGCAACGTGCTGGCATAGCAATCGCCGAGGGGGTTTTTGCGGAAGAAATCATCGGGATACAGATTTCTGGGCGAGACGGTAGCGCCAAGATAGTGGATCTCGACGAACATCCGCGTCAGACCGATTTGCCTTCGCTTGCCCGGCTAAAGCCCATCGTACACGAGCGCGGTACGGTGACCGCTGGCAATGCGTCGGGAGTGAATGATGGGGCGTGTGCACTACTGATTGCATCCGAGCAAGTAGCCGTCAGATACAGTTTGACGCCTAAAGCACGTGTCGCCGGGATGGCCGTGGCTGGCGTTGCGCCGAGAATCATGGGCTTTGGTCCGGCTCCCGCGGTACGCAAAGTGCTTGCGCTGACGGGACTGGGTATTGCAGACATGGATGTCATCGAGTTGAATGAGGCGTTCGCATCACAGGCGCTCGCAGTGATCCGTAATTTAGGCTTGCCGGATGACGCTTCTCATGTCAACCCGAATGGCGGGGCCATTGCTCTTGGGCATCCGCTTGGGGCGTCGGGTGCGCGTCTGGCCATGACGGCCGTGAATCAACTGCATCGCAAGGGTGGCCGCTATGCCTTGTGCACGATGTGTGTGGGAGTGGGGCAGGGAATCGCCTTAGTACTTGAGCGTGTCTGATGTCATATCGCGGTGCTCGTAGTTGGTCGTAAAGTCAAAACTCATGACAACAGTGTTAGCGTTGTCGACGATCGCTTGCCTCTTCCCCTCATGGTATGGGTTCATATGGGGAAGAATAGAGTCATTGGATTGATGCCATATCCGTCAAGTACATGCCCTGAGTCGCGACGCAGTCAGCTTCAATATCGATAGAAATTCAGTAGTCGCGCTCTGCTCTGTATATTCTCCTGACAGGAGGCTGACGTTCAATGCAGCGATTACTCTGCCATCCTGACTTCGTACGGGAACGGCTAAGCCACAAATGGCATCATCGTATTCTCCTTCGCCCCACGCATAGCCGTTTTTCTGAACCGATTCCAGTACGCATCGCAGTTGCTCCTTGTCGGTCAAGGTCTTGTCAGTGAGTTTCTTCGTTTCTGCGCTGGCGAGATATTCGCCAAGTTTTCCCGCAGCCAAACTTGCGAGAAGTACGCGCCCCATGGAAACGGCGTACGCAGGAAGTCTACTGCCTATACCCGGGCTCATCGCGAGAATTCTTTTGGCGTGGAAGCGCTGGATATACACGATGTCCGCACCGTCCAGCACCGCGATCGCACACGATTGCCGGATTTGGGAGCCAAGTTCTTCGAGTATGACTTGTGACTGCTTCCAGAACGGTAGCGTGTAAAGGTATGTCATACCTAGGCGCAGTACGCTCGGAGTCAGCCAATAACTTTTCTCATCGGTGTCGACGAATCCCAGTTCGATAAGCGTCATTAGCAGGCGTCTTACGACTGTTCTAGGTAAACAGGCAGCCTCGCTTACTTGTGCGATGTTTTTGCCGCCCGTCGATTGACCCATTACTTCGATAACTCTCAATCCCCGCGCAAACGTGCGCACGAAATCGTTGTTTTCAATTTCTGCCAAGAGATTCTCCGTTTATTGACTTCAGTGATTCGATGTGTATAATAACCGATAGACGGTCATTAATATCCGCTAGGCGGTCATTATAAACAAATTATCAGAATCGTCTAGCGTGCTCAATATCAGCCTTTCCGACATTAAGGAGTGAACATGAGAGAGACAAAGGTTGCAGCCTATCGCCCAATCGAGAGCTACTTTAGGCATGTTGTCGCACAGATAGTCAAGTTGTTTGCGGTGCTTCTTGCCTGCGGGCTGGCTGCACCGGGTCATGCCAAACAATATCCTGACGCGCCCGTGAATGTGGTTATGCCTTGGTTAGATGGTTTTCCCGCCAACTCGGCGCGGATATATTCCCAATGGCTATCTGATCGGTATAAACAAAGTTTTGTGGTACAGCCCAAACCCGGGGCAGGCGGGGAAGTGGCTGCCAAACACGTGATCCATTCTGATCCTAGTGGCTATACACTTCTTGTCACCGGTTCTTCTATAACTATTCGTGGCGTCTCTAGTCCGGAGAACGCTGACGGGGAACGGGATCTTCAGCCAATAGCCCAATTGACTACAAGCCCATATGTCATTGTCGCGCGCGCTGGCAAATATAAGACGTTCAAAAATTTTCTGGCTATAGCGAAAGCTAATCCTGGCAAGCTTAACTTTGCTTCTGCTGGCGTTGGCACGGGCATGCATTATCTTGGAGAGTTGATCAATGCCAGCGCCGACGTCCAGATTATGCACATTCCTTATAGCTCTGGCGGCAAGGAGTTACAGGCGGTGCTCGGGGGCGATGTGGATGTGGCAATCATTTCTTTGGTGACAGCCTTACCTCAAATTCAAGCGGGGGCGTTAGAAGCGCTCGCTGTGAGCTCTACCGAACGAAGCAAGGTTGCTCCGAATGTTCCTACATTAGTGGAGTCGGGTTTAAAAAACATCCCTTCGATCGGAGCCTGGATTGCAATGTTCGGTCCGAAAGGGATGCGCCCTGAAATTGTTCATAGTCTGGCGTCACAAATTAAGGCAATTGCAGCGGATCCCGTGGTCGTCGAGAAGGTTTCATCGTGGGGTGCAGAGATACCCGATACTGATACGTCCCACCTTGTGGACGTGATCCGCACTGAAAAGACGCTCTGGTCCAAGCTTATTAAAGAGCGCCATTTACCTACGGTAGGTTGAATAGCTCGTCTGCACACGGAGCCACAAGTTAGAGGCCTCAAGGCTCAATACGTTGTAAAGGACACATCGACATATTCAGCCACTAACATAGCGAAGGAAAGAGATTCATGGAACACAGGCTTTCTTCTTTAACCAGTCAGATTGTCCAACCCGAAACCTTAATTGCGAAACCGGAGAAGAATCGATTATTTATAGACGTTCACCTCGGTGATCGAGAGGATGAATTAAAAAGTTATAGGGACTGCCATATTCACGGCGCGGTGTATGCGCAGATCAGAGACGTGTTTGCAGGTCCACCGACAGCGGATAGCGGCAATTTGCCATTGCCGCGCATATACGACCTAGAGCGGCAACTCAAGCTCTGGCAGGTCGATAATGAAACCGAACTGGTACTCTATGGCCCATCTATGGCGCTTGCCGCTCGAGGATGGTGGATATTGCGTTGGGCGGGCCTTTCCAGAGTCAAGGTTCTGGATGGTGGACTTAGATCTTGGGCAAATGCGGGCGGAGCTGTTGCTCAGGGTGAGTATATTCCGGCTCGCAGACCTGATGCAGGCAGCTTGGTTTTACATACAGGAAATATGCCTTCTGTTTCTGTGTCAGAGATCGACAACCTGAGCCGGGATGCCGTTTTGTTAGATGCGAGAGATGAAACGTCTTATCTATCCGGCCATATCCCGCGCGCCAAGCATTTAGCTGCTTCCGAGTTTTGGACTCCCGCGTCCAACCTCAGAACCGTGTCTGAAATTACAGACCTTTATGAGAGCGCCGGTGTAGTCAAGGGAGTGGAGCCGGTAGTCTATTGTGGAGGAGGTGTACTGTCAGCGCTAAGTGTGCTTACGTTGACTGCCCTAGGGATTCCTGCCCGCTTGTTTGTAGGCTCATGGTCCGAATGGTGCAAAAGTCCCGACCGCATGGCTAAAAGCGAAGTTGGAGAGGAGATCGCGTGATGCAAGTCGCTGATCGAACTGCCTCGGATGTGCTTGATGTTGTGATCTGTGGAGGCGGCCCTGTTGGTCTCTCTATGGCGTATTTGCTGGGACGGGCCGGCCTTAAGGTGGCTCTGTACGAGAAACGGCCAACTACCACAACTTTGCCTAAGGGACAGTATTTGCACGCTTCTACTGGCGAATTTTTCAGACAATGGGGGGTATGGGACCTCTTGAACGATGCCGGATGGGATACAGAGAAATCGAATGGCCAGGGATTTTATGTAACAGTGGCCAATGGCCCTATAGCGGAAATCCGTGCAACCTTTGGATCTCACGAAGACTACAAAAAAAAATGGGAGCGCTATAGCCCTGTTTATCCTAGAAAGGTACCCGCTTCAGACTACGAAGCGGCAATTCGGCGTAATGCTGCTCAGTGGCCCAATGCGGCCTTGTATTTCAATACTCGAGTCGTGGATATAGAGGCGGCGGACAGTGTTCATCTGACAGTGCAAAATACGGAGACTGGGGTTCAAAAGGACGTTTCTACGCGATACGTGGTGGCATGTGATGGCGCGCATAGCTTTGTGCGCAGCCGACTGGGAAAAGGACAGGATCATGGGCCGACGTTCGGGAATCAAATCCTCGTTGAATTCAGAGCTGAACTGGATGCGACGCTAGGCAAAGATGGATTCTTTCATTCTTTCGTCATTCATCCCCGATATGCGGGTTGGTTTGGGAGCAAGCACCCAGACACCGGTTCGTGGCGTTACAGTTTTCGTCACGATGAGGATAATTTGCCTACGGAGGCAGCTATCATCGAGCGTGTAAGGGGAGCTCTTGGGATGCCCCATTTACCGATTGAAATCCTAGATATCTTCCGGTTTGACTACAGCACGGGCCTGCTCAGGCAGTGGAGAGAAGGGAATGTGCTTTTTGCGGGAGATGCTGCGCATTGGCATTCACCCTGGGGCGGGTTTGGTATGAATTCGGGCATACAAGATGCGAATAATCTGGCCTGGAAGCTTGCTTTGGTGCTTAAAGGTATAGCTTCCGAAGCATTGCTAGATACCTATCAGGTCGAGAGGGAGTCCAAAGCACGTATTACCGTCAAATCTGCTACCTATAATTCGCTGCATTATCAGGCAATAGCAGAGGCGGTTCGAGTCGGAGAAGGCGCGTTCTTTGCTCAGGGACGGATCTCTCCAGAGGCGAAGATATTCCTCGGGCAGCGGGTAGTTCCTCATGGGGAAAATAGTGTTCTGCATACAGGCTATCAACTGGGGACAGTGTATCGGTCGGGTGCTATAAAAGTAACGGCTGAGGCAGCACCCGTATCTGATCTGGCCGCATACACAGAAACTACCATTCCGGGCGTACGTGCTCCGCATGCCTGGCTTCTGGACGGTGCTGGGCAGCGTCTATCCACTATTGATCTTTGGGGAAGAGGGTTTGTTTTAATTGGACACAGGTCTGGCAATTACTGGCGAGGCGTAGTGGAGGATGTTTCCAGCTCTCTAGGCATAGATATTATTTACGTTAATGTGGATGAGGGCGGTGAATACCGACCGTACGACACCAAGTTCGCTTCAGTCTATGGAAAGTCGAACGGGGCCCCGATTCTAGTTCGTCCTGACGGATTCGTTGCTGCGAGGTTAATTACTCAGACCGAGATAGATGGTCGCATTGAGCTGAGGAGTGTCATGAGACAAATTCTAGGTTGGGATATGGTTGGAGAGGTCGCTGCAGATGTTGCTTCTGTGGCATGAAGGAAAAGGGGCCATATGAGAAGCGGCCAGCATGTCTCCTACCACCTCAAGCTCACGCACAGGCGGGTCATTTGCCGGAACTGGGGGCTACAGATACGGCGTTTCAGGATTCCTATACATGTATATGAGTTAGGCATTTGTGAAACATTCGGTCTTTCCCCCTGACAGGGCGATCCTTCTAGACAAGCAGGCAAAAATCGTCATATAATCAAGAGCTTTTCTGGCGGGCGACAGGTTTATGCCTTGTTAGGTTGGCTTTCTGCTACTTCTTTCTAAGGTAGTAGCTGGCTCCTATATAGATCAGGCACTGCCTTTGCCGTGCGGATGGCTACGCGGGCCCTTGCGGGTTTCTGGGTCCTGATGCGTAGGCTTTCCCGTAGGCCGCCCTCCCGGAAAATAAAACAAGCGAAGCTGGGTCTTACAAGTATTGCCGGTATCGGCTGGCAATCACCTCTCTTCGCACATCAGTGAGCTATGTCATGCCCAAGATGAAAACCAA
>Ga0164242_10008390_pt1 | contig 11211 bp, 11 predicted proteins | sample OricomgcompostMG_FD_108783 | JGI IMG/M metagenome (GOLD analysis project Ga0164242, IMG submission 108783) | Miracle-Growth compost microbial communities from Emeryville, California, USA - Original compost - Miracle growth compost (MG) ...
CTTGACCTGACTGGTCGGATCGCCCGGGGCCGAGTCGACGAAGTCGAAGACGACCAGGCCACCGGCCAGCTCCAGCGCCGTCTCGACCGAGTCGGTCAGCCGGCGCTTGCTGGACTCCTTGACCGCGAGCCGGTCGACGACCACCTCGATGGTGTGCTTCTTCTGCTTGTCCAGAACGGGCGGCGTGTCGAGCTGATAGGTCTCGCCGTCCACCCGAGCACGGCTGTAGCCCTGCTGCTGGAGCTGGGAGAAGAGCTCGACGTACTCCCCCTTGCGGCCGCGGATCACCGGGGCGAGCACCTGGAAGCGCCGGCCCTCCTCCATCGCGAGGACCCGGTCGACGATCTGCTGCGGCGTCTGCCGCTCGATCGGGGCGCCACAGGTCGGACAGTGCGCGCGGCCGGCGCGGGCGTAGAGCAGGCGGAGGTAGTCGTAGACCTCGGTGATGGTGCCGACCGTCGAGCGCGGGTTCTTCGAGGTCGACTTCTGGTCGATCGAGACCGCCGGGCTCAGCCCCTCGATGAAGTCGACGTCGGGCTTGTCCATCTGGCCGAGGAACTGGCGCGCGTACGCCGAGAGCGACTCGACGTAGCGCCGCTGGCCCTCGGCGAAGATCGTGTCGAACGCCAGGCTCGACTTGCCGGATCCGGAGAGCCCGGTGAAGACGATCAGCGCATCGCGGGGAAGGTCGATGGAGACGTCCTTGAGGTTGTGCTCGCGCGCGCCCCGGATGATGAGCTGGTCCGCCACCGCGGTCCCTTCGTGAGGAGTTGAGTCGAACAAGTGTTCGCCATGCTACCAGGGTTCCGAAATGTCCCTCCCGGCTCTCGCACGGGGATGTCAGGATGAGGAGGTGACGACCACCACCAGCAGTCTCACCGATCCCCTCGATCTGCCCTCCCGGCGCCTGATCCGCACCGTCGACGCCCTTCCCGAGCATGCTTGGCCGGCGCCGAGCCTGCTCCCGGGCTGGACCCGCGCGCACGTCGTCGCCCACCTCGCCCTCAACGCGGAGGGGCTGGCCGGTGCCGTGGTCGGTGTCCTGGAGGGCCGGCCGGTGACGATGTATCCGTCCGCCGAGCGGCGGGACACCGACATCGATGAGCTCGGCGCGGCCGGCCCGGCCGCGATCCGCGACCGGCTGTTCGGCGCGACCACCGTGATCCGGGAGGCGCTGGCGGCACTCGCCGCGGAGCCCACCCTGAGCGAGACCCTGATCGACCGTACGCCGGGGGGCACGCGCCGCTTCCACGCCGGGCAGGTGGCTGCGATGCGACTGCGGGAGGTCGAGATCCACCATGTCGACCTCGACGCCGGCTACTCCCCCGCCGACTGGCCGCTCGACTTCGCCCGAGCGCTGGTCGAGGGCGGTGTCAAGCGCCAGCCCGTCGAGGCGACCCTGGTGGCCACCGACCTGGACCGGACCTGGACCTGCGGCGGCCCCGGTGGGCCCACCGTGACCGGCCCGGCATGCGGGCTGGCATGGTGGTTGACCGGACGGGCGCCGTACCCCGGCGTCGAGCTGACCAGTGACGACGGCGTGCTGCCGGGAATCGAGGCGCTATGAGCAACCGGAGCTACACCGGCGAGGTCCACCCCGGAGGTCCCGCGGACGTGCGCGAGCTGCACGACCTGACCATCACCAAGGTCGCCGTCGACGAGAAGATGTCGAACAACTGCTACCTGCTGCGCGACCACGCCACCGGGCAGCAGCTGCTCATCGACGCCGCGGCCGGGGCCTCCACCCTGCTGCCGCTGATCGGCTCGACCGGGCTCGGCACCGTGGTGACCACCCACCAGCACTGGGACCACCACCGCGCCCTGGCCGACGTCATCGCCGTCACCGGCGCCGACACCATCGCCGGCGAGCCCGATGCCGCGGCGATCACCGACGCGACCGGCGTCCCGATCACCCGCACCGTCACCCAGGGCGACACCATCGCCGTCGGCGACTCCACCCTCGAGGTGATAGCGCTCCGCGGCCACACGCCCGGCTCGATCGCCCTGCTGTACGCCGACCCGCACGGCAGCCCGCACCTCTTCACCGGTGACAGCCTCTTCCCCGGCGGCGTCGGGAACACGCAGAAGGACGAGGCGCGCTTCGAGAAGCTGATCGCCGACGTCGAGGAGCGGGTCTTCCAGCGGCTCCCCGACGAGACCTGGTTCTATCCCGGCCACGGCAGCGACTCCACCCTCGGCGCCGAGCGCCCGCACCTGGCGGAGTGGCGCGAGCGCGGCTGGTGAGCCGTTCGCCCGCGGCGAACGGCCTCGCCATCGTGCCGCGGGCGATCTACGGTGCCAGCATGGGCCAGGTCATCGAGTTCCCGCGTCGCGTCCAGTCCGACGCTCGGTCGGACGAGGGCGCGGCCGAGCCGCTGTGGCGGGAGGCGGTCGGCACGACGCTGCGCCAGGAGCGGCACGCCCAGGATCGGACGCTGGGCGACGTCGCCGCGGCGGCCGGCGTCTCGACGCAGTACCTCTCCGAGATCGAGCGTGGCCGCAAGGAGCCGAGCTCTGAGGTCCTCGGCGCCGTCACCGGCGCGCTGGGGCTACGCCTCGCGGACCTGACCGGCCGGGTCACCCGGCGGCTGACCGCCGCCGAGGTGACCGGTCCGGTCTGCCTGGCCGCCTGATCACCCGCCCACGGCGACCGGCCTCCTGCTGACCAGCAGCTCGTCGGCGACGCCGTACCCGACCGCCTCCGCGGCGGTGAGGACGAGGTCGCGGTCGGTGTCGCTGGCGACCTGCGCGACGCTGCGGCCGGTGTGCTTGGCCAGGATCGTCTCCAGCTCGGTGCGCAGTCGCAGGATCTCCTTCGCGGCGACCTGCAGGTCCGGTACGTCGCCGCGGGTGCCGCCCTGGGCCGGCTGCTCGAGCACGACCCGCGCCCGCGGCAGCACGGTACGCCGCCCGGGAGCTCCGGCGGCGAGCAACACCGCCGCCGCGCCGCGGGCCTGGCCCACGCAGGTCGTCGCGACCGGGGCCGCGATGAACTCCATGGTGTCGTAGACGGCGAGCATCGCCGTCGGGTCGCCACCGGGGCTGTTGAGGTAGAGGTTGATCGGCGAGTCCGGGCTCTCCGACTCCAGATGCAGCAGCTGGGCGATGACGACGTTGGCGACGCCGTCGTCGATCGGCGTGCCGATGTAGACGATCCGGTCGCTGAGCAGCCGGCTGTAGATGTCCACCGCCCGCTCACCGTGCCGGGTCCGCTCAATCACCGACGGGATCGGGTAGCTGCTCATCGGACGGCCGTCCCGGCCAGGCCGAAGGCCGCACCGCGGCGTCCCGGCGAGACCGAGGAGACGTCGCTCAGCACCTCGTCGGCCAGGCCGTAGTCGCGTGCCTCCTGCGCGGTGAACCACTTGTCCCGCACCGAGTCCGCGTCGACCTGCGCGACGCTCCGGCCGGTCCGCTCGGCGGTGATCACCAGCATCCGCTGCGTCATCCTGGCCAGCCGCGCGGCCTGCACCTCGATGTCGGCGGCACTGCCGCCGATGCCGGCCGAGCCCTTGTGCAGCAGTATCTCCGCATTGGGCAGCACGAACCGCTTGCCCGGCGTACCGGCCGTCAACAGGAACTGCCCCATGCTGGCCGCCAGGCCCATGCCGAGGGTGGTGACGTCGTTGGGAATGAGCTGCATGACGTCATAGATGGCCATGCCGGCCGTGACCGAGCCACCCGGGCTGTTGATGTAGAGGCTGATGTCACGGTGCGGGTCCTCGGCGGAGAGGAGCAGCAGCTCGGCGCAGATCCGGTTGGCGATCGGATCGTCGACCTCCTGGCCGAGCACGATGATGCGCTGGTGCAGGAGTCGGGCGCTCAGCTGGTCGTCCAGGGTGCCGCCGAGAGGGTGTTCTGGAGTCTGGGTCATGCCCCGAGCATTGCCGCGCGGAGCCGAGCAGCCCAGCGAATCCGCCGACGGCAGATCTGCCCTCAGCAGCGGACGCCGTGGCTGCTCACCGGCCTCGCGCCATCGCCACCAGCCCCTTCACCGAGCCGGCGAGTACGTCGCCCATCGCGTAGTGGTCGTCCCACAGCTCGATCCGGCCGGCCCGCACCCGGAAGGTGCCGCAGACCCAGAAGGACGACTCCCACCGGCCGACCCGGAGGAAGTCGGTGCGCTCGGTCAGCACGATCTCACCGTCGGTCGCGAGGTGGTGCATGTCCGCCCGGAAGCGGATGTTGCGGCGCTCCAGCCCCAGCAGCGTCGCGGCGACACGTCGCCCGTGCAACGTCGGCAGCCCGGAGTTGCGCCACTCGGCGTCCTCGGCCAGAAGCTCGACCGCCTCGGCCGCGTGGCCGCTCTCGAGAAGGGCGAAGAACTGGGTCACCACGGCACCGGAGTCGCTCATGCCTGATGACGCTACTGCGCTCCACACGTCGGCCGGTAGGGCTCGTTCGATAGTCTCGGCGCGTGATCGAGCTTCGCACTCCCGCCCAGATCGAGCAGATGAAGCCGGCCGGCCGGTTCGTCGCCGACGTCCTTCTCGCGTTGCAGGACAAGGCCGCCGTCGGCGTCAACCTGCTCGAGCTGGACGAGCTCGCCCACCAGATGATCCGTGATCGAGGCGCGGAGTCCTGCTACGTCGACTACCACCCGAGCTTCGGCGCCAGCCCGTTCGGCAAGGTGCTGTGCACCAGCGTCAACGACGCGGTGCTGCACGGCCTGCCGTTCGACTACACCTTGCAGGACGGCGACCTGCTCAGCGTCGACTTCGCCGCCAGCGTGGACGGATGGGTCTCCGACTCGGCCCTCTCACTCGTCGTCGGTACGCCGCGGCAGGAGGACCTCGACCTGATCGCCACCACGACCCGCGCGCTCGAGGCCGGGATCGCCGCGGCGCAGGCCGGCAACCGGATCGGGGACATCTCGCACGCCATCTCCGAGGTCGCGCGGACCGAGGGGCTCGCCATCAACACCCAGTTCGGTGGCCACGGCGTCGGCCGGACGATGCACGGCGACCCGCACGTGCCCAACGACGGCCGCCCAGGCCGCGGCTTCAAGCTGCAGCCGGGGCTGGTGATCGCGATCGAGCCGTGGTTCCTGCAGTCGACCGACGAGATCTACACCGACGACGACGGCTGGACGCTGCGCAGCGAGGACGGCTCCCGCGGCGCGCACATGGAGCACACCGTCGCTGTCACCGCGGACGGCCCGCTCATCCTCACCGCCCGCGACTGAATCGCACAGAAAGTGACCACTCGAGCCGCCGAAAGTGACCACTCGACCTAGGGGCTGACCGACAGCGGGGCGTCGCCGGAGTGGCTCACTCCTCCTCCGGCAGCGCCATCATGACCGCCGTCTCGCCGACGACGGGCTCCTCCTGGTGCACGTACTTGCCGCCCGCGACGAGCGAGGCCAGCGCCGCCAGCAGGCACATCACCGCGGCGGCGCCGAAGACGACCACCAGCCCGTGATGGAACGGGTCGGACATCAGCTCGGGGAAGAACCTCTTGCCGGTCAGGACGCCCATGTCCGGGGAGCCGAGCGAGACGCCCGTCTTGTGCAGCTCGCCGAGGACGGTCTGGATCGGGTTGAAGCCGAGGAACGAGGCGAACAGCGACGAGACTGGCGGCATCTGCCCGGCCGCGGAGGCAGCCTGCGCGGAGACGCCGTGCGCCTTGAGGCCGTTGGTCAGCGTGTCCGGCAGCCGGGCCGCCAGGCCGGCGATCATCAGCGAGAAGAAGACGCCGATCGACAGCGAGGAGCCGGCGTTGAAGAACGTGCCCCGCATGCCGGAGGCCGCACCCCGCTGATGGGCCGGGACGGAGTTCATGATCGCCGAGACGTTCGGCGCGGCGAACAGGCCCGAGGCCAGGCCGTTGAGCAGCAGGATCGCGGCGAAGACCCAGTAGTCGAAGTCGACCGGGATGATCAGGAAGCCGACGAAGGTGATCGCCACCAGCACCATCCCGCCGGCGGCGAAGAGCCGGGCGCCGAACCTGTCGGACAGTACGCCGGACAGCGGCCCGGCGATCAGGAAGCCGACGGTCAGCGGCAGCATGTAGATGCCCGCCCACAGCGGCGTGCTCTCGTAGGAGTAGCCGTGCAGCGGCAGCCAGATGCCCTGCAGCCAGATGATCAGCATGAACTGCATGCCGCCACGCGCGACCGAGGAGAGCAGGCCGGCCAGGTTGCCGGCCCAGAACGGGCGGATCTTGAACAGGTTCATGGCGAACATCGGCGCCGCCGACCTGGTCTCGATCCAGCAGAACAGCACCAGCAGCACCGCGCCGCCGATCAGGCCGCCGAGCACCCAGGGGTTGGACCAGCCCATCGTGTGCGAGCCGTAGGGCTGGATGCCGTAGGTGATCGCGACCAGGATCGCCGTCAGGCCGACGGCGAAGGTGAGGTTGCCGGGCAGGTCGAGGCCACCCTGGCGACGTACCCCCGTCTCGTGCAGGGAGCGGTAGGACCAGATGGTGCCCAGGATGCCGATCGGCACCGAGACGCCAGTTAGGCAAACCCTGTCCGACCACGAGACGTCACTCACACCGACCCCTCGCGCGGCGCGGCCGGCGATCCTAGGCTGCCGAGCATGGACCGGGACCTCAACTTCCCTCCGACCGCCGACCCGACCCGGATGCATCGGGCCGGACCCGAGGTCGTCGAGCTGACCCGCGCGCTTGCCGAGCTGAGCATCGCCCGGCTCTGCGATCCGGTGCCGCTGGACGGCGGCGCGACCTTCGATGCCCTCCAGGCGGCGCTCGGCCAGACCGTGACCGAGCACGGCATCGGCGCCGATGCGGCCATCGCCGCGTGGGATGACGTGCTCTCCCGTGCCTGCCTGTCCACCGACCACCAGCGCTACCTGGCGTTCATCCCGAGCGCTCCGTCCAAGGCCGCGGCCGCCTTCGACATGCTCATCGGCGCCTCCAGCGTGTACGCCGGAAGCTGGCTGGAGGGAGCCGGCGCCGTGTACGCCGAGAACCAGGCACTGCGCTGGCTGGCCGACCTGGCCGGACTGCCGGAGACGGCCGGAGGCGTCTTCGTGCAGGGCGGCACCGCGGGCAACCTGGCGGCACTGGTCGCGGCCCGATCGGCGGTGCAGCACCGCCGCGGCAGGCGGCCCCCACGCTGGACCGTCCTGCTCAGCGAGGAGACCCACTCCTCCGCACGGCACTCCCTCGAGTCGGTGATGGACGTCGATGTCGTCGTCGTACCCGGCGACGAGCGGGGACGGGTGAGCGGAGACACGATCGCGGACTGGGCGGCAGCGGCCACGCCCGAGGAGCGCGACTCGGTCTTCGCGGTGGTCGCCACCGCCGGCACGACCAACGTCGGCGTCGTGGACGACATCGCCGGGATCGCGGAGGTCTGCCGGCGGCACGGGTGGTGGCTGCACGTCGACGGCGCCTATGGCGGTGCCGGCCTGGCCGCGCCGTCGGTCCGCGACCTGTTCGCGGGCATCGAGCAGGTCGACTCGTTCATCGTCGACCCACACAAGTGGCTCTTCGCGCCGTTCGACGCCTGCGCCCTGCTCTATCGTGACCCGGTCGTCGCCCGCGCCGCCCACACCCAGAAGGCCGGCTACCTCGACCCGATCAACGTCGAGGGCGAGTGGAACCCGAGCGACTTCGCGGTCCACCTGAGCCGGCGGGCGAGGGGGCTGCCGTTCTGGTTCTCGCTGGCCGTCCACGGCACCACCGCCTACACCGCCGCGATCGAGCAGACGCTCGCTGTCGCGCGCGAGGGCCGGCGGCTGATCGACGCGGCCGACCACCTGCGGCTGTTGGTGGAGCCGGACCTGACGGTGCTGATCTTCGAGCGGATCGGCTGGACGCCTGCGGAGTACGTCGCCTGGAGCGCGCGGCTGCTGCGCGAGGGGGCCGCCTTCGTCACTCCCACCCGACATCACGGCCAGATGTGCACCCGGGTCGCGGTGGTCAACCCGCTCACCACCGTCGAGGACCTGCGGGAGGTGTTCGACTCGATGCGATGAGCCGGCCCGCCGCCGGCGCGCGCGAGTAGTCCTTTCGGACTAGGGCCACCACCCGAGCAGACCATCTTCGGCGAGAGCCGGTGACAGTTGTCGGACCGGGCAGCTAGTGTTTCCAGCGTTGAACCGCTGGCGACCCGAGACGCCAGCGGTTCAGCTCGTTTCCGGGCCTTCCCGGCCGTCCGGCTCCCGGTTCTTGGGCGCCTTCCGCGACCGGGCGCGGGCACGCCTCAGCCGTCGTAGGCGACGTCCTCGCCGTGGGTGCCCGGCCGCGGCGCCCACGGCATCTCCTTCGCCGGGCGTACCACGACCAGCCGGTCGCCGCGGGCCAGCTGGCTGACCACCGGGTCGAAGTAGCGGAACACCTTCTCGTCACGCACCACCGCGATCACCTGGTCGGGCAGCTGCTGCGGCTGCCTGCCCACCTCGTTGACCAACAGGCCGCGCTCGGCGACCTCGAGGCCCTCGCCGTAGGTGAGGAGATCCTCCATCACCGTGCCCAGGGTCGGGCTGAGGGACGAGAGCCCGAGCAGCCGGCCGACCGCGTCCGAGCTGGTGATCACCGCGTCCGCCCCGGACTGCTTCATCAGCGGCGCGTTCTCCTGCTCGCGCGCTGCGGCGACGATGTAGGCCGCGGGGTTGAGCTGACGCACGGTCAGCGTCGCGAGCACGTTGGAGTCGTCCCGGTCGGTGGTGATGATGACCTGGTCGGCGGTGGCGACGCCGGCGCGCTGGAGTACGTCGCGCCGGGTGGCGTCGCCGGTGATCACCGCCAGCCCGTCCGCATGCGCATCCTGCAGTGCGCCGGGCGAGGAGTCGACGACGACGATGTGCTCGCGCTCCTCGCCGTTGTTGAGCAGGGTCTCGACGGCGCTGCGGCCCTTGGTGCCGTAGCCGACGACGAGGACGTGGTGGCCCATGTTCTTCCTCCAACGTGCGATCCGGAAGACGTCCCGGCGACGGAACGCCAGGACCTCCATCGTCGTGGTGATGAGCAGGATCAGGAACCCGATCCGCAGCGGCGTCACGACCACCGCGTTGAGCAGCCGTGCCACGTCGGTGGCCGGCGCGATGTCGCCGAAGCCGGTAGTGCTCAGCGTGGTCGCGGCGTAGTAGAACGCATCGCGGAAGCTGACCTGGCCGCCGGGGTCGTTGGCGTCGCGGTAGCCGTGGCGCTGCACGTAGACGAGCAGCATCACCACCACGAAGATCGCCAGCCCCATCAGGAAGCGGCGCACGAGCTGCCACCACGGTGAGCGATGGCGCTCCGGCAACGAGACCTTGCCCCACGCGCGACCGGTGGTGTGCGCACTCAGGTCATCGGACACGGCAGGCAATCTATCGTGCGGGCTGGCGGCCGTTGTACTGCACGCACCCGGGCGGCTCGCCTAGGCTCTGGCTCATGGCGTCCTCCCTTCCGGACACGGTTCCCTCCCACACCGCTCTCCGAGCCGTCACCAACCAGGCTCCGCCGCTGGTCGGCCACAACGTGGTGACCTCCGACGCAGCGCTGCGGGAGGCGGTCCAGCGACACGGCTCGAGTGAGGTGCTCGAGTCGCTGGTCGCGCTCGGCGCCGAGGCCGGCACCGCCGACGCACGCGAGCACGGCATGCTCGCCAACCAGCACTCGCCCGAGCTGGTCAACTACGACCGCTACGGCAACCGCGTCGACGAGGTGCGCTTCCACCCCTCCTGGCACTGGCTGATGGAGCGGGCGGTGGGACACGGGCTCGCCGCCGCGCCGTGGGAGCAGCAGGCCGACGCCAGGTCGGACGGTCACGGCGCGCACGCCCACCTGCGCCGGGCGGCGGGCTTCTTCGCCTGGTCGCAGACCGAGCCGGGCCACGGCTGTCCGATCTCGATGACCTATGCCGCGGTGCCGGCACTGCGCGCCTCCGCCGAGCTGGCCGCCGAATGGGCGCCGCTGCTCGCCTCGCTGCGCTACGACCCCGGCCTGCGCCCGGCGTCGGCCAAGCTCGGCGCGCTCGCCGGCATGGGCATGACCGAGAAGCAGGGCGGCTCCGACGTCCGGGCCAATGTCACGCTCGCGCGGCCGACCGGCACCGACGGCGAGTACACCCTGCACGGGCACAAGTGGTTCACCTCGGCGCCGATGAACGACGTCTTCCTGGTCCTGGCCCAGGCGCCGGGCGGGGTCACCTGCTTCGTGATGCCGCGGGTGCTGCCGGACGGCACCGCCAACCGGCTCGACGTCGTACGCCTCAAGGACAAGCTGGGCAACCGCTCCAACGCCTCCTCCGAGCTGGAGTTCGACGGGACCCTGGTGCGGCGGCTCGGCGACGAGGGTCGCGGCGTGCGCACCATCATCGAGATGGTGGCAGCGACCCGCCTCGACTGCGTGCTCGGCTCGGCGTCGCTGATGCGCAAGGCGGTCGCGGAGGCGTCGTGGCATGTCGCGCACCGCTCCGCGTTCGGGTCGGTCCTCGCCGACAAGCCGCTGATGCGCAACGTCGTCGCGGACCTGGCCGTCGAGTCCGAGGCCGCCACGGCGCTCGCCCTGCGGCTGGCCGCAGCCGTCGACGGCGCCGACGATCCGGCCACCGGCGCGCATGAGCGGGCCCTGCGGCGGATCGCCCTGCCGCTGGCGAAGTTCTGGGTGTGCAAGCGCACCCCGGGCATGGTCGCCGAGGCGCTGGAGTGCCTGGGCGGGAACGGCTACGTCGAGGAGTCCGGGCTCCCCCTGCTCTACCGCGAGGCTCCGCTCAACTCGGTGTGGGAGGGCTCGGGCAACGTCAACGCCCTCGACGTCCTGCGCGCCCTGTCCCGAGAGCCCGAGGCGCTCGACGCCTACCTCACCGAGATCGGGACCGCCCGTGGCGCCGACGCGCGCCTGGATCGCGCCATCGACCAGCTGCTGGCCCTGCTCGGCACCCTGATGGGCTCGCCGGACGAGCTCGAGGCCTCGGCCCGGCGGCTGGCCGGGCGGATGGCAGCGGTGCTGCAGGGCTCCCTGCTGGTCCGCTATGCGCCGCCCGAGGTGGCCGACGTCTTCTGCGCCTCCCGGCTCGGCGGCGACGGCGGTCACGACGGCACCTACGGCATGCTCGCCGGCGGGGACCTCGCTGCGATCGTCGAGCGGACCACGCCGAACCTCCGGTGAGGCCGGTCATGACGCCGCCTGACCGCTAGGTTGCGTTCATGCAGACGCTCGTCACGCAGGGCCGCCGGGCAACCGGGCTGTTCGACACCCGGCCGGTGCGGGTCAACCCGCTCGACGCCTTCACCGGCCCGCGTCGGGCGGTCCAGC
>Ga0164242_10008391_pt1 | contig 11211 bp, 4 predicted proteins | sample OricomgcompostMG_FD_108783 | JGI IMG/M metagenome (GOLD analysis project Ga0164242, IMG submission 108783) | Miracle-Growth compost microbial communities from Emeryville, California, USA - Original compost - Miracle growth compost (MG) ...
AAAGGGTTCGTATTTTTCTACTACCCAGCCTTTGTTGTTATACACTTGCCAACCGCTCACGATTACATTTGGATTTTCGGAATCGGTATGGGCTGTTCCTGTCGCCGGGGCGTTTTCGCTTAAATCGGATGGAAGACCGGAGTCGCCGGACAGCTGGCTTCCAAAGACTACTTCCTCTGCCTGTGTCCGGGTTTGCAGCACTCTCCCAAAACCATCGGAGTATTGCACGGAGACCAGTGTATCATCATTGACGCTATCATGGTAGTGGTGTTCCCGCTGAATGGTCTTTATGTAAACGGGTTCGCTTCGCTGCACAAAAGCAAAAAAATCGTATTCCAGGCGCGTACCGGGGTTTTCGGGGGTATCGCCTTTACTTTCTCCTTCTTTGCCCATAACGGCGGTTTGCTGCAGGAAGCCAAGCGGGCTGAAACCAAATGCTGTCCGGTTGAGGTTGGGGTCGGTAAGCTGTTGAACCTGCATGACCCGGTAATCATAGGTGGCAAGGGTTTCCATGCCGGCAGGGTCGATTACTTTAACGGGCTGCAGCTTGTAGCTGTCGTATGCTATAGAAGTGGTATTGCCCAGGGAATCCTGCATTTCCAGAACCAGACCAAGGGGCTGCAGCTCAGTACTCTGGTAGTCCAGCTTTTTACGGTCGCTCTCGATGTAGTATCCTTCAATATAGGGGCTTCCGTCGGTAGCCGGGTTTCGGTAGGTATAGCCACCGTTTACGGGTACCTGATCTTTAAATCCCTGCGGGTATTCTGCCGGCCAGCTAAAGGCGCTTCCGTCGTTGATATAGACGGGTTTATCGCTTCCGTAAGCCGTACTTAGCATCGCATCGGTAAAGGCTAGGGTTTCGCTGCGGACGGGAATACCGTGCTCGCCGAGTTCGCCGTAGGCTAGCCCGGTAAAGGCGTTCCCGTCGTAATAGGTAATGCTGTGCGAAAGAAGTTTGTAGGTGAGCGGGGAGGGTGCTGTAGCAAGGGCGCTCAGCATGTCTTCCCGGAGGCGGTAAATGCCTTTGGTGCCGTTGTTGCGCATTTCCCAGCTCTTGGACTGGGCGGGGCGGCCGGCAAGGTAGGCTCCGGAATCGTCACGGGCGATAAAGGTGGTTTGGGCGAGGGTGCAGAAAAAAGGCGCCGATCCTTCCGGGTTTACAGGGTTCGTTTTCCTCGGTACGGCTATGGATATTTGTACCTGTGGATTGCCATAGCTATCGTACAGCTCTGTAAACTGTACCTGGGTCATGGGATCTTTGCCCCGCTCCCACTGGGAAGTACGGGAAGCCAGCCCATGCGAAAAAAAGATATAACCGCTCCCTGCTTTATTATTTGCGGAGGCATTTTTGGCGGAGGATCGGCTTAGGGATACCGGGGGCCTATATTCCAGGCGTACTCCTTGTAAATGCTCGGTTATGGTGTAAGGGCGCTTTTCTTTTGCGGTTTTATCCAAGGCATACAATTCCGTACGGAGTATGCTTCCCCGCAAACTGCGGTAAGCGTCTCTTCTGGCACGCCGCGGAAGGGCGGCAAGCATGGAGCGCATTGCAGCCGGACGGGATAGAATCTGTGGGTCTTCTTTCCAGTATTCATCTTCAAAGCTTACTTCTTTCCATTCCCCAAATTCATCGCCTGTTGGCCCTAAATGAAACCAGGTGCGGGTCTCGGTAGCCGGGACGTAGTTCGGTAAACGAAGTGCTTCAAAGTTAGCAGGGCTTGGTAGGTTAAAGGTACTTTCAAACAGGGTTTTCCGGTGCAGGCCTTCTTCGTTGTAAACCTTAAAGTGCTCGGTATCCCGCTGCACCACGTTTCCAAAACCCCGGAATTCTCTTTCCCCGCCATCCCAGTATCCATGGTGGTAGGCATATTCGGTAGAAAGCTTACTCAGGGAAACCTGATCCAGAACTTCTACTTTCGATACTACCAGTACCGGGAAGGGAAGTGCGGTTTTCCAGCCGCCGGTTTTCTGGTCTTCCAGGTAATATTTTATGGAGCTGGTATATTCAACACGGGTCAGGGCGCCCATATTGTTGTTCATTTCATGGAGCAGATAGGGTTTGAGGCCGCCGGTAAAATCGAGGTAATAGAAGCGGTCTCTGCTGGTACCGTCATAATCATAGGTCCAGAGAATACCGGCAACGCCTGTACCCAGTATGTCGGCTATACGTACGGAGGCTGTATTGTAAACAGGGGGCGTACCTTTTATGACAATCGGTGCACTCCAGCTATTCCCTCCCTGATTGATACACAAGGTGACTGAGTTATTTTCTATATAGATTAAATCAGCAAGCCCGTCTCCATCCACATCGGAAAGGTATATGCGGGCAGGATCGTAGGCATAGGGAAAGCGGGGGACATTTTTCATGGATATTCGGGAACCCCATCTTCCATGACCGAGATTGGGCCAGTAATCGATCCTTCCGTCTGAGACGAAGACCAGATCTTGCAAGCTGCTCCCGCTCAGATTGCCTGTACGGATACGGGGATCGGCAAAGCTGATGTCCGGGAAGCCTTTCAGTGCTTTCCGATCCATAGTGGAAACTTTATAAAACCCTTGTTCGGGATCATTAAAAAAGCATTCCAGGCTGCTGCCATTACGAAGTACATCGGTTATGCCATCTCCATCCAGGTCTAATAGTTTTACTTCCGGGTCGGCCAGGCTGAAAGATGGTACCTGCCTGTAGGACTGGAAGGACTTATGATCCCAGAGTCCATTGTGCTGCAGGGGGAAATAGCCTGATATGCCTTGTTTGTTTACTACCAGGTCTATTTTCCCGTCTCCGTTGGCATCCATAAAAGCAACGCCGGGATCGGACAGGGAGAAACCGCCGGGGGCTTCTTGCATGCTACGGGGCCGGTCAAACACTCCATTCCCCAGGTTGCGCCAGTATTGAGGCAGCTCTCCTACTCCCATCCGGATGATATCGGGAAGCCCCTTACCAAACATGTCTACCAGCTCATAATCTCCATTTCCCAGTCCGAAAGCAGGAAGATCGCTTCCTTTCAGGGGATAAAAATCTCTTTTTGCCGGTTCAAAACGGCTGTAGGAAAATTCAAGGGGGGGCATCCATTCGCTTTCTGCTCCATTGTGCCCTTCTATTTTTACCTGGCTTAGAAGGGAAACGCTGTTCAGGGGAAGGTTTTCTTTTGCCTGTTCGCCTGCGGCTACCCGCTCATCCAGATAAATAAAATGATAGGTTTTTGTAAGGAGGGTGCCTGCTGCCGGATGGGTATAAATCTCTATCTTTTTGCAACGCAGGCTGGTACGTATTTCAAATCCGGCTGCGTACCGGGAAAAAGGATCGGGGCGCTCTTCATAAACAAACTTTACGCTTACTAGGTTTTTCTCGCTTGCGCCATCCGGGTACCAGCCATAGCAGATTTCTCCGAGATATACTTTATCCCAGTCATGCCCGTCTATCTGACGGTTCTGCTCCCGGAAGTAATGATAATCGATATGGTTGCCAAAGGTGTCTTCGGTCTTACTCAAATTCCATTCAAAGGTATGGGAGGCATAGGAAGGGTTTACACAGGATGCCGTATCTAAGGGCTTTGAGTTATCAGATGCCCGCCCTTCGGGTGTCCCGTAATAACTGGTAAGCCCGTCTTTGCTTTGTACTTTCCAGTAATCGTTGGTTTTATCCATTATCCGCGCTATCCGCGCAAAAAGCCCTTCTGTACGGGGGCTGTATCTTTGCTCTTTTCCCGAAGCTCCGGGCACGGGTACCAGGTCTTCCGCACCGGAAAGTATAAACACATCGCCGTTTCCTGTATCCGGACTGCTGTCATTATACAGGGGAATCCCTTTGCTGCTCTTCCTGCTTACGCCGGGAATCCCGATGTTCCAGCCCAAACCAAATACGCCGTTGCCCCTTCCGGTACTATACCCTAAGCTAAGCTCAGGCTGAAAGCCGTTACGCCCAGGTGGTAGCGCTATGGGAACGGAGAAATTGCCCGTCCCCGTGAAAAGATCGGGGGAGAATTTCTCGCCCATTCCACTTACCGCTCCTCCTCCTGAAGGGGTACTTATAACATTGCCGCTTACTCCGGATTGCTTATTCATAGATTACAGGTTATCAAGTATACTCTTCAATTAATATTGCATTCAGATAGGCGGCTGTAGGGTTTTTTCTGTGGATACTGCACAGAACCTCCGCACCCAAGATCTATAGCAATTTAAAATAATCCATTTGCTCAGCAAGTTAAGTTTTTTTTCCTTTCGAAAAAATGTATTTGTGCTTAACAAGAAAAAAACAACCTATTTATAATCAATATTTTTTATAGTACGCTTCGTTGTACTTTTTTGGGGAAATCTACTTCAGAGACACACTATTGGGGATAGTATGGTGCTTTCCCTGTATCATCATAAGCATAAAAGAAGAACCATTTCTGCTAACCCTGCTTTCCTGCGTTGAGAAATGATTCTTCAAAACTTTTAAACTTTTTACTCTTTCTGTTTTTTCAGGTAGGTTTCTACTAATGATTTTCCAAAAAAACCACCGAATTTTCCAAGGGAAGCTATTTTCTCTTGTATATTTTTAGCATTGATTGCTTTCATAGTAGTTATTTGTTTGGCAAAATCATCCGGCATTATTTTCAGGATGCCTTTGCCAAAGACAGGGGCATTTTCATTTTCTCCTTCATATACTGTAATGAATAAAGTAGTTGTATCGCCCCATAAGTCAAACCCTTTATCGTTACGGGCTTCTTTAAAGCCTTTGAAAAAATAGGTCTTTCCTTCTAAGGTATTCAGTTTCATACTGTATTCCATGCGTTTGGTATTTGCTTTATCAGGGTCTTTTATAAAAAGCTGAAAAACTCCATGGTTTGCTGTAATGGGCGAACCGGAAATTGCGGGAGCGTTGACTGAACCAATAAGAGCTGCTTTATGGGAGGGCTCGTTCACCATTGCATCTACATTATCAGAAAGGATGGTGAGTGTGAAGGCGAAAGGGGAATTTTCTGCCTGACCTTTCTCTGCGCCTTTCTCATACGCTTCTTTTTCTTTAATGGAAAAAAAACCTCTCATGGTTTCGGTAAAAGCTATTCCCGGTTCCTTTTCCCGGCTTTTTTCGCCGGGCAGGACAGGGAAACTATAATCAATATTCCATCCATTGTCTTTGGCAATTAATTCACAACATCTTTCTGCTAAAGCCGAAATAGAAAGTAAAGGATTTACTCCTAAAGACCTTGGTATGACAGCTCCATCGCATACATAAAGCCCTTTATGGGTTTCTTCTCCTGAATCAGAAGAAAAAACCATTCCTTTGTGGTTTACAACTCCGTGTGCTGCATCATCTGCCATCGCACATCCACCCAGGGGATGTACGGTGACAAGGTCAAAATTCATTGCTTTTGACCATGTAGGGTTTTTTACATAGGTTCCTTCCGTGGCTAGGGTAGCTTGTTCAAGTTTGTCATTCACCTTTTGGAATATTCCCTGTTTGCCTACCTCCGGCCAGTCTATAATAAGACAGTCGTCCTGAAGCTTCATTATTCCTTTGCAATTGTCATGAGTCATAACCAGAAAGGTTTGCGTGTTATTGACAGCTCCCGTATAAGGACCCGTTATGAAGGAGAGGAATATTCTCCATTTACTTTTCAGGGTTGCTTTGAGGGTTTGATGGGCTTTTTTATTGAACAGTTTGGAAAACGTAAAGAAAGCTCCGGGCAAGATGCCTGAAAGTGCACCCGGTATAGATCCTTCTTCGATGATCATACCCTCATTTAGCTCTACCTGGTTTCTGATATCGATAACGGATGCAATGCATGGGCCTACCGGTTTTACTTTGCTTCCAGGCAAATGACGTCCGAAACCAATTCCATTGATCGGCCTGCTGTTGTTATAAGCAAAACCTAACACATCGCCGTTTCCGGTAAAGCTGTATCCAATCTTGTCGGAGACAGATAAGCCTTTTTGTTTGGATCTTAGTAATATTTCAGTACTTCCTAGTGTTCCGGCTCCCAGTATCACCATTTTTGCTTTTACAAACATAAGGGGAGCGTCAAACTTTTCTCTTCCTGCATTCATTATCTGAAAATAAACCAGCCAGTCTTCACCCGATTTCTCCACATATTTAACAGAAAGTTCTGTAAATATTTCTGCACCATGGTTTCGGGCATCCGGCAAGTAATTCATAAGAGTGGTATTCTTGGCACTTACATTGCAGCCTGTAACACAGTCTCCACAGTTATTACATTTTTTCTGTTCTATACCTGTTTTATTGATCTTATCTTCAAAAGTTACATTAATGTCTGTAAGATAAAATTGCCCTTTTACTTTTTCCGCGGCTATTTTCATGGCTGCTGTTTTGGATAATTGAGCATACCCGTTTTTGCCTTCAGGGTATGGCTGGGGATCCAGCATTTCTTTGGCGCGGATAATGCCTTTTTTAAACGCAGCAAGGTCATTGGTTAATGCTTTGGGCCAACGCGGGTCATCAAATACTCTGTCTTCCGGCTCAATGGAAACGTTGGCATTTATAAGGGAAGTGCCTCCAAGTCCGCAGCCTGTAAGTACATTAATATCATTATTAACATGAAAATCATATAAACCTGTTTCAGATCCCAGCTGTTTTCCATGAACATTAAATTGCATTTCTTTAGCGGCCTGCAATTGGTTGTTGGGATATTCTCCCGGTTGAAATTCCTTTCCTCTTTCTAAAACACATACTTTCCTTCCGGCTCTTGCCATACGGGATGCAGCTATACCGGCTCCATAACCGGAACCCACTACTATTACATCATAATATTCTTTTAGGTCTGTGATTTTGGAAGATAAATAATTCATATTATTTAAAGTTTAATTTTAATAGGTTCTTCGATTAATTCAGGAATGGCATCCGTTCCTTCAAAATAATTGCCGTTCTTTTTCCATCGGGTAACTTTTGGGATCCCAATCGGATATATAGTTAATTCTTTAGAAGTAAGGTGAAAACGCAGAAAGTTTTTATTGTCTTTCCAGGCAAGCGATGAAAAGGCTTCGTTGTCATGTGTTCCTAAGAGAAGGTTAGAAGCGATGAGATATATTCCCATAATCATACTTCCGACCCCACCACCTATCAGAAACATTTCCAGAGAAAGAAGCCCTGCTCCCTTAAACATATTATAAAGCGGTTCTTTCTGTTGTAATCCTATATTAAATAGCTGAAGATTGATGTATGAAAATACCCAAAGCATTAGCAGGTTAATAACGAGATGTGAAATTCCATGAAGAAGTCCGAAAAGCTTTGCCCAGTTTTTGTGCTTAGAGTTCTTATCTGCAAATGCGTATAACCCGGCAACAATTACTCCTATGATGACTACGAGGAAAGGACTGAATACAATAACGCTTATAATTTGTTTGTAAAACCATATTATATTTTCAAACCCGGGGCGGTTAGTTGCCAGACTTTCTAAAAAAGTGGTATCGTTATTCCTGGTAGATGTTTGAAGTATCCAGGCAAAAAGCAAATAGATACCGCTCATGAAAAATCCAAATTTCCAGTTGGTGACAGGAAAAATGAGGTTCCGCAAAATCAGCCGTCTTGATTCAGCTTTTGAAGGATATGCTTGCTTGAAGTCAAAACTTCCTTCTCTTAATTTATCAAGTTTTTCAGGCAGGTTGTGCGTAGGATGAAGAAAGGCTCCACCTCCTCCCGATGTGATTTTATGAAGGACGGTATCCTCATCTTCCATACTGTATCTCGAATAGTGATGGAGGTCTCCTGCAAGGCTAAGGATAAGCTTAAAACCTTTTTTTACTATATATTCCTTTTCAAAATATTCCAGGTTTTTATAGGAAAGGTCTTTCGGATTTTTAGTATAAACCCAGCTTGGTTCTGCTGTACACAGGATTACTTTATCTTCCGGTTTCATTTTAGAAGAGATGGTATTAAAGTAATCCAATTGAGGTTTATCAATATCCGCATCCAATTGAATGTCTATTCCCCATAGCCAGACGTTGGATGAAAGTTTTATGGCAAAATAACTTCTATGTTGCTGGGTTCTCCAATTACCAAAGGATCTTCGTTGGCAAAAAATCTTTAAAAAATTGGTTAATCCATCGTACCAGTCATGGTTTCCTGGTATTGCATAGAGATGAGGTGCTTTAGGATCATTCTGATTTAAAGGAAAGGCAATATTATATGGACCTGTTAATCTGTTTAAATATCCTTGTCGGGATGCTACCGGATATACCTGGTCGCCTCCCATAATTAAAAGGTCGCCTCTCGGTATAATTTTATCGGAGGCTTTATCTTTTATTGTAAGTTCTTCTTTTGCCAGTAAGCGAGCCAAGGTATAGGTTGAATCGAACCCATCTCCCAAATCGGCTAAATAATCAAACCATACTTCTTTCTTATCACTGTAGTCATGGTCATCCTCATTATTGAGGCATGCCTGTATTTCTCTTTTATCTGCGTAGTTACCAAAGACAGAAGAGATAAAAGCTTTTGCTCCGGTATTTATTAATTGTGTTGCATCATACCACCCCACCATTTTCATGGGAGTAAACGTTAATTTGTATCCGCGAACCTTAAATTCAACCTCGGCAGGATCTTTTTCCATGTTATTAATGGGTTTATAAAAATCTTAATTGGATAAAAATGCTATAAATTTCTGTTTGGATTTTAATTTCCCCCAGACAGAACTCTCGTTCAAAATGTGTATTCCTGTTATAAAATCGCCACTTTGTTTAGGGTCGGGACTAAACGTACTTTCCTCTAAAAAAAGCCCTTTTTCATCATTACCTTTATAAAATCTTACTTTCATTTTTCTAAATATCCCTTTATACAAGGAATGCCACTTTCCATAGATACTTATTTCACTTATTAAAAAATAATTTCCTTTATCGGATGTGAACCGGCAGCAAAATTTTATATTTTTTTTCCCTTTCACTTTAATTACTTCAGCATGGGTATAATAAGCAGAAGATATAATGCCGGCTTCAGATCCTTGTATATGCGCAGCTATTTGCAACCCCTTTCCATTGCCCGAAATAAATTGACCGAGGTTTTGAACAGTCAGTGATAGACAGATAAGTAGGTTGCCTTTAAAAGAAGATGTAAGTACTCCCTGCATTGTCCGTCGCAGGCATACCACGATCCCCTGATCTTTCATTTTTGTCACAGAAGGGCTGAACGGGACAGGGGAAATATTTTTCAGATATTGCTTTGCATCGGCATAGCCTAAGTCAATTAAGGTAGCCGTATTTATTTTGTTAAAGTATAAATCGGGATCGAGGGGTAAAGGATATTCAGGTTTTATAACATGGAGCTCAACAGGTTTTGTCTGTCCATAGGGAGAGTCGCCGTTGATAATTCTTTTATTCAATTCATTGATATAGTCAAACTCAAGAGAAAGCCCTCCATTGGCACTCATTTCAATCATGTGGACATATTGATTAAATGCGCCGTTTTTATATTGGCTTATATTGCCGATAGCCCATACCAGCCATATTTCTTCGGCACCTCTTCGGACAGCTTCAGTAAGATTGGCGTCTTTTATCCATACAGAATCGGTATATATTTTATTTCTTATCGGTACAGGTGGCATAAAAACAGGAAGAGAGATCCCTGCTACCAGATAATCCATGGTCAGTCGGTCGTTTGTAATCGTCTCGTTTATTTTATCAGTATAATTACAAACGTTGAATGTGCCCGGCATTCCTTCTGCATGATTGATGTTGCTTATATTAATACCAAGATGAGGAAAAACTTTATGGATAATTCCATCAGCATCCCCAAATGCAACCATCCGGGCTGGTTTCAGGTAATTATCCATCTTCATGTAAGACACAAATTCCTTGATCTTCAACTTACGCCACCGGTCACACATTTCAACCGGGGATAATCCTGAAAATAACATGGCGAGATTAATAGTTCCTCCAGAGGTGCCATCTGCATGATAAAAAAATAAGCCTTCTTCTTCCATGGCTTTCAGTACTCCTGCCTGATAAGCAAGGCGCATCCCTCCTCCTGCAAGAATGAGGGATTTCTTTGCTCCATTGTATTCTTTTGGGGGCGATAAATGAATTTTCACAGGTTTATAGGTTTTCGCAAACTATTTCAGACCATCAAATAGCTTGAGAGAACAAGATTAAATAAATATTTTTTCATGTAATTTATAGATTTGAATAATTATACATATTGTTCTTTATTTTTAGACTTATTTGTCTCTTCCCTGTTTGGGGCAGGAAGCCAGTCCTGTCCTTGTCCAAGATTTATGACACTTTCAAGGCCTTCAATATTTCCTTCCGGCATTTTATCATGTGTAAGAAACCAGCATTCGAAATAATCATCCAAAAAGCCGCTTGTTTTAGGGAAGTACATGGTGAACATAGGATCTGCGGCGATTTCAAGAGATTTTAATACATCAGCCTTAGGATGATTGCCCAGCATAATTTTAGCAGAGCCTTTTTTAAATAATTTGAAGCCCATTTTCCCTTTAAAATAAATATAGGATTTCATTAGCATTCCTCTGTATTGGCAGTAGTTTGCTGCTCCTGTATTTATTGGAATAAGTACATTTGAGGGCTTATCAACATCCAGTCGCATCACCATCTGACCATCCAGATCATATTGGCAGCTTATTGTTTTATCTTCGACAAGGAAATCCAGACTTGCCTGATGTTTTGGCATTCCCCAAATCCCTTTTCCTCCTTTTACAGAAATTTCAGTACTTACCGGTAAATCCAGAATATACTGCCCGACACCATATAATTTAGGAAGCATCAGGGGAATCATTCTGGGAGCAGGTTTGGAACCATGCGTACAAGCTAGTGCAATACTGTATTCTATGTATTTTCCTATCGGGGTGTTTATGTAATTTACAACAGTAATTACAAGTAAAGCTTTGCCATTCCATAGTTTAAAAGGGTGGACTTCATTGCCTGGTAATTGCTCTCTGGCCTTTTCATAATTTACATAGAAACCTGCCATGACAACAGGGGAATCTATGGAATTTACCGGCATGGAGAAAGGTATGTTATCTACTTTTGAAAATCTTCCGGCTTGTTTTTTTAATCTTGATTTGGATGTTCCCATATTCTGAAAATTTAGGTAATAAGCTGATTTACTTTGTTGCATTCAGTTCTTTTATCATTAAGGGAAAAACATCTTTAGCTGCGTTCTTTCCCATGAAAATGTCGAGATGGCTGTACCCTGGAATAAGATGCAGCGAATGGTAGTCTTTTTTTAGATTGTTAAAGTATTCAAATGTCTTCACCTGA
>Ga0164242_10008392_pt1 | contig 11211 bp, 9 predicted proteins | sample OricomgcompostMG_FD_108783 | JGI IMG/M metagenome (GOLD analysis project Ga0164242, IMG submission 108783) | Miracle-Growth compost microbial communities from Emeryville, California, USA - Original compost - Miracle growth compost (MG) ...
AGACGAGGCCGACCGACATCAGCAGATAGGCGCTCATGCACGCGGCGAAGAACTCGAATGACTCTCCACCCACAGATGGACCACCCACCAGCGCCAGAAGTCGGTGATGGTGAACGACTTCTCGATACCCGTCAGCGGTATCATGCCGAACACGTAGAGCACGGCGATGTTGATCGTAGCTGCCCAGATCAGGTGCTCCATGCGGATGCGCCCGGTCCAGAACTGCCCGGCGGCTGTGCGAAACAGCGCGCGGGTCGGCCATAAAGCGCGCATCACCAGCAAGCTCCACGCGGCAAGCCCGATGAAGAAGCCGATCTGCCAAAAACGGCCAAGCTGGATATACGACAATCCCTGGTTGCCGAACCAGAACCAGCCGCGATCGATCACCCCCATGATGCCGAGATAGTCGCCGATCAGCGCGCCGGCGACGACGATCAGCGTCACCCAGAACAGCAGGTCGACGAGGATGTGCTGTCCCTTGGCCTCCTTGCCCCCGGCGATCGCAGGGGCAAGGAACAGGGCCGCGCCGATCCACGACAGGCCGATCCACACGATCGGCGCCTGGATGTGGACGCTGCGCAGGAAATTGAACGGGAACCAGCGGTTGACGTCATAGCCGTAGAAGCTGGTTCGGTCGTAATAGGAATGCGCCATCACCGTCCCGGCGGCGATCTGCACCAGCAGCAGGGCGGCGACGACGAGGAAATATTTCCCGATCCGCTTCTGGCTTCGCGTCAGCGGGCGGAAGCCGGCGAGTACCGGGTCCATCGGCGCCTCGTCGGGGCCGTTGAGGAAGAACTCGTAGATGAACAGGACGACACCGAACGCGAAGAAGGTGAAGCAGAAGCTGATCCACGTCCATTTGAAGGTGTTGGTGGTCGGCGTATTGCCAACCAGCGGCTCGTAGGGCCAGTTCTCGGTCCAGGACCATGACAGCCCCGGCCGATGCGCGACGGTCGTCAGCGACGAGAAGACGAGGAAGTCCGCCGTCTGCCGCGCGAGCTGCGAATTGAGGCTGTAGGCCGGCGTCCAGCCCTTCACCGGATTGGCGGTGGCGAGCACGCCAGCCATCTGGTCTCGCACCGTCGCCATGGCTTGCGCCACGCTGGCGGGCAGGATCACGTCGCGTTGCGTGAGGTCGATGCCGTGCAGCGCCTTCTGCATCGCCGCGGTCGCCGCCGCCTGCTGGTCCTCGGGCAGCGTCGCGAATGGGCGGCCGAAGCGCGCCTGCGCCTCGGCGTCGCGGGCCGCGGTGCCGATCGCGACCAGCGCCGAGGCGGTATAGTCCTCGCCGAAATAGGATCCCATCCCGTAGATGCTGCCGTAATCCATGAGGTCGGCTTTCTGGAAGCCGCCCTTGCCGGCGAGGATGTCGTCGCCGGTCATCAGCACGCTGCCGTCTGGGCCAAGGAAGCGCTCGGGCTGCGGCGGCGCGGCGCGGTACGTGGCAACCGTCGCCCAGGCGAGCAGCGCGAAGGTCAGCACCGCGGTCGCCAGCAATACCCATTTGAGAACGGCGCTCACCGGGTCGGCCAGCGGCGGATCGATTTTTTCGGCCTCCAGTGTCATCGGCAGTCCCCCTTTTGTGACTTACGCGAACCGGGTTTCCCGCTTCATACCACTTGCGTTACGAAAAAGTCCCGAAAAAACGCGGGTTGATGCGACCAGGGGCAAATATCCGGCTGCAATTCCGGTCTGTTAGTCACGCGGAACGGGATCGCATCGAAATACGCAATTCTCCTCATATCGTGAGCAGCTGCTCGCGCTTAGCGTCGGGTCGATCAATCGGAGAGCCGGCCATGAAAAACGTCTTGCTCCTGGTGCACAATGATGTGGGCCAGGAAGCGCGCCTGCAGTGCGCGCTCGATCTCGCTCGCGCAGTGCAAGGGCATCTCACCTGCGTCGACGTCGAGATCATGCCACGCTGCATGGACGATTATGTATCGAGCGGCGGCCTCGGTGTTCTGCTAGCGGAGGACGAGGCGCGCCAGGCCGGTAATCGCCAGCGTGTCGAGAAACGCCTCGCCGATGCCGGCGTATCATGGAACTGGGCGGAGGTGACGGGCTCGCTCGACCACAGGGTGCGCCTGGCGGCGAGGCTCAGTGATATCATTGTCGTCAACGCGCGCCTCGATCAATTTCCGCACTATGAAATGCGGCATCTTGCCGGCGAACTCATCGTCAAATCGGGCCGGCCGCTGCTCGCCGTGCCCCAGAAGACCACGCAATTCCGGGTTTCGGGCCATGCGCTCGTCGCATGGGACGGATCGTCGGCTGCCGAGGCGGCATTGCAAGCGGCCGTGCCGTTGCTCGCGCTGGCAAAGGATGTCACGCTGGTCGAAGTCGATGACGGATCACTGGATTTGTCTGCGGAGCGTGCGGCGGAATATCTGTCGCGCCACGGCGTAAAGTCGACAATCGATCGGGAGCAGGCGCTCACCGACATAGCAAGTACCGTGCTTTTGGCGCAGTGTCGCATTCTCCAGGCTGACTGGCTCGTGATGGGCGGATATGGCCATCATCGCCTGGTCGAGGCCAGTTTCGGCGGCGTCACCCGCCGGATGTTCCGTGACGCAAGAATCCCTTTGCTCCTGGCTCATTAAATGTGCACCGCCCTTGTGAACGATGAAGGCCAGGCGGCAGCTCAGCCGGCGAGGCCCTTACCTTCGGAGATCGAATTTGCACCCGGGACCGAAGAAGGGTCGACGGCCATCGGCACTAGCGATCGGACGAGCCGGCGTGGCCTGATCGCTCGCCTGAAGCAGCACCCGCTTGCACGGCTCGGGCCGGGTTTGATCACCGGTGTCGCCGATGACGATCCCAGCGGGATTGCCACCTATTCACAGGCGGGCGCGCAGTTCGGGCTCGCCATGCTCTGGACGATGCCGCTCGCCTATCCGTTGATGTCGGCGGTGCAGGCGACGTGCGCACGCATCGGCCGCGTGACCGGCAAGGGGCTGGCGGCGAACATCGCGGCAATCTATCCGCCCGCATTCGTCCGTGCGCTCGTGCTGCTGCTGCTCGTCGCCAACACGCTCAACATCGCCGCCGATATCGCCGCCATGGGGGAAGCAGCCGAGCTCGTCACTACCGTCAACCGACACGTCGCGACGCCGATTTTCGTTTTCGCAACGCTCCTCCTGCAGGTCTTCATTCCTTACCACCGCTACGTCGTCTTCTTGAAATGGCTCACGGCGTCGCTCCTCGCCTACGCGGCGGTTCTTTTCACCGTGCATGTGCCCTGGGGCGAGGTCGCGCGACGGATCGCCTTGCCCCATTTGTCGATCGACGGCGCCAGCGCGACCATGGTTCTCGCGCTGTTTGGCACGACGATTAGTCCTTACCTCTTTTTCTGGCAGGCGTCGGAGGAGGTGGAGGATCTGAACTCAGGCAAATCCATCCTGGAAGCCCCAGAAACGGCACGAACCGAACTCGGTCGCATTAACTGGGATACATGGTCCGGGATGTTCTATTCCGATGCCACCTCGATTTGCATCATCCTGGCGACTGCTGTCACCTTACATGTCGGGGGCGTTACCTCGATCGATACCGCCGCTGATGCCGCAAGCGCCCTTCGGCCGCTGGCCGGCAGCTTCGCCTTCGCGCTCTTCGCATGTGGCATTCTCGGCGTCGGCTTGATTGGCGTACCTGTGCTGGCAGGGTCGGCCGCCTATGCGCTCGCCGAAGCGATGGGGTGGCATGCTGGGCTGGAACGGCGCGCGCGCGATGCGCGAGGTTTCTACGGCGTCATCGCCGTCAGCGTGCTCGCGGCGCTGGTCCTGCAATATACGCCCATCAGCCCGATGCGCGCGTTGTTCTGGAGCGCAGTGATCAACGGCGTCGTCGCGGTCCCGATGCTCGTGGTCATCACGCGCCTCGCGTCGATGCCGCGCGTGATGGGAGACTTCGTCTCGTCGGGGCCAACCAGGGTGTTGAACTGGCTTGCTGTGGCCATCATGGCTGCGGCCGCGCTCGGCATGGTCTTGGCGTGAGGTGGCCGTATCCGACTTCATACTCGGTAAAGCCCCTAATGGCGACGAGACTTCCATTTCATCATGATCGAAGACATGGAACCTTCCAATCCGATCCGGCACGTCGTCTTGCTCGGCCATCCCGCCAAGGGCAGCTTCAACCACCAGGTTGCCGACGCCTATTGCGAAACCGTGCGCGCATGCGGCCAGGAGGCGATACTGCGCGATCTCTATGCAACGAAATTCGATCCCTTGCTCAAATCCGAAGAACGATGCGATCCGGCATCTCCGACATCATCGGCGGACGTGATCGCGGAACTTGCCGCACTCGAGAATGTGCGGGCGCTCGTCTTCGTCTACCCTGTCTGGTTCGGATCGCCGCCGGCCATCATCAAGGGCTATGTCGATCGTGTGCTCGGCGCCGGATTCGGCGCGCGCGCAGTGCGGTCCGGAGCGGCGCATCCGCTGCTTGCGGGCGCGAGGCTCATTACCTTCTCCTCGTCAGCCACGACCGTGCCGTGGCTCAAGGATCGCGGTCACATCTCGCTCCAGCAGGCGTTCGATAATTATCTGACCGCCGTCTTCGCCATGCGCGAAGCGCGTCGCACCCATTTCGACGCCGTCGTCGGCGGCCTCCACGAGCGATTTGTCCTCGAGAAGCTCGAGGCGACGCGCGAGGAGGCGACCCGTATTTGTGCGATGCTGGACCAGGAGCGCGAACATCGAGCGCTCCATCCTGCGGCCTGGCCGAGCGATCAGTAGGATACGGGATTCTCCCCATGGCTCGCGAGCCGCGTGTTCGTGAAAAGGCCGATCGACATCCCAAGCCGATATTTCTGCTCTGAAGCCAAGCCACTTTTGCCCGATCAGGATCCATGCGATCATCAGTCATGATATTCCCGCGCCCATTACAGGGGTGCAATTCTTGCGAGGCTCCTCTGCGATGAGCTGGCGGTTGTTCGCAAAATCCGTGCAACACGCGGAGGCAACGTGACGGTCGATCTGCAGGAGCTGATCGATCAGCACACGCTATACGCCGAAAGTGCGATCGATCGCGCGTTGGTTCTAACCGATGATAGCGGCGTGATCACCAGCTGGAACCGCGGTGCCGTACTGCTGACGGGATGGCCGCAGTCGGAAATGCTCGGCTCGACAATCGATAGGCTTTATGGCTCTACCGAGCGCGCGCTGGAGGTCGCCGCCATCGACCGCGAGGAGGCGCGGCGACTCCATTATTCGCGGAAGGAGGCCTGGATACCGCGCAAGGACGGCAGCGAATTCCTCGCCGCGATCAACGTCGCTTGGTTGATCGATAGCTCGGAGCGCTCGCACGGTTACGGCTATCGGATCGAGGATATCACCGAACGCCGTGCCGCTGAAACCCAGCTCAAGCGAAGCGCCCTGCATCTGCAGTCAATCCTCGCGACGGTTCCCGACGCGATGGTGGTAATAGACGAACGCGGCATCGTCATTTCGTTCAGCAGCGCGGCAGAGCGGCTGTTCGGCTACGCCGCGACCGAAGTGATTGGCCGTAACGTGAGCATGCTGATGCCGGTCCACGATGCCAAGCGGCACGATTCCTATCTCCAACGCTATATTGCAACCGGCGAGCGACGGATAATTGGCATCGGCAGGATCGTGGTCGGCCGAAAGGTGGACGGCACCGAATTCCCGATGGAACTTGCGGTGGGCGAGGCGCTGACGGAAGGCCACCGCATCTTCACTGGCTTTATTAGGGACCTGACCCAACAGCGTCGCGCAGAGATCGAACTGCACGAACTGCAATCCGAGTTAATCCACGTCTCCCGCCTGAGCGCGATGGGCACGATGGCCTCGACCCTCGCCCACGAATTGAACCAGCCGCTGACCGCGATTGCCAATTACATGGAAGCGGCGCGCGACCTGCTCGAGACACCCTACGAGGAGACCGTCGAACTGCTGCGCGAAGCGGTGCGCGAGTCGGCGGGCGAAGCACTGCGGGCAGGCTCTATCGTCCGCCGGCTGCGCGATTTCGTGGCGCGCGGGGAAGTCGACATGCGGCCCGAGCGGCTTTCAAACCTCGTGGAGGAAGCAACCCGTCTCGCCCTGGTGGGCGCGCGAGAACGCAATATCCGCACTTTTCATGATCTCGATCCTGTAGCTGACTTGGTAGTCGTCGACCGGATCCAGATTCAACAGGTGCTGGTTAATCTCTTGCGAAACGCCGTCGAGGCGCTGGCCGACGCGTCGGCGCGGGACATTCATATCGCGAGTATCGCCGATCGGGAAGGCATGGTGCGGGTTTCCGTCGCCGACAGCGGAACCGGGCTCGACCCGCAAATGGCCGAGCAGTTGTTCCAGGCCTTCATCACGACCAAGAGCAACGGCATGGGCCTGGGCCTGTCGATCTGTCGGACGATCGTCGAGGCGCATGGCGGCCGAATTTGGTATGAAGACCGGCCAGGCGGCGGAGCGATGTTTCATTTCACGCTTATTGCCGCGAAGGAGGATCAATGACCGACAGGGCGATCGTTTACATCGTCGACGACGACGACGCGGTGCGGCGATCGGCAGGTTTCATGCTCAAGACCTCGGGCTTCGAGGTTCACGCCTATTCCTCCGGTGTCGATTTCCTGAAGGAGGCGAAGAAGCTCGATCCTGGGTGCGTGCTGCTCGACGTCCGCATGCCCGACATGGACGGCCTCGAGGTCCAGGAGGAACTGAACGCGCACGGCGTGGTGATGCCGGTCATCGTACTCACCGGCCATGGCGATGTCGCCACGGCCGTGCAGGCGATGAAAGGCGGCGCGAGCGACTTTATCGAAAAACCATTCGAGAAGGCGAGCCTGCTCGAGGCGATCGGGCGCGGTTTAGAGAGGCTCGGTCGAAACGACGGGGCGATCAAATCGGAGCGCGACGCAAAAGTGCGGATCGCCGCCTTGACACCGCGCGAGCAGGACGTGCTGCGCGAACTGGTGCGTGGTCATCCCAACAAGACGATCGCCTATGACCTTGGCATTTCACCGCGAACGGTAGAGGTCCATCGCGCCAATGTCATGAGCAAGCTCGACGTACACAGCCTATCAGAGGCGCTGCGGATCGCCTTTGCCGCTCGGCTGGGTGAGGTTGGATGAGGATATTTACCTAGCGCCTTTTCGCGCTCGATCGCGCAAAAGCGCCGTCATGGACAATCCCGCGTCATCGGCTCGGGCCGTCACTGCTCCTGCTGATTTGCGTCGTCGGCTGATCTTGGTCGACGATGACGATTCGGCGCGCCGGGCACTTCAACTACTGCTGAGCGCGCATGGATTCGACGTGCGATCCTTTGCAGCGGCGGCGCCAATTCTCGCTGATCCGCAGGCGATCGACGTGGCCTTCCTGGTCGTCGACCAGCGACTGCCGGACGGCGACGGCGTCTCGTTGCTCGCGGCACTGCGCGAACGGGGCTGGCGCGGCCGCGCCGTGATGATCACCGGCTTTCCCTCGCGCGACCTTGCCGAGGCTGCCGATCGGCAAGGCTGTTCCATCGTCCTGGAAAAGCCGCTGCGCGGGAGCGACCTGCTGATTGCGCTGGGTGAACGTCCCCCGGACCATCCCTAAGGGAAACTCCCGATTCCTCCTCGTGCGGCCGGCGCGCAAAGTCGCTCGCGGTCCAACCCACCGCCGAGGAGGCAGACATGAAGACCGACAGCCAATTGCAGAGAGATATCGTCGACGAGCTCGCCTGGCCGAGCATCGACCATGGTCATATCGGGGTCGCGGTCACCGATGGCGTCGTTACGCTGAGCGGCTTCGTCAAGAACTATGCCGAGAAGATGGCGGCCGAGAAGGTCGCAAAGCGCGTCGCGGGCGTACGGGGCATCGCCGAGGAGATCAAGGTCCGCTTCGCCAGCGATCCCAAGACCAGCGACGGCGAGATCGCCAAGCGCATCATCGACATCTTCGCCTACGACGTCACCATCCCCGACGACAAGCTGACGGTGAAGGTCGAGCACGGCTGGGTGACGCTGACCGGCACGGTCGACTGGCATTACCAGGCCGAAGCGGCGCGCCATGCCGCGGGCCGTATCTCGGGCGTGCTCGGCGTCTCGAACCTGGTCGAGGTACGCAAGACGCCGACCGCCTACGACGTCAAGCAGCGCATCATCGATGCCTTCAAACGTCATGCCGGGATCGATGCGACCATGCTGAATGTCGTTACCCTCGACGGCACGGTTCGCCTGGGCGGCAGGGTGCATAGCCTCAATGAACGCCAGGTCGCCGAACGCGCCGCCTGGGCCGCTCCCGGCGTGACGCGGATCGAGGACAATATCATCATCGCCTGAAATGCCAGCCAAGCCGCCGCGCCCAGTTTGCCGGAGCGCGGCGGCTCTCGATTACGGGGTTCCCCCAATAGAGGTGAAGCGGGCTTCGCTGCATGTCGGGAACATCCCTTGTTGCGAGGCACGTTCAATGACCATCCGCAATCTCGAGCCACTCCTCCACCCCCGTTCCATCGCCGTGATCGGCGGATCGGACCGGCACGGCAGTCTCGGCGCCGCCATCCTGGACAACTTGCTCGAGGGCGGGTTCAAGGGCCCGATCGAGGCGGTCAACCTGCACGCAATCGCGCGGCCGGGGGTCGCCTGCGCCACCTCGATCGAGACCCTGTCGCAGACGCCCGATCTTGCCATCGTGGCGACGCCGGCAGCGACCGTGCCCGGGATCATCGACGCGCTCGGCAGGCGCGGCTGCCGCGTCGCGGTAGTGATCAGTGCCGGCGTGCACGAAGATCCGGCACCGCGCCAGGCAATGCTCGACGCTGCCAAAACCCACACGGTCCGCATCGTCGGCCCCAATTGCGTCGGAGTGCTGATGCCGCACATCGGCCTCAACGCATCGTTTGCCGCGAGTTCGGCGGTGCCCGGCAGCCTCGCGCTGATCTCGCAAAGTGGTGCGCTCGTCACGGCGATGCTCGACTGGGCGGCCGACCGCCAGGTTGGCTTTTCCGGAATCGTTTCTGTCGGCGACATGAGCGACGTCGATCTCGGCGACCTGATCGACCTGTTCGCCGCCGATCGCCACACCGCCGCGATCCTGCTTTACGTGGAGGGCGTCACCAATCCGGCCAAGTTCATGTCGGCGGCGCGCGCCGCGGCGCGCGACAAGCCGGTCATCGCGATCAAGGCGGGCCGCGCGGAAGGCGCCGCGCAGGCGGCGCTCTCGCACACCGGCTCGATCACGGGCAGCCATGATGTCGCTGCCGCAGCCTTTCGGCGCGCTGGCATCGTGCTCGTCGATACGCTCACCGACCTGTTCGATACCGCCGAGGTACTGTCGCGCTGCCGGGCGATCGGCGGCGAGCGCATTGCGATCGTCAGCAACGGCGGCGGACCGGCAATTCTCGCTGAGGACGGGCTGCCGGGCACCGGTGCGAGCTTGGCGACGCTCAGCGCCGTCACATGCGAACAGATCGAGAAGATCACCGGCCGCGCCTGCGGCCATTCCGGACCCGTCGATTTGGGCGGCGACACGACTCCCGCTCGGTTTGCCGAAGCAGTGAAAGCGGTGAGTGACGATCCCGGCGTCGATGCCGTGCTTGCGGTCCATTGTCCGACCGCCATCGTGAACGGCGGCGAGGCTGCCGAGGCGCTTGCAAGAACAGCGGCCCGGCCGCGCGTCCCGGTTCTGGCCTGTTGGCTCGGCCCCCGCCATGCCGGCGCGGCCAGAGACGCCCTCTGCGCTGCCGACGTTCCGCTGTTCGAGACCGTGGACGGAGCGCTCGGTGGCATCCGCAGTCTGCTCGCGGCCCGCCGGGCCCAGGCAATGCTCCGGCGAGCGCCGCCCCAGCCAAAGATCGCCGACGCAGATAAAACCCGCGCGCGAGGGATGTTGATGGCGGCACGATGCGACAAACGCCATGTTCTCTCCGCGGTCGAGGCGAAGTCGGTACTGACTGCCTATGGCATCCCGGTAGCGCCGGCACAGTTTGCCCAGACCGCAGCCGCAGTCGAAACGGCGTGCGCCAATGTTGCGGCCCCGTATGTCGTCAAGATCGTCTCACCCCAGGTCAGCCATAAGACCGAGGCGGGTGGCGTTGCCGTCGACCTGGCATCCCCTGCCGCGGCCAGGGCGGCTGCTGAGGAAATGGCTTGGCGGATTGCACGCCAGCATCCCGAGGTCTCGATAAACGGCTTTGAAGTCGAACCGGTGATCACCCCTCCGCACGCGCGTGAGTTGCTGGTCGGGATGGCCCGCGATGCGGTGTTCGGCCCTTATTTGGTGGTCGGTGCAGGTGGCACGGCGGTCGAGATCCTGCGGGATTGGGCCATTGGCCTTCCCCCGCTCGATGCCGTTCTTGCCCGCGAGATGGTCGGTCGAACGCGGATCAGCCGTTTGCTCGCCGGCTACCGCAACGTCCCCGCTGCGGAAGTCGATGCTGTCATTGCAGTGCTAGAGGCGGTTTCAGCGCTGGTCATCGACTTCCCCCAGATTGCCGAGCTCGACATCAATCCGCTGGTGGTCGATCCGCGCGGCGTCGTCGCGCTCGATGCACGGCTGCGCATTACCGATGAGGCCGTTGCACCGGTGATCCGGCCGGTACCCGTTGAATGGACGACCGATCTCCAGACCCGATCAGGCCTTGGCATCCATGTCCGGCCCGTGGTGCCGGCCGATGCCGAGCTGTTGACCGACTTTTTTCATCATGTCACTCCCGAAGACCTGCGCTTCCGGTTCCTGTCCGCGATCCGCGAAGTAGGCCCGGACCGGATCGCGGCGATGGCGCAGATCGATTATCGCCGAACGATGACGTTTTTGGCTTTTGCCGGCCCGACGCTGGTCGCGACGGCCATGCTCGCCGCGGACCCCGATCTGTCGCGGGCCGAGGTCGCCATCTCGGTCCACCAGGATTTCAAGCAGCGCGGCGTCAGCTGGACGCTGCTCGAACACGTGCTTCGCTACGCGAAGGCGCAGGGCATCGCGGCAGTCGAGTCGGTGGAGAGCAGCGACAACCGAGCGGCCCTCTCGCTTGAGCACGAAATGGGTTTTGCCGCGGTGCCCGATGGCGATTCGCGTGAACTCACCGTGCGCAAGTGGCTGACACAGGACATGGCGGCGGCATAACCGCCGCCCATTCTTCAGTGCGCCATCAACACGGGGATCGGGCTCTTGCTTAGCATCGTGCGGGTGACACCGCCGAACAGCCCCTCGACGAAGCGCAAATGGCCGAACCCGCCCATCACCAGGTAAGCGTAGCGGCCGCTTTCCGCCTCTGCGAGCA